>Ga0306926_10009304_pt1 | contig 10797 bp, 6 predicted proteins | sample flu12Cox44000178_FD_203759 | JGI IMG/M metagenome (GOLD analysis project Ga0306926, IMG submission 203759) | Lab enrichment of tropical soil microbial communities from Luquillo Experimental Forest, Puerto Rico - flux8day.12C.oxic.44.000.178 (v2)... | ecosystem: Environmental > Terrestrial > Soil... | reverse complement strand
GATGAACAGCGCGCACCCTATCTTAAGCAGCATTCCGATACTTATTGCGTTCGCAACGGTGCCACCGAATGGAGCAGCGAGGTGAGCAAACACGAGTTGCAGCATGCGCTGGCTGCCGAAGGCGTCCGCGTGTCCGGGCAGTTGCACGCTGTGGCGGTACGGCAGCGCACTGGGAGCGGACGAGTGGAATTCCTGACTGTAACCGGCGGCCAGAGCATGATGGTGCCTGGCCTGACGTTTCGCGCTGCGATCGGACACAACATCGGCTGGGACCGGCTCAAGAGTAACTGGTACGACGTTCGTGTCGAAGGCGACAGGGTTGTGTTCCACGGGCGCGGCTCGGGACATGGCGTAGGCCTTTGCCAAGTCGGCGCCGAAGTCATGGGTGAAGAGGGCCGCTCGTATCGCCAGATCCTTACCTTCTATTATCCCGGCACACGCTTGGGCGTAAGCGCTCAAGGCATACCGTGGCAACAGCTAAGCAGCCAGGATGTGGTGCTATTCACGACTCGTCCCGAACATGACCGACCATTGCTCCCGTTAGCGGCGCGGATGATGCATGAAGCAGAAGAGAAGACCGATCTGGAGTTTAACAGTTCGGCCAAGCTGAGAGTTTATGCCACCGTTGCGGCGTTTCGGGACGCGACCGGTGACCCAGGATGGGTGGCGGCTTCCACCCGCGGACATACGATTCGCCTGCAGCCCGCCGACATATTACAGAAAGCGGGCACGCTCGAGACGACCCTCCGTCATGAGCTGTTGCACATGCTCATTGAGGAACACGCAAAACCTGGAACTCCCCTGTGGTTTCGCGAAGGGTTAGTACTGTACTTGGTACTGCACCCGCCTGGCGCGACGAGAGCCGGCAGCAATTTCGAGGATGTCAGCGCATTAGAGAAAGCATTACGCGCTCCCGTGAGCGAACAACAGATGCGCGAGGCATACGCAGATGCACTGGCACGAGTATCGAAATTGGTCGCGCAGAACGGCCGGGAGACGATGATCCAGTGGTTAGAGGAAGGGCTGCCACCCAGCCAATGATCAGTGGCCAGGCCCAGTTGTGATGGGATCTTCGCGGTCTGTGTGCACCGCGGCCATCCACACCACCGCGATAAAGCCTGTCACCCCGACGATGGATGCCAGCAGGAATCGTCCTGTCATGCTCCAAGCTTGCTGCCGCAGGGTCTCGAGATCGGGAATCCAGCAGACCAGCTTGTAGGAGACGTAAATGCTTGCGCCGAGCAAGAGGCAGAACCAGAACCAATACAGGGGGCGTTTCCACACGCGACGCGATTGGACGATGTGTGCAGCCTCAAACCCAACGGCTGAAATCGTCGTCGCCATGGGCACCCACAAGCCCGGCATTACCAATACGGCGAACAGCAGCAACAGCCAGCTCACATCGCGCATGATGTTGCGCGGTGGTGGGCCAGCTCCTAGCTTCTGACGGAACCACACCGCGAACTGTGGCACATAACTGGAAAGGCGCCACAACATCCAAGCCAATGCCACAAACACTAGAAGCCAAATGCCAAGTGCCAGAACATGCCGCCATGCGTGACGATAAGCGCGCCAAATGCCTCCCTGGCCACGAAAGTCGCTGATGCGAAACCAGGCTAGCGTTCCCGCCCGAAGCCAAAGCACCGAGATCACCACAGTCAACGCAATCAACGCCGAGCTGGCAACCTGCCATCCGTGCGCATCGGGAATCAGCAGCCAGAAATACCACACGACTAGCACAACAGCGTTGGCCACGAAATTCAATAGCCAAAGCTTCACCACACCCCGGCGATTTGTAGTCGTCGCGCTCATTTCACCGTCACCGTGATCGCGTCGCCCGTTGACAGATACTGCGGCTGATACATCGGCTCTACGCGTGTGGGGCTTACGCGGAAGACGCCCGGATTCACCACCTTCAACAGGTACGTGTACTCCGACTGCCCGCGCGGAAACCAATAGTTGAAGAACGTAGTGCGATCATCGCGCAGTTCCCGATAGCTCCGCCAGCGCGTGGTCCACCAGGGCGGCTGCTGATCGAGCTGGTACAGGTCGTCGCGCGTAACTGATTCCGTACCCGACGGAATCGGGTCTTCGATCATCAGGTAGCGCCAATCGCTGCCGCCGACCGTGATGCGCACTGCCAGTGTGTCACCCACTTGCACTGGACCAGAAAGCTTGTCGAGGTGATACACCAGCCTGTCACCCGTCTGCTGCGGTGTGAGCTTGTAGTATTCGCGAACCGTGCTGAGCTCGAAGGTGCCTGTGTTCACGACATTTGACTGGTTGGAATAGTACTCACCACGCGCCGACCAATAGAGCCTTCCCTCGCCCGACTTTAGGAGACGAATCTGGTTTGCACCTTGCGCCAGTTGCGCCTCATTCAGCGTGACGGATACGGACGGCGCAGTCGCATCCGCAGCGGTGAATTTCTTGGTCGTCACGGACTTTCCGTTCACCTGTACATCGACATTGAAGTTCGGCTTCAGCTCCTGTGTACGTTCGAGGTAGTCGGTCAAACCATAGATGACCATCGCTGTCTGCTGCGTCGAGTCCCAGTAATAGCCCTCGCCACGATGACTGACGAGATAGAGCGCTGCCTTCGGAAGCAACGGGCTCTGCGGATCAACGCGGTCGAGCAGCTTCAATGCGTACGCCGTCGCTTGCGGCGTCGTGTCGCCGGAAAACTCCATCAGGTTGTTGGTGTCGGTCGGCCACCAAGCCTGCGAGTCGTCCTGCTTCGCCTCGGATGCAAGCTGGTTCGCGAGATCGTTGGCACGAGAATCATTAACCTGGGCCATCGCGAGGCCTAGCAGCGCCCTGCCGTACGCAGTTAGGGTCGCGCGCTGGTTCCAAACCGACTCAACGATCGTGGGATTAGAATCGGTTCCGCTTAGCACCAGCGCATATGCCATGTATGCCCGCAAATCGGTCTTCACCGCTGTCGATCGTGTGAACTGCGGCAGCAGCCACTTGCGCGCGCGTTCGATGCGGGCATCATCCACGTCATAGGCTGCTCCCTTCGCTTCGACCAGACCCACAAGCACATAGGCTGTCATGAAGGGCTGCGAGTCGTCGGTCTGCCACCATCCCCAGCCGCCGTCTGGGTGTTGATACTGGTATAGCCGGTCGAGCCCTGCCTCGACCTGCTTGTTGAGCGTTTGCGGACTGATGTTCGTCTCCACGCCCAGCTTTTTCATCGCGTCCGCGACTAGCACATCGGGCAGGAAGCTCGACATCGTCTGCTCTGTGCAGCCGTATGGATAAGACGTAAGGAAGCCGAGCGCGCCAAAGATTGTGCCGGCAATCGATGGCGTCAGTTCAATGGTGAGTTTGCGTGTTCCGTTCTCAGCGCCAGCCGGGAAAGCCACCTGCTCTGTGACCGTGCTGTTCCCTGCTCCCGCCGTCGATCCAGACTTTGCAGTCGCGAGCCTCACGCCGAACGGTTCGACCGGCAGGCTAAGTTCCATGGCATCGCTTTCGACGTCGGTCAGCGCTTTGCCGAGGACTGTCGCCGAATCGACGTCCTCGACACGTACGCGATAGTCGACCTTCACCGTGCCGCGACTCGGAACAGCTACATCGCGGGTCGCGCCATCGATCACCTCGAGACCTGTAAACTCCATTGACACGCGCGCCGTCTTTTCCGTTGGCAGATAGTTCTGCACGATCGCCGACAACACAATCTCATCGCCGCGGCGGAAGAACCGTGGCACAACCAGCCGCACCATCAGGTTCTTGCGCACGATGGTGTTTTCGATGGCGCTTCCAACCATTGTGTTCTCGGTCACGCCGCGTGTCGTCGCGCGCCAGGACGTAATGGCATCCGGATAGTCGAACTTTACCGTAGCCAGTCCACTGTTGTCGGTGCGTACGTCCGCCACCCAAAACGCTGTATCCGGGAACGCCTTCCTGATCTTCGGCTGCACCAGCCGCTCGGGTTTAAGCTGAGCCAGGGCCGACGAACTGCGGCCAGAGCCCGCGCCGACAGCTAATTGCATGGCGCGTTTGCCCGCTTGTCCGCTGAAGTAATAGCTCAGCGAGCTATCAGTAGTGACCCTGGAATAAATTGTCCCGTAGAACGCGTTGACGATGCTTCCCACAGTCTCCGGCTCAATGGCGTAAATCGCTTCGTCCACTACCCCGAGACTAAAGTCGGCGCCGGCAACTGGCTTGCCCGCCGAGTCGGTCGCCTTAATCGTGTACGCACCCGCTTGTCCCGGCTGATACTGCGGCTTGGACGGCGTCAGGTTGACCGTCATCACGTGCTGCGTCGGCGGGACCCTCAGACTCTTGTTGCCGGAATAGAACTTGTTGTCCCGAATGAACGCGGCCGATACATAGAAATTCGGCGCAAACTCGGGCTGCACCGGAATGTCTACCGTGACGCTCCCACCCCTGCCCTTAACGACCTCGGCCGAGTACAATCCGTTGCCCTCCGCCCCAACCAGCACACTCGTCGGCTCTTTGCCGGTGACAATAAGCACGTGCGCTGTGTCACCTGGAGCGTACGATTTCTTGTCGGCGACCATCTGGACGCGTTCTTGCTGCGTTCCCGCCCACAACGGACTCTGTCCAGGCGCCCACAAGTAGGCAGTGTCTTCCACCTCGCGGTTCGGCACCGACATGGCTGTAATGCGAACGCGAAATTCGCCGGCGTCGGGAATCGTGAATTGCACTTGCCCCTTGCCATCGGCACCCGTCTGCCCCTCGGCCGTCGAAACTAACTCCCCAGGGCGCTGCTGCCGATTCCAACGGCTTAACTCCGCTCGGAACGCTGTTCGAACCGGCTTCTTGTCGTAGTCCTGCGCGGTGACGTTGATGACTGCGGTGCTGCCCTTGCTGTACACATATGAAGTTGGCTGCGCGGTGAGATAGAAGTTGCCATACGTCGCGAGCGCAAATCCATGACCCGAAATCTCGCGATTGCCTTCGTCGGTCACTCGTGCTTCGATGCGATAAATCAAATCGGTCTTGTTCGCGCTGACTTTCGTCGGAATCGTGATTTGCAGCTTGCCATCATTATCGAGCGTGCCGCTCTGCTCGGCCTCCTGCTCCCCGCCATAGGTGTCGCTTTCGTCTTGGCCATCCTCAGCCGCACCGTAGTCTTCCTCGCCTAGGTCCGAGTCAGACTCATACCGCCCGAACGGCCAATACGTCGATGTGTGCACCACCCACTTGACCTTTGCGTTGGCCACCGGTTCGCCAAAGTAGTAACGTGCGTCGATCGTCGCCTTGATCGGCTGGCCCTGCAATACGCGCGGCGCTTGGGCCGTGACTTTCACGGCGTATTCCGGCTTCTTGTAGTCCTCGACCGAGAAACGCACACCTTCGACATACCGCTCACCCGACTGCATATTGAGGTAGTAGAAGCCGAGGTTTGCGTCATCAGGTATTGGGTAATCCCAATGCGCCGTCCCCAGATCGGAGAGCGTCACATTCTGTTGCCAGATCACCTCATAGGTACGCGGATCACGCAGCTCAAGCCGCAGCTCGCGGTCTTTCGGAATCATGTACCCGCCTGGGGTTTCCGTACGCACGATTGTCTTAAAGTGCACCGTGTCTCCGGGGCGATACACGGGACGATCGGTGTACGTATATCCACGCAGACTCCGCGCTTCCGATCCCATATTCCACGCGCCGGGAGCGTCGACGGTGACGTCGTCTTGATACGAGGCCAGCACCGCAACGCTTTCAGGCTTGGCCTGCGTGATTGCCAGATCGACGATGCCTTGCTGGTCCGTCGGCTTATTAGCGATTTCCTGCTGATCGATCCAGACTCGAGTTGACGCTCCCGGCATCGGATTGCCCGAAGTGCGGTCGACGACGAAGCAGACCAAGCGACCCGACGCAGCTTTCGTAACGATCGCGAGGTCGGTAATGACGACAATCGTGTAAGCCCGCAACCTTCCGTTCGTGGCTTCGACCAGGTAGACGCCCTTGTCGTTCACCGGGATCGTGACTCGCTGGCTCTCCCAGCGTTCGCCACCTGGCGGAACATTCCACTTCCACGCAGAGACCAGTTGCTGCTGATTGAGCAGAGGGACCTGTGCAAACTCGTTGACCCCCGGACCCTTTGGCTGCGGCTTGTTTTCCCCCAGCCGCCACAGCCGAATCTCGTGACGCGACTCGGGCGAAAACTGCGCGCGAATAAAGTCGCGGAACCACGCCCAGATCCGATGCTTCCACGCATGAAATCGTTCGATCCATGTCTTCTCTTGCTTGGGCAACCGCGGCGCCCGCCCGCCGAAGCTGTGCATGTCTTCGAGTTGACTGAAAAACTTCGCGGCATCGTTGACCCGGTATACGCGGAACTCGAGCGCGGCGACATGATGACTGTAGACGCCGATCTCGATCTTCTCCCCCGGCATGTAGGTGCGCTCGCTGCTTATGGAGAAGTACGCCGGCTCATTGTCATCCTGTGCGATGAGCGTTACCGCAAACCATAAAAGCAACACCACCGAGGCAGCGGTCCGCGGTCGGCGTATCACTCGGAGCCTCGCAGAATGTTCCAGCGATAAACGCCGAGGAAGCTGGGGTTCGACGGTACCGGCCGCCAGCGCGGATCAGGAAAGTTCATCAGTTGTGCGGTGGTCGGACGGCGAATTTCGCCCGGTGAGTTGCCGATCGGTCCGGTGTGATAGATCACGAAGACCCCGCCCGAGGCTGCACTTTCCATGTGGCTCGGCCCGAGGAAAATCATGGCGTGAAACGCAAGGTCTTGACCCTCCTGGCGAAAGAAAAGCAAATCCCCAGGTTGGGCGCGAGCGATATCCCGTCCTACAAAGTAGGAGTTGTACCGCCACAACGTTTTCGCGTCCGCAAACTGCGCAAAGGCGCCGTTGTTCAGATCGTTCGCCGCAAAACTGCCTTCGCGAACGCGGAAAATGCCAGCCCCAAGCGGCGTGTAAGGATATTGGTACTGCTTAACATCACCCGCTGCTGGCGCTGCCGGCAATGCGACGGCTCTGGCCCAAGTTGAATCGTGCCGGCGCAGCGCTTCGCGATACGCATACCGAAGCAAGGCTGCGCAGTCGCCGATCTCGGCCATCGACGGGTTGCGGTGGGATTCCGACTCGGCCAGCAGCGTGAACCATTCGCGAAACGCCGCCCGGTCTGCCGCATCATGCAGGCGTAAGAAGTCTGGAGTGCCGTCTCCCACACTGTCGAATGCGTCGAGCGAGGTGATCAAAGTGATTTGCCGTGACTCGAAACCGGGCGCCTCGAAGTTGACCTTGGCGTCGCCTGGCATTACGCCGGCACGCAGGCTGACCTGAGCAGAAGCACCCCTTATACGGACCGATTCGACGCTAACGCGACGGGAGTCGCCGACGTCGACTCGAAGTCCCTTCAAATCCCGGCCAGTCAGGCAGTGCAATCTGACTTCGGTGGATGTGAAGCCGTCCGCAGGCAGCGTGGAAGACGCAACTTCGATGGCTAACGTAGAAGGAGCAAGCGCGCGGTGGAGGCTAAACGCGCCCAGCACGGCAACAATCGCGAGCATCGCCAGCACTGCCAACCAGCGAGGTGCGCCGCGCATCTCCCGAGAGCCTCCAGCCGTCGCGCGGATTATATCCCGGCGAAAATCAAGTCGGCCACGGATTTCGAAGATCGACACGGATTCGTCAACGGTCCGGAAAAGTCTCAGATAATTCCGTGCTTTATTGGTGTCAATCTGTGGTTAGATTCTTGGCCTTTCCGCCAGCCCCTGCAATTCGCCCAGCAGCCGCTCGACCTCTTCGGCGGTGTTGTAGTGCGCGAGGCCAATCCGCACCATCCCTCCGCCCTGCTGCACGCCTAAGCGCTCGGCCAGATTAATGGCGTAGTAGTTGCCGTCCCATGTGAATATGCCCCGCTCGCCGAGTAGCGTGGCGAGTTCGCGCGGCGTGTAGCCTTCCAGGCGAATCGCCACTGTGGGTGTGCGCTGGTCGAAATTTGCCGGATCGGTAATGCCGTAAAACGTTAGGCCCGGAATCTCCAGCAGCCCGCGAATGAGCCGCTCCGCCAGCTCGCGTTCATGCTGACGGAATACCTCGTAGGCCGCGACAATCGCCTCCCGCCGCGTGTGCGCTTCTGAGCTATGGTAGCGGCCGACATCGGCGATGTAATCGATCGCAGCCGTGACTCCGGCCATGCATTCGTGGTTTTGCGTGCCGGTCTCCCAGCGGTCAGGCAGCTTCTCGCTGCACACCCGCAGCTTGTACGGACGCAGCCGCAGCAGTTGCTCGCGCTTACCGTAGAGAATTCCCTGGTGCGGTCCAAAGAATTTGTAGCTCGAGCAGGCGAGGAAATCCGTGTCGATCTCCTTCACATCGATCAACCCATGCGGGGCATAGTGAACAGCGTCGATGAACGACATCGCACCAACGTCATGGGCCAGCCGAACCGCTTCTCGCACGTCGTTAATCGTTCCAACCGCGTTAGCCGCCCAGCCAACAGCAACCAGCCTCGTTGTACGGCGAATCTTTGCCTGCAAATCGAACATGTCGAGCGTGCAGTCGGCCGGTTTGATGTCGGCAGTACGCGCCTTGGCGCCGCGCTCTTCCAGGCATACCCAGGGCGAGACGTTGCCGTCGTGATCGAGACATGTAACTAACAGCTCGTCGCCACCCTTCAACTCGCGGCCAATCGCTCGGCCCAAAGCGAAGGTCAGTGTGGTCATGTTGGCGCCGAAGACCACCTCATCTGGCGAACAGTTGAAGAAGTCGGCCATTGCCTGATGCGCCTGCTCGACGATCAGGTCGCTGCGCTGGCTGGTGAGGAATGCGCCGCCGAGGTTGGCATTCCACTTTGAGAGATATTCCGAGATGGCGTCAATCACACGCTGCGGAACCTGCGTGCCACCGGGTGCGTCGAAAAATACCGCAGGCTTGCCATTCACAGTTTGTTGCAATGCCGGGAACTGCCGGCGAACCCATTGGATGTCGAGTTTCCTTACCTGGGGAACAACGTTTGTACTGGCTGACATGCTACGAACTCCTCACTGCATTTACAAAATCCGCAAGCATTCCGTAAGCCGTTGCCTCCGGCCCCGGATCACGCTCGCTGATGATCAACTCTTTAAAGATATCCGTTTCGAACGCTATCAGCAGCGACGTGCCATGCACCTGTGCCAGCGGATCGTCGAGTTTGATCCGCTCAGGTGCAACGGAAGCCGTGATCCGGCCGTCTGTCTCACCACGCGCGCGGCTGACCAGTCTCCAGGCTTCGCCCTTCCTGTGCGCCTCGCGCAACTGCTCAGAGGTTATTCCCCGTATACCGGTCCGCTGGACATCAGCCAGCTTGAGCCTACCTCCCATCAGAACGGTCACGACTTCGACGACCTTCACAGCGGCATCGATTCCGTCGACGTCTGCCGACGGATCCGTCTCCGCTACGCCCAGCCGCTGCGCTTCCGCGACAGCCTCGTCGAAGCTCTTCCCGTCTTGCATGGCTTCGAGGATCACAGTGGTGGTCGAGTTGATCACACCCCGAAAGCCTCGAATTTCAATTGCAGGCAGTGCCGATCGAAACAGCGAGAACACGGGAGCTCCGTCCATCATTGCCGACTCAAAGTAAAACCGCCGATGCTTCTTCTTCGCCAGTTCGCTCAACTCGCGATAGGCATGAACCACCGGGCCCTTGTTGGCGCTCACGGCGTGCGCGTTGTACTCGAGCGCCGTGCGAATGTGGGTGACGGCCGGTTCGCCTGTTTCAGCATTCAGTGAGCTCGCCTCGAACACTACGTCTGGCTTGGCGGCATGAACCCAGCTGGCAATGTGTCCAACCGATCTCGCTCCGGCACGGTCGCCCGCCAGCAACTTTGCCGGATCAAAACCCTCGTGATTCACCAACCATCCACGCCTACGCGAGGCTACGCCTGTGATGTGCCACACGATGCCGTATCGATCGGCAAGTTCCTGCTGTTTGCGTTCCAGAAGCCGTATGAGAGCTGAGCCGACGTTGCCCAGTCCGATGATCCCAAGGTTGTAGGAGTGAATGTGGATGTCTCCAGGACCCAGAATTCCCTATCCATTCTAACTGCAATTACTTACCGCGCAGAAAAAAGGCGTCACCCCTGCGGGCGACGCCATACTCGATTGCGACTACTAGGTTCTTACTTTCCGCCGAAAGTGAAGTTCAAGCCGGCAAAGTACTTGAAGTTGTTCTGGCTGCCGGTGTAGCTGGTGCCGTTCACGCCGAAGCGAGTGTAGAGGTAGTCGACCTCAACGGGCCGAAGCTGAATGTGCGGGGTCAGAGCATAGTCCAGTCCGCCACCGAACTCCATCGCGAACGCGTTGTTGTTGCTGCTGGCGCTGGTAAGGCCGTGAATGTTGTTATAGGCATTGGCGTACGCGTTGCTGTGCGCCGCACCGAACAGGGCCTCTCCGAACGGCTGGAACTTGCCCGAGTGCTTCTTGATCTGCGGGCCAAACATGTAGGTGAACACGTTGCCCTGTACATTGTAACTGAGTGGAATATTGTTGTTGACGAGCTGATTCTTCAACCCGCTGCCCTGGGTGTAGCCCATGAAGTCGGCCTTGATGCCGATCCACGGAGTGACGTTGTAAACAAAACCACCGCCGCCACCAAAGATGTTGAAGCTGGTGATTGGGCTGAGGTCAGGGTGAACATTCACGAAAGAAAAACCTACCGGAACTTCAAACTTCGGTACGTCCTGTGCGACCGCAGCCACGGCGAACAATAGCGTTACTGCGACGAGAACCAACCACTTCTTCATTGTTCTTACTCTCCTGGAACTTGAATTCACCCAACCAGCCGTACCGTTGCCACCTGGGCCGGGTTTACAAACGTGGCGCG
>Ga0306926_10009303_pt1 | contig 10799 bp, 9 predicted proteins | sample flu12Cox44000178_FD_203759 | JGI IMG/M metagenome (GOLD analysis project Ga0306926, IMG submission 203759) | Lab enrichment of tropical soil microbial communities from Luquillo Experimental Forest, Puerto Rico - flux8day.12C.oxic.44.000.178 (v2)... | ecosystem: Environmental > Terrestrial > Soil... | reverse complement strand
GCGGGCGGCAGAAAGCGCGCCGGCGTCGGGCCCGCTGCGTTGGCGGGCCTGCCGCGCGCCTGCCAGCGGCCGTGCAGCTCCTCTACGAAGCGCTCGGCGCCGACGAAGATGCGCGTGCGCACGCTCACCTGCTGCAGAAAGGCGACCAGCCGGTCATCCTGGCCGCTGTGGTCGTCGGCGAGCACCTCGCCCACATCGCGCGGATCGGACAGCCGCTGCCGCTTCGCCATGCGCAGGAACAGCCGCGCCAGCCAGTTGGTGAAATTGCTGCCGATGAACAGCAGGTGGTTGTGCTCGAGCTCATGAAAGAGCTTCTCCGGGACGAGGTGCTCGCTCTGCAGTGCGCAGAAGAACTCGAGCAGATCCTCGTCCGAGATCACGTAGGTCGGCGAGGCGGCGAGCTTGCCGAACAGGTGGTAAACCACCGGCCGCTGCAGCCGATCGCGCTCGCTCGGCAGATCGACCACGCGGTTGGGGCAATAGGCGAGCACGTCGGTCGAGGCCGCTCCGCCGAAACGCTCGAGATTGATCGCGGTCTCGAGCAGTGAGTCGGCAGTCGTCGAGACGAACAGATCGAAGTCGGTGATCGCCGCCAGGTGACGCAGGGCAGCCGGCGGGACAAAGGTCGCGTCCTTTATGATGCTGCGCAGCCGGACATAGGCCTCCTCGCGCCGCCCGCGCGCCGCGAGGAACATGCACACCACATCGTTCAGGGTGTAGCGCTGCGGCAACTCCGCAACGCTGACGTTGAGCCGGGCCGCTAGCCGCTCCGCGGCCCATTCGTACAGGAGCCGCGGCCCGCGCTCGGTGGCCACCATGAGCAGCTCGGGTCCGACGATGGGGATGACGCGGCGCTCTTCGATGAAGCTGAGGAGGTCATCCCACGCATCTTCATCCAACGTGGTTGCGGCAAGTGCCGCCGAGACGGCGGCGCTCATGATGTGCCCCGCTCGATTCCGGACGTCTGCGTGCGGCGCCGCACGCGCGTGCGGTAATCGTACTGCAACAGCATCCCCCTGTTTTCGGTCACACCGGGTGGCGTTCGTGGCGGCGGTCGCCGGCCTGTCGTCAGTCTCGTTTTCCCGTCTTTCGAGTGTGCCGCAACGCACCAGTCACCGCAAATACCGGCCGTGCGCTGCGCCGCGCGCACTGCATCAGGAAGCGCCATGCTTCGATTCGAGCGTGCGCAGCGCCGCCTCGAGCCCGCGATCCCGGGGACCGAGCTTGGCTGCAACCCGACCCTGGGCATCGAGCAGCACGACGGTTGGTACATCGCGCACGCCGAATGCGCGAAACAGTTTCCCGCTGGCATCGAGCGTGAGCGGTATGTCAGTCCCCGGATCCTTCTGGTAATCCGCCAGATCCTTCGGCGAGGCCCACAGTCCCGAGGCAATCCCGAGCCAGCGTGCATCGCCGTGCGGCGCCAGCTCGTTCATCTGCTCGCGCACGCGCTTGCATTCCTGCGAGGAAGCAGGGCGGCTCTTTGCGAGATACGACTCGCACCACGGCGAGAAGAACACTAGCGCCCGGGGACGCGCGTCGGGACTCGGTCCGACGATCCGAAAGGCTTCTCCGCTGCTCGTGACCGCGGTGAGACCATGCGGAGTATCGCCGACGCCATAGACGACGTGCGTGCTGATCACGTGCCCCGTGGCGGCCGAGGCTGCCGGTTCGGCGAGCGCCGCTTTCATGGCCTCGTGCAGGCGCTCGTCCGCCAGGTGGCCGACGTAGAGAATGCGTCCATCCCGTCCGACCACGACATGCTGAGGCGTCACGCGCAGATTCAGCTCGGCTGCCAGACGGCCATCGTCGATGACGATCGGCATGCGCAGCCCTGACTCGTGCTGCACCTGGCGCACGGCCGCTTCGGTATCGGTGAATCCGGCGTTCACGGCAACGAAGGCGATGCGGTCGCCGAGGGACTCGTAGTCGTGCTCGAATCCGGGCATCTGCTCGCGGCACGGCACGCACCAGGTTGCCCAGAATTTGAGATACACGGGCTTGTGCCCGTAGAGCCTGGCGAGATCGATCGCTTTGCCGTCGATGGTCGTCAGCACGAGCGCGGGAGCGAGGCTACCGATGAGCGGGCGCCCCGCCGCCTGCGCGCGCCCCTGCCCCGACTCATCCGCCGCGCTGGCAGCGGCCTCCTTGTCCTTCACCATCACCACCAGAAACTTCGCGGGCTTCGTCTGGCTCGCATTCTCCGAGACGACGTGCACGTCGTCGGGGCTCTCGTAGAAGGTCGCCCCGGGACCGAGCGTCGCCACCGGCGAGCCCTGCACCTGCATGCGCAGCGATCCCTCGAGGACGTAGACGAACACCTGTGCGTGGTGGCGGTGAGGAGGCGACTTGCCCCCGGGCGGGTACTCGACCGTCTCCAGGTTTACTTCCTTGCCCGGCATGCCGATGAGATCCCGCGCCATGAGTGGCGCGACGACTGCATCGGAGCCGGTCGCCGCGAGCGGCGCAGCGCTCAGCATGAGCAGGGTGAGCGCTCCAAAATAGATCCGTGGAAGTGCCATGCCTTCAGCCTCCCGAGTGCCGCGACCCGGCGATGATACTCGCCGGCGGTTGTCTCGGCGGCATTTGCCCCCGACCTACCGGCGTGCAGCCTTTTCGCGCTGCGGGCGATGAATCGACGCGCTTCCCGGGCGGCGCTGCAGCAGTGACTCGAGCAGGTACGCGAGTCCCAGCAATAACCACGGCAGAAAAACGATCACGGGCCACAACGGCCTGGATCCCAAGTGCATGAACATCCCGATTCGCCTCCGCGCGCGACACGCAGCGAGCTGATCGCAGCGCAGGCGAGAGAATACGAGCGCGGTCGCCCGAGCGCCGCTGCCGGCAGGAGGCGCTATGGTCACTCACTTTAGAGGTAGGCCGCCGCAGATCGCAGGGGTGACGTTCTCGCATCACCAGGGAGACGCGCTGCATTTCTCGTTGTGGGATTGGAGAGGATCCGGCGGATGCCCACAATACGGACAGGTTGGAATGCCAGGAAAGGCTGCAATGAAACGGACAATTACCGGAGAGCGCGCGCGCTCGTGGGTCGTTGACTACAGCGCCGCCCGTGCCCGGGCGATCGAGTGGCTCGGCGAGCGGTACCTGCTGGCAAAGCCCATCAACGCGAAGGCGCACGCGTGGCGGAAAACGCCGCCCGTGCGAACGACGGCTCTGCGGCTCGCCACGGCACCCGCCAGCCCCGAAGGGGAATTGCTGTGATGCATCTCGGCCGGCGGTTCGCCCAGAGCGCCGCGATGCGGTGGCTGGTGCGAGCCGTTGGCCGAACCTCGCCCTACACCGCCATCGCGCTCGCCCTTCCGGGGGGCAGCCTGATCGCACTCGCGCTCTGGATTTTCCAGGATCGCACGACATCCACCGCGCCGCTGCGCCGCGCGTTGCTCATCGCGGCCGCGGGTACCGCGCTCATCCTGCCGGCGTAATCGGGCCAAACCTCCGGCCCCTCACGGCGCTCCTGCCGCCCGTCCCTGTTCGTAGACTTTGAGCCGCAGCAGTGCCGCGCTCAGCAGCGGCGTGGGGGGGCCGCGCGCCGCCGCCCCGGCCACCAGCGCCCCGCAGATCTGATCGGCCTCGATGCGCTGGCCGGCTTTCATGTCCCGATACATCGATGAGGTGAGAGTCGAGCTCCGATCGGTGAGTAATGAGAGGGTCTGCGATTTGAGCGAGTCAGAGAGCGGTCGCCAGGCGGCGCCAATGGCCGTCAACACTTCGGCGAGCAGCGCCTGCACGAAATCGATGCCGCCCGCCGCACGGGCCACCTGTCCGATGTCGCCGTCCATCGCGCAGGTGATCGCACCGAGGCTCGCCAGCATGGCCCACTTTTCCCACATCTCGCGCTCGATGTCCGTCGACAGACGTGCATCGAAGCCGGCGCCTTTCATGAGCTGATCGATGGCGCGCATACGGGGGGACATGTCCCCGCTCCACTCCCCATAGGAGAGCTCATGGAAATTCGCCTGATCGAGTATCCGGCCCCGCTCATCGAGGGTCGTGGCGATTCGCGCGACGCCACCCAAGACCCGGTCGGCGCCGAAGCGAGCGCGCAGGGCGTCCATGTGCCGCATGCCGTTCAGCACCGGAAGGATCACGCTGCGCTCACTCACATAGGCGGCGACATCCTCGATCGCGCCCTCGAGCTGATAGGCCTTGACCGCAAGCAGGACGACAGCGAACTCACCGACCGCTTCGCCCGCGACGAGCAGCTTCACCGGAATGACGGTCTCCTCGCCGCGGCTCGCAATGACGAGTCCGCCCGAGAGCTCCCTGGCACGGCGCGGGCGCACGAGAAAGCTGACATCGCGGCCGGCCGCCGCCAGCCGCCCGCCAAAATAGCCACCGACACTACCGGCTCCGACGATCAACGCTCTCATGCCACCTGCTCCGGGAAACCACGCTAGGGTCGTAAGCTCTCGGCCACCGAGTCCGCGATGTGCTCCTTGGAGATGACCCCCACCACATCCTGCGCGCGTGGCACCCCGCTGCCACGGACGACCACCACCATCGAAGCGCTCCCGCGCCAGAATCGGTGGATGACATCGAACATGAGGTCATCCTCCTGCGCGATCGTGAAGGTCTCGCTGGCGACGCTCCCCAGAGTAACGCCGGTGTAGGCGCCTTCCAACCCGTGCCGCAGGCTGGTGTTTACCCGCAGCGTGCCGGCGATGCGATCGCCATCAGTCACGACGATGTGTCTGAGCGTTCCATTGCGCTCGGGCATGCGCAGGAACCCGTCGAACCCGGTGCTTTGGGGCAGCAGCAGAACGTCCCGCTCCATCACATCGCGTGCCCGGCGGATCAGGAACATGTTGGCGTGCATGGCTTTGGGAATGAAATGGTTTCGTCCCGCCAGCTTGATCGTGTAGATGTTCTCTTCGCTCAGCATGCGGCGAACGCCGATGCTGACGGCGACGGCGATTATCATCGGCATGACGATGTCGTAGTCGCGGGTCATCTCGAAGATCATGACGATCGCGGTCATCGCAGCGCCGGTGCCCCCGCCGACCATGGCCGCCATGCCGATCATCGCGAAGGCCGGAATCGCGATGTTGGGTAATGCCAGCGATGTCTGCACCGTGGCGCCGAACGCGCCCCCGACCGTCGCGCCCATGAAGAGCGAGGGCGAGAAGATGCCTCCGGAGGACCCCGATCCGAGGCTGATGGAGGTCGCGGCGAGCTTGCCGGCGAACAGCAGCGCGAGGAAAGGTGCCGCCACCACGCCTCCCAGGAGAATCTCCTGAATGGTGGCGTAACCCACCCCGTCGATGCGGTAGTGGCCCGAGCGGAGGAAGAAGGCGTACATCGTGAGCCCGATCAGCGTCATGCCGAGTGCGTGGCGCAGATAGGGGTTGTGCAGCCGGTCGAACACCCGCTCCGCGACGTGCAGGCCGCGAATGAAGGCGGTCGCCGCCACACCGCACAGCGCACCGAGAAGCGCGCACAGCAACAGCGCATCGAGCGAAGTAGGCGCTTCAGTGAGGAACAACTGCGTCGGCACCTCGAAGGCCGGACGCACCCCGAGGAACAGCCTGCCGATGAAGGTCGCCGTACCGGTCGCCAGCGCCACCGGCAGGAAGGTGCGCACGCTCACCTCGGGCATCATGAGCTCGACAGCGAACATGACCCCCCCGAGCGGGGTGTTGAAAGTTGCCGCGATGCCGGCGCCGGCGCCCGCGGCGACCAGCGTGATGCGCTGCCAGGCCTCCATGCGGATCAGCTGTCCCAACGTCGAGCCGAGCGAGGCTCCGATCTGGATGATGGGGCCCTCGCGGCCGACGGCGGCGCCCGTGCCGATGGACAAGGCCGAGGCGAGGGATTTCACCACCGCTACGACCGGCCGAATCTTGCCCTCGCGATAGAAGATCGCATCCATCACTTCCGGGACGCCGTGGCCACGCGCCTCGGGTGCGAACTTCGAGACGAGGAAGGTGACTGCAAGGCCGCCGAGGACCGGCACGAGCACGATGCCGGCGCGCCAGGGACTCGCGGGCTCGAGGACGTTGGCGTCGTAAGCGGACGAGAAGCGGCCGAAATAGCAGACGTTGTGGATGAGCCCGATCAGGTCGCGAAACAGGACGGCACCGACACCCGTGACGATGCCTACGCCGATCGCGAGCAGCGAGAGCCCGAAAAGTCCGATCGTGCGTTCCCGAAGGACGGGCTCTGGCATGATGAGTCGCGCCACGCAGCGCGCCGCTAGCCGCCGCCGGGCTCTTGGACTTCCCTGTTACGGCTGCGCATGTAACGGCGGGCTCTGGGCCGCCGTGACCGAGAGGTTCGCCACGGGCGTGGGCGGCTCGGAATCGCGGGCGCCCGCTGGCGGTGGTGTCTTCACATCGACCATGGCGACGTTCACGACCGCCGGATCGTCACGGAGCTTGACGTACAGCCGGCCTTGCTGCGGATGTGGGATACGCAGCACCGGCTCGGTGAAGCCATCGGGCACCTGCGTGGCACGGGCGAAATCCGCATCGGCAGAGACCGAATCGAGCAGAAACAGGTCGGAGCCGATGAGCGAGCAGGCTGCCTCGGGTTGCGCCGGGCAATCCACCCCGGCGAGCTTCGGCAGTCGCACGAGCGTGGCGAGCGGTGCCCACTCCCCGGCAACACCCTGCACGATGCGGCGATACTGCAAGGGACCAAAGGCGGAGCCGCCGAGCGCCTTGGCGGGATCGAGCGTAGCCACCGCAGTCTTCTTGCTCTCCAGCATCAGGTCGGTGCCGACGGCGAGCAGTACGGAGAAGGCGCCATCGGCCGTCGCCACCTCGAGTTTCTCATCCGGCGTGAACAACGCCGGCGATTGGGCACGGAGCGAAAACGTGATGCGCGCCGTGAGTGGCAGCTCGGATTCGTTGGCAAGCTGAATCCGGTTCCCCTCGGCAGAGCCCGGCCAGCTCACCGTCTTGCTGATCAACACGGCACTCGGCCGCGGTGAGTCCAAGCCATGCAGCGGCAAGCTCTGTGCGTCCGGGCGACCGAACTGCTTCACTCGCAAGCTCAGCTCGCCGGCGGCTAGCTGCTGCAGCGGCAGGCTGAGCTCGAGCGCGCCGGGCTGGATTTTCTTCCACTCCACCTTGTGGGAGTTGGACTGAGCGTCCACGAGCGTGATCTCCTCCACGCAACCGATACTGTCGGCGCGCAGGTGAAGCGTACCGGCCCGCCCGACGATGAGATCCCGCGAATCCTCCGCGGCGAGGCTCACCGCTTGTCCCTGCGAATAAGCCAACTTGAAGCCCGGGCCCTCGTAACGATCGAACCCCCACTGACCGCGCAGCGAGGCGCTGTCGAGGTCGGCGCTTCCCTTGGGCACCGCGGCGGCATCGCTTACGACGAATCCGCCGTGCAGCGGATCGGCGCGTGCCGGAAGGTCGAGCGTTGAGCCATCCTTGCGCTTGAGATGTAGCGCGACATCGTGCGCGTAGGCGGTCGAGAAGACCACCGGGTCCCCCTCCACCGGCAACACCAGCGGCTCCTTGCTCGCGCACAGCGCCTCATGCGGATTGACCGCGTGCAGCGTCGGAAACTGCGCCGCCGCGACCGGTTGCAGCGCCACCACCAGCACCGACTTCGGATCGTGAAACGAGGGCGGTGCGTTCAGGGTGAGCGCGACCTGCCGGCCATGCATCGAGGTGAGGGCCGGGATGTACTGGTATTGCGCGGTACGCAGCGAGTCGAGGATCCTGGCGATGTCGAAAATCGAGCCGATGAAGGGACCGTAGTACCCGGACTTGAGCTGCGGTGTGTTGCTCGCCTCCATCGCCAGATCGCTCGCAGGCCCGCTGGTGAGCGCCTGCGCCAACGAGGCACTGCGCCCATCATCGAGGATCAGCGACTCCCGGCCCTGCGCCAGACACGGCGCCTGCATCACCGGCATCTTTCCGAGGCACGCCTCGTCTACCTTGATCGCGAGGCTGCGCGCGAGCAGTGGCGCGGCTTCCTTCAACTGCGAGGGATCGACCTCACCGAGACGCCTGACCGCGGTCAGGTAGGTATCCAGGCGCGCGTGATCGAGCGCGGCCTGGTTGAGGTCCTGCGAGGTGCGTACGAATGCCCCCGGGCGGCCGCGCACGGCATCGACGAGCGTCCGAAAAGCCCCGCCCGTCTGTGGCGCGAGAAAAACCAGCAGCTGCTGGGCCTCCTCGGGAACCGTGAGCGTGAGACCCTCCTTGACGCAGCGGCGCGTCCAGGTTTCGCAAACAAAGAACCACTCTTCCGGCGGTGGGTTGGTGGCTCCGCGCAGGAAAACCGCCACCAGCAGATAGCGGGCCGCCTCGCCCGCAGGCAGATCCGCCTTCATCCAGATGCGATCGCCGCGGGCGAGATTGGGAACCTCGGCGGCCGGCAGCGTGCGGGCGCCGCGCGTGACTTCGACTTCGAGGGTGGGCCCGGCGAGATCGAACGGCGCGGCGACCGCGTCCGGGCAACGCAACGCAAGCAGACCGAGCGTGAGGATCAGGCTCGAGAGTTTGGTGACGGGAGAATGCACGCTGGAATCCTTTCGCGGCATACTTTAGCGCATCCGTACGCTCTCATCGGCTCCTGTCTCGAGCACGCGACAAATGCCCGGCTGATCGCCGCCTAGGGGATCGCGTTCTTCGGCGCGCCGATCTCGGCGAGCACGGCGGCATCGACCGCCGGGTTGCGCTCACCGTCCGCAGTCGCGACCAGCTCGCGCGGGATCAGCAGCAGCACCACCAGCATCAGTGCGGAAGTCGCGGTGGCGGCGAGCACGCAGTACGCGAACCCGTGGGCGGCGCTGCTCGCGTAGATTCGGGTGCCGACGAAGTCGCCGCCGCGATAGGCGAGCTCGTACATTCCGGCGACCAGCATCATCAGCGCCCCCTGCAGGCCCGGCGGACACGAGCGCATCGAAAGATCCCAGAAGGCGGTAAATGCGAAGCCATTCGCCAGCCCTATCGGCACGGCAAACCACAGCACGCTCGCGCTCGAATGCATGAAGAGAAGTGGGACCGCCGCCGGCAGCCACAGCAACGTCGCCCACCACAGCGGCTTGCGCAACGGAACCCGCGTGCACAGCCAGCCGTACACCCCGGCGGCGGGAATGTAGCCCGCCTGCATGATTCCCAAAAAATCGCCGTACACCCAGTCCGGTGCGTGCAGTTCGTTCGCCAGGTAATACTGCAGTGGCGTATTGAAGCCGGGCGTGAACTGGCACAGGCAGACGAGCAGTACCGCGGGGTACGCCGCGCGATGTCTCACGAGGCGCTTGAGATCCCCGAGGAGACTCGTGCCCATTGCGGAGGGCAGCTCATAGGCATGACTGAATACGGCGGCCGGCTTCCACAGTCCGTAGAGCGCAATCGCCGCACACAGCAGCGCGATCAACCCGAAGGTATGCGCCGGGGTCAGCCCGGCGAGGTAGCCGGCTGCAAACGCCCCGAACACGTAGGGTGCGGATGACACGGCGTTCCAGAGTGCGCTCAACCGCCCCGACATGAGCTGCTCCTGGCTGATGAGAGCGAGCAGGCCCCGGGCGGCAGCCGCAACGAACCCGAAGGAGAGCATCACGACAAACACGCTGATCAGCAGTCCCCGGTAAGTCAACGGGACGGTCGTCATCCAGAAGAACACGGCCGCCGTGACCGTGCCGAAGATGAGGAACAGGCCCCGATCGCGCAGCCCGAAGGGATTCCATACATCGCGCGCGAGCCCGAAAAAAAATGCGAGGTATACCGGGACAGCCGTCAGCAGTCTGAAGTTGGCAACCTGCTCGGGCGTGGCCCGAAGCTGGTTCTTCAGCATGAACGAGGTGGCGATATCGAGCAGAAAGCCGTTCGGCAGCGCCAGGAAGACCAGCAGCGTGAGCGGCGTGAAGTACAGGAACACCGTACCTGCGCGTGCGGCCGGCGTGACTGTCGAGTCTGTCAGGTACTCCTCCAGGGCGGGTGTGCCTCCCGCGACGTACGGATCATGAGTGTGTAAGAAGCTTGCGCCGTGGGCTCAGCGAACGTTTCGCGGGCGACAAACCCGAGGCGTTCGTAGAACTTCATGCTACGGGAGCCGAAGGTCTCGAGATAGCAGGGCGCACCGGCCGCGTCGGCTTCGGCGAGCGTTGGTGTCAGCAGGCGGACCCCGAGTCCGCGGCCCTGCTGCTCCGGCGCCACCGCCACGATCGACAGATACCAGGCATTGCCGCCGACCAACGGGCGACTGCGCGCACCCATGTACTCGACCATCCGGTCGTAATTGCTGCACCCCAGCTCTCGGAGAACCTGGCGCAGGAAGGCGTGCTTGTGCGATCGCTCGCTCTGCAGCACTCCGGCGCTTTGCGGCAGCAGCCAGACCGCGACACCGATACGAGCCTCATCGAGGTGCACTACCTTACCTATCCGTGTGCCCTGGCGGATCGAGTAATCGAAATAATCGGCCAATGCGGTGCGCCGCCGCACCTCGTCGCGGGCGAATGCCTCGCTGATTTTGCGATAGAAGGGATCCTGTTCCAGGGCGGCGACCGCGCTCGCACTGGCGGGATGGAGAGACGGCACCATGGCACTCACGAGCGTAACCCATGCCCGGCCAGGCGGGGAGTGAGCGCGTTCCGTGCGATACTAACCGCCACTCCGATGCCCCACCACGCTGCGTACTCTCGCCACCGGGGAGCAACCATGTCACGGCTCACCAACATCGCCCGGGCGCTCGGGCTGCTCGCGCTCGCGACTACCGCACTGTCCGATACCACCCCGCCGACGCGCATTCCCGCTCCCGGCGGCGAAGTCGCCATCACGAGCGCGCGCGAGCAGGAGTTCTACGACAAATGGAAC
>Ga0306926_10009301_pt1 | contig 10800 bp, 8 predicted proteins | sample flu12Cox44000178_FD_203759 | JGI IMG/M metagenome (GOLD analysis project Ga0306926, IMG submission 203759) | Lab enrichment of tropical soil microbial communities from Luquillo Experimental Forest, Puerto Rico - flux8day.12C.oxic.44.000.178 (v2)... | ecosystem: Environmental > Terrestrial > Soil... | reverse complement strand
AGTTGATCCCCTCCGTGGATTGCGAGGGGAACCTTCAGCTCCAGGTGATAGCTGCCGCGGGCAAGCCGGTAAAAACCATAAACGATCATAGCAATGGTCACGATTATTGCTAGGGCGCTGATGATCCGTCCTATCGGGATCCTTTGCAAGATTAACCGGTTGAAGAAATTGTCATCCTCCATTTTGGCGATTACGTTGTTCACCAGGTATACGGGGGAAATTGCTGAATTCGGGACGTGTTGCACTGCAACTTCGAAGTTTTGGCGAATTTGACCTTCATCCACAAATAAGGCTTTGGTCCGTTTTGTTCCGGAGTCCCCCGCCATCAACCATTTCACGCAATTCTGTGCGAATTCAAAATTGCCGGTATCATCCTGCAGCATCATGCCGTTGATGAAGACGCTATGATCGGACAACACCAGAATCTTTCCCTTGCCTGAAGAAGAGCGAAACCCGAAAAACATTTCACTACTTCTAGGCTGCCGGTTCCCAATGGTGGAATCCTTTGGAAATTCCGCAAAGAAGCCCGATCTTTCTTCTTTCGTAAGGAAGCTCGGTCGGTTGGTCGCAACTGGTAACTTTGATTTAGGAGCTAAAGAATCTCCAGGAAATCGAAATTGGACCACGGGACAATCCGTAGAGTTTCCATACGCCGTAGCAGAATTCCCTGCGGAAACAGCTCGGCCATCTACACCGATATTGAAGTCCTGGTCAAGAACTCCATCCGTTGCTCTGTCGGTTGCAATGAAAATCGCGCCGCCGTTCCTCACAAAATCGTTCAAGAGCCCCCGATGAAAGATTTTGTCGAGACTCTTCGGGTCCCCGAAAAAAATTAGAATGGTCGCCTCCGGACGAATTGCCCCCAGCGATCGAATTGGTTCCAGATTCTCGTTGTGCAGAATGAACCGAAATGCATGGGTATCTTGTTCGAACGGAATCGGGCTCTGAGCATATATCACAGGCGCTGTCAAAACCGAAAAAAAAGCCACCAACACCTCGATGGCTTGGCCAAAGCAGCGAGTGATCATAAAGGCTCTCCGGCCAGGAGGGATAGCTCGTGTCCGGCGGTTCGCAGAACATCGGGCGAAAACCGCTGCGTTCCCGGAGCATACCTGGCTCGCTCATACAACACGGCCAAATGCTCAGCGGAACGCCGGCGATCCAGACTATCACGTCCGAGTTCCCGCGCAATGTTCCGATGGTTCCAGTGCCGGGCTTCATTCCCCAACTTTAAAAGGGAAAGATACTCAAAGGCCCGGATGACGTCCTCATTTGTCCGCAGCGCATTCAAGCGAACCGGCCAGGGGCCCGGCATGCTTTCGTTGGCAGCTCCGCGCTGCAATTGCCAACTCGCGAGTTTCCGCAAGTTGCGATTCCGTATCAACCTCCACACTACCAAACCGAAAATCACCAGAACCGGTAGCAACAACAATCCCATACCCGTTTTTGCTGTCGAAACGGATGGCACTCCCAGCGATGGCGCGTCCAGCGAAGGAAGCGACGGTGTCGAAATCTTGAATTCCGGAACGTTCAGGCCGGAAAGAGAAGGCAACGGCATATTGCGGAGATGGGGCACTACCTTTGCCATCCAGAATTCCGAATCGGGAAGTATCGGCCGCACAATTTGGGCCAGGTTATCGCCCCAGGTGTCGCCCAAACTTCCCAAAGGCATTCGACCCGAATTCAAATAATCCCGGCGGAAACTCTCGGCCAACTCCTGTAACTCTGGTGATTTTTCCAATTGCTTTAGAAACCAATCCATGGCCTTCGAAGTGTGCTCGTCTTTTACCGCACCGGAATCGCGCTCGCGTAAGGAATTCATATTCAAATCGATTTGCGAATCTGTTGATGCAGGCTTAGAGGAACTTCCTTCCGGTGGCGATGCCGGACTCCCCGTTGAATCGGCAGAAGATCCGTTGAGCCGCCTAAAATCCTCTTTTTCAATTATTTTTCCAAATTCCGGAGGGAAGCCCCCTGATCCGAGGTCCTGCTGAGCGACTTTAAGTTGCTTCAGCAGGTACTCCGGGACTTCTATTTTTTCCTTTTTGTAGGCTTCAAGGAACGAGTCCAATCGGGCTTTTTCCTCGGGAGGAAGATTATCCAGTTTTTTCAATAATTCTCTGATGAAATTTTCATTGGCGCGGCTCTCTTGCATGAAATTCTCGGCCTCGGATAATTGCTTGGCCGCTCTCATCCTCTGAGACAGGGCTTGCGGGAGATTCAAGTAACGGTTTCCAGGTATCGGCCCATGAGAATTTCGGCGCGCATCTTCGGAAATCTCCTGGCCAAACGCTGGATTGCCGGGGAGCCATAACGCCCCTATCAAGAGAAGCCCAAGTATCCCTGATGCGCGCGCCATATACACGGTTCCGTTCAGCCGAAAATGACGACTGAAACTTACTGTCAGTTATTATGATTGACCAGTGAATTTGGAGCAACAGATAAGAGACTTGCCAGTTACTTTTCCTGGCGCAACGGATAACCGGTAAAATCTTTTCAGCCAATTCCGTAAATTGAAGTCAGGAGTAGAAAATGGCCGAACAGTATATATTCACAATTGAAAATCTCAGCAAGGCTTACAACAAGCGCGAAGTGCTGAAGAATATTTGGCTGGCCTTTTATCCCGGAGCCAAAATCGGTGTCATCGGCACCAATGGCGCGGGCAAAAGCACGCTGCTCCGCGTGATGGCTTTGGTCGACAAAGACTTTCTCGGCTCCGCCAGGCCGGCCGACGGCATCCGCATCGGTTTTGTACCCCAGGAACCGCGGCTCGACGAAACCAAGGACGTGCGCGGCAATATTGAAGAAGCCGTCGCTTCCACTCGGGCCTTGCTCACCCGTCACGAGGAGCTCAGTACGAAACTGTCCGATCCCATTGAACCCGATGAAATGGACAAGGTTTTGGCAGACCTGGGAAGCGTCCAGGACGCGATCGATGCCAGCAATGCCTGGGAGCTGGATCGGCAACTGGAAATTGCCATGGACGCCATGCGGCTTCCGCCCGGGGATGCCATGGCCAGGACCTTGTCCGGCGGAGAACGGCGCCGGGTCGCTTTGTGCAGGGCCTTATTGCAACGGCCCGACCTGCTCCTCCTTGATGAGCCGACCAATCATCTGGATGCTGAGTCCGTCGCCTGGCTCGAACGGCATTTACATGAATACCCCGGCACCGTCGTGGCAGTTACGCACGACCGTTATTTCCTCGATAACGTGGCCGGCTGGATCCTGGAACTGGACCGGGGCCACGGCATTCCCTGGAAAGGAAATTACTCTTCCTGGCTCGACCAAAAACAACAACGGCTGGCCAAAGAAGAGAAACAGGAATCGGCACGGCGCAAGGCCTTGGCCCGCGAACTGGAATGGGCCCGCATGGCGCCGCGCGCCCGCGTAGCCAAAAGCAAGGCGCGATTGAATCAATATGAAACATTGGCCAGCCAGGAATACGAGGAAAAGGAAGACGAGCTGGTTCTCCAAATTCCCCCGGGGCCGCACCTCGGAGATCTGGTGGTGAGAGCGGACAATGTGCGCAAGGGATATGGCAACAACCTGTTGATGGAAGATTTGAATTTCGACTTGCCGCGCGGCGGCATCGTTGGCATCATTGGCGCCAATGGAGCAGGCAAAACGACTCTTTTTCGCATGATTGTCGGCCAGGAAAAACCCGATGCCGGGACGCTTCGTGTCGGCGATACGGTGGTGCCCGCTTACGTCGATCAACTGCGCGATTCCCTCGAAGGCAATAACTCGGTTTTTGAGGAAATCACCGGCGGCGCAGAGTACTTGATGCTTGGCAATCGCAAAGTTGCCTCGCGCGGTTATGTCGCTCGCTTCAATTTCAAGGGTCCCGATCAGCAGCGGAAAGTAGCAGATCTATCGGGCGGCGAGCGAAACCGGGTTCACCTTGCCAAACTGTTGCGCCGCGGCGGCAACCTGCTTTTGCTCGACGAACCGACCAACGACCTCGACGTGGACACTCTTCGCTCCCTGGAGGAAGCGTTGCTGAATTTCGGAGGTTGCGCTGTGGTAATCAGCCACGACCGCTGGTTCCTCGACCGGGTGGCGACGCATATCCTGGCTTTCGAAGGAGACAGCAAGACCGTGTGGTGCGAAGGTAATTACCAGACTTATGAACTTCAGCGGCGGCAGCGCCTGGGTGCGGAAGCCGATCAACCGCACCGCATCCGCTATAAAAAACTGACCCGTTGATGAAACAAAAGGCATATGGCGCCGGTATTCAGTTGTGGTTGGAAAATCCTGGTCCCAGTCAGATAGGCAATTCGATCCTATCGAGATCCACAAATGAATGCACTCCGGCTCCGAGTCATTGATTCCGCGGTGCACGGTCCCGAATGGGAAGACCGACCGATGATGGAACTGCAAGATATCACTAAGGTTTACAAACAGGGCCGGCGCTCGGTGCACGCATTGCGGGGAATTTGTTTCCATCATGGGCCCCAGCGGCTCGGGAAAATCGACATTGATGCATTTGCTCGGGCTTTTGGACACGCCGACTAGCGGAAAAATCCTGTTTCAGGGACGCGATTTGCAAACACTTACGGACAAAGAACAGTCGCGCTTGCGCCTTCATCAAATTGGCTTTATTTTTCAATTCTTTAATCTGCTTCCGACATTGAATGCCGTGGAAAACGTGGCGATGCCGTTGCACCTCGCCGGGAAAAAACGGAACGTAGCTCATGCATTGGCTGTGGCCGCGCTGGACCGGGTGGGTTTGTCCAACCGGGCCGACCACTTGCCGGATGAGCTTTCCGGCGGAGAAATGCAACGAGTGGCCATCGCCCGGGCTCTCGTGACGGAGCCGGAAATTTTGCTCTGCGATGAGCCGACCGGCAACCTGGATTCGGCAACCAGCACCGAAATTCTGACACTGCTGCGGAGCTTGCCTAAACCCGGAGGCCAATCAGTGGTCATGGTCACCCATGATTTGCGTGCGGCGGCATTCGGCGACCGGCTCATTCACATCCGAGACGGGTTGATTGAAAAGGAAGAAATCATGAGGGAATGTTCAGCAACGGCGTAATAGCCCCCCGGAATTATCCCCCATTCATTCGAGGCCGGCATGTTTTCCTTGTATCGCACTCTTAGCCTTCGAGCTCTCCAGCAGCGGTTTTCGCGCGCTTTGTTGGTGGTGGCCAGCATCGCCCTGGGAGTTGCCACGCTGGTAGCTACGCGCGTCCTCAACCAGAGCATGTGGGCAGCGGTCCGCGTCGCCACCAATCCCTTGGGTTTCGGCGAACTGTGCGTAAGTAACGGCGATTCGGGTGTGCGCACCGAGCTGACCACGAAATTGAGCGGCATCCCCGGTATTCGGGACGTCGAACCCGTAGTTGTCGGGCGGGTACGTCTTCCCGATTTGGGCGACCACCGGCATGCCCAGTGTTTGGGAATCGTCTGGAAACCGGATAGTGAATCGAACAATCCCTGGGGGGTATCCATCGATTGGACCGTGCCTCCGGACACGATTCCTCTTTTGAAAGGGGCCGATCCGCAAAATGTATTGGCGCACCTCAAACCTTTTCGCTTGCGCCCGTTCTTGGTGGGAGTTCAATTGAATGAAGAATTGACGACCGTCGCCATGAACGATCGCCTGGATACCATTTTACCGTTTGTCAACCGCTTCCTGAAAAGAGAATGGGCGGATCAGTTAAGCGCCATCTTGAAGAAGACGGCGGTTATCCGCTTGCAACCGGTCGGTCAGGAGGCGCAGTATTTCGTGAAAGTGGGAACGGTGCGCTCGGATGGGCCGACCGGCGATCTGGTAAAAAATGCCCTGATTCTCAATGCCGCGGACGCGGCCGAGTTGAAGGGCCAACCCGATCTGTTTACGCGCATTGACCTGTTTCTGGATTCCGCTGCGGATCTAAACCAGGTGCGGAGCCGGGTCGTGGAAACACTAGGTGGCCGGGCGGCAGTTCGGACTTCCGATGAAAACGAGCAACGCGCTCAGGAGATGATGGCCGGCTTGCAGCTTGGATTTTCACTGACCGGAGCCGGGGCCTTGGTAGTCGGACTATTTCTGGTTTACATCGTCCTGGCCGTAACGGTTGCGGAGCGGCGGCATGAAATCGGCATCTTGCGTTCTTTAGGGGCGACGCGCGGGCAAATTTGGGCTTTGTTTGTTGGCGAGGCAGGCTTTCAAGGTTTGCTGGGAGCCGCCCTGGGTATACCGGCCGGCCTGGCTATGGCCCACCTTTGTCTTGACTTTATCAAGAATCTGCTTAGTGACATTTTGTATGTGTTGGAGTCTCCGGGCATACAAATTGGTTTGATCACCATTTTACTGGCTGCGGCCGCCGGCATTCTCACGGCGATCGTGGCCGCCCTGGTTCCCGCCGTCCGGGCCGCCCAGGAACAACCGGCCGATGCGGTCCGGCGAACACCGCAGGTCCCGGGCTTAAGTCATCAGGTGCTGCAATTGATTATTAGTGTGACTCTGCTGATTCTCGGCGGAAGTTGCATGATTTACCGGGCACATTTGCCGGCCCGTTTGGGCACCTATGGCGGTTTTACGTTGGTGTTGATCGGGCTACTGCTGACGACTCCGCTGTTGGCCGCCTCGGCAGCCCGCATACTGCAGCCGCTCGCAAGCCGGTTGATGGGGCTTGAAGGGCGCCTCGCATCGGACAATCTGATTCGAGTTCCCGGCCGAACCGGGCTTGTCATCACCGTGCTTGCCGCGGGAGTCGCGATTTTTCTGCAAACTGCCGGTGTCATACACAGCAACAAAGATCCGTTTCTCAATTGGATCAACCAATCGTGGGACGCGGACCTGTATGTCACTTCGGGGAGCATTGTGATTGGCAGCGGGCAAAATCTGCCGATGGAAAGAGACCTGGGCAAGGTTTTCCAGAATAAACTTCCAATTATTGAGACGGCCTTGCCGCTGCGGTCCCGGCAAGTGGATTACGGTGAAAACGCGGTTTTTTTAATCGCCCTGGACGCTCACGGCTTTTACGATGCCCCCGGAAGGCGTGGGCCCTTGATGGATCGCGAGCTTTATGTTCGCTTGCTAGCGCCTGGAGGCCGGTACGCGGTTGTTTCCAAGAACTTCGCCGCCCTGTACGGGGTAAAAGAGAAAGACACGATCCAGTTGCGCGGGCCGCACGGACCCATTCAACTGGAAGTGGCAGGAATCGTGGCGGACTATTCCTTTCCGCGCGGCACCGTTTTTATCGATCAAAACGTATACCAGGAGCTTTTTGAAGATCCACGCGTCGATCAATTCTACGTCTACCTGCGCTCTACCGACTCTCAAGAAGGCGTTCGCCGGGAATTACTTCGCAATTGGGAAGCGGAACATGCCCTCATGGTCATGAGCCGGGGTCAGGTCCGTGACCATTTGTTGCAGATGATTCGGCGATTTTCCCTGGTAGCCTACTCGCAGGAAGTAGTTGTCGGTGTGGTGGCGGCGCTGGGTGTGGTTTTTGCCTTGTTGATTTCCGTTTTGCAACGGCGTCGAGAGTTGGGAATTTTGCGCGCTGTGGGAGCGACCCAGGGTCAAATCCTGCTATCCGTCCTGGCCGAAGCGATGTTAATGGGCATCATCGGCACCGCCATCGGGCTAATAGTCGGCGTCGCGATTGAATGGTACTGCGTTTACATCATTCTGTTTGAAGAGGCCGGGTTTTTGTTTCCGGTCTTGATCCCGTGGGCCGAAGTCGGCTGGATTGCAGCCGGAGCCATGATTATTGCCACGCTGGCAGGCCTCGGACCGGCGTTGCGGACCATGCAATTGCGCATTCCCGAAGCGATCGCATATGAATGACTATACGCAATGCCGGTGTTCAAATCACTTTCTTGCGGCGTAATTCTTCGATCTGCTGCGGCGTCAGGGAAAGTAATTCTGTCAACACTTCTACGGTATGTTGGCCCAGCGCCGGAGGAGCTTTTGCCACCGGCAAGGTCGTTCCGCTGATGTGAAAGGGTGCTCCTACCAAGTCGATCGGTTTTCCACTCGGATCGCTCACAGTCACACGCATTTCCCGGGCGGCCGCTTGCGGCTGGCTGAGCAAATCGGCATAGTTCCATACCGGCGCATGAGGGACATCGGACTTTTTGAGCTGTTGTTGCCACGCTTGAGTCGAGCGAGTCCTCATCATGGCTGCAATCATCGGCACCAGTACGGCGCGGTTCTTTACTCGTCCGGTGTTAACGGCAAAACGTGGATCGGTCGCCCACTCGGGATGTTCGGCTGTTTCACAAAATCGCTGCCATTGACCATCGTTGCCCACTGCCACTACCAGCCAGTTATCCGCGGTAGCAAAAAGCTGGTAGGGTACGATTTGCAAATGGGCGTTGCCCTGGCGGCCCGGTTCCTTGCCGCTGGTAAGGTAAGCCTGGGGAAGATTGACCTGCGCAGCCACGGCGCAATCCAACAAGGCCATGTCGATGGCATAGCCGTGGTTGGAATAAACGCGCGCATGGACGCACGCCAGGACGGCCACCGCTGCATACAGGCCTGTCAAAACATCCGCGACCGCCACACCCACTTTGTACGGGGGACCTTCGACAGGTCCCGTCACACTCATGAGGCCGCTTAATGCCTGGATGGCAAAGTCATAGCCGGGCGAATGGCTCATCGGCCCGGTTAGCCCGAAACCGGTGATCGAACAAAGAATCAAGCGAGGGTTCACCTTAAAAAGTCTGGCAGCGCCGAAGCCAAGGCGATCCGCACTTTCGGCGCGAAAGTTTTCCAACAGAACATCACTCTGCCGGACCAGAGCGTACAACAATTCCCGGCCTTCTTCCCGGGACATGTCCAGGGTGATGGCGCGTTTATTGCGGTTGCAAGACAAGTAATAAGCGCTGAGTGGACCCTGGAAGGGAGGACCCCAAGCGCGCGTCTCATCACCGGCGCCAGGACGTTCCACCTTTACAACCTCGGCCCCGAGATCCCCCAGCATTTGGCCGCAGAACGGGCCGGCGAGAACGCGCGAGGCATCCAGTACGCGTATGCCGTGCAGGGGGCCATGAGGATCGGTTGTCATGAGAGGTCCTTTTGACTTTTCTGCCGTGTACCTCGCCCGCTATTATTGTAATTGCGGCATTACGAAATCGGGATGGTTTTTCAGGAGACCGATCATGGCGTCCGTCGAACAAACGGCCCAGATCTACCAGGATCTGGCCCAGTGGCATGGTCAACACGGCCAAATGCAATTACGGGATCGGTTTCTGGTTTTGCTAGCGGACACGTACTATTCGGGAGGAAAATCCGACGAGGCCGAGAAGGTTCGGGGGCAGTTGCTCGCCGTGAATCCGCATCATCTGATCAAACCGTTCGGGTCGTTTACCGAGGCGCTGAAATCCATCGACGTGAGAAACTATATTAAAGGTTTGCGAAGGCAGTACGCTCCCGACAAGGCCGCGGAACTTTTGAAGTCCCTCGGTAGCGGAACGCAGGAACAAACGCTCCCGAAGGGAGTGGCCGCGACCGCGCCGGGCGGAAAAAGCCCTTCCTCTTCTGCGGCTGCACCGGCCAAAGTCTATCGATTTCAAGAGGAGAACGCTCAAAACCCCTCGTATCCGTCGGCCGTTCCAATTCCGCCGCCCCGGCAATCCGCCGAAGAAATCCCGCGGCGACCGGTGTCCTCGATTCCCATTGGCCGCGCGAGCCCGGTTGTTCCGACCGCCAAGCCGACAGCGCCGATTTCATCGCGCCGATCTCCCTGGTTACCTCCCGAAACGGCCACTGCCTGGCAGCCCGAAGCCAATAATGCCGACCGCCCGGAAGTAACCGCCGGCGCCTGGGTGGCCACGGGTTTGTTTTTGGTGCTGATCATCGCTGGGCTTGGATTGGCCGTTCTAACTTTTGCCGGGCCCTTTTGGAACGGGATCTTTTAGGGATTTGCGTAAGTCTCGTTTGATTTTTCAAGGTTGGGGATCGTCAGCACAGTGCCGGGGATTAGTAGATCCGGCGTTGAGAGGATGTCCCGGTTACAGCGGTAGATATCCACGAATTTGTCGCCGTCTCCGAAATATCGGATCGCGAGGCTATAAAGGGTTTCTCCATCCTGAACGGTATGCTCTTTGAGTGTCCGACCAGACTGAGTTTGTATATTTTTTTTCGCGGCTGCGGGCGGGACTTGATTGCGGGGCGACGGGGCCCGCTTTGGTTGCGGCGCGCGGCCGGGAATAACGGCTTTGTCTTCCTTCGATTGCCAGGCGATTGCGGAATCTTTACGAAAATAGACAGCCCCGACCGTAATCACCAAGCCTACCCCAATGACCAAGCCTATTTTGGCATCCGTGGACATGACCAGGCTCTCCAGAGAAAGAAATGGTACACAAGGGAACCTTCCCTGGCGTGAAAAATCTCGTCCAATGAAGTATCAACGCGCCCGGCGCGAAGGTTGAATAATTTTCGAAAAAGCCCCTAAAAATGTCCGAATTCGTGTGGAATTAACGGAATGCAGGGTAAATTGCATTTTCCTGTTTGCGGTCCTATAATCGGTGGGATTAATGCATTTCGAATCATAAAGGAGAAACTGCAATGGCCGTGAATGCACCTCTTAATCGCAAACTGCGGATGGGGTTGATTGGGGGGGGACAAGGGGCATTTATCGGACGGGTTCATGCCACGGCTGCGATTCTGGACAATCGCGCGGTTTTGGTAGCCGGGGCATTATCGAGCGATCCCGCAAATGCCAAGGCCTCAGCCCCGGATTACGACATCAACCTGGAGCGCGCTTATGGGTCGTATAAGGAAATGATCGCCGGGGAATCGCGGGTCCCCACTTCGGAACGCGTTGATTTTGTTTCGGTCGCGACTCCCAACCATACCCA
>Ga0306926_10009299_pt1 | contig 10800 bp, 11 predicted proteins | sample flu12Cox44000178_FD_203759 | JGI IMG/M metagenome (GOLD analysis project Ga0306926, IMG submission 203759) | Lab enrichment of tropical soil microbial communities from Luquillo Experimental Forest, Puerto Rico - flux8day.12C.oxic.44.000.178 (v2)... | ecosystem: Environmental > Terrestrial >... | reverse complement strand
AGGCAGTTAATTCGCAGAATGCACCGAATGCAAGCCGCTAGCCCGCGCCGACGACGTGATCGAGTAAGGCGAGGCTGGACTATACCAGATAGCGACCGACGAGTTCCGCGCCCGTCAATGGCAGAGCTCAGCTCGCTCCGCCATCAAACGCAATACCTTCATATAAATCCGCAATCGCGATTTCGACACTAACCGAGATCAAAGAGATCCGAGCCTCGTTGCCGCGAAGAATCTCGGTGATCCACTGCTTGCCCGCCCGCCGATGCAGCTCGGCGTATCGCTCATCGGAAGCGACCAGCAAGATTTCCTGAACCGTCTCCATCTGGCGATAGGCCGGGAGCTTGACCCGGCGGTCGTGGCGTTCAGTGCTCGGCGACAAGATCTCGACAATCAGAAACGGATCCCTTATCGCCTGCCGCCCGATTTCGATAGGAGCACAACTTGCCGCGATATCGGCCTCGAAATAAGTATCGGCCCTGTCGGGCCGTATCACGCCTGCTTCGACCTGCGCATTGCAGGGACGCCGAGCGGACAGCGCGCCATCGATTCGAGTCACCAGGCGCACGGCGAGGACCCGATGCACTTCCGCGGGTGGCGCCATTGCGACCGGAAAGCCGCCAATCAGCTCGTAATGCGTTTCGGTGCCGTCGTCCCAGCGGAAAAACTCCTCTAGCGTGATCGGTTTGACGGCGAGATCGGCCATGATCCTGCAGGCGCCTTCTTGGCAAATCAGCGGCTGCGTCCGACCTTACTACGGCTGAACCCGTTGCACCACTCGGCCGCCGCCGGGCTATGCGCCGGCCGGCTTCGCCAACGGCAGCCTCACACCCCCATCGTGCAGGTGGCATGAGACCCAATGCCCGGGCAGCGCTTGGCGCAGGGCGGGCACCTCGTGGCGGCAGCGGGCAAACGCGTAGGGGCAGCGCGTATGAAAATGGCATCCCGGGGGAGGCTTGATCGGACTCGGCACGTCGCCCGTCAGGATCACGCGCTTTCGGTCCCTGGCGCCGTATTTCGGGATTGGCACCGCCGAGAGCAGCGCCTCGGTATAGGGGTGCAAAGGGGTTTCGAACAGGCTGGTCTTGTCGGTGGTCTCGACGATCCGCCCGAGATACATCACCGCCACCCGGTCGCTGATGTGCTCGACGACGGCGAGGTCGTGGGCGACGAACAGGTAGGACAGTTTCAATTCTTCCTGAAGGTCCATCAAGAGATTGATAATTTGAGCCTGGATCGACACGTCGAGCGCCGAGACCGGCTCGTCGCTGACGATCAGCTCCGGGCTCAACGCCAGGGCGCGTGCGATCCCGATCCGCTGGCGCTGCCCGCCCGAGAATTCGTGCGGGTAGGAATCCATCAGCTCCTGCCGCAAGCCGACGCGCTCGAACAAATGCGCGACCCGCTCGCGACGTTCTTTGGGCGCAGCGATCCGATGGATGGTCAACGGCTCGCCGACGATCTCACCGGCCGGCATGCGCGGATTGAGCGACGCATAAGGGTCCTGATAAATCATCTGCATCTGACGCCGATACGGCAGCATCTGCGCCGCATCGAGATCGGTGATGTCGGCGCCGCGAACGATGATCTTCCCCTCGGTCGGATCGAGCAACTTCAACAGGGTTCGGCCGACGGTCGACTTGCCGCAGCCGCTCTCGCCGACGAGCCCAAGGGTTTCCCCGCGCTCGATGCGAAACGACACGCCGTCGACCGCATAAACCTGGCCCGAGCCGCGCGAGAATATGCCTTGGTGCAGCGGAAAATGCTTTTTGAGGCCCTGCACCTCCAATAATGGGGCCGGCCCGTTGCCGCCCACCTGATCTGACGATTGCGCGCTCACGAACTTCCGCCCAGCAGCCGGTCGGCATGCCAGCAGGCGACCCAGTGACCTCGCCGGTGCTGCAGTAGTGGCGGATAATCGGCACGGCATTCGTCGGTGGCGAACCCGCAGCGCGGGGCGAAGGTACAGCCTTTCGGCAGATTGGCGAGAGAGGGAACCATGCCCTTGATCTCGGTCAGGCGCACACCGCGGGATTCAGTGTGCGCTGCGACCTCGAGATTGGGGATCGACCCCAGCAACCCCATGGTGTAGGGATGGCCCGGGCTCTCGAACAGATCTTTGGCGGTCGCTTCCTCGACCTTTCTGCCCGCGTACATCACGACCACCCGGTCGGCGTTCTCGGCAACCACGCCCAAATCGTGGGTTATCAGGATAATCGCGGTGCTCAACCTTTGCTGAAGCTCCCGCATCAGATCAAGGATCTGAGCCTGGATCGTGACGTCCAGCGCGGTGGTCGGCTCGTCGGCGATCAGCACTCGCGGACCGCACGACAATGCCATGGCGATCATCACCCGCTGACGCATGCCGCCGGAGAGCTGATGGGGATAGGCGTGTACCCGACGCTCGGGCTCGGGGATATGCACACGGCGGAGCATCTCCACCGCCTGGTCGAAGGCCGCGCGCCGCGCCAGCCCCTGGTGCAGGACGATCGCCTCGCTGATCTGACGCCCCACCGTCATCAGCGGGTTCAACGACGTCATCGGCTCTTGAAAGATCATCGAGATGTCGTTGCCGCGGATTGCTTCCATCTCGCTTTCGGTCAGATCGAGCAGGTTCGTGCCGGCAAAGCGGATAGCGCCGTCGACGATGCGCCCCGGAGGGCTGGCCACAAGGCGCAGGACCGACAGCGCGGTGACGCTTTTGCCGCAGCCGGATTCGCCTACGACGCCCAATGTCTCGCCGCTACGCACGGCATAGGAGACGCCGTCGACCGCGCGCACGACCCCTGCGGCGGTAAAAAAGTGGGTCTTCAGATTTTCGATTTCTAGAACAATCTCATCGGGCCCCGAGCCGGGCCCCGCTTTGGCCTGTTCGACCGGCACGGCGCGATTCAACACGTGGCTCCCGCGATTTGCTCGTGATATTTGACGCTCGGCAGGCCGACCGATGTTGCATCACAGCACGCCGTGCTCGGTTCTGAAAAGACATAAAGGGAGGGATCGTCATGAATGCCCCGCGTCTCGGAAACCCATGGTGGACCCGCCGCCAATTTCTGAAGGGCAGCACTGCCGTTGTCGCGGGCGCCTATGGTTTATCTCCGAGCTTTGCGTTCGCCGCTGAAATTCCCGACAAATATGACGGCTCTAAATTCAAGCTCAAGGCGCCCGAGCCCGCCGCCAAACCGGGCGGCGTGCTGCGGATGGGCATCCCGAACCGTCCGCCTCATTTCGATCTTCATCAGTCCGGGACCTTTTTCAATCTCGGCGCCATGGCGTGCATGTTTGACAACCTGATCCGGCGGGACCCTTTCGACCGTGGCAACGTCATCCCGGATCTGGCGCATAGTTGGGAAATCGCCGAGGACGCCAAGACCTACACCTTCTTTCTGCGCAAGGATGTCCAATTTCACGACGGTGCGGAGCTGACCGCCGAGGACGTAAAGGCCACCTTCGACCGCATTGCCAAGCCGCCGTCGGGCGTCAGCATCCCCCGCAGCATCCTGTTTAAATCGGTCAGCGAGATCAATGCGCCCGACAAGTACACCGTCGAATTCAAATTATCGGAGGCCCGTCCGGTCAACTTCATAATGTCGGCGATCGCCAGCGGCTGGAATGTGATCGTGCGCAAAAAGACACTGGAGGACAACAACTACAATTTGCGCAAGATTGTCGTTTATCCCGGCACCGGCCCGTTTCGCTCGGTCCGGCGGGTCGAAAATGAAATCTGGGTGATGGAGAGAAATTCGAACTATTGGAACAAAGGCCTTCCCTATGTCGACGGTATCGAATTCTATAACGTCTTGCCGTTTTCTACCGAAATGGCGTCGGCGATCCTGTCCCGGCGGGTGGACTATGTCCGCGCGACCGACCCGGCTACGGTTCGCAAGGCCAAGGCGACGCCAGGGATGTCGACGGCCACCTATTACCAGAGCGTGATCCATGCGACCTGGGTCAACAACAACCGAAAGCCGCTCGACGATCCGCGGCTGCGCCGCGCCATGCATCTGGTGCTCGACCAGCCGGTATTGGTCGAGGTCGTAAAGGATGTGGCGCCGTTGATCGTCGGCGGCTTCATCTACCCGTTCTCGGAGTTTGCCACGCCGCCGGAAGAGCTCGCCAACCGGCTTGGTTACCAGCCTGATCCCACCGCTTCGATCAACGAGGCCCGAGCATTGATGGCAGCGGCAGGTCAGGGCGGCGGCATGAAAGGCTTGGATTATCTGGTGCGCGACCTCGCTCACCACAAGCTTTGGGCCCAAGCTATCCAGGCGATGCTCCAGCAAACCCTCAACATCGAGTGCAACCTGCGCACCGTCGTCGAATCAGTTTGGTTCGACGACATCAAAAACGGCAACTACGATCTGGCGATCGGGGCGATCGTGTCGACCTTGCTCGACCCTTCCGATTACTTCAACGCGTGGTACGCCAAGGACGGCCCGCAAAACTATTCGTTTTGGAACAACAGGGACTTCCAAGCCCTGTCCGCGCAGATCGATCGGGAGGTCGATGCCGCCAAGCGACTTGCATTAATCAGGCAGGCGGAAGCCGTTATGGAACAGGACCCGCCGCTCTTACCGGTGGCCTGGGAAAAGATCAACGATGTCTGGTACGACTACGTCAAAGGCCACAATCCCGCCGGATATTTCGGCGTATACGACGTGGTCAGATTGGACACGGTCTGGTTGGATAAGTCGTGAGCGGAGCCGTTTTGAGGCCCGCCATATCCAGTTTAGAACGAACGCGGGAGAAGCTTTATGAGTGACACACAATTCCGCGGGCCGTGGTGGAACCGCCGGGATTTTCTGAAGGGCAGCGCCGCGATAGCGGCCGGCGCTTACGGAATGCGCTGGGACCTCGGTCATGCGGCTGAAATCCCCTACGAATTCGACGGCTCGAAGTTTCAGCTCGCCGCACCCGAGCCGAACCCGAAGCGCGGCGGCGTCTGGCGCGTGGGCATCCCGCTGCGGCCGCCGCATTTCGATGTGCATCAATCCGGAACCATCTTCAACCTGGGCTCCCAGGGATGCATGTTCGACAACCTGATCCGGCGCGACCCGCGTAACGGCGGCAAAACGATCATCCCCGACCTGGCCCATAGCTGGGAGATCGCCAAGGACGGTAAGACCTACACATTCTTTCTCCGCAAGGATGTGCAGTTTCACGACGGCGCGGAGTTGACCGCGGAGGACGTGAAAGCCACGTTCGACCGCATCGTCAAGCCCCCGCAAGGCATCAGCATCCCGCGCAGCATCCTATTCAAGGCGGTCAGCGAGATCACCGCGCCCGACAAGTACACCGTGCAGTTCAAACTGGCCGAGCCGCGCCCGATCAATTTCATCATGTCGGCGATCGCCAGCGGCTGGAACGTCATCGTGCGCAAGAAGACGCTGGAAGACAATAACTACAATCTGCGCAAGGTCGAGATCTATCCCGGCACCGGCCCGTTCCGCAGCGTCAAGCGTGTCGAGAATGAAAGCTGGACGATGGAAAGGAACCCGAACTACTGGAACAAGGGGCTGCCCTATCTCGACGGCATCGAGTTCTATCATGTCCTGCCGTTTTCGCCGGAAATGGGGTCAGCGATCCTGTCCAACCGGGTCGACTATGTGCGCATCACCGACCCGGTGACGGCCCGCAAGGCCAAGGCAACTCCCGGGATCACCGCGACCGACCATTACCAGAGCGTCATCCAGGCGACATGGGTCAACAACAAGCGCAAACCGCTCGACGACCCGCGGGTGCGGCGCGCGATGCATCTCGTGCTCGACAAGCCGGCCCTCGTCGATGTCGTCAAGGATGTCGCGCCGATGATGGTCGGCGGCTTTATCTATCCGTTTTCGGAGTTCGCCACGCCGAAAGACGAACTCAGCAAACGGCTCGGCTACCAGGCAGATCCGGCAGCCGCCATCAAGGAGGCACGCGCGCTGATGGCTGCGGCGGGTTATCCGAACGGCATCAAGGGATTGGACTACATGGTCCGCGAGATCGCCACCTTCAAACTGTGGTCGCAAGCCATTCAGGCGATGCTGAGCGAGGCGCTCAATATCGAATGCAATCTGCGCACGGTCGTCGAGTCGGTGTGGTTCGACGACGCCACGAGCGGGCATTTCGACCTTTGCATCGGCGCGATCGTATCAACCCTGCTCGATCCCTCCGACTATTTTAATGCCTGGTACGGCAAAGACGGCCCGCAAAACTACTCGTTCTGGGACAACAAGGAGTTCCAGGCCCTGACCGCGCAGATCGACACTGAACTCGACGCCGAGAAGCGTCAGGAACTGATCCGGCAGGCCGAAGCCATCATGGAAAAGGATCCGCCGCTGTTGCCGATCTCGTGGGAAAAGATCAACGAGGTCTGGTATAATTACGTCAAAGGCCTCGACCCGGCTGATTATTTCGGGGTTTACGACGTCGTCAGGCAGGATACGGTCTGGCTGGACAAGGCGTGAGCTGAGTTTCTTCCGACTTCAGTCGGCGAGCAAAGGGCCCGCCGCTACCACTTGTTTCTGAGCTCGCGCAGCCTCAGGAACACGGTTTTCGGATCCGGATTCTCCGGGAGATCGGGGAAGGCTTCGCGCAAACGCCGGATCACCGATGGACTGGTCAGCCGGAAAAACGTGTTGATCTCCCGTTCCAGTGCCAAGGTCGTGACGAGCGCCTTAGCCGTGTCCTGTTTCTCCATCGCCGGCAGCATCGCCTTGGCCTTGGCATTGTCCGGCTCGCGGTCGAGGGTGAAGCCGAGATTGCGCGCGATATAATCGTGCCCGGGATAGATCAGCGTCTCCTCCGGCAATATGGCGAGCTGACTGACAAAGGTGTTGTACAGCTCGTTCGGATGACCACCGTTGTGGCAGTTGCCGGCACCGGCGTTGAACAGCGTATCGCCGCAGAATAGTGCCGGCGTGTCACCATGCGACCTGACGCAGATGTGGCTCATCGTGTGGCCCGGTGTATCCAGACATTCGAGCTCGACCGTCTTGCCGATCTTGATCACATCGCCGGCGCGCAATCCGCGGCCCATTTCCGGGATCTTGTCCTTCGCGTTGGCATGCGCCAGCACCGGAGCGCCGGTCGCAGCAATCACCTGCTGGTTGCCGCCGGTATGGTCGCGATGCTCGTGGGTGTTGAGGATCTGCCTGATGGTCCAGCCCTTCGCCCGGGCGGCAGCGAGGCATTTCTGATGATCCAGCGGATCGATCGCCAGCGCCTCGCCGGTTTCCTCGCAGGCGATCAGATAGTTAAAGTTGCGACCGGCGTTCGCGGTCCAGATCTGTTCGACGATCATCGCTCGCCCTCTATCGTGTTCAGTAGGTGAGAGTGTAGAGCCCTAGCAGTCGGTTTGCCACCCCGGGGCGCCGTTCAACGGTTGGCGCCGGGTTGCCAAAGCACGTCGAGCGCGCCGCCGTCATTGACCCGCCGCCCCAGGACGAAGAGGTGGTCGGACAGCCGGTTCAAGTATTTCAGCGCCTCGGGGTTGACCTCTTCGGCGCCGGCCAGCTCGCTGACCAAGCGCTCGGCCCGCCGGACCACGGTACGCGCGAGGTGCAGATGAGCCGCGGCGGGGCTCCCACCCGGCAGGATGAAAGAGTCGAGCGGTGCCAAGGTCGCATTCATCGCATCGATCTCGCTTTCGAGACGCTCGGTCTGTGCAGCAACGATGCGCAACGCTCGAGTGCCGCGTCTGCCATCTGCGGGCGTGCAAAGATCGGCGCCGAGATCGAAGAGATCGTTCTGAATGCGGCCGAGCATCTCGTCGACCGCCGCGTCGGCGTGAAGCCGCGCGATCCCTATGGCCGCGTTCGCCTCGTCGACGGTGCCGTAAGCAGCGACCCGCAGCGCGTGTTTGGGCACGCGAACGCCGTCGCCGAGCGAGGTCTCGCCGGAGTCGCCGCCGCGAGTATAGATCCGGGTCAGCCGCACCATGGTCATCTCCTCGGCTAATGCCGGGCGAGCAGCATCAGCACTGCCAGCAGCACGAGCGCCAGGGCTTGCATGATCACGCGCGACTGCATCAGCTTGTTGGAACGGCGCGGGTCGCCGCCGCGCAGCATCGTGGCGACGCCGAAGCCGAGCACGGTCAGTGTGCCGATCATCGCGAGGACGAGCAGAAGAGTGATGAAGGTCGTCATCCTCGAACTATGGACTCTCGGCCGCGTCGCGGCCAGGGCTCATGCTCGCCGGATGACGGGAACTGCTCCGAAGGAGCCGGCTCCCTCACTCCTGGGGCAATTGATAATGACGCGGAAGGACGGTGTTGGACATCGGGTCGGCGGCGTGCATGACGTCCGACTGCGTCATCGTAAGCGCCGAAATATCGTCGGTGACCGCGTTGAGGTTTTGGGTATCGCTGGCGCGCTCCGGCGCGCCGGTGATGGTGCAACCGACAGCAGCGACCAGCGCCAGGGTAGTGACTAGAGCGAGATGGGGAAGGTTCATCAATCGATCCGATCAGGAGAAGTTTTGTAAGGCTACTGCCGATAGAGCCAAGACGCGAGCCCATTCGTGATGCCCGACCGGACACCTCATGAAATGGCGTCATGGAGCCGTCCATCGCCGATATAGATCATGCGCCTGCCCGATTAATAAACGCCCGGCTGCGCGTTCGGATCCGACGGGCAGGTGTGGGAAAGCGCGTTGACCCGGCACAGGAACGGACTTACATCTCTTTGCGTGACCCTGGTGACATGGCATGGCCGGCCGGACCGGCGAATTACGACCCCGGACCCCACAAGGGTTCGGGCTTTGTCAATTCGCCCTCTTGCTGCCGAGGACCACGCTCATGTCGCATTTCGCCGCATCAGTCGCTGACAAATACCTTCCTGCCACTGCCTGCTTTTCCGTTCACGCCCGGGCCGAACCCGGGGTGATGCCACGGGTGCTTGAGCTGTTTGCTAAACGGGGTCTTGTGCCGTCCGTCTGGCAGAGTTCGACCTCCGGCGACCGCACGCAGCTGAAGATCGACATCCAGATGTGCGGGCTCGGGAGCGAGACCATCGACTACATGGCAGCCTGCCTGCGACAGATCACCTTTGTCGAGGTCGTGATGACCTCACAGAGGCACGCCCCCAGTTGACCGGAGTACCATACCCGATGTCGTTCAGCGACCACATCCGCTGGTGCAACAATTACGATCCGGCGCGCGTCGTGCCGCTGACCGCCGGGAACGCGCGGGTCGGGCTGCTCCGTCGCGACAACGCCGCGGCGCTGCGACGGTTCCCCGACGTCTTCGCCGCCGGAGAGGACAAGGTGGAACTGGTAGCACGCGGCAATGTCGGTGCGGTAAGCCGCGCTATCGATGCGGTGATCGACGCATTGGTCGACGAGGGCCGGGTCCCGAAATGGCGCAGCGAGACCTTCGACGCCGCCCCGCGTTGGGGCGCGCCGCCCATCTTTCGCCTCGACCGCGGCGCCGTCCCGTTCTTCGGGATCCGCGCTTACGGCGTGCATCTCAATGGCTATCTTCGGCAGGGCGACAAACTGTGCTTGTGGGTAGGCCGGCGGTCCCCGGACAAGCAGGTGGCGCCAAACAAGCTCGATAACCTCGTCGCCGGCGGGATCGGCAACGGGCATGGAGTGGACGAAACGTTGCTGAAGGAGGGCGAGGAGGAAGCCTCGATCCCGCGGTGCCTGCTCAACCACGCGATCTCGGCCAGCGCGGTTTCCTACCGCATGGAGACCAGGCTCGGTATCCGCGATGATGTGCTATTCGTCTACGATCTCGAAATGCCGGCCGATTTCGTGCCGAAGAATCGCGACGGCGAGATCGTCCATTTCGAGCTGATGCCGGCGTCGGCAGTGCTCGAGCGGATCCGCGCGACTTCGGACTTCAAGTTCAACGTCAATCTGGTGATCCTCGATTTCGCCGTGCGGCACGGGCTTCTGCGGCCGGACGACCCGGAATACCTGGATGTCGCAACCGGTCTTCACCGCCCGCTCGATTGAGAAGAGGGCTACCCTATCTCCGGCATCGAGCCGTGCCACCTGGGCTGCGGCACCACCGCGCGCCGCTTTACGCGCGACCGCGGCGGTGAGGAAGTCGCCCGCCTTTTAGCCGTGCCCGTCGACACCCCGGAGGTGGGCGCATAGGCGTCGATGACCCCGGCAGCAAGTGCCGAACAGCTCGGTGCGCGGTTTCAGGGTTCTTGCGCCAGCATGTGGCCGACAAGATCGTCCCTCGGGTCATGCCCGAGGGCAGGCTCTCGTGCACGCGGTGCATGGATCAGTACAATGGCACCATCGAGCTTGTCGTTGAGCCGACTGTAGTGGGTGTGCTGGAACCACTCGTTCGCCGCCCCCGGCTGGGGTCTCTGACAACGCCTCCTCGGGCTTCAACTAGGGTAATCGGATCCGAGCTCGACCTCCCTTATTGTCGGGTTGGATGAACCGCTGACTTGGTAGGGCTTCTATGGGTGTTTTCATCGGGGTTGACGTGTCGCTCGCCAAAACGCCGGTCTGCGTCGGTCAACCGCGACGGCCGGGTGCTGTGGTCAGCCTGGACGGCCGGTCCCTCGGACCCCAACATGCGGCAAACCAATTTGCGGGGTGACCCCGAACAGAAGCAGGATCCAGCCAAAGTCGTACTTGTGCGTCGACGTCATCGTGTTCCCACGCTGCTGATGTCGGGGCTCAGCCCCGTCTCGCCGAGAGGCAAGGGTGCGGGCTTGCCCGCACACTAGTTTGAGAAAGGGAAGTGTCGACGTTGAATTTCCGCACTGGGTAGAGTCGGGATCTGGCGCGGTGGCGGTAGGCCGGGCATGTCGGTTGCCGCCCCTTTCGTCTGGCGGTGCCTTAGTGGCTCGACCA
>Ga0306926_10009298_pt1 | contig 10801 bp, 19 predicted proteins | sample flu12Cox44000178_FD_203759 | JGI IMG/M metagenome (GOLD analysis project Ga0306926, IMG submission 203759) | Lab enrichment of tropical soil microbial communities from Luquillo Experimental Forest, Puerto Rico - flux8day.12C.oxic.44.000.178 (v2)... | ecosystem: Environmental > Terrestrial >... | reverse complement strand
GACGATCAAGATGATCGCGATATGCTCCTCGCAGCGCGTATCTTAGAGGAGAAGCTACCCTACTATGTGCAAGATCATCTTGGCCTGCCAACGCGCGATTACGTCGATGCAATCCTCATCGCCCTGCCAGAATTGATCGAATTCCTCCAAGCCCAAGTCCGTCCTCCACAGAAGGGCGGCCGTCCGCCTGATAGCAGACGCAGGCTTTGCGCCGCTGTGTGCGCTGAGGCATGGCATAACTACCACGGTAAGATCGAACCATTCAGCCCAAAGCTCCAAGCTGCCTGCGAAGCATATTGGCAGTGCTGCGGTCATCCTGAGACCAGCAAGACTGGCAGACTAAAGAACTGGGAAGAGTTTCTGCGTTGGGCTAAACGTAAAAGCGACGAAGGGTTCCGTGAGAACTTTCTCCGGCGACTAAACGACCACCTCGTAACCGCCTCAAAATAACGTAGGTTGCGAGAGGCGCTATTTGCGCCCTCATGCGTCAGGCTGTTTCCACGCTCGCTGATGAGCGCAAACGTGGAGACGCAAATGCAATCCGATCTCCTAGATCGTGACGCGACTTGTCGCTTCTTCGGCGGCACACGTCCGATCAACCCTGCCACGCTCTATCGAGGCGTGCGCAAGGGCCGCTATCCCAAACCAATCAAGGTTGGCCCTGGTTCTTCCCGCTGGCTGCGCACAGAGTGTGAAGCAACTTTGGCGCAAATGGCGCAGAGGAGGGCAGTGCGATGACAACCCTTGAACCGCATCCGCTGTCGAGGTTGTTTCCTCCAATCTCGCCGGAGGACTTCGACAAGCTCGCTGCTGACATCAAGCTTAACGGCTTGCATCAGCCAATCGTGCGTTACCAAGGCAAAATCCTCGACGGCAACAATCGCTATCGTGCTTGTGAGCTTGTTAAGATTGCGCCCAAGTTCGCCGACTTCAGCGGCGATGATGCTGCGGCACGCAACTACGTCATCAGCGCCAACATCTATCGCCGCCATCTCAGCCCCGAACAGAGACGCGGAATAATCGAGACGCTGTTGAAGGCTGACCCGACCCAAAGCAATCGGCAGATCGCCGAAACCGCAAAGGCCAGCCACGTCACTGTCGGCGCTGTGCGTGAGAAGTTGGAATCAACTGGACAGATTGACCAGTTGGATTCGACGAAGGGCGCTGATGGCAAAACCCGAAAGCGCAAAGGCAAGCCCAAGGGCAAGAGTGGCAGCACAAAGGGCAAGAAGGAAACGATCACTTATCAAGAAGTGGTCAAAGCCAGCACCGCCCTCAATGAAAAAGACCCGCGAAGAAAGAGTGGCTGACTTGCTTGCTCGTGACCGGGACCTAATGGCGCGACTGAAGTCGGCGACCCCGACTGAGCAGGCGGCGCTCCTGCGCCAGCGTAAGCAAGTGAAGTCGCAAATGAACCTCTACGGCCAAGAGGCGACGATGCGCCTGCTCCGCCAAGACTTCGCAGAGTTCACCGACCCAGTCGCAGAGCAAGAGGAAGCGCGTAGGGCACGTTGGGCGAAGCATCCTGAACTTCGGGAGAAGATACGCAAACTCGCAGTCGGGTAGTGGGCTACCGGCGCATCTGAGGAGGACAAACCATGCTGAGTTCGCAAGAAGAACAAGCTGAAAGACGCAGAGTGTTGGCCAATGACCAGCGCCTCAAAGAGCAAACCGGAACGTACCTTTCACATACACATTCGGACATGGGCGGGCGCTTTGCGGCAGTCGGCGCTGCCTATGTCGTGGGCTCGACTGCTTTGCCTGCTTACCCTGCGGCCGCCGCACACCAACGTGATCCAGTACCTCCAGAAAATCCACTTGGCTACGCAATCGACGAACTTGAGCCTTGCTCTGCACCTCCGGTGGCTCAAGCACCTGACCCGACATCGGCAGACGCGTCTTCAACTCCCTTGGGGCAGCGCACTGATGTCGGGCCTTCTTCTAACAAAGCGTACCGACGTTATTAGGAGCCACGTATGCCCGACGACGTAATCGATCTCAACGAATGCCGCCAGCGCAAGCAGGAAGAACAAGAATTTCTGAAAGAGGAGTACGCGCGCCTATGCCGTCATCGGCACATTTTGATGGAATGCCTGCCGATAATGAACCGCCACATCGGCGAGATCGACCATCTGCTCTTAGATCATCTGCTCCTCGACGATGTGATGCGCTTCGAAATCATTAGGCGCGACATCTACGTTCTCTGGGTTGAGTACGGGGATGCGGACGCAGAACGCAGGCGTCAAATCTTGCGTTCGTTGAAAAAGGATTACTCCACACTACCGCGCCATTACCGAGAAGAGTTCTGGGAGCTTTGGTGGAGATGGCTCGATGTGTTTGACGAAGAGGAAGTAGCAAATGGCACGAGAACGAGCCCTCGCTATGTATGGTCGCCGTCCGCAAGACTGGAGATGTGCTGATGGCACAGCGTGAACCGACAGCAGCGCAAGCGCTCTCGCGCGCCAACTCGACCCCTTCAACTGGGGGCATTGGAAATGAAGAACGAAGGAGCCAAGTCAATGAACTCAAGATCAACTCAACGCATCGTCAACGGCGAACTTGCGTTGGTCGCGCCGCTGTCCGGGCCATCTTATGGTGCGTATAGTGTCGCCCGCCGTCGATGGCGCAAACAACTCCCCGCCATCATTGCCGACGCAATTGCCAATTCGCGCGGGCTCTCGGCAAGGCTTCAACGCGGCATGTACATGCCCGATGAAGGAGGCAAGCCTCACTATCAAGAGGTGTTCAACGCACTCTGTGAAACCACCCGCCAACAAATAAAAGCTCTCGAAGCGTTCTCGGCGATTGAGTGGAGGGAGTGATGACGACGCAACCAAAGCTCGGGCCTAACGGCCTTTTTATTTACGAAGGCGTGCAACCAGAAGGCGGTCAGCTACAGGCTTTCAACGCTGAACGGAAGGCGGCGCTCGATGCTCACATTAACGGCAACGGGCGTTACCTCAAGCAACAACACCTCGACCGCGCTCAGGCACTTGGGCTCAGCGAAGCTGACCTTGCGAAGATCGAGAAGGATTGGAGAAAGGCGATAACCCTCAGGCGTGAGGCGATAAGGACGCGGTCAAGAGAGACTAACCCTAAACATAAGGCGATAGTCCAAAACGTCGTCGCTGATTACGTAGCGCGAGAAGGCGATCCGAAACCCGAGCCCGAAGAACCGAAGGAAGCAGCGGTTTGGTCTACAGCCGAACGCGCAACCGACGTCGTCCTTTCTCGAAGCGCTCAGTTCGACAACGCAAAGCTATTTGCAAAAGACAAGCTCACACTCTTTGCCAAAGGCAAGTCACCTACCTTAGGCACATACTTCTATCAAAAGGAATGGTGGCAATGGAATGGAGGGTTCTACGAGAAGGCCCCTGAGCAGCGATTGACCGATATGGTCTGCAACTACATGGACAATGCAAAGGTCAAGAGTGATGAAGAGGGCCGAGTAAAATTCAAACCGAAAACGACGGATGTCTCGTCGCTAATGACCTTCCTGCGCAGCTGCGCTGGCCTCGACGACAGAACCACTCCGCCAAAATGGCTCGATGGAAGAGCCTCGCCTCGACCAGAGAACTTGCTGGCCTTTCGCAACTGCTTAGTCGATGTAACGACCGGCAAAACCTATCCACACGAACCGTGGCTGTGGACGCACGACGGAGTTGGTTTCGACTACAACCCCGACGCTCGCTGTCCGCGTTGGCAGGAATTCTTGCGGGAACTGTTCCCCGACGATGAAGAAGCCCGTCGCCTAATCGAGGAGCAACTCGGCTACGGAATGACAATCGACAACCAATTCGAAAAGGCCGCGCTGTGGGTTGGGCCGCCGCGTAGTGGCAGGGGTACAATCGCCCACATTCAAGAACTGCTAGTCGGCGCTAACGGCCACACTTCCCTCAACATCCACACCTGGCACGGTACCGAGAACTCTCGACAGGGAATGGTTGGGAAAAGGGTCGGCATATTCCACGACGTTCGGTTGAAGCCACCCAAGCAGTACGGCAATGTAAGCTACGATGCGGGCGGAGTTGATCCTCAGTCCCAACAACTGTTACTCGAATTCATCTCTGGCGACCTCACCGAGATCGGGCGGAAGTATTTCGATGCTTGGAAGGGCAAGCCCTTCATCAAATTCATCCTGATCTCCAACAAAGTCCCAAACTTCAACGACGAGGTTCTAATAACCCGATTCAACGTCATCGAGTTTACGAAGTCTTATCTCGGTAAGGAAAAGCCGGAACTAAAGCTGAAAGTTCTGCCAGGAGAACTCCCCGGCATCGCGAATCGCTGCCTCGCTGCCTATCGCGAGCTTCTCCTCCGAGGCCACTTCATCCAACCCGCGAGCGGGACGGCGCTACTGAACCGGGTCAGGGCGGCAGTCGATCCTTGGTCCGCCTTCATGAACACCTACTGGGACCCTGACCCCGAGGGCGACGGGACGCGAGTGAGAGTTTTCGACAAGGCGTTCAAGCACTGGTGTCTGGAAAACGAGAGGTTCGACCTAATCACCAGCGACAGCGATCTCATCCAGAAAATCAAGCGCATCCCGAAATGGCAATATCTTAAATCCTTCCGCCCCACTGGAGAGGATCGCCGCCGTCGCTATCGCGTCAAACTCAAACCCGGCGTCGAGTTACCGGAAGAAGTAACAGTCGACCAAGGCTTCTGAAGGAGAAACATGTGCGTGGTCCGCCTGGTCCGCTTGGTCCAAACTCAAGATGCCCCTACGCGCCAGGGCAGGGGGCCAATTCTGGCCAAAACTTTCCAAAAGTCTTTCCAGCACTTTTTAGTGAAATATTTTTCTGGAAAACTAGGCGGACTAAGCGGACCAAGCGGACATGAGGCATGAAGGAAAAAACGATGTTGAGACTTCCATACTTCGCTGATCCGGCGAACTTGAAGGTTGAGGAAGAGGAGCCGTCAGCACTGCCCGAAGGCATCATGGCGCTTGAGCTGTTGCAGTTGGCGTATCGAGGGAAGATTAAGCTAACGCCTCAACAAGCACGTTGCGCAATCGAAAGCTTGCCTTACGAGACGCCGAAGTTAAGTGCCACAGCCATCGCTACGATGGACGGAAAGAGTTTTGCGGAAGCGCTCGACCGAGCAATCGAGCGAAGCAAATCGCCGCCAATGCTCAACGCGCCTACGATTGAGCGTGTTGACGCAACGGAAATGAAGAAACCAATGAGCCGATTGTATCGAAGGTATTGATCACCCTTGAAGAGCGCGATGATTGACCATCAGATCGAGCAAGAGATGATCCTCCGAGATGAAGTCTCCGATCCAGCGCTGGAGGCTGCTGCTTTAATCGCAGTCGGAGGGCTTCCAACTCTTCCTAATACTTATTGCTTCGCTTGTCCGAGCGATCCGCTGCGCGTCACCTGCGCCAGCGCATCCAAAACGCAACCACAATCAGTAAGACCAGCGCGCAAGCGACGGCGATATCCTCTGCTGTAATCTCGAAATGGAACGGCAACATAACTAAAGCCGCTACTGTCATTCGGGTGTAACCCCGTTGACATGTTCCTATTCCAGTTAACGTCTGTAGTTAGAAGCCAACTTTGGATGAAGACGACTTACCGAAAGCAAGCTAACGCTGCGATTGGCGAAGGCGTCAGACTTGACGCGCCATGACACCCCCGTCCCCCCTTGTCATGGTAGGGCCAGTGCAGTGATTGCGGCAACTTTCCTGCACTGGCCCGCCTTCCGACAATTTAAAAACAAGTGGGCGAGGCCATCGCTGACCCCGCCCACATCCGTCGCCTCCGCTTGCACCAAGGACCTCAGCACGTCTCACGCTTTAGACTGTTGATTTGGATCAACCGTCAGTGCAGATGCGCCGGTTAGTCGTGAAATAGTGGAGTGGCTGACGTTGAAGCTCCTGGCGATCTCGGTCAGGGTCTCACCAGCAGCACGACGACGTAGAGCCTCTGCTCGTTGGTAAGGCGTAAGGGATGGCTTGCGCCCGAACCTCACACCATTCGCCTGTGCCCTGGTGCGCCCCTCTGCTGTGCGGGTGAGGATCAGGTGCCTTTCAAATTCTGCGAGACCACCAAGGACAGTCAGCATCAACCGCCCATGTGGCGTAGTCGTATCTGCCCATTGGTCCACTAGCGATTTGAAGCTAGCGCCAGCTTTGCCAATGGCATCTAGCGTGTTGAGCAAGTCTCTAGTTGAGCGCGCCAACCGATCTAGCTTGCAGACCACTAGGCAATCGCCATTACCAAGTGCCTGGATTGCTTTAGCTAGCTGAGGCCGATCTGTGTACGCGCCCGATTGCTTCTCACTGTAGACCCTGCCAGCGCCAGCCTGATGCAATGCCTCTGTCTGCGACTGCAACGACTGCCCATCCGTACTCACTCTTGCATATCCGATTATTGCCATTGATCGCTCCGACTTTTGTTCTTGAGTTTCGTTAAGAAGAAGCCCGCTAATTGTGCGGGCTTCTGGAATGCGCAGATGTCGTGAGTTCTGTTCATCGCTCCATCGACAGCGGATGCTGTTTGATTAGCCCCATGCGTAATGCACGCTGAATTGCCTCTTCGTAGAGATGAGGATTTGCTTCGAGATAAGCCTTGGCCTTCTCGGCGATCCCAGCGGGCCTGACCAGAGTTACCCTTACGCCTCGGGCACGTAATTGCTCTTTGATGGCATTACGTGCAGCAAGCCTTGCCAATACGTGGATCGCTGATGTGCCGACGAGTTTGAAGGAGTGCTTGCGGGAAGATAGACTGTTGATAGCTCTAGGCATGTGACTGCATCTCCGTGCCTGGGGTTAGGCCAGCCGGAGTGTTCCACGCACTTCGACTGGCCGCTTCATTTTAACAGAACGTAACTAATAAACGAAATGCAAAGTGCAAGCGCTGCGTTGTTTGTTTGTTGTTTGTTTGCTCGCTTGGCGCGCGATTAATCAGTAATTCTTTCGTGCCTAGTCCCACCCCCCGGGGCCAAAATCTTGTCTCGGCGCGCGCGAACTACCCCTCAGCAAATTTTGTGTGAAATTCCGAGGTATGGCTCTCTCAAGAAACCCTAATAGGGAAGAGACGGAGGTTGGGAATTTGGATATAAAAATTTTATTGGGGGGAATTCTGCGAGCCTCATGCGCTATCAAGCGCGAACATGCGAGGTCGTGTATACACGACTTGGCCCTCAGCAAACGGGAATAACGGTTATGCCGGATGAAGAGAAACAGATTTTAGAAGGCATTCGCAGAAACGTAATAGAGATGAACCGACGCTTGAACGATATATCCAGGTTCGTGGGCATGAGTTGTCTTGTCGGTGTGGTCGCTTGCATTCTTTTGGGTTTGATCCTTTGGCGAGCTTGGTAGTGCGCAGTACAGATGCCCCGCGCAAATTACGTGTGAAATTCCTCGACCCCCTTCACCAAAATCTTAGGAGAGCATTGTGACGTTCGTCACAGATATCCCTCGGTAAATGAATACGCTCAAGTCTACTTTGTTGAGTGAATATCCGAGCCTCGGCGAGGGATAACGATGAAAAGGGGGCCTTCGCTCCAGCTGTTGACTGGCATTGCGATAGTTTTGACTGCAACACTGAGTAACGCGGTCGCAGTCGAACAGCCTCGCACTTCAATCCTAATACCGAATATTCAGGAACCGGAAGAGATGCGAGTCGCACCTTTTCCAATGCACAATATTGTCTCGACGCCCGCCGACCGCACGCTTGGAGAAGCGATAGAAGCCGGTCAAGAGAAAATGCAATCTCTCTCCCCCTATGAAGCGATCTCCGATTTTACTGACGCAATTAAAATAGAAGGATGGGAGTTACTTAAGTCCAAAGCCTACGAAGGGCGCGCTAACGCCTACATGCAAACGCGCGAATGGGACCGGGCAATAAAAGATTTAACCAGTGCTATTTCACTTCAAATCGCTGGCAGCGTGGTCGGGAACGTAAGCCAGTTCCGCGCTATTTATCCTGAATATGGAGCGGCCTCCGATGAAGTAATCGCGCGAAAACTAAATCAAACGTTCTATCCTGATATCAAATACGAAGACTTCTCAGCGCGCTTTCTAACAACAGGGTCTTCCGCAGTAATTCCGGACACAGTAATTCCAGAACTCTACATCAAACGATCAGATGCCTATCTTCGCAAGGGTGATTGGCGCAGTGCCTTGGTAGATTTTCGGCGCGCAACAAACGGCTTTCCCGGTTATGCTGTAGGCATAGACTCCTGGCGTCAGTTTGATGAGACTTTTCATACACACAGCTATGTTGATGTGAAAAACTTTGACGATGCGGATGACGGATCACTCAAATTGTGGATCAAGCAAGGAGTAAACGACGCTCCGGGTCCATACGAGCTATATCGTTTTGAATTGAACTGTAGCGCCGAAAAGATACGCACCTTGGCATGGGCCGAATACAATGCATCGGGAACTCTTGTAAAAAGCGGTCAGGGAGGCAGATGGGGGAGCATCTGGCCAAATACACTTGCCGAAATCCTTGAACATGGTGCCTGTACCAACAGCTCTAAGTCCGGGTGAAGACGGGCAGCTTGGCCACGTTGGCCGCTGTTTTTGATTTGGATCAACACACGCCCGTTCAATTCATGCTCAACATTTTGCAATGATGTCGTTCACCTACCGGTGCCCGCGAACGGGACAAGAAGTTCACGGCCACCTTGCCGATGACCTAATTAGCGGCGAGGCATACGAGCCCGTGACTTGTACCGCCTGCGGTGGCGTTCATCTCACCAATCCCAAGACCGGGAAGGTTCTAGAGCAAGCTAAGAAGTAGAAAGGCCGCAGTCCTGCGCGCCTCATCGCGCGTACGCGGCTTCCCTGCCAACCTCGTACTATCCGAAAACGTGCGCGATTAGTTTCACCGGATAGCAACAGCAGAATCACGGCCGCTAGACCGCCGGTGACAGCTAGGAATACAACCAGCCTGGTTGTGTAAAAATACATTGCATTTGTTCCAAACTCGCGCGACCGCCCAAACATGCCTTGAGCTGCATCGCTCTTAGTGTTTCGCATCGTTCTTGATGCTTACCGCGACGGTGATCATGTCGAGGCCGCCACTAGCAGCAAGCTGACAATCGGGACCGGCGATCAGGACGATGCGATTGCCCTCGCGCCTGCAAGTAACACGACATTAGCTCCGGCAGCTTCGCTCAAATGCGAAGGAGAATGGCTGTGACGCCAATGTCTAGCGCGAAGCCAAGCGTGGCAAGCAAGACAAATGAGCCGAGCACGATAAGATGATGTTTCATGGCCATCTCCTAAAACTTTTGATCCGTTATGGCCCTCCCTGTAAACATGGTGCACCCCCCGAGATGGGGCTAATGAATAATTCCGCAGTCAGTGATCGGAAAAAACGATCGTAGCGGACGCCCCAACTCCGGCAGCTTAGCAATGTTCACCGCAATCCTTCTCGCCTCATCCCTCGTGAGGAGCTTCGCTGAACCCCTCCCTCTGAAGGAGGAGCCAATAGCGGCGCTTCTTGCCGGACTTGCCCTACGCTGCGCCGGCACTGCTTCGAGCCGCGAGCGCCATGGCGACCATCGCGGCCCCGCCGAACAACAGATTGATGCCAACCAGCAAGCCCAGCGCCCACGTCGCAGACTCCGGCAGGCCCGCAAAAATGATGCCAGCGAGGATGAGATCGACAATCCCGCTGGTCAGCATCCAGCCCCAGCGGCCGGACAACTGGGCGCGATGCTCGAAGGCGTACATCAGCGTGACGATGCCCTCGACCAGGAAGAATGCGATCAGCAGGAGCGTAAGCGAGACCGTGCCGCTGATCGGCCAGAGGAGCAGCACGATCCCGGCCGCGATGCCGACTACGCCCGAGATCAGCGACCACCAGAAGCCGGGCACATTGCGCATCCAGAACGTCGTGATCAACCCGACCACGCCGCTGATCAGGAACAGCCATCCGATCAGAAGCGTGAACGCCAGCGTCGCGATCACCGGCACAATGATGGCTGCGACGCCCAGAACGAGAAGAACGATGCCTTCAACCAGAAACAACACCCAGTGCTCATGAATGGCGTTAACAACCGCGCGCCGGAAGTCATCGTTTTGTTGAGGTTGATACGTTGTCATGGTCCGCTCCTCTGAAATTCGGCTGATCTTGCCGCCGCGCGATCCGCGTCGCTGCGACATACAGCGATGTCAGTTTTCCTTGCGCAATAGGCCGGGCAGATTAGCAATGTTCGCGGCAATGCGCTTGCCGCCCCTCATCGAGCGCTTTTCTGAATTGCGCTCATGACCGTCTCACCCCCATTTTTCCTGCAATAGTTGCCCACGGCCTTCTTATTGTTTGCAAAGCGCTGGAAGTCGAATACGGGCTGGCTTCTCGATGCCCGGAAGTACCCGCTCATCCAATAGGCGATCATTTCCTGACGCTCAGCATCTGAACTCAGAAATTGCTTGCACGTGATCAGGGACATATCGACCTTGATCTGGCCTGTTGGGGGTCCTGGTTGCGGAATAGAACGCTCTAAGGCCGACATAATTGTCGCCTGCGGGTTGCCGGTGCACCATTGCCTGATACTGGCGACGTTTCTGGCAAAGTCATCAAAGCCAACCGTGATGTAACCAAATTTCTGATTGAACCAACCACTCATCCAGGCGGAGAAGACACGAGCCTGGTCTGGCGACATGGCCAGATAATTGGCGCATGTGACCTGTGTCATATCGAGTGTCGCTTGGGCGTGGCCAGCACCAGGTAGCATCGAGGCTGCGAGTGCCAAACCAAAAGCCAGCTTGCGCATCAGCGTCTCCAGTTTTGAATGAAGCCCCCATCGCTTACAGCGATGATAGGAAGCGGGACCG
>Ga0306926_10009291_pt1 | contig 10804 bp, 8 predicted proteins | sample flu12Cox44000178_FD_203759 | JGI IMG/M metagenome (GOLD analysis project Ga0306926, IMG submission 203759) | Lab enrichment of tropical soil microbial communities from Luquillo Experimental Forest, Puerto Rico - flux8day.12C.oxic.44.000.178 (v2)... | ecosystem: Environmental > Terrestrial > Soil... | reverse complement strand
CCCGTGGGCAAGCGCGAGATCGCGCGCGCCTGGGGCATCAAAGGCGACCAGCGCATCGAGCTGAAGGCTCTGCTGCGCGAACTGCGCGACAGCGGCGAGATCGCCGTCGACCGCGCCAAGACATTCAAGGATCCCAAAGCACTGACTGACATCACCGTACTGGAAATCGTGCGCGTCGACAGCGATGGCCATCTGCTGGCCGTGCCGCGCCGCCACGACGAAGAAAAAGACGGCCCCCCGCCGCGCATCGAGATCGATCCGCACGGTTCGCGCGGCGCCACCGCGCCTGCCGTCGGCGACCGCGTGCTCGCGTCGCTGAAGCGCCGCGGCAAGAACACCTACCAGGCCCGCATCATCCGCCACCTCGGCAGCGGGTCGAAGAAAATCCTCGGCCTCTACGAGGAGCCGCCCGGCCGCAACGGCCTCGGCCTCGTGACGCCGACCGATCGCAAACTGCGGCGCGAGTTCGACATCCGGCCCGCCGACAAGAACGGCGCCAAGCCGGGCGATGTCGTCTGGATCGAGGAGACCGGCGGACATCTGTCGCGCCGCGCCCGCGTCCTCGAACATGTCGGGCCGATGAGCGACCCGCGCACCGTCAGCCTGATCTCGATCGCCGCCAACGACATTCCGGTCGAGTTCCCGGAAGCCGCCGCCCGCGAGGCCGAACACGCCAAGGCCGCGCCGCTGGGCGACCGGCTCGACCTCCGCAAGGTCCCGCTGGTCACCATCGACGGCGAGGACGCGCGCGATTTCGACGACGCGGTGTTCGCCGAGCCCGACCCCGCCAATCCCGGCGGCTGGCGGCTGCTGGTCGCCATCGCCGACGTCGCCTGGTACGTGCGCCACGACAAGCCGCTCGACCGCGCCGCCTACCGCCGCGGCACCTCGGTCTATTTCCCCGACCGCGTCGTGCCCATGCTGCCCGAGCAGCTTTCCAACCACTGGTGCTCGCTGGTACCGCGCCAGGACCGGCCGGTGCTGGTCGCCGAGATGTGGATCGACGCTGAGGGCCATCTCAAGCGCCATCGCTTCCACCGCGCCATGATGCGTTCGGCCGCGCGGCTGACCTACAACCGCGTCCAGCGCGCCATGGACGGCCATCCCGACGAAGAAACCGGCCCCCTGCTCGAGCCGGTGCTGAAGCCGCTCTACGGCGCCTATCGCGTGCTGCTGGCGGCGCGCGAGAAGCGCGGCGCGCTCGATCTCGACCTGCCCGAGCGCCTGGTCCGGCTGGGCGACGACGGCCGCATCGCCGAGATCGGCGTGCGCGAGCGGCTCGACAGCCACAAGCTGATCGAAGAGTTCATGGTCCTGGCCAATGTGGCGGCCGCCCAGGCGCTCGAGCAGCGCCATGCGCCCTGCCTCTATCGCGTCCACGACCAGCCCGACCTCGCCAAGCTCGAGGCGCTGCGCGAGTTCCTGGCGACGCTCGGCATCCAGCTGCCGACCGGCCAGCGGCTCCGGCCGGCCGACCTCAACCGCGTGCTGCAGTCGGTCGCGGGCAAGCCGGTGGCGCGCCTGGTCAACGAGACCGTGCTGCGCAGCCAGAGCCAGGCGATCTACAGTCCGCACAATCTCGGCCACTTCGGACTGGCGCTGAGCCGCTACGCCCACTTCACGTCGCCGATCCGCCGCTTTCCCGATCTGATCGTGCACCGCGCCCTGATCGCGGCCTATGGCTTGGGCGAAGGCGGCCTCAGCGAGGCCGACAAGGGCCGCTTCGAGGAGTTCGGCGAGCACCTGTCGATGTGCGAGCGCCGCGCCGTGGCGGCCGAGCGTGGCGCCATGGATCGCTATGTCGCAGCGTATATGGCGGCCCATGTCGGCGCCTCCTTCCCCGGCCGTGTCACTTCGGTGACTCGCTTCGGCCTCTTCATGTCGCTCGACGGTACGGGAGCTGACGGACTGATCCCGATCAGGAGCCTCGGCCAGGAATTCTTCCGCCACGACGAGAGCCGCCAGCTCCTGATCGGCGAGCGGACCGGCGAAACCTACGGCCTGGGCGATCGGCTGCGGGTCAAGCTGGTCGAGGCGGACGCCGCCACCGGCGGCCTGTTGTTCGACGTCGTCGAGGTCATCGAGCGGGTCGAGCGCCATGCCCTGCCGCGCGGCCACCGGTCACCGCGGCGGTCCGACCGGGCCGGCCCGCGTCGTCCGGTCGCGCGCGGCAAGCCCTCTCGGGACAAACGGTCGCGACGACGAAACTAGGTGTTCGCGCCATGGTGGGGCGTGTCCTCCGGCGCCCACGACCTCGCCCGCGCTCCCGTTGATCTCAGGACCGCACTGTGGCGCGGCTGGCGCGGGCTGTGCCCGCGCTGCGGCGGGGCTCCGCTGTTCGGCGGCTTCCTCAAGATGCTGAGCCGCTGCCCGGCCTGCGGACTCGGCAACGAGCCCTACCGGGCCGACGACGCGCCCGCCTATTTCACCATCTTCGCGGTCGGCCACATCGTCGTGCCGCTGGTCCTCGTGGTCGAGCGCTATGCCCACGAGCCGCCGCTTTGGTTCCATGCCTTGCTTTGGCTGCCGCTCTCGGTTTTGCTGGCATTGATCCTGCTACCCCGCATCAAAGGGGCAGTGATCGCCCTCCTCTGGACGGTCCGTGTCGCTCCGCCCAAGCGATCCCCGGACAGTCTGGATACTTCCCCATGAGGCAAGCCCATGGTCGCCCGCTAATGGCTTGTGCTACTGTGCAAACCGTAGGGTGGTCCTAGGTGCAGTTGATCCGTCTGGTTCGTCTTGCGCTGTCGCACGCGGCAGCCGCTCTCTTGGCTGCTTCACTTGTCGCCTCGTGCGAGACCACGACCGACCAGGCGAGCACGCCTGCGCGCAATCCGGCCACCGCCGCCGACGTCAGCGTCGAGCGGGTGATCCTCCAGGCCTACCGGGCGATCGGTGACCGCCATCTCTACGAGCCCGACTTCCGCAAGATGTCGGTCGACACCTACCGCGGCTTTGCCGCCGCCGACCCGACGCTGTCGCTGCAGGCGGGCGAGAAGAACTTCACGGTGATGCGCGAGGGCCGCGAGGTCCTGTCGCGTCCGGCTCCCGAGGATCCGACCGACGGTCGCGCCTGGGGCGGCATGCTGGCGGAGTTGTTTGCCGCCTCGGTCGACGCCTCGCCGGTCCTGCAGCAGACCGAGCGCGGGGTGCTGATCAAGGGGGCGATGTCGGCCACCACCAAGCAGCTCGACAAGAACAGCCGCTACGCCGACCCCGACGAGGCCAAGGACAACCGCTTCCAGCGCGACGGCGGCGGTGGCATCGGCGTCACGGTCGAGCGCACCGACGACAAGAAGGTGATGATCCGCGCCGTGCAGGACGGCTCGCCGGCGGCCAAGGGCGGCCTGCAGGCCGGCGACCAGGTCATCGCCATCGACGGCGACGTGATGGTCGATGCGACGCTGGGCGAAATCGTACACAAGCTGCGCGGCCCGGTGGGGGCGCCGGTCACCATGACCATCCTGCGGCTCAATCAGGGTCAGGAACTGGTCGTCGCCATGCGGCGCAGCCGCATCATCCCGACCACCGTCAGCTACAAGCGCCAGGGCAACATCGCGCTGATCCATCTGACCGGCTTCAACAGCGCCACCACCGAGACGCTGGTCCAGGCCCTCGACCGGGCACGCTCGGAGATCGGCCGCGACCTCGCCGGCATCATCCTCGACATGCGGTCCAACCGCGGCGGTCTCTTGGACCAGGCGCAGTCGGTGTCCGAGGTGTTCATTGGCGACGGCGTCATCTTCTCGACTCAGGGTCGCCATCCCGACAGCCAGCGCACCTACAAGAGCGGCAGCCGCAAGACGGCCGAGCTGCCGATCGTGGTCCTGGTCAACGGCAACTCCGCGTCCGCCGCCGAGATCGTCGCCGCCGCCCTGCAGGATCGCGGCCGCGCCGCCATCGTCGGCACCACGAGCTACGGCAAGGGCACGGTGCAGACCGTGGTCCGCCTGCCCAACGAGGGCGAGCTGGTGTTGACCTGGTCGCGCCTGCTGGCGCCCTCGGGCTACACCTGGAACGAGCTCGGCGTGATGCCCAACATCTGCACCGCCAAGGTCGGCGACCTCGACAGGCTCGGCCCCGAGGCGGTCGACAGCAACCGCGCGCTGCTGCAGCGTTGGCATGCCGAGCGCAACCCCGGCCAGCAGGAAGTGTCCAATATGCGCAAGATCTGCCCGCCCGGCGACGAGGCGCCCGACCGCGACGTCGATATCGCGAGCCGCTTGCTGCGCGACCCGACGCTCTACGCCCATGCCGTCCGCTCCGGCTCGCTCGAGCAGGCGGCAATCCAGCGCCAATAGGCGTATTTCCGCTGCTTGACAGGGCCCGGCCGGTGACTAAGTTGCCGGCCTCCGAGAGGACCTGAACCATGGCCAAGCCGACCTCGATCCTGATCAAGATGGTGTCCAGCGCCGACACCGGCTTCTACTACGTGACCAAGAAGAACCCGCGCACCAAGACCGAGAAGCTCGAACTCAAGAAGTACGATCCGGTCGCGCGCAAGCACGTCGTCTTCAAAGAGTCCAAAATCAAGTAACCCAGCCGCAATGGCTGCCGCCGAAGCCGCCCTTCCGGGCGGCTTTTTGCTGCGCTAGAGCGGAAACGCGTTGCGCCTGACGCCTCGACCAACGGCATATTCCGTCCGGCTGGTTTCAGCTGGACGGAATATGCTCTAGGCTCGGCCGCAATCGAACAACGGAGGGAAATCACCATGGCCGCTCAGCTTTCGCGCGACGACTGGAAGGGCCGCGTCGGCTCGATCAGCTACCGCAACCAGGCCTTCATCGGCGGCAAGTTCGCCCCCTCCCTCACTGGCAAGACCTTCGACTGCATCAATCCGGCCACCGGGCAGGTGCTGACCAAGGTCGCGGCCTGCGAGCAGGCCGACGTCGACGCCGCGGTCAAGGCGGCGCGCGCCGCCTTCGACAAGGGCACATGGGCCAACATGCCGCCGGCCAACCGCAAGCGCATCATGCTGAAGCTCAGCGAGCTGATGATGAAGAACCGCGACGAGCTCGCCCTGCTCGAGACGCTCGACATGGGCAAGCCCATCGCCTACTCGACGCGCGTCGATATCCCGGGCTCGGCCAACACCGTTCAGTGGTTCGCCGAGGCGATCGACAAGATCTACGACGAGGTGGCGCCCACGCCGGGCAACGTGGTCGCCATGATCACCCGCGAGCCAGCGGGCGTGGTCGCCGCCGTCGTGCCGTGGAACTTCCCGCTGCTGATGGCGTGCTGGAAGATCAGCCCTGCGCTCGCCGCCGGCAATTCGGTGATCCTGAAGCCCGCCGAGCAGTCGCCGCTCACCGCCATTCGGCTGGCCGAGCTGGCGGCCGACGCCGGCATCCCCGAGGGCGTGTTCAACGTCCTGCCGGGCTTCGGCGAGACCGCGGGCCAGGCGCTCGGCCGCCACATGGATGTCGACGTCATCGCCTTCACCGGCTCGACCGAGGTGGGCAAGTACTTCCTGAAGTACTCGGGCGAGAGCAACATGAAGCAGGTCTGGCTCGAGTGCGGCGGCAAGTCGCCCAACATCGTGCTGGGCGATGCGCCCAACCTCGATGTCGCCGCCCAGCGCACCGCCTTCGGCATTTGGTTCAACCAGGGCGAGGTCTGTACCGCGGGCTCCCGCCTGATCGTCGAGGACAAGATCAAGGACTCCTTCCTCGAGAAGGTGATGGCGATCGGCCAGAAGATGATGCCGGGCGATCCACTCGACCCCAAGACCCAGATGGGCGCCATGGTCGACGAGACCCAGACCAAGCGCGTCATGGGCTATATCGAGGCGGGCCAAAAGGAAGGCGCCAGGCTCAAGATGGGCGGCAAGCAGGTGCATGTCGACAACGCCGGCCAGTTCATTGAACCCACCATCTTCGACAACGTCGACAACAAGATGAAGATCGCCCAGGAGGAGATCTTCGGCCCGGTGCTGTCGGTGATCCCGGTCAAGGATGCCGACCAGGCGCTCACCGTCGCCAACGACACGATCTACGGGCTCGCCTCGGCGATCTTCACCGCCGACATCAACAAGGCGTTCAAGTTCGCCAAGGGCCTGCGCGCCGGCTCGGTGTGGGTCAACACCTACGACGGCGGCGACATCACCACGCCGTTCGGCGGCTACAAGCAGTCCGGCATCGGCCGCGACAAGTCCCTGCACGCCTTCGACAAGTTCACCCAGGTCAAGACGACCTGGATCCAGCTCGGCTAAGTCGGCGGCAGGAAGCAGGGAAACTCTTCGACGTACCGGAAGTAACGCGCAAGATGGCGGTCCGATGCCGTCAACAGCCCGCGCCGGAAGCGGATGGTCTTCAGCACCGGCGCGTCCTCCTCGCTCAGCTTGTCGACCATGGCGCGCACCTGGGGGAGCCGCTCGCCCTGCCCCTTCGGCACCCCGACGACGAAGAAGCCGCGGCTGCGCTCGGGCGCGATCGGCGCGCCGCTGAACAGCTGGAACATCTCCTGGCCGTTGAAGCGCAAGTGCTGGGCGAAGCTGTTGGTGCCGGTGATGCGGCCTGCCTGCAGGTGATAGGGGCTCTCGACCCGGAACGAGACGGCGCCCGCATCGACCTGGAGCTCGTCGGGCATAGAGGCCTTCGGGATGCCGTGCAGGGTGTGCAGGTGCTGGAAGTCGACGCCGTTGGAGACCGCAATCCAGGTGTCCCACGGCCGCTCGCCGCGCTCGTGGGCCTCGAAGTCGATGGTGTCGGGCTCGGCGTCGGGGATCTGCGGCGCCGGGAAGTCGGGCTGCTCGCCGTTGAACGCCCAGACAAGCCCCCACTTCTCCTCGCTGGGATAGGTGAAGATGCGGGCGGCCGACGGGATCTTGTCGCCGCTGGCGATGTGCGCGCAGGCGCCGGTCCCGTCGAACGACCAGTGGTGGTAGGCGCAGCGCAGGCGGCCGTCGACGATCTCGCCGAGCGAGAGGTCGGCGCCGAGATGCGGGCACCACGCGCTCTGCACCATTGGCTTGCCGGCATTGTCGCGCCAGACGACGACACGCGTGCCAAGCAGGTCTCGGCCGATCGCCTTGCCGGCCGGCAGGTCGCGCGCCAGGCAGAGCGGATACCACGAGCGGTGGAAGCCCGCCTCGGTGGCGATGTGATGCTGCTTGCTGAGGCTGGTCTTGGAACTAACGACACCCATGGTCCCCTCCGTCGCAAAATGGTACTGTATAGTACCAATGAATGATTCATACGGTACCGACTGGTACCATGTCAAGGCCCCCCCTGATGCCTGCCACCCGCAAGAAACTGCCCCCGCCCGCGCACCCCGACCCGCTCGACGAGCTGCCGCCACGCCAGCGCGCGGTGCTGATCGCGGCGGTCGACGTGCTGATGGAGCGGGGCTATGCCCGGGCCAGCACGCTCGAGATCGCCACCCGCGCCCGCGTCTCCAAGCGCGAGCTCTACGCCGAGTTCGGCAGCAAGCGCGGCATCCTCGAAGCGCTGATCGCGACCTCGGCCAAGCGCATGATGGTGGCGCTGGCCCCGGCCGAGATCGGCGATCGCCATGCGCTGGCCGCGGCGCTCAGCGCCTATGGCGCGGCGGCGCTCACCACGCTCACCAACCCCTATGTCCTGGCCATGTACCGGCTGGCGATCGCCGAGGCGCCGGCCAACACCGAGCTCGGCAACATTCTCGACGCCAGCGGCCGCCAGCCCAATCGCCTGGCCCTGGTCGAGATCATCCGGCGCGGCCAGGCCGCGGGCTTCCTCGGGCCGGCCGAGCCCGACCGCATCGCCAGTGAGTTCTTCGGGCTGCTGATGGGCGATCTGATGGTCTGGCTGCTGTTGGCCGTCGGCGAGCCGCCGACCGCCGCCGCGATTCGCGCCCGAGCCGAAACCGCGACCGCGGCCGTGCTCAGCTTGCACCCCGTGTAGCGGTCGCGTTCCGCCATGACCGTCACCCGCCGCCTCGCCCCGCCGGCCAGCGCCTTCCTGCCGGATCTCGCCCAGTCGTACTACTGGGACTCGTACGAGGCTCCCTTGCGGCGGCACGAGCTCGCCATGCCTGAGATCTACCTGGCGCTCTTCGCCCATCATCCGCGCTGGGCAAGGCGGCTACTCAGCCTACGCGGCCGGATCGTCGCGCCACTCGGCCTCAAAGGCTCGACGATGGCCGATTTCGACAACATCGAGATCAAGTCCGCCTATGCGGTCGGCGAGAAGATCGCCCGTTTCACCCTGCTGGCGCAGGGCGAGTCCGAAATCGTCACCGGCGGCGATGACAGGCATCTCGATTTCCGGGTGTCGGTGCGCAAGCTGGTCGATGCCGGCGCGAGTCGAGTCGTGCTGTCGACCGCCGTGCGACCGCACAACCTGCTCGGCAGGGCCTATCTCTTCGCCATTCTCCCGTTTCACCGCCTCGGCGTCAGGACGCTGCTGTCGAATGCGGTCAAGTCCGGAAGACTATGACGCGGCGAGCGGAAGCGACTTGCCGTCGAAGCCTTCACCCGGCAGGCCCAGGAACTCGATGATGGTCGGCGCGATATCGACCAGGCTGCTGGGCTCGTGGCGAACGCCGGTCGTCCCGCCGCCGTCGTTCAGCAGCAGGAACGGCCGGGTTTCATCGGGCCCCCAGCCGCCATGCTGGCCGCTGCCCACCGGCACCGGCTTGCCGTCCTCGGCCACCACCCAGCGCTTGCCCGGCACGCCGTAGCGGTTGGAGTCGGGGCGTCGCGCCATGTTGACGGCCGCGACGACCCCGCCCTCGGCCGGGAAACCGCGTTGGGCGAGCGCCTCGCCGACCAGCACACCGTCGGCCCAAGGCTGCCGGGCCATCTCGTCCAACACGCCAAGCAGGCCGAAGCGGCCGCGGTCGGTGGCGTAGAGCAGCGCCGCCGTCCCCTGCCCCGCCACCGCGATCTCCCCGGCCTCGAGCTGTCGCCACAGGCCGCGCTCGGCCAGCCAGTCCTCGAGGCTCAGCGGCGCACCGATCGTCTCCTGGCCGTGATCGGAACCGACCAGCAGCAGGATCTCCTCGCCTTCACGGCGCAAGCGCTCGACCGTGCGCACGATCTCACGCACGCAGCGCTCGGCGCCGGCCAGCGCCGCGGCGTGCGCCGGCGAGCCGAGCGGCACGCCATGCAGCGTATGGTCGGGATCGCACAGCCAAGTCAGCGCCACCGCCGGCTTGCGCTCCAGAAGCACCTCCTGGCAGAAGCGCTCGGTCATCGCCCAGTCGCCCGCGGCGTCGTGCGTCACCGGCAGCGCCTCGAGCGCCTTGCCGCCCGGCGCGTGGCTGCCGGAGCGGTGATAGACGTAGCCGTGCGCATCGGGATCGAGGAAGAAGGCGGCGCCCGGCGACACGTTCGACAAGGCGATGCAGCCGCCGGCATCGGCCACGCGCTCGGCCAGCGCCGGCACGAGCAACGTGCGCCCGGTCGCGCGCCGCATGTGCGTGCGGAAGTCGGGCGCGCCGACGTCGCGCACGACGATCTTGCCGTTCTCGAACAGGCCCATGCGATTGCCGTGCAGGCCGTGCCGCGCCGGATGGCAGCCGGTGGCGATCGAGGCGGCCGAAGCGCGCGTTACCGACGGGAACACGGCGGAGTGCTGGTCGAACCACAGGCTCGTAGCGCGCAACTCGTGCAGCACCGGCGTCCTCTCGGGCGTGACCCAGTTGCGCCCCAGCCCGTCACAACAAACGAATACCGCCCGGCGAGACATGCGTTGAACTCCCTTGCGCCGCCCGGTCGATGGTAGTCGACTTCGGGCAATAACCCAGGAGGAATCGATGCAGTTCGGATATTTCACGATGCCATCGCACCCGCCGGAGAGGCCGCTCAAGGACGGCCACGAGTGGGACCTTCAGGTGATCCGCTGGCTCGACGAACTGGGCTTCGCCGAATGCTGGATCGGCGAGCATCACACCGCGCCGTGGGAACCGCATCCCTCGCCCGACCTCCTGGTCGCCCAGGGGCTGATGCAGACCAAGAACATTCGCCTCGGGCCTGGCGGCTTCCTGCTGCCCTATCACCATCCGGCGGAGCTCGCGAACCGCGTCGCCATGCTCGACCATATGTCGGGTGGGCGGCTCAATTTCGGCGTCGCCGCCTCGGGCCTGCCGAGCGACTGGATGATGTTCAACGTCGACGGCATGTCGGGTGTCAACCGCGAGATGACCCGCGAGGCGCTGGAGATCATCCTCAAGCTGTGGAGCTCGAAGGAGCCGTTCGACTACAAGGGCAAGTTCTGGAGCGTCAGCCAGCCGCCCGAGATGTTCGGCGTGCTGCGCCATCACATCAGGCCATTGCAGACCCCGCATCCGCCGATCGGCGTCGCCGGCCTCTCTAAGGGCTCCGACACGCTGAAGCTCGCCGGCGAAAAGGGTTTCCTGCCGATGAGCCTCAACCTCAACCCGGCCTATGTCGGCAGCCATTGGGAGGCGGTCGAGATCGGCGCCGCCAAGGCTGGCCGCACGCCCGACCGCGGCGAGTGGCGCATGGTGCGCGAGGTGTTCGTCGCCGACACCGACGAGGAGGCGTTCAAGCTCTCGGCCGGCTCCTACATGGGCCGCATGATGCGCGAGTACTTCCTGCCGCTGCTTGGCGCCTTCGGCTTCCTCGAATTCCTGAAGCACGACCCGAGCGTGCCCGACTCCGACGTCACGCCGGAATACTGCGCCAGGCACAACTGGATCATCGGCTCGCCCAAGACGGTGACCGAGAAGATCGAGAAGATCTACGACGAGGTCGGCGGCTTCGGCCAGCTCCTGGTGTTCGGCTTCGACTATGCCGACAACCCCAAGGCCTGGCGCCATTCGCTCGAGCTCCTGTCCAAGGAGGTGATGCCTAAGGTGC
>Ga0306926_10009287_pt1 | contig 10806 bp, 9 predicted proteins | sample flu12Cox44000178_FD_203759 | JGI IMG/M metagenome (GOLD analysis project Ga0306926, IMG submission 203759) | Lab enrichment of tropical soil microbial communities from Luquillo Experimental Forest, Puerto Rico - flux8day.12C.oxic.44.000.178 (v2)... | ecosystem: Environmental > Terrestrial > Soil... | reverse complement strand
CTTCAAGGTGGGAAGCTGATTAAGAATGAGCCTGGGTTCAAGAGGCACGCCGATGACGCCGGTGGATGCAACCAGGGTTTGCTCGGGCGCCACATCGAGTAGCGTCGCGGCAGCAACTGCCGTCTGTTCAGCGACGCTGAGGCCCTCCGCGCCGGTACAAGCGTTGGCATTGCCGGAGTTGATGACAACGGCGCGTGCCTGCCCCCGGCTCTCCTGAAGGCTCCTGCGAGACAGGACGACAGGCGCAGCCGCAGCAAGGTTCGTGGTGAATACTCCGGCGGCAGTCGTCTGGGGGAGTTCCGAAAAGATCAAGGCCAGGTCGAGGGCACCCGTTGCCTTCTTGATGCCTGACGCCACGGAGGCAGCACGGAATCCGCGCGGCGTGGCGAGACCGCCTTCGATCGGCTCCCAGCCAGTCGCTGTGGGTTTACGAGTCCTAAGCCGCGGGTTCATGGAGTGATGAAGTCATGGAGTCGCTTTATGGCGCCGTCCGATGTCGATAAGCTCCGGCTGCACTAGCGGAGGCGGCGCGGGGCCAGCTACCCTCATCGTCGCCAAGCTGCGCTGGCAGGCTTCCATGTACAAATCCTCTTCCGCCAGGCCCGGACTGCAGTCCGCTTCGACCACTCGGTCGGGCGAGATGACATGTGCCGTCAGCAGCATGCTCCGTTCTCTGAACTGGGAAATCAGCACCGCATCGCGATTGTTAATCTTGGTGCGCTCGAAGTGGTAGCGCGGGATCTCTTCGATAGCTCCCTGAGACTCCCACTTGGCCAGGATTTGTGGAGAGAACTCCGCCGCGTTGTCTGGGTTGGGTTGCGAGGTTATGGTGAGTGAAGGCCCGATACTCCAGAACTTGGGACGGTAGATCTTGACGCCGCCCGGAAACCCATCCACTTTGCCGTAGATACCCGCCGCGACCTGCATCTCGACACCGAGGATATCGTTGCGATAAGGCAACAACGTCCGGACTTCGTCGGCCACTTTTTGTTGGTGGCGGGGATACCACTTCACCAGGAGGTATTCTCCCCCCAGGGCACCAGCACCACCCAAGACAATCACCAGCAAAAGCCAGAGTTGAGTCTTCATAGACGAGACATCTTAGCCGTTGTTGAAGTGGGGCGCAATCAAGGTTCGCGGTACACCTAGGAGCCTCGGTGGCGAACGATGAGGGCGACGGCGTCGGCGCGCACGGCCCGGCCTCGCCCGACGGCGTCCAGTCCTTCGCCGCTCTTCGCCTTAATGCTGACCTGCTCGGGCGCCACACGGAGCGCTTGAGCGAGCTTCCTCCTCATAGCAGCGATGTGGGGGCCCAGCTTGGGGCGTTCGAGTCCGACAGTGGAATCAATGTTAACAATCTGGTAACCGGCGTCCTCGATGTGCTCCCGCACGCGGCGCACGAAGACAAGGCTTGAAGCTTTATGCCACTCAGGGGAATGGTCGGGAAAGTGCTGGCCCAGGTCGCCCAGCGCGAGGGCACCTAACAGAGCGTCGCAGATGGCGTGGGCCAGGGCGTCACCGTCCGAGTGGCCCACAGGGCCTTTCTCAAAAGGGATTCGCACCCCACCCAGAATGAGGGCGCGCCCTGGCGCCAGAGGGTGGATGTCGTTCCCGACGCCGATGCGACAGGTCGACGCTATGAAAGAATGGGGTGAAACCCTGGCGGCTTTGCCGCTTTGACTTGCGTCCCGTCGCTCCGAGTCCCGCGCAGCGCGGGCTGCGGAGCGGGGCGACGGGGTCTCGAAAAGGCTTCGCTTTTGTCGCCGCGGCGACCAGACCCCATTCTTCTCTTTTCTTCTCACTTCACTTGGGCCCCGGTTGCCGGAAAGGCCGAGAAGCTGCGAAGAATTCCAGCAACCTCTTTCGAACCACAGAGACACCGAACCACGGAGTCTGAAAAGAAATGATTGCTCTGTGTCTCTGCCCGTCGGTGCTGATCCCTTTTGAACTCATAACTCGGCCCGGTTCTGCTCCTTTTCTTGAGCGATATATAATCGAGCAATAGGCAGGTCCGAGGGCTTCGTGATCTTGATATTGCGTTCCGAACCCAGGAGCACTGTCACGGTGTATCCCAAGCGCTCCACCAAGCTCGCCTCGTCGCTGCCATTGAACCCGTCGGCGGCAGCGCGGTCAAAGGCCTCGCGGAGAACGGCGTAACGGAATGCCTGGGGTGTCTGCGCGAGGGCGATCCTCTCTCGGGGAATGGTTCCCACAATCATTTGCCGCTCCACCTGTTTCACCGTGTCGACGCTAAGGATACCGAGGATGGCTCCGCCTTCCAGGCGAGCGGCCTCCGTAACGCGACGAATCATCTCCAGATCGACGAAGGGCCTGACGGCGTCGTGGACCACCACCAGTTCGGTTCCCTGTGGTGCCTGCGCCAGCGCTCGCGCCACGGTCTCCTGACGGCTGGGACCACCGTTAACCAGCCGCACAGGCTTGGTGAAGTGTTCGCGTTCCAGGTCGTGGCGCGCCCGCTCGCTATCCTCCGGCCGCACCGCCACATAAATCTCGTCAACCACGTCCGAGGCAGTAAACTTCCGGAGGGTATGGACAAAGATCGGTACTCCCTCCAGTGCCAGAAACTGCTTGGGAGTTCCGCTGCCCATCCGGACACCTGTCCCCGCTGCCGCAATAATGCCGAGAACGCTCATAGAAGGCAGGATTCAGTGGTCAGGATTCGGGAACCAGGGCGGCAAGTCTGCTCCCGCCAATGCCATCCCTGGCCCCTGAATCCTACCGTGGTGTCCCGCATAATTCTTGACAATCATCGCGTCTGCCGACCCCCTCACCCGGCTCGCTACGCTCGCCTCCCTCTACCCAAGGGGGCGAGGGGTTGTCAACAATTACGCGGGACAGGACACTAGAGATCCTAAATCTTAGCGCCGGTCTTATTGGTGTACCGCCTCAGGCATCCGCTGGCGGTCATCGTACTTGCCGAAGATCATTCGCCCGGCGGTAGTTTGCAAGACGCTGGTCACGGCGATGTCGATGGTCTTGGAGATCATCTTGCGCGCGTTGTCCACAACCACCATGGTGCCGTCGTCCAGGTATGCGACGCCCTGGTTGTACTCCTTGCCTTCCTTCAGGATGAAGACGCGCATCGTCTCGCCTGGGAGGACGATGGGCTTGAGGGCGTTGGCCAATTCGTTGACGTTCAACACTGCCACCCCTTGAAGCTGAGCAACTTTGTTCAGGTTGAAGTCGTTGGTCACGATCTTGGCCTCGTAGAGCTTGGCCAGTTCGATCAGCTTCATATCGACGACGCGGATCTGGGGAAAGTCCTCCTCAACGATCTGCACTTGAATAGAGCTCATCTTCTGCATGCGCTGCAGGATGTCGAGGCCACGGCGGCCGCGGTTGCGCTTCAGCGAATCGGAAGAGTCCGCCACCATTTGCAGCTCCCGAAGCACGAACTGGGGCACGATCAGAACACCTTCTACGAAGCTAGTTTCGCAGATGTCCGAAATCCGGCCGTCGATGATAACGCTGGTGTCCAGAATCTTGTAAGTACGCTTCCCCTGCCGCTCACCTGCGAACAGCCCACCCAGGGCGGCAAGATTCAGCAAGTCGCCCTTGTTGGCCCCGAGAATCAGGCCGACGTAGGTCATCAGCAGCAGTATTACCAACTGAACGAATGAAATCGCTGCCTTGTCGATCGAACTGATCTGGAGCAGGCGACTGATCATCACTGCGCCCAGAATACCCAAAATGGACCCTACGGCCGCGCCAATCAGGCGTCTTAGGCTGGCCCTCTCCAGACGAATCTCGAAACCTACAATCGCAATCCCCAATCCTGCCCCTAATAACGCCGAGCTGATTCCAGACAATTGAAACGGACGCAAATGGAATGAAAGACCGACGAGGACAAGAACGAAGACTGCCCGGAAAAACACCATTTCCCAGGTCATGACTTCGACCACCTTTCGGGGAACCCACTATGAAAATCTTTACCCTCCCCAAGTTCGAACTCAGTAAGACGATTCGAGTATAGCACTGGGTACATCGGCCTCAAAGCGCTGTCGGTGTCCCGTGGTGCCCCGTAGTGGGCCAGTTTGCCCCGGTAGCGGGCGAGTTTACCTCGCCACGTGGCGGCGCAAAGCCGCCCCTAACAACAAACTGACCACCTGGTCTCCCTGGGTGTCCTCTCTCAGGGCGCTGCCTTATTAGCGGTCCCGAACATCTGAGCTATACTGGTTCGGGAGGGCCCAGGCGAGCGTCCTAAACTAAGAGTCTGTGTGAAAACCCAAAAGCCCCCGACGATCTCATCCCCATCCCGCCGTGGCGGGCAAGGGATCTGCTTTTCCTTTCTTTTCAAAAGGAAACAGCCCGCCGCATCGCGGCAACCGCGCAGCATGACCCCAGTTCTTTTCGAGCTGCCTGCAAGGAGAGTGGCCCTTCTTCTATTCATCCTGCTTGGCGCTCCATGTTTGTTCTCCGGGAGCGATACGCCACAGGATGATGTAACCGAGGGCGCCCTGCAGTTCACGCAGATTTACAGTATCGTAGAGCATAACGCTATGGACCCGCTGGACGCTGATCGGATGATCTTGAACGGCGCCGTCCGTGGCATGCTCTCGACGCTGGACCCCTTTTCGGCTTTCTTTGACCGCGACCAATTCGAGCTTCTGCAGCAGCAAGCGCGTGGCCAGGCACTAGGATTCGGCTCCGTTCTCTACGTGACACCCGGCAAGGTACTGATCCTGGAGACCGCGCAGGGTTCGCCCGCGTGGCGGGCAGGATTAGGGCCCGGTGATGAGATCGTCGAGATCAATGGTGCGCGCGTCAACCGCTTGGACTTCAACTCCCTCGTGGGGCTGCTGCAGCGGGCGAAGTCCCAGCCGGTACGGCTGGGTGTGGTTCGGCCGGGCAAAGTGGTGCCTGAGGACTTCCGGCTCAAGCCGGCCGAGGTCGCCTTGCCTACGGTGGATAAGGACTTTTTGCTGGAGCCGGGGATCGGTTACATCCACCTCGCCGCCTTTGAGTCCAAGACCCCGCAGGAAATTGTCGACGCCCTTAAACGGCTCGACGTGGTGGGAGACTCCCCTGCTGGGCACTCGCCTTCGAGCCTGCAGGGAATTCTGCTCGACTTGCGCGACAACCACGGCGGCATGGTCGACGCTGCGGTGGGTGTGGCCAGCCTGTTCTTGAAGCCGAACTCCTTGGTACTTACCGTGCAGGCAAGGAGTCAACCGGAGAAGAGCTACCGGACCTATCCGGCTCCTTACCAATTCGATCAGCCTCTCGTCCTTCTGGTGAACAACAACACTGCCAGCGCCGCCGAAGTGCTTGCCGCGGCGCTCCAGGAGCATGACCGGGCGCTCGTCGCGGGGCAACCAACCTTCGGCAAGGGTGTGGTGGAGCATGTGATTGCCTTGAGCGAGAAGATGGGCTTGGCACTTACGGCCGCGCGATACGTCACCCCGTGTGGTCGCTCGCTGCAACGACCTCTTCCTGGCACGGCTCTGGCCAAGGAGGTCGGGTATAACACCGGTCAGCCCGAACAGCGTGTCCCGGACAAAGGTCGCGAGGTCACGTCGGTAGCGACTGAATCCTCCACCTTCCACACTGACGACGGCAGGCCGATCACCGCCGGCGGTGGAATCACGCCGGACGTCCCCATTTCAAGCCGCACCTCGGATCCCTGGGTGACCTTCCTGAACCAGAGAGGAGTATTTACCAGCTTCGCCTCCGAATATCTCACTCTCCGTGGCAAGGTGCCGAAATCGTTTGAGCCCGACCTCCAGGTGCTGGACGGCTTCAAAGACTTTCTCGGTCGACAGGGCGTGCGAGTGCCGGAGGAATACTGGGCCGGCGATCAGCCTTACCTCAAAGTAAGAATCAAGACAGAGCTCTTCAATCTCATATACGGACTCACTTTTGGAGATGAGGTGGAAACGCGGGCCGACCCTCAGGTACAAAAGGCCGCAAAGCTGTTCCCCAGGGTCTCAGAGCTCTTGAAATCTACTGTCTCCAGTTCTCGTGGCGCTCGCTAGTAGACCGATTCCGAAATAACATGACAATAGGGCTGGCGCAGACCTTTAGGTCTGCGAGGGCAGATGACCTATAGCGGCCAAGGCCGCTGTGGATGCTCGGAATGACAGGTTGGTTGACTTTCGAGGAAGCCTCACGGAGGTTCATGTGTACTTTGCGTGCGCTGATCGAGTCCGGATGCAATACGCGTTGATGCCGCTCGTCATGCTCGCGGCGAAAGTGAGCTTTGGGCAAAGCGAGCCCGGGCTGATCAAACCGGTCCTCAGCGAAGAGATACTGCCACCCTCGGTGTCAGTCTTCCAGATGAAGCAGTATCTCCTCAACCGCGTCCCCAGCCCTCCCCTCCCCCAGGATGCGACACAGTGGACCCTAACGGCCAACAAGGCGCGCAGCCATCTGCTCGACGACATAGTGTTTCATGGCTGGCCCAAGGAATGGGTTGAGTCCCCACCCCGGTTCGACGAGCTTGGAGTGATCGACACTGGCAAGGGCTACCGGCTGCACAAGCTGCGCTACGAAATTGTGCCCGGCTTTTACTCCGCGGCAATCCTTTACGAGCCGGAAAGGCTGGAGGGTAAGGCGCCCGCGATCCTGAACGTCAACGGCCATGTGGGCGCACCGGGGAAGTCCGTGGAATACAAGCAGAAGCGGTGCATTAACTTCGCCCGGCACGGGATCCTGGCCTTGAATCTGGAATGGTTTGACTTCGGCGAATTGGCACAGCCGGGGAATGACCACTGGTTCGGCGCGCATCTCGACCTGGTGGGCTCGAATGCCCTGGGATTGTTTTACCTGGAGATGCGCCGAGGCCTCGACTACCTTTCGAGCCTCCCGCACGTCGACCGCGAGCGGTTGGGCGTGACCGGCCTTTCCGGCGGGGGATGGCAGACCCTGGTTCTGAGCGCCCTGGACGAGCGGGTGAAAGTATCTGTACCCGTCGCGGGCTTTGCGTCCTTGAGTACTAAGATCGAGGCACGGAAGTACGGCGACCTCGGGGACCTGGAGCAGAATGCCACCGACTTCCTCGAGAGCCAGGACTTCACCCACCTCACAGCCCTGAGGGCACCACGGCCTACGCTGCTCGTTTACAACGCTGAGGACGACTGTTGTTTTAGGGGTCCCATGGCCAAGCCGCTGATCTTTGATGCGATAAAACCATTCTTCAAGCTATACGGCCAAGAGGGCGCCTTGGAATGGCATGAGAACCGCGATCCCGGAACGCACAACTACTTTCTTGATAATCGCCTCGCCGCTTACCGCTTCTTTAGCCAGCACTTCGGCCTGCCGCTTATCTCGAGCGAGATTCCCGCCGGGGCGGAGCTAAGGAGCTACGACGAACTAGTGGTGGGCCTGCCCAAGGATAACCTCACCATTCTCGGTTTGGCTCGGAAGATGGCGGCAGACCTCCGGCGTGAGCCCATTCCGTCCGAAGCCGCTGCCAGGGACAAGTGGGCCGTCTCGCAAAGACAGGCACTCAGGACCGTCGTGCGTTACCACGAGCCTGGCTTGAGCCGCGTCTGGACACTGGCGAATACCAAGAGCAAAGGGGTGGAGTCCAAGTCGTACCTGTTCGCCATGAGCAGCGGCTTAAGTGCCAACGCAGTGTGGTTGAGGGACATCGAGAGCCGGGACGGCGCGCCGGCGACCATCGTGCTCAACGATAGGGGCAAGAAAGCCGCGAGCACAGAGGTTTCTGACCGCGTCAACCGCGACGAGCAGGTGCTGGCTCTGGACCTGTTGTTCATTGGAGATGCTTGGAAGGACGCCGAGCCCTACTCATACGCGCAAATACTCGGCGCCACCGGCGACCGAGCGCTTGGCCAGCAAGCGGCACAACTGGTCGGAATCACTCACTGGATGAAGGAGCGCGCCGGCGCGTCGCGAGTACGCCTTGAAGTGACAGGGATTCGCAACCAGGTCGCGGCCCTGGTAGCCGCTGCGCTCGAGCCGGAATTATTCTCGGAAATGGTTGTCCACGAAGGGATGTCCGGCCTGAGCTATCTGCTGGAAGCGCCGGTGACTTTTCAGGAAGCGCCTGAACTCTTCTGCCTCGATTTCTACCGTCAATTCGACCTCGACCGCCTGGCGGCCATGGCGCCGGCAACCAAAGTCACGGTGGAGCGATCCCTGAAGCCGCCCGCCAAAGAGGAAGCAAAAGACGACGAAGAAGCAGACCAGGATCCATGACCTCGGTTACTCCGCCGTCGCCCGATGCGCTTTTCCTGTATAATTCATGTTTCGACAGCACGCCACAAACACTCGTTCCCAAGGGAGGCAGGTATGGCGCAACGCATGGTGAAATGTGTGAAGTTTGGGAAAGAACTTCCCGGACTCGAAGAGCCGCCTTGGGGCGGAGAATTGGGACAGCGCATCTACGAGAGCGTCTCCGAGCAGGCCTGGGACCTTTGGGCCGAGCACCTGAAGATGATCATTAACGAGTACCGCCTGAATCCCGCCACGGCCGAAGCGCAGGAGATCATCGCACAGCAGATGGAGCAGTTTTTCTTTGGCGAAGGTGCGGCCCTGCCCCCTGGCTACGTGCCGCCCCAAAAGAAAGCTTAGGTATCAGGAGCTCTTAGATTGATTCCGGAATGACAGGGTGGAAGAAGATCATGGGTGTGGACGAACTTCTAAAACGGAACCGGAGTGAAATCCTGCGCCTTGCCGCCGAGCACGGCGCCCACAATGTGCGGCTCTTCGGATCCGTGGCGCGGGGTGAGGCACGTCCGGACAGCGATGTGGACCTTCTGGTGGCGATGGAGAAGGGACGTAACCTCCTGGACCTTGTCGGGTTCTGGCAAGACGTCGAAGATCTCCTCGGCCGCAAGGTTGATGTTATCTCCGACGGCGGTGTGAGCCCCTACTTGCGAGCACGGATTCTCAGCGAGGCTCTACCGCTGTGAAGGACGACAGCATTTACCTCCTACATATCCGGGATGCCCTAAATCGAATCTTCGATTACACGGCAGGCGGCGAGGAAAACTTCCTGCAGGATACGAAAACGCAAGACGCGGTTGTCCGCAATCTGGAAATTATCGGAGAGGCTGTTAAGCACGTCTCTGAAAACTTCCGGGCGCAGAACGTCGATGTCCCTTGGAAGAGGATAGCGGGGATGCGGGATAAGATGATCCACTGAGTATTTTGGCGTCAATCTACAACTGGTGTGGGATGTCGTGGTCCAGGAGCTGCCAGGTTTGAGGCGCAGGATTGAGCAGATTTTGGCCAGCAGCGGCGGTCAAGCGCCGGAAAGCAGCAAGCGTTCCCTTTCGTAGCTGCGAGCGATATCGGTTCAGACCACCGGGAGCGACGGGACGATCGTGAAGCAAAGTTTCTGGTGCGCCCCGCGTAACGCGTCTTCCACCCACTGCGGTGACGCTCCCCGGGCGAAGATAAAGCCAAGGTAGCTGCTGCCTTCGGGCAGGGTAACCAGCCTCTGGCCGGGTTTGGCCGTGATCACGATGTCTTCCACGCCCGGCTGGCTCGAGGCCTCTTCCACTCCCTCCACACTCTCGTAGATCCCGTCCCGAGGGATGGGCACCATCATTACTCCTGACGCTGCGGTTTCGCGACAAACGTCGCGAACGCCCTTGCCGAATGCCAGGTGAATCAGCAGTTCTTCGAGGGAGAAGCCTTCGCCGAGCGTCGGTGACGAGAACCGCAGCGCGCGCGAGCAGAGCCCGCCGATCGGGCGGGCGGCAATCTCCAACACCCAGACGCGCGGCCCATGGCCGTCGCGCGCGACGTTCTGCGGATCGAGGCGCAACTCGGCGTGGAGGGGGCCGTGAGCGAGTCCCAGCACCCGAACCGCCTCCGCCAGGGTATCGGTGACCGCCCTTTGCGCCTCGCTTGGCAAGCGGGAGGGCGTCACATAGACGGTCTCCTCAAAGTACGGTCCCTCGAGCGGGTCGGGCTTGTCAAAGATCCCGAGCACCTTCAGCTGGCCGCGGTCGACCGCGGCCTCCACCGCCACCTCCGCGCCAGCAATATAGGCTTCCACTTGAATGAACCGGGTGGCTTGCTCGCGCAGCACCTGTACTTCGGGTGAACTCAGTAAATCTCGGATGCGTTCGAAGGCAGCAACGAATTGTTCGGTGTTGTCGGCCCGGATCACACCACGGCTACCCGAAAGCGAAAGGGGCTTGAGCACGCACGGAAACCCTGGACCTGAACCTGCCAGTTCGCGCGGGTCAGCGGTGTAAAGGTGGCGCGAGAAAGCCGGTACACGGAGCCCCCCGGCCCGCAAGCGCTCGCGCGACCTGTACTTGTCGCGGCAGGCGTCCACCGCTTCCACAGGATGGTATGGAAGGCCCAGCGCCTGGCAGGCCCGCGCCGCAGCCGCCGTGGGCCTGTCGCCCAACGCCACCACCGCGTCGATCGGAGTGTTCCGTGAGAAATCCACCATCTGCTCGGCACACTGCTCCGCATCTTCGAAACGCAACGGCAGTGCGCCATCCCGCCAGGGGTCTTCCAAGACGTGGCATCGGTCGGTACCCAGCACCACTGCCAGACCCATCTTGCGAGCTGCCTCAACGAAGGCCCGGGCCTGATAGCCCGTGGTGGTACTGAGAATCAGAAGGTGCCTCTGGGTGGTGTTAGCGCTCATCGGTGTTTTTGCAGCTAACTCTTAATCTTCGAATCCCCAATCTCAAATCTCCAATCTGCTGCGGTTAACCGTCACCAGGGACGTGCAGCCCCGTCCGCGGCAGGTGCCGAGAACGCGCTTTACGGGATCGGCGCTTCAGGAACGACACCTTGGCTGAAGGCAGGCTGAAGGCGTGCCATCCTTAGATCGTCATCGCATTTTCGTTACCC
>Ga0306926_10009285_pt1 | contig 10807 bp, 10 predicted proteins | sample flu12Cox44000178_FD_203759 | JGI IMG/M metagenome (GOLD analysis project Ga0306926, IMG submission 203759) | Lab enrichment of tropical soil microbial communities from Luquillo Experimental Forest, Puerto Rico - flux8day.12C.oxic.44.000.178 (v2)... | ecosystem: Environmental > Terrestrial >... | reverse complement strand
CTCGTCTATGTGAAGCTCGAGCAGAGTGCCACATTTATCAAACGAGTTTGGGCTTATAGTCTCCTACGTTGGATCTCTTTTATTGGACCGCCAATGGCCGGAATTCGGGAGCAAATAGTCCAATCCTGTGGCGGAGCAGGATCAAGAAGTGATAGCCCGAGGCGTTGTGCCTGATCGAATAAGCCGTGTTTTGTCAAACGATGATGCGACAAGCTGATAGAGGACGCGGGACCCGAAGTCGCGCGCCGCTGTCAGCCTCTCCGCCAAGGTCGATGGGACACATAGATTTCGATCGCGTCCCCCGTTCAGTTCGAGTGCGTAGACCCCCGAGGCAGGAAGAGTAGACCGCAGGGCTGTTGTCTCATTTCGCGACTAGCATGGGTTCTCGGTAGATACGCGCCTGGAAAATGTAGCTTGCCTCCGCCGCGTAACAGCCGTCGACGCGCCCGCCGGCTCAAAAAGGCCTTGTCGCCGTACCGACATAAAACTGACCAAAAACCTTAATAATCGACCGCTAGAACGCCGCCCCGAGGGGGGTATGGGTGCGGCCGTCCGGCGCGTGGTCGATCCCTCTGTTAATGCGCAAGTCGGGAGGGGGAGCACATGACCATCGACCGCATCAGGATATGGAATAGGGCGCTCGCAGCACTCGCGGTGGCGACCGCTCTTTCGACCGGTGTCCTCGCTGCCGAACGCGACGGTGCGACGACGCAAACCCCGATCAAACATCTGGTCGTAATTTTTCAGGAAAATGTTTCTTTCGATCACTATTTCGCGACGTACCCGGTCGCGCTGAACCCGCCGGGCGAGTCGTTTTTCGAGGCGAGCGACGACACGCCTTCGGTAAACGGGCTCGGGACCTTGGTCAACGGCGTACCCGATGGGGTTTTGCTGACCAACAATCCCAATGCCAACAACCCGGCGAACGGCACCAACGCAATCAACCCGTTCCGCCTCGATCCCTCGCAGGCGTCGACTTGCGACCAGGATCACGCTTACGGCGACGAGCAGAAGGCCTTCGATCAAGGCTTGATGGATCTTTTCCCCGCCAGCGTCGGCCTCGGCGCCGGCTCCTCCTGTGCCGCCCCCTTCGCTTACGGGAAGGACAAGGGCCTGGTGATGGGCTATTTCGACGGCAACACAGTCACTGGGCTGTGGAATTACGCGCAGAATTTCGCGATGAACGACAATTCCTTTGGCACGACATTCGGGCCGTCGACACCGGGTTTGATGAACCTTGTGGCCGGGGTCACCTATCCGGCGACGGTTACGAGCACTTCCACATCCGGCGTCGTGGCCATCACAAACGGGGTCGGGACGGTTGTCAGCGATCCCGATCCGACCGGAGATGTTTGCTCGAGTCCGACCCGGACCCAGGTGCAGATGGGCGGAAAGAACCTCGGGGACCTGCTGAACGCAAATCATGTGACTTGGGGCGCATTTATGGGCGGGTTCGATTTGACGATAACGAACCCGAACGGGACCACCGGCTGCAACCGATCGAGCCCGGCAACTCCGGCCAACGGCGGTCCTACAACCGATTACATTCCGCATCACGCGTTTTTCCAGTACTGGCCTTCGACGGCCAACCCGACGCACAACCGGCCGAGCTCAGTCAAGGCGATCGGTACGTCGAATGACGGCGGAGCCAATCATCAATACGACCTTCACGACTTTTTTGACGCGCTAAAGGTCGGCAACCTCCCGGCGGTCAGTTTCCTCAAAGCGATTGCTGCAGCAGATGGCCATGCCGGCTATTCCGATCCGCTGTTGGAGCAGTCGATGATGCTGGTCCCGACGATCAATGCGATCATGCGGTCGCCATTCTGGAAGACCACGGCGATCATTGTTATGTACGACGATTCGGACGGCTGGTACGACCATCAGATGAGCCCGATCGTCAACTCCTCGGCGGTTAATAACACGGCTTCTCCGTCCAACGGCGATCAGTTGAACGGGCCTGGCGTGTGCGGCAATGGCGTGCCTGTCGCCGGTATCGAAGGGCGTTGCAGCTATGGGCCGCGGCTTCCGCTCATCGTGATCTCGCCGTTCGCCAAACAGAATTTCGTCGACCACACGCTGACCGACCAAAGCTCGGTTCTGCGCTTCATCGAGGACAATTGGGACACGGGCCGGATCGGCGGCGGGTCCTATGACGAGCTCGCGGGCCCTCTGTCGAACTTGTTCGACTTTGATAATCGCGGCGAGCGCGCCCGCCGGCTGATCTTGGATCCAACCACCGGCGAGCCCCAATAGGGAGGCCTGCGACCAAAAACCCGCGCGTCGCCTAAAGGTCGGGGACGAGGCCCGGGTTGCCGCCAGCCTTTTGGCTTCCGCGCGGTGCTTCAGGTCGCCCCCTTGCGGAGATCGAGGTTCCACCTATATAGATGGGTTGGTGCTATAATATCAATTACGATGTCGTGTTTTAATATGAATTTCGTGATCGAAAAAGGGGTCGCTGAGTTCGGTTGCCATTCGGCTGCCAAGCGATATTTATGGGAGCAAAATTCGGCTGCCAGAAGGCTCGGCTTGGAACGCGCAAGCCACTGATAAACAACGCATTCTGGGCGCTGAGAGGGCCTTTCTCGGGGCAGCAAACAATGTTTTCCGCTGTCGTCAGTGGAATTCGTGCAACGTCGCGCGCCACCGGCGGGGCTCAGCGCAGGGCTTCGAAGAACGCGACCATTCGTTGGCGCTGTGCCGCGTCGGGCAGCCGCCCCCTGCCCGCCCCGAGATTGTCCGCCATATGCTCGGGGTTGCTGGTGCCGGGGATCACCGCGGTCACCGCCAGGTTGCCGAGCAAATATTTGAGAAAGAACTGGCCCCAGCTCGCTGCGTCGAAATCGGCGGCCCATTCCGGCAGCTTTTGCCCGCGCACCGCCCGGAAGAGTCGGTTGCGGCCAAACGGCAGATCGGTCAATACCGCCGCACCCGCTTCTGCCGCGGCCGGGATCACCCGGCTCTCGGCCGCGCGATCACCGAGCGAATAGTTGACCTGCAGAAAGTCCGGCTTCTCGCGCCGTACCACTGCTTCGATGGCGGCGAAGTCGCCGCCCGAAGAGGTGGTGATGCCGTAATACCGGCAGTAATCCTGCGACTTCCATTCACGTAATATCGCCAGATCCTGGCGCGGGTCGCTGACATTGTGCAGCTGCATCAGATCGACCCGGTTGGTGCGCAGCCGCTGCAACGACGCACTCAGCTGCGCGGCGGCGGTCTTCCGGTCGTAATCTTCGAGCTTGGTCGCGAGAAATACCCGGCCTCCCACCCCGGTGGCGGCGAGGAGGTCGCCGACGACCCTCTCGGCGCTGCCATAGGAGGGAGCCGTGTCGATCAGCTTGCCGCCGCCGGCCACCAGGGTCCTCAGCACCTCGGCGCATGCTTGGCGTTGCGCCGGATCGTCGCCGATCTCAAAGACCTGTGAGGTGCCGAGACCGATTACCGGAAGCGGTTCCCCCGAATGCGGGATCGGCCGGGTAATCAGTGCCGACAAGCCCGTTTGCGCCCTGCCCGGAGCCGGCAGCCAAGAGGTTGCGGCGAAACTCGCGCCGAGGGCCAGCACGCGGCGTCGGGAGACCACCGCTTGCATCGGGTTCCTCACGAGCCCGTCGCATAGGCCGCAGCATTCCGGCCGGCGATGCGGCCAAAGACGGCGCCGGCCATCAGCCCGGTGCCGCTGGCGTAGTTGTGATAGTAGAGCCCGCCGACGATTTCGCCCGCGGCGTAAAGCCCGGGGATCGGGTGCCCGGTCGTGTCCTCGACTTGGGTATCGTTGGTAATCTTGAGCCCGCCAAAGGTGAAGGTGATGCCGGTTGTCACCGCATAGGCCTCGTAAGGCGGCGCATCGAGGCGCTGGGCCCAATTGGTCTTGTCGATCACGAGGCCGCTGGTCGCGAGCCCGTCGCGGATGTTCGGGTTGAACGGCACCTCGGGCCGGGGTGCGGCATTGAACGCCCGTATCGTCTGCAGAAAGCGGCGCGCGTCGACGCCTTCGAGTTTTTCGGCCAAATCTTCGAAGGTGTCCGCCTTCTCCTTGGTGATGCGCGGGATGCGGTACTCCTCGCGCAGCAGATGGACGACCTTCTGGTCGAAGACCTGCCAGGCGAACAGGCCCGGCTGGTTCAGGATCTCGCCGCCGTATTTGGCATAGGTGTAGCTGTGGAAGTCGAGGCCCTCGTCGAGAAAACGCTCGCCCCTGGCGTTGACGACGATGCCGAACGGGTAGTTGTGCTTTTGGAAGCGGTCGCCGACGTCGAGATCGCCAAAGGGCGGCGCGTTCAGGTCCCAGGCCACGGCATGTGCGCCCGACCAGTGCCCGGCGACCGCCGCACCCAGGTCGAGCGCCATCTTCAGCCCTTGGCCGGTGTTGAAGCGTGAGCCGCGCACCTTGGCCAAGTCCCAGTTCGGCCCGAGATAGCGCGCCCGCATCTCGGCGTTGGCCTCGAACCCGCCGCAGGCGAGGACCACCGCCTTGGCGCGCAGCTCCCGGATCCGCCCTTGATAGCGCACCCGCACCCCTTCGATGCCGCGATCGCCTTGCAGCAGGCCGATCGCCGGCGTCTCGTACCACACCTCGATCCCCTCGCGCGCGGCGCGCCCGTGCAGCGCCTTCATCAGTTCCTTGCCGCCGCCCCAGATGTGACAGGCGAGCCCGCCCCAGAATTTGAACTTGCCGTCGACGCGGAAGGCCTGGCGCCCGAGCCCGAGCTGAAACCGCACCCCCTTCTCGCGCATCCATACCCCGGTCTCGAAGCTGCCGTGGATCAGGATCTCGGTCAGATCGGGGTCGCAGCGATACTCTGTCATCCGGCCCATATCGTCGAAATATTGTTCGTGCGTGTAGGTGCCGACATCGACATTGGCGAGCTCGTGGCCGCTGATGTCGGGAATGAGCCGGGCGAGGTCGTCAAAGCCGTGATAGACCACCCGAAAGGCGCCGCCGGTGAAGCAGGAATTGCCGCCGCGCGCCTCTTCAGGGGCGATCTCGAGCATCAGCACCCTCGCACCCGCCTCGCATGCCGACAGTGCGGCACAGGTCGCGGCGTTGCCGGCCCCGACCACGATCACGTCGAACTGTTCGCCGCCGGCAATGTCCATGGCTCGACCCTCCGTCTTCAGTCCCGGCCGCCGCGTCCCGTCTGGCCGCCGATGCTCGGCCGGACTATTCTGACGCTCTCGAACCAAGGAGGCGACCCTCATGCCGCGGCTCGATGAAACCCGCCCCTTTCTGCCCGTCAATATCGCGCTCTTGACGGTCTCCGACACGCGAGACGCATCGCAGGACCGCTCGGGCAATACGCTCGCCGATCTCGCCACGACCGCCGGCCACCACATCGCCGCGCGCCGCATCGTGCGCGACGAGCAGGCCGAGATCGTCGCGCAGCTGAAGGCATGGATTGCCGATCCGACGATCGATGTCGTGATCTCGACCGGTGGCACCGGGATTACCGGACGCGACGTCACACCGGAGGCCTTTCATAGCGTCTACGAGAAGGAGATCGCGGGCTTTGGCGAGCTCTTTCGATGGCTCAGCTACGACAAAGTCGGCACCTCGACGATCCAGAGCCGAGCGACCGCCGGAGTGGCTGGCGCCACCTATCTTTTTGCCCTGCCCGGCTCGCCCAGCGCCTGTCGCGACGCCTGGGAAGGCATCCTCGTCCATCAGCTCGACAACCGCTTTCGCCCATGCAACTTCGTCGAGCTGATGCCCCGGCTGCAGGAGCACCTAAAGAAATAGCGTCAAAAGCCACGACGCGGCATCAGCCGGCGATAGGCCTCGCCGTCGTCGACGTCTTCGAGCCGATCGACAAAGCCGACACTGACCCTCGGCGGCAGCCCGGCCAGGGTGTCGGCGAGCGCATGGGGGCTCGACCATCTCACCTGTTCGAAAAGCAGCGGCAGGCGGGGCCGGCGGCGCGCGCCGACCAGCCAGAACCCGCCATCCTCGGCCGGGCCGAAGACGAGGTCATGCCGGCCGAGCAGGCTGAAGGCGGCGGCGATGTGACGAGCGGCGAGCGCCGGGATGTCGCCACCGACCAGTACCACCGGGCCCGGCGGACAGGCGGCGAGCGCGCGATGCATGCGGATGCCCAAATCGCCGCCGCCCTGGCCTTCGGCCTCGACACCGCGCCGCCAGTGCCGTGCATGCGGGCATGCCGTGTCTGGCGTTACCGCGATGCGCAGCCGCCAGCGCCGGTCGTGAGCCAACCGGCGCAGCAGCAGCCCCAACATCAGGCGCTCGAAGCGCACCGTCGCGACATCGCCGATCTCCTGCGCCAGGCGCCTTTTGCCGCGACCCAACTGCGGTGTTCGAACGAAGAGGACAAGGTGGCGGCGCATCAACCGTAGAGCCGGAGGATATGGGCCGGCGGCACCCCTACGAAATAGAGCGACAGGCACATCAGGTTGCGCAATGGCCGGCGGAGGTAGCCGTCGCGCCGGTAGCGCCGCGCCGAGGCGATGCAGCGGGCGCTGATGCGCCCCAGACGCCGGCGCCCGAGGCGGCGCACGAGATCTACGTCCTCCATCAACGGCAATGGCGCAAACCCGCCGACCGCGTCGTAAAGGCGGCGAGCGATCAGCAGCCCCTGATCGCCGTAGGGCAATGCCAGAGCTCGGCAGCGCCAGGCGACGAGCTGCTCCAGCCTTCTCGCGGCCGGCGCCGGATCGTCGAGCCCCAGGTCGAAATAGCCGGCGCGGCTCTCGGCGGCCGGTGCTTTCAGAAAAGCGTATGCCGCACTCTCCCAACCGGGCTCAAGCCGGCAATCGGCGTGCAGAAACAGCAACCAATCGCCTTCGGCCACGGCAGCACCGGCCGCCAGCTGGCCGCCTCGCCCCCGCGGCGCGGCGATGACCCGAGCACCCGCCGAGCCGGCGCAAGCGACGGTCTCGTCCGACGAGCCGCCATCGGCGACGATGACCTCGCGCACCATCGACGAAATGCGCAGCGCCGCAAGCGATTCGGACAGCGTTTCGGCGGCATTCAAAGTCGGAATGACGACCGAAATTTCGTTCTTGTAATGTTCCCGTAGCCACGGCATCATGCGGGGATGGATATGCCGGCAGGCCTGAGACAGCGCAAGGGACGGGGGGCGGCGAGCAACGCGAGCGGACGTTTCGAAGCCGAGCAACGGGTGGCATTCGACGACAGCTGGGGCACGGCCGACGAAGAGCCGGCGCCATTGGCCACCACACTGAGTGTCGACTCGACGCGGACGATCATCGCCCGCAACGACTCGCCGGATATCGGCTTCGACCGCTCGATCAACCCCTATCGCGGCTGCGAACACGGCTGCATCTATTGCTATGCGCGGCCGAGCCACGCCTATCTCGGCCTCTCGCCCGGTCTCGATTTCGAGAGCCGCCTTTTTTACAAACCACAGGCCGCTAAATTATTGGCGGCTGAGCTTCGCAAAAAGGGCTACGCGTGCCGCCCGATCGCGCTCGGCAGCAACACCGATCCCTATCAGCCGGCCGAGCGCAAACTCGGGATCACCCGGGCGATCCTCGAAGTGCTGCGCGATTTTCGCCATCCGGTCACGATCGTCACCAAATCGGCGCTGATCCAGCGCGACCTCGACATTCTCGGCGAGATGGCGCGGGACAGGCTCGCGATGGCCGCAATCTCGGTGACAACACTCGACCGCCGGCTGGCCCGGGTCATGGAGCCCCGCGCCGCGACCCCCGAACGCCGTCTGGAGACGATCGCAGCACTCGCCGCCGCCGGCGTGCCGGCAGCCGTCATGAGCGCACCGATGATCCCGGCGCTCAACGACAGCGAGATGGAGCAGATCCTCGAACGAGCCCGCGCCGCGGGTGCCACCTCGGCAGCCTATACGCTATTGCGCCTGCCGCTCGAGCTGAAGGCGTTGTTCAAGGAATGGCTCGAAGCGCATTTCCCGGCCAAGGCCGCCCATGTGCTGTCGCTCGTCGCCCAGACCCATGGCGGCCGGCTTTACGACTCGACCTGGTCGAAGCGAATGACCGGGACCGGTCCCTACGCCGACGTGCTGCGGCTGCGCTTTGAGCGCGCCTGTCGCCGCCTCGGCTTCAACGAGCGCACGGCGCGCCCGCTCGATACCAGCCGCTTTCTGCCGCCACCGCAACAGGGTGATCAGCTGGCATTGTTTTAGGCGGGCTCTCCGGCCAAACCGAGACGCTCGGTATTTCCGAGGCGCTGTACTAGTCTCTGCGGTAGGCAAGCGGGGAGAAGGCGGGCGTGGCCAGAGAGAGGCGGCTCGAGGCACGTGAAGTCGAGCAGATCTTCGCTGCTTTCGCCGAGGCGATGCGCGAGCTGCCGCCCGATGTCGAAGCCGGCTGGCTCGATGCCCAAGGCGATCTGCGTCTGGCGCCCGACATCGCGCGCAAGCTGCGCACCGCCCGCCGGGTGCGTCAGCTGTTGCAGGAGCTGCGGCAGCGCGAGCGCGAGGGTTGAGGGCGCGCGGCCGTCGCGCTCGCCGGTTGACGGTCGCGAGCGCGTTCTTCTAGGTTTGGACAGGATCTTTCTCGGATGCGGAGGATGAGAATGGACGGCTCGGCAGTTGCAGATTTGAAAGGCGTCGTCGCGCCGCTCAACTTTCTCGTGCCGATGGCGGAAAAGCCGGTCGCCTACAATTACACGCCGGTTCCTGGGGTGTCGGTCAGAACCGGCACAAGCGAAGAGCATCGGGTGACGATCCGCGACGCCCGGCCACTGAGCGACCAGCTTTCGCTGGACAACGAAGGCTTTGTCCTGTTGCGCCACCGGTCCGCGGTAAAGAATTTCTACGACGAGGACGAAATCAAATCGGTCTACTACCCCGAATGCGAGCGCGTGATGAAAGAGGCGACCGGGGCCGCCCGCGTCGTCGCGTTTGACCATATCGTACGCAACGCGGCGATGGCCGCGCTCGAAGGCAGCTGCATCAAACTCCCGGCCAAGCGCGTACACAACGACTACACGGCATGGTCGTCGCCCAAGCGGGTGCGCGACCTGATGGGTGACGAGGCCGAGGAGCTGCTGAACCACCGCTTCGCGATCATCAATCTGTGGCGGCCGATCCGCGGGCCGGTCCTCGAGTCGCCGCTGACTTTGTGCGACGCGCAGAGCCTCGCCGAGGAAGACCTGGTTGCCAGCGACCTCAGATACCCGGACCGCATTGGCGAGACTTATGCGATCCTCTACAACCCCAACCAGCGCTACTATTATTTCCCAAAGATGCAACCCGACGAGCCGGTGCTGATCCGCTGCTTCGACTCGGCGCAGACGGGTGCGGCGCGGTTTTCCGCGCACACCGGCTTTGACGATCCGACCTCGCCGCCCGACGCGCCGCCGCGCGAGAGCCTCGAGGTGCGCATGCTCGTCTTCTACCCGCCGGAACCATAACGACTCTTCCCGTCGTCCCCGCGATCCTCGGAACGGTCCGCTAGGGCCGGCCGTCCGGCGAGGGCCCAGGGCCTGGTGGCGGTACGTTGGGGCATTGCCAAGGGGCTTCGCTCGCGACGGCCCGAGGTCGCGTAGCCCGTGGGCGTTTTGGCAGAAACGACGTGAGCGTCAGTCGGCCGGCGGTGTGATGCGCCGCAGCGCCGGGAGCAGCTCGTCGCTGATCAGGCGCATACTGGAAAGCGCGTGGCCGACCGGCATGCCGCTCCAGTGGGTGCGGAAGATCAGAAAATTCGCGCCAGCCTCTTCCCAACACGGACGGAGCTGCTGATAGCACTCCTCGGGGCTGCCGATGACAAACCGGTCGCGGAGCAGGGCCTCAAAAGGCTGACGAAACGAGTCGTTGCCGGGCAGCACCTCGTCTTGTCCCCATGTGGCGTAAGTCCGGTATTTTTCCGCGAGGTAGGGACCGGCCATCGCCAACGCCGTCGGCGTATCCTTGGCGCAATAGATCTCTCGCGCGTAAGGCAAGACGGTCGGGAACGGCTTGCCGAGCCGCGCCAGTTCCTCGCGGTATAGGCCTAGCTGGCGCTTGATCTCGGGTATTGTCGCATGCGGGTTGATGAACCAGCTGTCGCCGAGGCGAGCGGCTCGGCGGACCGCGCGGTCGTTGTTGGCGGCAAACCAGATCGGCGGGTGGGGCTGCTGGACCGGACGGCAGGTCATCGTGACATTGATCAGTTTGCAGATGTCGTTCTCAAAGCTGACATTGTCCTCGGTCCATAGCCGCTTGACGACTTCGAGACATTGCTCGAAACGGCGCACGCGCTGGCCGCGCGGCACGCCAAATGCGTCGAACTCGACATCCCGATACCCGAGACCCACACCGAAGACGAAGTTGCCGCGCCAAATCGCATCGAGCGAGGCGATGCATTCAGCGACTTCGACCGGGTTGTGCAGGGTCGTCAGCAAGACACCGGCGATGCCGCTCATCTCGCCGGCCTCGGCTGCCAGCCGAGCCAGAAACGGCACCAGCTGGACCTGACGCACCCCCTCGCTGAGGTAATGTTGGCCGGTCGCCACCGCATCCCAGCCGCGGTCGCGGGCCAGCCGCGCCATCGCGTACTGGCCTTCGAGCGCAGCGACCATGTCGCTCCCGGGCGGATGCTGGCAGGTGAGAAAGATCCCGACTTTCATGACCACTCCATAGCGAACGGGTTGCCCGGTAGGGGGTCAGCACGCAAAGCGCCGCCCCGGTCGCCGAGTCCTCGTCGACGCCAAAGATCGGCGTGAGGTAACGCGAGACGAGGTCGACACCGGGCGCGGGCGGCGGTCCACCCTGGGAGCGTGAAGCTACTCGGCTGTACCGCGTGATTGGCGAGCTCGGCCATGCTCCCGTCTTCCTGCTAAATCGTGATCGCGCCTTCGAGATAGAGCACCGCACGG
>Ga0306926_10009282_pt1 | contig 10809 bp, 9 predicted proteins | sample flu12Cox44000178_FD_203759 | JGI IMG/M metagenome (GOLD analysis project Ga0306926, IMG submission 203759) | Lab enrichment of tropical soil microbial communities from Luquillo Experimental Forest, Puerto Rico - flux8day.12C.oxic.44.000.178 (v2)... | ecosystem: Environmental > Terrestrial > Soil... | reverse complement strand
CCGATGCCCTTGGCGTTTCGTTTCATACGTTCAGCCCCGCGCGGTTCTTTGCCTTTAGCTCGGCGATGCCGGAAATCGTCTCGTTGCTGAGCGGTAGATCGATCGGCGCATTACGGTCGGCCGAGAGGTCCGCCGCGCTATAAGTCTCCATCACCCGCCGCGCGCTCTCCGGCGTTACCATCACCGCGGTGTCGCGGATGCAGGCCTCGAGGAAATGCAGCGTCTCCGGCCCGATGCCCCCGGCATAGACGTGATCGACCCATTCGCCCGGCATGGTCGACATCGTGAATTCCTGGCCGCGCTTCTCGGTGTTGAGCCAATTGTCGCGCTGGGTGTCGTCGAGCGTTAGCGCGCCGTCGGTGCCGGTGATCTCGATCCAGGTCGAGCAGTAGTTTGGATAGCTCGGCGGGAAATTCCAGCCGCCGCCAATCATCACCACGACGCCGTTGTCCATGGTGACGGTGGTGAACATCACGTCGTGGGAGCCGTTGATCGGTTCCATGTAGCCGTAGGCGCCTTGGCTGTAGACCCGTACCGGTTTCGCCGGCTCCAGCAGCCAGAACACGAAGTCGAGATCGTGGGTCGATTCCATGACGACGGGAGAAAGCCGCACCCGGCTCGCGATCTTCTTGCCGAGCTCGCGCGACAGGTGCCGGCTGACCAGCACGGAGACGACTTTGCCGAGCGTGCCGTCCACGATTTTCTTCTTGGCGAAGGCGATCTTCGGATTGAAGCGCTGCGAATAGCCGATGGTGAATTTCAGATTGTTGCGCTTCGACAGCTGGATCAGCTCGTCGGCCTCCCACAATTCCAGCGCGATCGGCTTTTCCAGCATGACGTTCTTGCCGGAGCGCAGGCAATCGCGCGCGATTGGATAATGGTTCGCCTCCGGCGTGGTCGAGACATAGACCACCGAGATTTTCTCGTTCCTGATGAGGTCCTGATAGTCCAGCGTCGAGGTCGCGGGCTTGTAGAGTTTCGTCACCTCGGCGAGCCGATCCCGTTTGATGTCGCAAAGATGCAATTTGTCGACCAGCGCGGTGCGCGAGAGCGTGTCCGCCCGCAAACCACCGATCCAGCCGACGCCGATCACCCCCGCTTCCACCGTCTTCACCGGCGATGTCCTTCCTGGTCGTGAAAAAGCGCCGGGAGACTAGCCGACCGGTCGGGTCTCAGGAAGGCCGCGCGACACACCGAACACTTGCGCGGCGAATTGTGGGTAAACCTCGGCCAGCATTGGTGCCACGGTAGAGCGAAGCAGGTGCAGCGTCTCCGCCGACGGCGACGACGTGGTCGGCACGTCGGCCGGCCGGTCGAAGTCGAAGCCGGTGTTCTCGATCACCTCGGCAACGCTGTGGGCGGGATGCACGCTGGCGAGCCGGAAGCGCCGGCGCTCGCGGTCGAACTCGAATAGGCAGCGATTGGTGATGAGCGCGATCGGGCCGCCGGGGCGGAACACGTTTTCGGGGCTTACGCCCGGCGCGCTGATGAAATCTACCCTCGGCACCAGGGTGCGGCGGGAATGCTCGACCCGGAACAGGATCACCTTCGGGACGACATAGTAGAGGTAGGCCGATCCGAACGAGCCGGGAAAACGCGCCTTCGGGTGCTCGTAGTCGCCGACGCTGACGAGATTGATGTTGCCCGCGCCGTCGATCTGGCCGCCGGACAGAAAGAACACATCGATGCGGCCCTGGCCGGCGCAGTCGAACAGCTCGCGGGCGCCGTCGGTGAAGAAGGTGTGAGCGCGGCTGCCGAGGAGCGAGACGTAGGGTTTGCCGCGGCCGCGTTCGCGAGCGAGCAGTGCCGCCGTCGCGGGAATCGGCGATGAGGCGCCGACCGCGACATGGCGCGCGTCACCGATCAACCGGCAGATGGTGTCGGCGAGCAGCTCCTCGTCGCGAAAAGTATTTTCAGGCGGCGCGCCGCTCATACACGTACCGTTGCAGATAGTCGGCGAACCCCTCGGGCGTCGTCGCGAGCAGCGCGTATTCGGCGAGGTGCGCCGCGTCAACGCCGTAGTGGTCCGGCAGCGGCAACGGCCAGGCGCCGCGCGGCTCGACCGCAACCGCTTCGACGTAGAAGCCCGGCAGCGTGCCGGCCGCAAGCAGCGGATCGCTCAGCAGATTGCCGTCGTGGATCTTCTCCACGGTGACCACGGTCTTTTTGGCGGCATGAGCCATGGAGAAGAATTCGCGCTGGATGCCGACAAACACGTTGCCGGCGCGGTCGGCCATCGGCGCATGCAACAGCGCCAGGTCCGGTTTGAGCGCAGGCAAAAGCACGATCGGATCGTTGTTGCCGAACGGGTTGTCGACCACTTTCCAATCGGGCCGGTGCGCCAGCACGTCGGAGCCGACTAGGCCGCGCAGCGGCATGAACGGCACGCCCTTCTCGGCGGCCTGAAATTGGGCGTGCAGCGCCGGACAGGTGGCGTCCATCATGCGGATCGAGCCTGAGAGGATCGCCGCGGTGAAGCGCGGCGCCGGACCGAACTCGCCGAGGCTCACGGCTGACGTTTCCAAAGTCTCGACGCAGCCGGCGCCGATCAGAAGGTCCGCCTGCAAGGTCGACGTCGGCAGCGCGATCAGATGCAGCCGCCTGACGCCGCGCCGGATCAGCGCCCGTGTCGCCGCCATGGGCGCGCCCGAGCTCTCGCGGGGCACGGCGAGCACACAGCCATCGGCGATCGGCGCGAGCGCCTCGTCGAGCGTGCGGGCGATGACGGCCATGGGGCTACGACAGCGCCCCCTTGACGTGGTCGGGCGAGAACGGCGCCCGGCGGATGCGCACGCCGGTGGCGTCGAACACCGCATTGGCGATGGCCGCCGCCACCGGGCGGCTTGCCGCCTCGCCAGCGCCGGACGGCGCGATCTCCAGATGATTGACCATCACGATATCCACCTGTTCGGGGGCGCCGCCCATTTCGAGGATCGGATAGGTCTGCCAGTCGATGCTGGTCACGATGTTCTGGTCGAACCTGACCTCCTCCCACAAGGTGCGGCTTGTCGCCTGCACAATGTTGTTCTCGATGGCGTGATGCAGCCCATCCGGATTGATGATCTGGCCGCAATCGTGGGCGACAGTGAACTTGCGCGCCCAGATCGCTCCGGTTGAGCGATCGACATCGACCTCGGCGATCACCGCGACGCGGGTAGCGCCGCGCTGCGCATAGGCGATGCCGCGTCCGCTGACCTTATTGCCGGTTTGATCCTTGCGCGGCGACGGCCGGGTCTGCCAGCCAGCCTTATCGGCCGCCGCCTTGATGACGGCGATGTCGCGCGGGTCGCGCACATAGCGCAGCCGGAATTCGATCGGATCGGCATTCAGCGCCGCGGCCACTTCGTCCACGAACGATTCACTGGCGAAGTGGATTTGCGGCCCGACCGGATCGCGCATGTGCGCGGTGCGCAGCGGCGAGCCACGGTCGAGCAGTGGCGCGATGGTTTCCCAGGCGGTGCGCTTGTTGGCAAAGCCGTAGGAATCGCCCGGGAAGCCGAAGCCATCGCCCGATTTCAGCTCGACGCCAAGCGCCTGTCCGGCGAGCGTGTCCTTGGGCTCGCTGCCGTTGGTGTTGACGTCGATGCGGGAGAAGCCCTTGCTGAGGAAATCGTACGCCACGACGTTGCCAGACGTATCGAGCGCGACCCGCGCGTGGTGGATCGAGGCCGGCGCTTTGGGATCCCAGGCAGTGCCCTCGTCGCGCATATATTGCAGCCGCACCGGCTTGCCGACGGCTTTCGCGAGGACTGCGGCGTCCATGGCGCAATCGTCGGCATCGCTGCGGCCATAAGAGCCGGCACCCGATGTCCAGATCACGCGGACACTTTCTTTCGGCACGGCGAGGATCGCCGCAAGCCCGGCCTGCACGAAATGCGCCTTCTGCGTTCCAGTCCAGCAGGTGACTTTGCCGTCCTTGATCTCGACCACGACGCAACCCGGACCCATGCGGGCATGGGACTGGAACGGCCATTCGTATTCGGCCTCGATGACGCGAGCGGGCGCATTGAACGCGTCCTCGACGTTGCCAGCCTCTTTGCCGACTTCGCGCTTGCGCGTCGGCGCCTTGCGGATGTGATCGTAAAGCGCGGCCTGATCGGGGAACGGCGCAGAGACTTGCGACCACTCGACCTTGAGCTGCCGCATCGCCTTGATCGCATCCCACTCCTTGTCGGCGACCACGCCGAGAAAGTCCTTTTCCCAGACTACCTTGGCGGTGGCGATGTGCTTGATCGAGGCCTCATCGACTTTCAACGGCACGGCGCCGGCGACCGGCGGCCGGATCATGCGGCCGTGCACCATGTCCGGCACTTTGATGTCGGCGGCAAAGTCGGCCTGAGCAAACACTTTCGGCGCGATGTCGTCGCGCGGGATCGGCTGGCCGACGATCTTGTAATCCTTGGGATCCTTCGGCTGCGCCTTGCCCGGAGCGTAGAGCGGATTGCCGTATTTGCCGTTCCAGTCGAGATGGACGTTGAAGAACTGCCCGCCGATCAGTTGCGCGTAGCTGATCTTCTTGGCCGCATCGCTCGTGGCGCGAACGACGCCGTCCGTCACCGTCAGCTGGTCTTCGGCAACGCCGAGTTTCTCTGCAGCTATTGCGATAAGCACGCGCCGCGCTTCGGCGGCGGCCATGCGCATCTGCTTGCCGCCATCCTGCACGCCGGTCGAGCCCGAGGCGCCGCCTTGATTGACGCTGGTCGCGGTGTCGCCGATGCAGATCTTGGTGGCGTCGAAGGCAACGTCGAGCTCGTCGGCCACCATCTGGCGGATAGCGATGGCCAAGCCCTGGCCCATGTCCATCTTGCCGAAATAGATCGCGATCGTGCCGTCGGCGTTGACCGCGATGTACGAGGACAGCTGATCAGGCGTGAGCGGCGGCTGCGTCGCGACCGCCACCGCACCGTCGGCCGCGTCGGCGTCTTCGAACGCGATCGGCGCGCTGATCGAAACAACGAGCGCACCGCCGGCCTTGAGCAGGGCGCGGCGCGAGAAGGCTGCGGAATTTTCGTGTCCGGTCATGTGCTGATTCATGGCGGCCTCCCTCAACCCATCGCCGCGGCGGCGCGCTTGACCGCGCGCAGGATCGCCATGTGGGTGCCGCAGCGGCATTTCAGCCCCGCGAGCGCCGTGCGGATCTCGGCGTCGGTCGGCTTCTTATGGTCGCGCAGGAATGCCGCGGCCGTCATGATCCAGCCGTTGACGCAATAGGCGCATTGCGGCACTTCTTCTTGCACATAAGCGGTCTGCAGCGGATGCGGCTGGTCCGAAGTGCCGAGGCCGGCCAGCGTGATAATCTTGCGATCGCCGACTTCGGCGAGCGGCGTCACGCAGGACCGCGTCGGTTTACCGTCGAGATGCACGGTGCAGGCGCCGCACTGCGCGAGCCCGCAGCCGAAGTGCGGATTGTTGAGCCCCAGATCGTCGCGCAGCGCGTAGAGGAGCGGCATGTCGCCGTCGGCCTCCACGGTGTGGTCCTTGCCGTTGACGTTGAGGGAAAACTTTTGGCTCATCGCCGGCGTCCTCCATATGCGCAGCGCTTACGTAAGGGCCGGCGATGTGCCGGTTCGAGTTCCCTGTTCCGCTGCATCCGCTGCGGTGAAGACTATTCCTAAACGCGCAAATTGGAAACACGGTTCGGCGCGCGAGCAGATCAATCATTCGTTTTCGCCAGCGCCTCGACTGCGGCGAACAGATCGCGCACCTCGCGTTCGGCAATGCCGCGTGTGATGAACACAATGCGGCTGTCGCGGTTCTGATCCGGCCAGGATTCCAGCTCGACCGGCGGGTGGGCGAGATGCTGGACGTATTGCACCACCACCGGCCCGCGGCAGCCGGCGACGTTGAGGATGCCCTTGACGCGCAACAGATCGGCGCCGCGCAGCGCGATCAAGGTTTCCATGGCGCGGGCGAAAGTGAGCCATGCGATCGGCACCTGCTGCGCGATGACGAAGCTCGTGATGCCGTCGGAATGCGCGGCCTCGGCGATGAAGCCGGAACGCTCGCCATCGGCCGGTGCGATGACGCGCTGCGGATCGAGCGCGCCCTTGACGGCGATGTCGATGGTGGCCCGCGGATTGAGCGCCTGCAGGCGTCGCGCCAGCCGTTCGACCGCGGGTGCTTCGGTAAGATCGGTCTTCGAGACGATCAACCGGTCGGCGAGGATCGCCTGCTTGCGCGCTTCACTGGCGCTGTCGAGCGTCGCGTCGCCGTTTACTGCGTCCACCACCGTGAGCACGACGTCAATATGAAACTCGCCGCCGAGCGCGCGGTCGGTCGAGAACGTCTGCAGGATCGGCCCGGGATCGGCGAGACCGCTCGTTTCGATCACGACGCGATGAAACGGCGGCACCGTGCCGCGCTCGCGGTCGAACACCAGGCGACGCAGCGCCGCCTGCAGGTCGGTGCGGGTGATGCAGCAGACGCAGCCGTTGCCAAGGAGCACGGTCTCTTCGCTGGAGTCGCTCACCAGCGCGTCGTCGATGCCGACAGCGCCGAACTCGTTGATGATCACCGCGGTGCCCTGCCCTTCGGGCGCGGCCAGGAAGCGCTGCAGCAGCGTGGTCTTGCCGCTGCCGAGAAAGCCGGTGACCACGGTCACTGGAATCCTCGCGCCGCGCTCGCGTTTTTGCCGGCGGCCGAACAGACCGGCTTCGCGCGAGGGAAAGAGGTCGAGCGTAGACAGCGGTCAGAAATCCATTTCGAGGATATAGAGCCCGCCGACGTGGCGATCGACCGTGTAGACGATAGCGCGCTCGTCGACGAATACGTCGTTCATCTGGATGGTGCCGGTCGGCGCGCCGGGCGGCGCCGGCGGCATGAAGACGCCGACTTCCTTCGGCTGATACGGATTGGAGATGTCGTAGGCGCGCAGCCCGCCGTTGAAGAACGTGCCGAGCACGATCTGATCGTTTTGCCAGGCCGTCGGCAGCGGCACGTTCTCGTGGATGTTGTGCGCGCCGAACCGGCCGGCCTTGGCGTAGACGGTGTGATCCGGCAGCGGGCAGGTCGAGATCGGCACGAGGTTCGTCTCCTCGCGCGCGTCGAGCACCCAGATCAGCTTCGGCCAGTCCTTGGCGTTGTTCTCGGTCGACTCGTCGGTCACCAGCATCAGGCCGCGGTTGAACAGCGGCACGATGGTGTGCATGAAGCCCGTATAGGGCGGCGAGTTGGTCCACTGCGAGATTTTCTTCGGATTGTGCTTGTCGGAGATATCGAGCACGAACATGCCGCCGTCGATATAGGCGAGGTAGCAGCGGTCCAGCCGCTGCGGATAGACGTTTGTGTTGTGGGCGCGATAGCCCTTGTCCAGCGGGTGCCGCGGCGGCGGCATGACGTTGTCGCCCTGGCGCGTGCCGGGCATCCACCAGCGGCCGACCTCGACCGGCTTCGACGGATTGCGCACGTCGACGCAGCGATAGAACTGATCGTCCTGCGGATGGGTCGGCGTGAAGTCGCGCGAACCCGACGCGCAGTGCACATACTCGCCGTCGCAGAACCAGAGCTGGTGCACACCGCGCGAATGCGGACCTGAGCAATCGAAGAACGAGATCGATTTCGGATTTTCCGGCTTGGAAATATCGAACAATTCAAAGCCGGCCGGCTGCACATCCTTCTTCTGCGTCTGATACGCCACAGCCATCATGTTGCCGCAGGTCTCAAGCGAGTTCGAGCGCATATTGGCGTGCGGCAGATCGGTCTGGCAGATCACCTTCGGCTTGCGCGGATCGGAGACGTCGACGGCGGTGAAATTCTTCGGCGCGCTCTCGTGCGCCAGCCAGATGATGCGCCGCCCGTCGGGCGCGATCTGCACCGACATGCCCTCGCCCATGCCGCCGAAGCCCGCGAGCATGTCGTGAGCGAGCAGCTTGAAATTCCAAGTGACGGGTTGATAGCCCGTGCTTATGGGGCTTTCGTCAGTGGCAGCCATTTAGGTCTCCTGTTGGGATGAAGTTCAGCGGACACGAAACAAGGCGCGGATATTACGCCCCCGAGCGGGCGCGTTCCATGAAGTCGGGGCGCAGCGCGGTATTCCAGTCGGGAATGGCGTTGATGGTCTTGTTCTTCAGCAGGATTTCCGCCTGCTGCTGCATGTAGGGCTTGAGGTCCCCGGGGAAGCCGGGATTGACCTCGACCCGCGACAGCGCGGTGGCAAAGCTCTCTTGCGACATCTTATAGCCCTTGTCGGCGTAGAACGCGTAGATGACGTCGGCGACCTTCTTCGGATTGTCCTTGAAATCGTGCGCCGCGTCGAGCCACGCCTTGAGATACGCGACCACGGTGTCCGGGCGCTTCTCGACCAGATCCGGGGTCGCGGCCATGAACACCGGCATCGGGTCGAAACTGGAAAAGTCCAACAGGTCGGAGCCGATGCCGTCAGCGACCGCGATGACGTTATACGGCTCGACATTGACCATGGCGTCGACCGTCTTGGCGGCAAGCGCCGCCACCATGTTGTTCACGTCCATACGGACTTCCTGGTAATCGCCCTTGTTGAGGCCGTGCTTCGGCAGCACGATATCGACCAGATCGTTGCCGACCGAGGAGCCGGTCTGGTTGGCGATCTTGAGCCCGCGCAGCTGCTCGACCTTGGTGATGTTGAGATCCTTGCGCGTGACGATGCGCGCGGTCTTGCCGACATGCTCGATCACGGCGATCGCGATCAGCCCGCCCTTGGCGTTGCCGATGATGAACGACGGCCCCGCATAGGTGCCGAGATCGACCTGGCGCGCCACCATCTGCTGCATGGTGAGGTTGCCGGACGGCACGGCGAACTCTTCGACCGCTAGCCCGCGCTTCTCGAGGTAACCCGACTTCATCAGGTAATAGGTCGGCATGCCCCAGATATTGGTCTGGTAGCCTTGCCTGACCGTCTCGGCCGCGGCGGCGCGATGCGGCGCGCCAAGGCCGATGACGAGCGCGCCCGTGCCACAAGCCGCAAGACATTGCCGGCGCGTCAGATTGAAATGCTTCGTCATGGTGTTTCCTCCGGGCTTATCGGTCGGCGCTTTCACGCCTTATTGGTCTTGCTGCAGGCCAAATTCTTGAACGGCGGGTGCAGTGTCGGCAAGCGTCTTTAAGATGACAGCGCCGAATTCCTGCGGCGTCGCTGAGATTGCGAGCGAGCCGGCGTTCTCGATCAGGGCGCGATAGTCCGGTGTCGCAACGATCGCCGCGATATGTTCGTTCAGGATCTTGATGATCGGCTCCGGCGTGCCGGCGCCGGCGCAAACACCGAGCCAGCCGAAGCGGACGAAGTCGAAGCCCCTCTCCGTCAGCGTCGGCACTTCCGGCAGGGTCTTGAGACGCTCCGGGCTGGTGGTGGCGATGATCTTCAGCTGTTTGGCTTTATATTGCGGCATGATCGCCAAAGTCGGCGAAGGATAGAGCGCGACGCGGCCAGCGACGAGCTCCTGCACGACCTGAAGGCCGCCGCGGAACGGAATGCGGTTCATGGTCACGCCGGTCATTTTCTCGAGCTGGCGCGCCATGATCTCCTGCGCCGAGCCGGCGCCGACCGTGGCGTACGTGACCTCGCCGGGATGCGCCTTGGCGTATGCGACGAAGCTCTCGAAGGTGTCGGCCGGGATCGCGTTAGCCAACGCGAGGCCGTAATAATATTTGGCGATCAGCGAAATCGGCGCGATGTCGCCAAGCTGATAGCCGGCATTGCGATACACCGCGACATTGGTGGCATCGAAATGCGTGCAGAGCAGGAGCGTATAGCCGTCGCGCGGCTGCGCCAGCACGTCGCGCGTCGCGACGATGCCGCCGGCGGCGGGCTTGTTCTCCACGACCACGGCCTGGCCCAGCGCCGCGCCGAGCCGGTCGGCGATGAAACGTGCCGGGATGTCGGTCGGTCCACCAGCGCCGAAGCCGACCATAAGTTTGATGGGACGGGTCGGGTAGGTGTCGGCAGCGCTTGCTGTTTGTCGCGGCAGCACAAGCAGCGCCGTCACCGCGAAAGCAATCGCGCATCGAATTACAATGCCACACGACATCTCAATGCCCTTTCGCGTCCTGGCCAAGCAGGCGCAGCAACTCTTTCTGGTAGTCGAGGAATTCGATGCTGAGCGGATCGCGTGGCCGCGGCAACCGGATCGGCACTTCGGTCTTCACTGTGCCGGGATGCGGCGTCATCACCACGACGCGGTCGGCGAGATAGACGGCTTCGGCGACGTTATGGGTGACGTAGATCACGGTCTTGCACGTCGTCTTCCAGACGTCGGCGAGCAGGCGTTGCATGTCGTCGCGGGTCAAGGCGTCGAGCGCGGCGAACGGCTCGTCCATCAGCAGCACCGCCGGATTGTAGGCGAGGGCCCGCGCGATCGCGACCCGCTGCTGCATCCCGCCGGACAGGTGATGCGGATAGGAGCGCGCGAAATTCTCAAGCTTCACCAGGCGAAGCTGCTCGAGCGCCGTCTGCTCGCGCTCGGCTTTGGGTACGCCTTTCATCTCCAAACCGAAAGCCACATTGCCGAGCGCGGTGCGCCACGGAAACAGCTGGGCGAAATCCTGAAACACCACGCCGCGATCCATGCCGTAGCCGCGCACCGGCTCCCCGGCGATGCGGATCTCGCCGGCGCTCGGCGCCAGAAATCCGGCGATGATGTTGAGCAGCGTTGATTTGCCACAGCCGCTGGGGCCGACGATACAGAGGAATTCCGAAGCCTCCATGGCGAAGGTGACGCCGCGCACGCCCGGCACGGCGCCGCTCGGCGTGTCGTAAATCAGCGAAATATCGCGCGCCTCGATATGGGGCATCGGCGTTTGTTGCGGATTTGCAAAGGACGTTTCCCTTTCAAAGCA
>Ga0306926_10009277_pt1 | contig 10813 bp, 6 predicted proteins | sample flu12Cox44000178_FD_203759 | JGI IMG/M metagenome (GOLD analysis project Ga0306926, IMG submission 203759) | Lab enrichment of tropical soil microbial communities from Luquillo Experimental Forest, Puerto Rico - flux8day.12C.oxic.44.000.178 (v2)... | ecosystem: Environmental > Terrestrial > Soil... | reverse complement strand
CCGGCCACCCACGGTGAGATCGGTGGAGTCGCGGTCGATCGTTCTGATCTGGACAGTGTCCTGAAAGCGCGCTACGCCATTGAGCCCGGAATCGCACTTGCTATCAATGGACAAACCGTCAGGACCTGGGTCACGATCGGCGCCGCGCGAGAGGACGTTCCCGATGTTCGATCGCTCAATCACTTTCACAACCCACTCAAGCTCTGGCCCGACGCTGGCGGACTGTTTGGGCAATCGTCGGTGCGCTTTCAGCAGAATCCCGATCAAGGCCCTGGAGGTACGTGGTCGTGGCCGGTGGCTCGCCGGCGTTTCTACGACTTCTTGACTCTTCCCAGTCCCAAGGCCCGTCAGGAGGCCCTCTCCGACACCGCTCGGGCACTCGGGCAGACCATGCACATGACTCAGGACGCGACATCGCCGGCACACACACGCGACGATCCGCACCTTTTCCATGACGGGTACGAAGCCCGCATTGAAGAGCTTCGGACGAGCGACGATACGTCACTGCGCGCGCGATTCGAGGCGCTCCTGACCGCTCCGTCACTTCTGCCCGCTCCGGCGATCTTCGCGTCGGTGGATGACGCCCAGGCGCCCGCCCCGATCGCGAGGCTCATCGACAACGAGAAGTACACGGGGAGCCTCCAGTCATATTCGGTCAGCGCCCAGACGGGGGTCGCCGAGTACACGAACGGCGGCTACGTGAGCGACGATACGATCTTTCTTGGATTCGCGCTCCCTCGGCGCGAGAGCCTGGGGCCCGCGGTCTTCGATCCTTCCGCCGGCTCACCCGGGGCGCGACGCTATTTCCCGAAGACGGGCGAGGGGGATCCGATCGACCACTTCGTCGCCGAAGGCGCTCTCTACGAGCGGCTCCTGTTTCGCGGGCAGCTCGTCGGCGGCTTCGTGCTCGATGACAAAATATACGAGGACTACGCGGCTCAGCTCCTGCCGCGAGCGGTCGGCTACTCGGCCGGGCTCCTGAACTACTTCTTCCGGGGCAATTTCGACTTCGCGGTCGACGTGAGCAACGCCGATCCGAGCAAGCGGTTCTTGACGGTCAGCATTCCGTCCGACCCCGCCGCCGAAGCGATGGACGGGACTTTCACCCTGTTAGCCGAGGACAAGGACGGCCTTCGTAGCCCCGTCCCCGGCGCGTCCATCACAACAGCGCTCGGCAGGGGAGGATTCCTTCGGACCGCCTTCACGCCTGGCACCGGTGTGCGCGCGTACGTGCTCGCCTTTCAGGGCAAGCTTGGCGACGAGCCGGGCGCGGTCACCGGGAAGGTCAGGCCGATGGGCCCGCTCGTCTCTGCCGTCCAGGCGGTGGCTGAATTCACCGGCGAAGAGCAGCGTACGATCGTGACAGAGACGGACAACGCCGCGACCCTCGTCGTCGTGGAGCAGCGGACCAGAGACGAGCGGCACCAGCGGGCGCGGGGAACGTTTGCCTCGGCGGAAACGAACGCCTCGGGGCAGCATCTCAGGCGCGTGTCGCTCGAGTTCGATTCTCGAGTCGTGGGCGCGCCGGCCGCTCGCTTGTTCCTGGACGACCTCGACGTCGGCGTCGCGTGGACTCGGGGGCAATCTCTGGTCGGGGGGCCGAGCCGATGGGAGGTGCAAATCGATCTGCCGGCGTTCTTCGGCGGCCTGGGCGGTCTCGCGCCAAACGCCCCGCGGTTTCTGGTGGTCGAGACGACTGAAGGCGTCAAGATCAGGACTCCGCTCGTGTGGTGGCGGAGCGCTTCGTCGCTGACCGAGGCCAGAGGCCTGGCCCAGACCGTGACCGCATGTCCTGCAGAGCTTCAGTGTGAAGAGGTGACCAGCACCAGCCGCCTCGTCCGGGGGCTGGTGTTCTTCGGCGACGGGAGCGGCGACGGCCGTGACCTGACACCGTCCGGACAGCGCGCACCTCTGACCGCCACGCACACGTCGGTCGGGTTCGTGCCGATCGGCATGGTGGCCGGCTACGGCGTGGGAACGGTCGAGCAGAGCGGCGACTTGAATTGCTTCGACGCGTGTATCTCGGCCGCATCGTGCTCCACCAGCGCCGTTAGCGTGTTCGCCCAGTCAGCGGCCGGGGGGCCCGTGTGGATCAAGGACGGCTTCTCGGTGAGCTCGGCGGATCTGGACGGCGTGCGAAAGCCGGCCGCCGTCTGCACGCGGCCGGCCGTCGGTCAACCCGCCGCGGGCGAGCTTCCTGAGCTAAGATTCCGGCGTGACTATCTTCCGGCCGAGCAGGGCCAGTTTCAGGAGTTCGGTGTGATCCCGCCCGCGCACGAGATCACGCTGCGGTGACGATGACGCGTCGATCGACATGGCGCCTGGCTCTGCTGGTGTGCGCCACGATCGCCGGCGCCGCAGGCTGCCTCTATCCCGGCGCCGACGTGCCGTACGTGCAGACGCCGACCGACGTCGTCACCGAGATGCTGAAGCTCGCTGCCGTTCGCCCGGACGACGTCGTCTACGATCTGGGCTCGGGCGATGGCCGCATCGTGATCGCGGCCGCGCGTGATTTCGGCGCGCGCGGCGTCGGCATCGAGATCGATCCGTCGCTGGTCGCCTACAGTCAGGAGCAGGCGCGCAAGGCCGGCGTCGCCGATCGCGTGACGTTTCGTGCCGACGATCTGTTCGAGGTCAATCTCGCGGACGCCACCGTCGTGGCGCTCTATCTCTCGTACGACATGAATCTGCGACTGCGCCCGAAGCTCTTCCGTGAGCTGCGAGCCGGCTCGCGCATCGTCTCGCACGACTTCGATATGGGCGCCGACTTGCTGCCGAATCAGACCATCCAGGTGACGTGGCGCGATCGCCGATCGAACGTGTTCCTCTGGGTGGTCCCGCCGCGCTCGTAAGCTCGCGTCGAACCAAGCATCACCGTTGCTTCCGTCGCCACGCGTCATCTGGCGCTCAGCGAGCTCGACTCGGCGCTGCCCTTCGAGAACCCGATCATCGCGCTGATCAACGCGCCGTGGGCCGATCCGGTCACCGAGACGCCGCGGGCGGGCTCGGTCGAGTTCTGGCGGATCATCAACACCACGGGTGGGTGGCTGCTTCTCTGGGGCTATCTCGTTGGTGCCGACATGCATCTTTTCTTGATATCGTCTTTAACGGCCCACCGCGACTGCGTCGTGCCAGTAAAGTTCTGGCGGCCTTTTTCAAGGGCCCGTCACCCAGCAACTAAAGCAGCTGTGGAATGGCTACCTGCTCACTTGGGCTGTGCGACGGCGCCCAGCTGCTTCGCAGCGCCCGGTGTAACGCCCTTGCTGTGACACCGCTCGACGGTTCTCGGCCTCGGCCTTCGGATACGCCGCGCAGTCGAGGGGAGTGTTCCCCCGGTCCGGTGTTTCGATTCCGCCGCCGGCTACCGGGCCCGCAACTGGGAAAGCCTAGAGCGCGCTTGCGGATGATTGGGGTTGATGCGAAGAACCCACTCGTACTGCTCCCTCGCTTCGGATACCCTGTCCATAAGGAGCAAAGCATTCCCTAACATGTAGTGCGCATGGTCAAATTGGGGCTTGAGTTTCACTGCCTGCTGGTAATGGTCGACGGCCTCCGCCAAGCGGCCTGCCTCAACCAACACACTTCCCAGGTTCGTATGGAACAGGGCATTATTCGGCTTCAGTCTCACCGCTTGCTCGAAGTGGTCCACCGCCACCGATACCTGTCCCGCTTGAAACCGCATCTTTCCAAGATTGTTGTGCGCGAAGGCGTCATCCGGCTTGATACTGAGGACCGACTCGAATTGCTCGATTGCCGCCCATGGTTGCCCCATGTTGGCTAGTAGAATCCCGAGATTATTGCGGCACATCCAACACTCTGGGTTCTTGTTCAGAGTTGTCGCGTACAGAGTTTGGGGATCGCGGTAGGTCCGGCTCTGCTGCCAAGTCAGCGCTCCGAGCACTCCCAACATCGCGATACACAGCGCCTGGCCTGCCCAACGCGCCCACTTCGGCATACGCGCCAGAGTCAAAGCGATGCCGGCCGAAGCCCCCACAATGATTCCGAGACTCGACAAATACTGAAAATGGTTGGCCACAAAGGAAAAGATAAAGGGGAACACATTAAAGAAGCCGAGGACGGGGAAAAGCGAACCGACGAAAAACAGCAAAGTCGCCAGAGGCCCACGCCACCGACGCCGGATCAACCACGCAGCTGAGACCACCACGATTCCCCCGACGGCAAACAAATAATGCCACCACACCGCAGGATCCACAGCCCATCGCGGATAGATCAACATCAGATCCATCGGCCAAAACAGCTTGCCGGCATAAAACCAGATGACCCTACCAGCCAACAGACAGCGTTGCAGAAGAGTCAGCTCAAACGGCGGCCCTTCGGCACCGATGAGCCTGCGTTCCACCCACGCCGTAAATAGACCCGCGGCCGCACCCATGGCAAACCATGGCAGAAGTGGCATAACATCGCGCCGCCACGACACGCGCCCCCGTTGCCACCAAAAAATGACCAGCAATGCGGCCGGAAGGCTAGCGGTGACGGTCTTCGTTAATAGCGCCAAGGTAAAGAACGTTGAGGCAAGAGCGTACGGAAGCATTTCCCGCTCTTCATCGAATCGCAAGTACGCGAGCATAGCGCTCAAATAAAACACTGCCGAGAGGGTGTTTTTCTGCTCTGCAATCCACGCTACGGACTCGGCGTGAACGGGATGAAGGGCGAAAATGGCCGCGGCCAAAAGAGCCCCGGGAATCTGCAAACGTCTTAATACCGCCAACAGCAAACATACGGCAAAAGCGTGCTGCAGAGCGTTGACTACGTGATAGCCGGCGGGGGCGTCGCCCCAGAATCTGTGCTCGAACCAAAAGGCGCTGTGCAGGAGTGGATAGTATTGCTGTGTGGCTCCCACCTCAAACCAGATCCGCCATAGTCCATGTAAGGAACGCAAATCCGGCCTGATCACGTGGGCCTCGTCGTCCCAAATGAAAGTGCCATCCATTGCAGGAAGGTATGCAACGAGAATGGCGCCGAAAAGCAAGGTCATCGCTACCACGTCACTGCGATGTCTCGTGAAACACTCGTAGAAACCTGAATGCCTCATAGGGATGGCTCGAGAAGCCGTCGACTCAGCCGCTGCCGCAGCTTCCCCTTCGTCGAACCCGACAGTTCAATCAGTCGCCTTGGGACCAATGCCGAACAATCTAACCTTCCCCGCTCGTGTGGTATGCGCCGTGCCGGTGGTGTCATCGAGGATAAGAACGCTGGCCGCGGGAAACGGTCGAATTGGCCCGTTTACCTGCCGTCACCATGTACTCGCCTCGCGCAGTGACGAAGATCTGACACTATGGGGGATCAGGCCCGCCGCCGAGCTGCGCCCTCGTGGTCGGCAGAGTACCACGTGGCAATGAGGCTTCGGGGCGTCCCATCGACGTGTCCATGCTACTAAACCGTCGCGGGCTCGGCGTCGGCTGATCCTCCTCGACGCTCACCTTGCCCTCGACCACTAAGCCCGGCACCCCTTTTCCCGGTTTGCCTCAAGGTGGAGTCTGATAAACGCGTCTGTCGAACGAGCACTGCGTTCGTTGGCGGTACTGTGTCCTGAGCTGTCCAGCGTCGCGACGACCGTCGACGTCTCCTCGGCCGGCGGGGCGAGGGTCGGCTCGTCGGCGGGCGTGGTCATGTCGGGATGCGTCAAGGATACGCAGGACGACATCCGCCGCGGATGACGGTGAAGACCGCGCCATCGCGTTCAATCACGGCGGCGATGCGTGTTTGCGGGTAGTTCAGATGCAGCCCGTAGCGCGTGGTCGCGACGTAGTAATCGAAGGTGTCGTCCAGCACCAACGTCGCGCCGCGACTCATCGTCTTCTGCACGGCAAACGAGTCGCGCGGCAGGTACGCGGTCAGACAGCCGATCGAGTAGTTGTTTGCCGCGACGAGCACGCGCGTCGGGGGGCCGCCGCACGCGTGCTCGCGAAGCCAGAGCGCGGCTTCGCGATAACTGGAGACCCAGTAGTCGGTTTCGAAACGCCCCGAGGCGCCCCTCGTTCCACCGACGAGCGCGTTGTAGTAGGTCGATTGGTATGGATGCAGCGCGAGCATTGAGCCGATCGAGAGCAGGGGAAGCGCAGCGAGGAGCAGCACGACGACGTTTCGCCCTCGGCGAGAAACGCACATGCAATTCCCGCGGCGATCGCCATCGCCGGAAAGAGGAAGAGGAAGTGACGGATGCCGTCGTAGACGTTCGGCCGCATCAGCGTGAAGAGGACGATCGGGACGGTCATCCAGAGCACGAGCGGCCAGTTCTTCCGTCGTGCGCATACGACAACGCCGATGATCGCAAGCGCGAGTACCCCGATCGGGGTCGTGATTGCGAGCATCTCGACGAGATACCGTCGCGGCAACTCGTTGCTCATCACGAACGAGCTTTCGAACAACACGGGATATCGTGACGGAAACGTGGTCGAGGCCTGAAACGCGCGCAGTGGATTCAGGATCGGGTTCGCGTGGGCCCACGGCCAGACGGCGACCATCACGATCCACGCGATGACGACGCTCGTCGTAAATCCGACGAGCAACCTCCGTTCGCGGGTGAGGGCGACGATGACCGCCGCGATCGCGACGAGCAACAGACCGCCGACGCGAATGCCGAGCATCGCGCCGCCGGCGAGGCCGAGGAGGACGACGTCGCGTGGGCGCTTGCGCTCCAGCAGCGAGAGCAGCGCGACGAAGAACCACGTCGCCGCGCACGCGAAGGGAATGTCCTTCGAGTTGTTGAAGGAGTGCCCGTAAAACTGCGGCGTCATCAGCAGGGCGAGCGACGCAAGCCCTCCCGACCCTTCCAGCCGGGCGCACGCGACGCCGGCTCCGAGGATCGTGAGAAACCCTGTGAATGCGATGAGTGCATGCCGGATATCGATCTCGTGCTCGGGGAAGAACCGATATACCGCAGCCGCCGACGACTCGAACAACGGACCATAGAGTTGCAGGTTGAGAAACTCAATCGCCGACCGATCGGCGAACCGGGAGGCGTAGTACCGCAGTACCAGCTCGCCGTACCGGGACTGCACGCCCTCGTCCCACGTGAGCCCGTAGTGGCTCACGGTGAGCATCGCGATGACGAGGTAGGCGAGGGCGATCCAGAGGTAGGGCGGGAGGGTGTGCTTCACGAGTTCTTGAGTTCCTCGCTGAGCGCGTGTGCCCGCACAAGTTGCGGACCGATGATCGCTTCCTCGGGCTCGTCGCCATCGTTATCCTTTCTCGGGCGTAAGCAGCGTGCGGTTACGGCTAGGCCGGGAATGATCATTCGCTACGTCGTCGGTCGTGCGAGAATGTGGCGGACGTATGCGCCCCGAAGGTACCGCGCCACGCCTCTCGGTCGTTATCCCGGTCTTCAACGAAGCCCATACGATCGACGAGATCATCCACCGAGTTTCACGCGCCCCGCTCGACTTGGACCGGGAGATCGTCGTGGTCGACGACAGATCGACCGACGGGACCCTGGAGCGTCTTGAAAAACTCACCGCCGAAACGTCGTCCGCGATGCGAGTCATCACCCATGAGCGAAACCGGGGAAAGGGGGCCGCCGTCCGAACCGGCATCGCGCACGCCGGGGGGGACATCGTCCTGATCCAGGACGCCGACCTCGAGTACGACCCCCGTGACTTCCCCGCGCTTCTGGAGCCGATCCTCGAAGGCCAGGCCGATGTCGTCTTCGGTAATCGATTTCACGGCGGACCTCATCGCGTGCTTTATTTCTGGCATTACGTGGCCAATCGTTTCCTGACGTCGCTGACCAACATCGTCACCGGCCTCAATCTCTCCGATATGGAGGTCGGTTACAAGGTTTTCCGCGCCGATGTCCTTCGACGCATCACGCTCCAGTCCGAGCGCTTCGGGTTCGAGCCCGAAATCACGATCAAAGTCGCCCGATTGAGGTGTCGGGTCTACGAAGTCCCGATCCGGTATTACGGCCGGACGTACGAAGAGGGGAAGAAGATCACGTGGCGAGACGGTGTGGCCGCGTTGTTCCACATCGTGCGATTCCGATTCTTCGGGTGATCGTCCGCCCACGTTTCCTGGCTACCTTCTTCGTCGCTCTGCCCGTGCGCAAGCAGGCCCCGTTGACAGCGCACTTCACGACCGGTTCTCGTGCACGCCTGAAGGTCCTGATCGCCCATCAGCTCTTTGGTCTTTTCCCCGAGTTCCTCCACGTCTGGGCCGACTTGCTGCAGCCGGGGGCGTTGGCGGTCTCGCGCGCAGGCCTGACTCCAATCGCCATCGCCACGCTGTCGTTCACGGAATTCGTCGCGCGTGTTCGGCAGCATCGCGCGGGCCGGCGAGTCTGGCGGTTCAAGTTGGCTCAAGTCCACCGGTATGCGGCGCAGAAGGTGGCCTGCCCGGATGGTCTCGAGATCCCTGGCGCGAGAGGTTCAACGTGCGGTGGGCCGGATCGATGCGCTGACCGCCAACTGACGGCCGTGGCGAGTGAAATCGATGCGTTGCTGGCCGAGTTGGAAGAGGTGCGGTACCTGCGGACCATTCCGGGCTTAGGCTGGGCGAGTGTCGCCGGCCTCCTGGCCCATGTTGGCGATATCGCGAAGTATCGCCACGGGCGCCAGCTCATCAAGCTCGCCAGCAGCCGAAGTGAGCCACCAGCTCTCGGTCAGCGGCGTCTCCGTGAGGCCGTCGCGACCTTGGAGTGCCAGAACGCCAACACAATCTCAACACAAAGCCCCTCGGAGCGCGCGCAAGTACCTGTCAGAATTACCGGGTGCTAGTTCTTCCTGGTCAAGTGATCGCCGCGCTTGTCCGCGGCATTGTGCTGCTGAGCCTCGCCTCGACCATCGGTGGCCTGATCCTCGGGCTCCTGTTTCCCACAACGGCTGCGCCCGATCTGGACGTCGCGCGCGCCCGCCTTCGCCGCTGGGTCACGACGTGTCTCGTCATCCTCCTGGTGGCCACCTGGGCGGAGCTGCTCGTCCGCATCCAGGCGATGAGCGACGCCTCGCTCGGCGCGAGCGTCGCGGCCGTCCCGAGCGTCGTGATGGGCACCCACCTCGGCTGGGTTCTCGCGGCGCGAGCGGCGGCGCTGGTGGTCGCCTGGCTCCTCGTGTCCGAGCGCTCCCAGGCGTTTCAGGTCTTCGTGCTGCTCGCCGTGCTCGGCGCGGCGAGCACGCTCAGCCTCACGGGCCACGCCGCCGACTGGGGCGATGTGACGCTCAGCGTCGCGGTCGACTGGCTCCACGCCGTCGCGGCGTCGGCCTGGACGGGCGGCCTCATCGCCCTGGCGCTGCTGGCCGGGCAGCGCGAGGCGCCGTGGTCGCGCGAGTCGCTGGCCGCCGTGATCCCGCGCTTCTCGCGCCTGGCCGGGCTGAGTCTGCTCGCCGTCGCGATCACCGGGAGCTACAACACGTGGACCCAGCTCGGTGGATTCTCGCGGCTGTGGAGCACGACCTACGGGCGTGTCCTGGTCGCGAAGCTCTCGATCGTCGCGGTGCTCGTGTGCCTGGGCGCCGTCGCGCGCTATGCGCTCCTGCCGCGGCTGGTCCCGTCGTACGCCGCGCGTGGAATCGGCGCGCGGGCGTTCCGGATGGCTCGGCTCGTCGTCCTGCGCCGCGGCCACGGCGCGCCGTCAGTCCCGGTGGAGTCCCGTCTCGTCGCCTACGTCAAGATCGAGGCGCTCGTCGGCCTCGCGGTCTTCGCGTGCACGGCGGTGCTCGGCGAAGTCACACCGGGCCGCCACGTGACGTTCGAGCGCAAGACGACGACTCACGTGCCGCCGGCGACACGCCCCGGCGCGGGCGGCTCGCGGGCGGGCACCGTGACGCCGCCGCGCGGGGACGCGGAGCGGGGCCGCGCCGTCTTCGCCCGGCTCGAGTGCGCGACCTGTCACGCGGTGCCGGATCAGAGCTTTGCGCCCCCGACGAGGCCCGGGCCGGATCTGGCGGGGATCGGCGCGCGTCATCCAGGCGAGATCGTCGAGTCGATCATGAATCCGAACGCGCAGATCCTCGACGGGCCGGGCTACACCGACGAGCGTGGTCTCTCGACCATGCCGGACTACCGCGACCGCCTCACGGTGGGCGAGCTCAGCGATCTGGTCGAATATCTGAGGAGCTTCGAGCGTCCGGCCGCGCCCGCGCCGGAACCGGCTCCCACCAAGGAACAGGCTCCCGCGAAAGAGCAGCCTCCCGCGAGCGGTGAGCCGTCCGCGACAGAGCGTCAGCCGTAGACGCGCTCGATCCGGGTGCCCACGCGGCAGACGATCTCCCACGGAATCGAGCCGATGGTGGCCGCCATCTCGCGCGCGTCGATCGTGTCGCCCCCCTGGCGTCCGATGAAGACCACCTCGTCGCCAGGCGACGCGTCGAGCCCCGTCACGTCGATCATGATCATGTCCATGCAAACCGAGCCGATGATCGGCGCGCGGCGTCCGCGGATGAGCACCGCGCCGCGGCCGGCCAGCCGCAGATCGAGCCCGTCGGCATAGCCCGCGGGCACGATCGCGATCGTGGTCGGCTTCGTCGCGGTGAAGCGCGCGCCGTACCCGGTGACCTCGCCCGCGCGCATGCCCTTGACGGCGGTGACCCTGCTGGCGAGCGTCATCACCGGCGCCAGCGGGATCGTCGACGTGAGCGGCGGCGGCACGATGCCGTAGAGCAGAAGGCCCGGCCGCACGCGGTCGAACCAGACGCGCGGGTCGCGCACGACCGCGGCGCTGTTGGCGGCGTGGCGGAAGCGAGGCCTCGCCCCGAGCGCCTGTAAGTCGGCCAGCACCCGGTCGAAGCACTGGCGCTGCTCATCGAACAGCGACGAGCTCGGGTCGTCCGCGGTCGCGAAGTGAGTGAAGACCGCGTCG
>Ga0306926_10009276_pt1 | contig 10814 bp, 10 predicted proteins | sample flu12Cox44000178_FD_203759 | JGI IMG/M metagenome (GOLD analysis project Ga0306926, IMG submission 203759) | Lab enrichment of tropical soil microbial communities from Luquillo Experimental Forest, Puerto Rico - flux8day.12C.oxic.44.000.178 (v2)... | ecosystem: Environmental > Terrestrial >... | reverse complement strand
GCGATCAAAGCGACTGCCCTGGCGGCAACACTGCTGATGAGCGTTGCCGGCGCCGCCGCGCACGACGAAACGAAATATCCCGACTTGAGGGGCCAGTGGACTGCGATCGGCGGCTCGGTGAAATACGTACCCGATAAGCCGCGGGGTCTCGGACAAGAGGCGCCGCTCACGCCCAAGTATCAAGCGATCTTCGAGGCAAACCTCAGGGACATGGCGGAAGGCGGCCAGGGCACCGACCCGACCACCTGGTGCCTTTCGCCGGGGATGCCGCGCGTCACCAACGGCTACGGCCAGATGGAATTCGTCGTCACGCCGGAAACGACCCACATCCTGGTGTTCCACGTGTTCGACAGCCGCCGCATATTCACCGACGGGCGCGACTGGCCGACCGATCAGGACCCGTCTTTCCTCGGGATTTCCATCGGCCATTGGTCCGACACCGACGGTGACGGCCGATACGACCTGCTCGAAGTGGAGACGCGCAACATGAAAGGTCCCCGCGCCTTCGACGCCAGCGGACTGCCTTTGCATGCGGACAATCAGACCGTCGTGAAGGAGCGCTACACCTTCGACAAGAACGAGCCGGACGTGATCCACAACGAAGTCACCGTCTTCGATCACGCCCTGACGCATCCGTGGACGGTGACCAAGCATTATCGCCGCAGCCCGGACCGACATCCATGGTGGGTCGAGGACAACTGCATGGAGAACAACAGCCACGTCAGGATCCAGGACGAGCCCTACTATCTCAGCGCCGACGGCATGCTCATGCCTGCGAAGAAGGGGCAGAGGCCTCCCGATCTGCGGTATTTCAATCAGCCGCAGAAGTAACGACGGGGCCCGCATTCCACGCGTCGCTCGTGTAGGCGATGCTGTTCGATAAATCCCGTTGCGACCTGCCGCCATCGTCAGTGTCAAGCGCTGCGCGTGCTGCCAACCTTGGCTCCGCTGATCGTGGTCGCACGGTATGCCCGCCCTCTTCCCTCCAAAATCGGTGACGTGGGAAACCGATTCAGCTTCGCCGCCCCCTCCCCGCCCACAGTGAAGTGGTATAGCCTCCCCTGCGAGCTGCCAGCGGGACGTGCCGTAGCCCGCCAATCAATGGCAGCGGCAATGCCGTCGGCGGGCAAGCATTCCGAACTTTGCAGCAATTCGTATTGCACTGGGGGCCCATCGGCACCCCGATCGTCCACATGTGACATTACCGAGGGAGAGGAACATGAATCGACGTGATACTCTCAGTCTCTGTTCAATGACAGTCTTAGCGCTTGCGCTCACTGCTGATCCGGCTGCCGCCCAATCGGCGAAAGACCTCGTCGGTACCTGGTCGCTGGCTACAGCCGAAGCGTTCGGGGCGAATCCGAAAGGCAGCGCGACATTCGAAGCAAACGGCCGCTTTTCCATTATTTTGATGCGCGCTGCATTGCCAAAATATGCGTCAAACAATCGTACACAAGGTGGTCCAGCCGATTACAAAGCAACGGTGGAAGGAAGCCTCGCATATTTCGGCACCTATTCGGTCAGCGGTACCGATCTCCTCCTGCACATTGAAGGCAGCACGTTCCCGAATTGGACTGGGAGTGATCAGAAGAGAATCAACCTTGCGATCACCGGGGACGAATTGAAATATGTCCAACCTACTCCTTCAGGAGGCGGCCCGGCCGCCCCGGTCGCATGGAAGCGAGTGAAATAAGGCTCCACATGACATCTCGAGCCGCCTCGGGTTGACCGGGGCGGGTTTACTCAGGGTAAGGAGTTTGGCGCGCTCGCCTTTCCATAAGGCCGAAATCCAAAGGCGGTGGCCGACCACCAGGGCAGTCAACATCGAGGCCGAATGAGGACCCGCGTCATCACCGATTTCGGGAGGAAATGGCATGAAACTTCCCCACCGAAGACAATTCCTCCATCTGGCAGCGGGCGCTGCCGCCTGCCCCGCGGTGTCGCGGATCGCGAGGGCGCAGACCTATCCGTCCCGGCCTGTGCGCTTTGTCGTCGGCTTTGCCCCTGCCGGCGGGAACGACATCGTCGCGCGGCTGATTGGACAATGGCTGTCGCAGCGGCTCGGCCAGACCTTCATCATCGAGAACCGGCCGGGCGCTGCTACGAACATCGCCACGGAGGCGGTCGTGAATGCGCCGCCCGACGGATATACTCTGCTCCTGGCGGGAACGCCGAATGCCACCAACGCGACGCTCTACGGCAGTCTCAGGTTCAATTTCATCCGCGACATCACACCGGTCGCAGGCATCGCCGGCGGTCCCCTCGTCTTGGTGGTCAATCCATCCGTTCCGGCCACGACGGTCCCCGAGTTCGTTGCCTATGCCAAGGCCAATCCAGGCAAGATCAACATGGCGTCGTCCGGTATCGGGGGCGGAAGCCATCTCGCGGGCGAACTGTTCAAAATGATGACTGGCGTCAATCTGATCCACGTCCCTTATCGCGGTAATGGACCTGCACTGACGGATTTGCTCGGCGGGCAAGTGGACGTCCTGTTCCCCACGCTTGCTTCGTCCATCGAATACATCAGAACCGGCAAGCTGCGTGGGCTCGCGGTCACCGCCGCGATGCGCTCGGAGGCGCTGCCGGACCTTCCGACCGTGGGCGAGTCTGTGCGGGGCTATGAGATGAGCGTGTGGTACGGCGCGGGCGTACCAAAGGGCACGCCGGCCGAGGTCATCGACAAGCTCAACCGGGAGATCAACGCGGGTCTTGCCGATCCCAAGATGAAGGCGCAGTTCGCCGAATTGGGCACCCCGCCGCTCACGTTCTCGCCGGCCGGCTTCGGCAAGTTCATCGCCGAGGAAACCGAGAAATGGGCCAAGGTGATCCGGGCTGCCAACATCAAGGTGGAGTGACCCCGATATTCCATAACGTTCCGTTCCGCGAGTCTCGCTTGCCGACCTCCGCCTCGGTCGCCCCTAATCAAACCCGACCCTTGTTCCGCAGCCCCTGCGGTCTCCTTCTGCGAGGCCAGACGATCATCCGCAGCTGTTCTCGGCACACCCCTGCCCGCTTCACGCCGCCAGCGCAGCGAGGATTCGCGCCCAGCTTCGCGTGCCCTTGTGGAAGCTCACGAGATCGTATTTCTCGTTGGGCGAATGAATGCGGTCGTCGTCGAGGCCGAAGCCGATCAGCAAGGTGTCGATGCCGAGCAGCCGCTTGAAATCGCCGACGACCGGAATCGAGCCGCCGGACCCGATCAAAAGCGCCTCCCTGCCCCATTCCTGCGTCAATGCCGCGCGCGCCGCGGCGAGTTGCGGCATGCCCCAGTCGAGCGCGACCGCCGGGGCGCCGGCATCGCGGCCGACGAATTCGACCTTGCAATCGGCCGGCAGGCGGGACCGCACGAAGGCGTGGAAGGCTTCGCGGATCTTCGCCGGCTTCTGGTCGCGGACCAGGCGGAACGATATCTTGGCGGAGGCCTCGGCGGGGATCACGGTCTTGGCGCCGGGGCCGGTGTAGCCGCCCCAGATGCCGTTCACGTCGCAGGTCGGCCGCGACGAAATCTGCTCGATGACGAGGCGGCCCTTCTCTCCGGCGGGAACGCCGAGCCCGACCTGGCCGAGAAACTTTTCCGGCGTCAGGCCGAGGTCCTGCCACTCCTTCTTCACCGCGTCGGGAAGCTCCTTCACGCCGTCATAGAAGCCGGGGATGGTGATCCGGCCGTCATGATCGTGAATGGCGGCGATGATCTTCGCCAGCACGCGGATGGGATTCTGGGCGGCGCCGCCGAACAGCCCGGAATGCAGGTCGCGGTCGGCCGCCTTGATCTTGATCTCCTCATAGAGGAGGCCGCGCAGCGCCGTGGTGATGGCCGGCGTTTTCGGGTCCCACATGCCGGTGTCGCAGACGAGCGCGATGTCGCCCGCAAGCTCGCCGCGATGGGCCTCGACCCAGGGCGGCAGATGCTTGGAGCCGCACTCCTCTTCGCCTTCGATCAGGAAGGTGATGTCGAGCGGCAGCGCGCCGGTCACCGCCTTCCAGGCGCGACAGGCTTCGATGAACGTCATCACCTGGCCTTTGTCGTCGCAGGCGCCGCGCGCAACGATCGCCTTGCGGCCGTCGGGAAGCGTCGCGATCCGCGGCTCGAAGGGCGGCGTCTGCCACAGATCGAGCGGATCGACCGGCTGCACATCGTAGTGGCCGTAGAACACCACGCGGCGGCGATCGCCGCCGGCGGGCGGGCTCTTGGCGAAGACGACGGGATGACCGTCGGTGGGATGGACCTCGGCGGCGATATCAAGGGTCGAGATATCCGTCGCGAGATGCACCGCCGCGGCGCGGCAGTCCTCGGCATAGGCGGGGTCGGTGGAGATCGACTTGATCGAGAGGAACGTGAACAGCCGGGCGAGGCTCGCGTCGAGATCGGCATCGATCCGCGCCAGCACCTGGTCGAGTTTGTTCATGCTCAACGTCCCTTTCCGCCGAGGCTTCCGAGCACGCCGCGGACGATGGCGCGGCCGACTTCATTGCCGACCTTGGAGGCGACCGAGCGCGCCATCTGCTTGGCGACGACCTCCGAAGTGGACATGCGGCCGCGCCGGGCACCGGATGCGCTGCCGCCGAAAAGGTTGCCGAGCAGGCCGCCGAGCGTGCCGAGAATTCCGCCGCCCTGCCCCGGCTGGCCGGCGGCGCCGCCGCCGATGCGCTTCTGCAGGATCTCGAACGCCGATTCCGGATCGATCGGAGTATCGTATTTGCCGCGCAGCGGGCTCTTCGCGATGATCGCCTGGCGCTCTTGCGCCGACACCGGCCCGACCCGCGCCGACGGCGGTCGGATCAGCGTGCGGTCGACCATGGACGGCGTGCCGTTGCCTTCGAGGAAGGACACCAGCGCCTCGCCCTTGCCGAGCTCGGTGATGACCTGCGCCGTGTTGAGCTTGGGATTGGGACGAAACGTCTCCGCAGCCGCGCGCACCGCTTTCTGGTCGCGCGGGGTGAAGGCGCGCAACGCATGCTGCACCCGGTTGCCGAGCTGGGCGAGAACCTTGTCAGGCACGTCGAGGGGATTCTGGGTGACGAAATACACGCCGACGCCCTTGGAGCGGATCAGCCGCACCACCTGCTCGATCTTGTCGAGCAGGGCCTTGGGCGCGTCGGTGAACAACAGATGCGCCTCGTCGAAGAAGAAAACCAGCTTCGGCTTGTCGAGGTCGCCGACCTCGGGCAGCTTCTCGAACATGTCCGACAACAGCCAAAGCAGGAACGTCGCGTAAAGGCGCGGGTTGGCCATCAGCTTGTCGGCGGCGAGGATGTTGATGTAGCCGCGGCCGTCGCGGTCTTTCTTCATGAGGTCGTTGATGTCGAGCGCAGGCTCCCCGAAAAACCCGGTGGCGCCCTGGTTCTCCAGGACCAGGAGCTGGCGCTGCACCGCCCCCACCGTCGCCGGCGCCACATTGCCGTAGCGCGAGCCGATCGCCTTCGCTTCGTCCGACGCGGAGATGTAGGACAGCACCTCGCGGAGGTCCTTGAGGTCGACGAGGCCCTTGTTCGCCGCATCGGTCTTGCCGAACTCGTCGTCGGCATAGCGGAACACGATGTTGATGACGCCTTCCTGGACGTCGTTGAGATCGAGGATGCGCGACAGCAGCAGCGGGCCCAGCTCGAACACAGTGGCGCGGATCGGATGGCCCTGCTCGCCGAACAGGTCCCAGAACATGGCCGGGAATTCATCGGTTTCGTATTCGAAGCCGATATCCTTGGCGCGCTTCACGAAGGCGTCCTTGGCTTCGCCTGGCGCCGCGATCCCCGAGAGGTCGCCCTTGATGTCGGCAGCGAACACGGGGACGCCGGCGCGGGAAAAGCCTTCCGCGATGGTCTGCAGCGTCACGGTCTTGCCGGTCCCGGTGGCGCCGGTCACGAGCCCGTGGCGATTGCCGAAGGCGAGCGCCAACATTTCGGGTTTGTCGCCCTTGCCGAGGAATATTTTTCCATCGCTGTCGGGATCAGCCATCACGCGCTCCTGTGTCCGCCGCCGAACACAATTGCGATCATAGGACCGCGCCGCAAACGGCGCGAGCGGATTTGGCCCGGCTCCCATTCCGCGGCGCATTCACCGTATGAACATTCAGTCAGATGACACGAGCGTTGTGAGTCTGCAACAGCTGTGGCCTTTTGTGTGCGGCGTCTTGTCTTCCCGGATGTCTGGTGCGCAATATGTTTTTGCAGCGCAAGCCGAGTGGGGGGCCATGGAAGAACTCGTCAGCCGCATCGTCACCAATGTAGGCATTGAACAGCCCGTGGCGACGAAGGCGGTCGGCATCATGCTCGATTTCCTGGCAACGGAAGGGCCCGCCGACAAGGTGCAGACGCTTTTGTCGCGTCTTCCCGGCTCGAGCGAGGCAATCGAAGCGGCCCGTGCCGAGGGCGGCGGGATGTTCGGCTTCATGGGGGGCATAATGGGCGTCGGAAGCCGGCTGATGTCGGCAGGTTTGGGAATGGGTGAAATTCGTGGCGTCGCCCACGAAGTCATCGCCTACGCGCGCGAGAAAGCGGGCGACGAAGACCTCGACGGGATCATCGACGCCATTCCCGGCGCCAGCCAATTCCTCTGAACACGCCGATCGGGGTTGGGGAAACGATCATGTCCTATCCGATTGGCGACATCGATTGCGTCCCGCCCGAAATGGTCGGTAGGCTCAAATTGGTCGGCATTCGCACGAGCGACAAGATGCTCGATGCCGCACAGAGCCTGCGCGGCCGCAAGCTGCTCGCCGAGAAGACCGGCATCGATGAAAAAAGCCTGTTGCGCATCGCCAACCAGATCGACCGCACGCGGGTAAAGGGGGTCGGCCAAGATTACGCCAAGCTGCTGCATTTTGCCGGCGTCGATACCGTCAGGGAGCTCAAGTACCGCAATCCCAAGCGGCTCGCGGAGGCGATGGCGAAGGCCAACGCCGAGCGCAAGCTGGTGCGCGTGCTCCCGTCCGAAGGAACCATCAAACGCTGGATCGAACACGCCAAGAAGCTGCCGCTCAAGATCAGCTATTGATCGCCCCGGCGACGCGACACCCGGCGCCGCGCTTGACAGAGCGGGCGCAACCGCACACACACCAAATCATGATCGCCGCGCCTCATCCGAGTGAAGTCGCCAGCTCCGGCGGCACGCCGCTCGCCCTCGCGCGCCTTATTGCGAAACGCCATCCGGTGATCATGGGGGTGCTGAACGTCACCCCGGATTCGTTTTCCGATGGCGGCCGCTTTCTCGATCCCGCGGCGGCCATCGCCCATGCGAGAGAGATGATCGGCGAAGGGGCCGACATCATCGACATCGGCGCGGAATCCTCGCGGCCCTACGGCAACCCGGTTGCGGTGAGCGCCGAGGAGGAACGCCACCGCCTGGAAGACGTGCTTCCCGCCGTCGCGCGCCTCGGCCCTCCAGTCTCGATCGACACCATGAAGGCGAGCGTCGCGGCGTGGGCGCTGCGCAACGGCGCAGCAATGGTCAACGACGTATGGGGGCTGCAGCGCGACCCCGACATGGCGGGCGTCGTCGCCGCCCACGGGGTGCCGGTCATCATCATGCACAACCGCGACGCGGCAGACCCCGACTTCGACATCTTCGCCGACCTGGATGCCTTCTTCGAGCGCTCGCTGGCGATCGCCGCCGCCGCCGGAATTGCCCGCGACGCCGTCGTGCTCGATCCCGGCATCGGCTTCGGGAAAACGCCGGAGCAGAGCATCGCGGTCATTGCGCGGCTCGACCGGCTCGAGAGATTCGGCCGGCCGATCCTGGTCGGTGCGTCGCGCAAGCGCTTCATCCATTGGGTGGCGCCGGCGCCGCCGCAGCGCCGGCTCGGCGGCTCGATCGCCGCGCATGTCCTGGCCGTGGAGAATGGCGCCGCGCTCGTTCGCACCCATGACGTCGCCGAAACGGTCCAGGCCATGCGCGTCATGGCTGCGATCAGGAGCCGGGTATGAGCGACATGATCTTCGTGACCGGGCTTCTTGTGCATGCCCATCACGGCGTGATGGCCCATGAGGAGCAGGTCGGCCAGCGCTTCGTGATCGATCTCGAGCTTGCAATCGACCTCGCCCCCGCCGGCCGCAGCGACAAGCTCGCCGACACCGTCTCCTACAGCGCCATCGTCGAGGCCGCGACGCGGGCCTTCACCCGGCAGAGCTTCCGGTTGGTCGAAGCCGCGGCCGCCGCAGTCGCCGAAGCGCTCATCGTCGCCTTCCCGCAGGTCGTCTCGGTGCGGGTGACGCTCCACAAGCCGCACGCCCCGATCGCCGCGATCTTCAACGATGTCGGCGTGTCGATCCTGCGCAAGCGTCATGGCTGAGGCGCTCGTCGCGCTCGGCGGCAATGTCGGCGATGTCCGCGCGACCCTCGACCGCGCCGTGGCGATGTTGTGCGACGGCCGCAAGGTGCGCCTCGTCGCCCGTTCGTCGGATTATCGCACGCCGCCCTGGGGCGTGACGGACCAGCCTGCCTTCGTCAATCTCGGTCTCCTCATCGAGACCGCACTCTCTCCGCGAGCGCTGCTCGCGCGTGCGCTCGAGGTCGAGGCGGCATTGGGGCGGGACCGCGCGACGGCGCGCCGCTGGGGACCGCGAACGGTCGACATCGATCTCATCGCCTATGGCGACATGAGCGTCGACGAGCCGGACCTGACGCTGCCCCATCCCCGCGCGCTCGAACGCACCTTCGTGCTGGCACCGCTGGCCGAAATCGCGCCCGACCGCAGCATAGCGGGGGTCAAGATCGCCGATGCTCTCGCCCGGCTCGATTGCGGCGGCATCGAAAGGTTGCCGCCGAACGCATGACCGCGAAATATTGCCGATTGTTCGGATAAGACATGCGCCGACGGCGCTCCGAGCTGCCTGCGGAACAGGCACTGTGCGTCTAATGTTTCATTGGCCGACCAGTTCGGACGTGGCAATTTGCGCCCATGAACGATGATGTGAATCTTTCCTTAGCCGCCGATTTTCCGGCGGCCAGCCGCGAGGACTGGCTCGAGCTCGTGTCCGCCGTGCTCAAAGGCGCCCCGTTCGAGCGCAGGCTGGTGTCGAAAACGTATGACGGCCTTGCCATCGAGCCGCTCTACGGCCGCGACGCCGCGGCTCGGCCCGTGACCGGCCGCAAACCAGGCACGCCCTGGCAGGTGATGGCGCGCATTGAGCACCCCGATCCCGCGGTCGCCAACAGCCAGGCCCTGCACGACATTGAAAACGGCGCGACCGGACTGTCGCTGGTGTTTGCGGGATCGATCGGGGCCTACGGATTCGGCATAGAGAACAGCGAGGCGGCGCTTGGGCGGGTGCTCCAAGACGTGCGCCTCGACGCCGGTATCTCTCTCGACCTGCAGGTGGACGCGCAACCCGAATTCGCCGCAGCCGCCCTGAGCGATGTACTGAAACGACGCGGCACGGCGCCCGAAGCCGTCGACGTGCGCTTCGGCTTCGACCCCCTCGGTATCATTGCGACCGGCGGACGCGCGCCGCCGTGGGACGAACATGGCGCGCGGTTCGCCGCCCGGATCAGCGCGCTCGCCGGGCAAGGCTACAGGGGGCCGTTCGCGGTCGCCGACGGCCGCGCCATCCACAATGCGGGAGGCTCCGAGGCGCAGGAACTTGCTTTCGCGCTCTCGGTAGCGCTCGCATATCTGCGGGCGATTGAGGCGAGCGGCGTTGCGCTCGAGAACGCCCGCCGCATGATCTATTTCCGTCTCGCCGCCGACGCCGATCAGTTCTTGACGACGGCAAAATTCCGCGCGCTACGCAAGCTATGGGCGCGCATCGAGGAGGCCTGCGGCCTTTCTCCCCACCCAGCCTTCGTCGCCGCGGAAACCGCGTGGCGGACGATGACGCAGCGCGATCCATACGTGAACATGCTGCGTTCGACTCTTGCCGTGGTGGCGGCGGGCCTCGGCGGCGCCGACGCCATTACGGTGCTGGCGCACACCGCGGCCATCGGTCTGCCGGATGCCTCGGCACGGCGCATTGCGCGCAACACCCAACTCATCCTTTTGGAAGAATCGAACCTCGCCAAGGTCGCCGATCCGGCTGCGGGCTCGGGCGGGTTCGAGAGCCTGACAAGCTCGCTCTGCGCAGTCGCGTGGTCACTGTTCCAGGAGATCGAGAAAACCGGTGGCGCGGCGGATGCAATCGACGAGGGTTTGATTCAGGCCAAGGTCGCGGCAGTTCGCGCCGAGCGCGAAAAGGCAATCGCTCGCCGCAAGGACGCCCTCACCGGAACCAGCGCATTCCCCGATATTGCCGAGGCGCCCGCCGCGGTGCTGGACATTCCGCCGTCCCCTTGCCCTGCAGTGAGCGGCACCGCCCTGCCGTGCCTGCGCCTCGCCGAGCCGTTCGAGGCGTTGCGCGACGCTGCGGATCGCGCGGCCGAATTGGGCACGAGACCGAAGATCTTCCTCGCCAATCTCGGTCCGCTCGCCGAGTTCACGGCACGCGCCACCTACGCCAAGAACTTCTTCGAAGCCGGCGGCATCGAGGCCGTCACTAATGACGGATTTGCGAGCCGCGACGATATGGCCGCCGCCTTCAAGATAAGCGGTGCCGCGCTCGCCTGCCTGTGTTCATCGGACGACATCTACGCCGGCGAGGCGGAGGCCGCCGCCAAGACGTTGCGCGCGGCCGGGGCAAAGCACATCTATCTGGCGGGCCGCCCAGGCGATCGGGAAGCGACGCTTGCGGCCGCAGGGATCGGCGGCTTCATCTATGTCGGCTGCGACATGGTGGCCACGTTGAAGGCTGTTGGTAGCGGGTGAACTTGTCGTGTTTTTGTAGCTCGTGATCTGTCGCCTTCATTGGTGGAAATGGCGGCGGGACCGGAAGGCGTGGACGGGCTC
>Ga0306926_10009275_pt1 | contig 10815 bp, 9 predicted proteins | sample flu12Cox44000178_FD_203759 | JGI IMG/M metagenome (GOLD analysis project Ga0306926, IMG submission 203759) | Lab enrichment of tropical soil microbial communities from Luquillo Experimental Forest, Puerto Rico - flux8day.12C.oxic.44.000.178 (v2)... | ecosystem: Environmental > Terrestrial > Soil... | reverse complement strand
TCTCTCGCCGGTCAGCGCAGCTGTCCCTGGACTGGCCAGCACGCCGCAATCTAAGCTGGCGGCGCTACCGCAGCAGGCGGGTGGATGGCCAGGCCTTGCGGCAGGAAGCGGGTCGCTCATGGACAGCCGCGCAGTGACGATCGTTGCAGTCGCCGCGGTGGCGGCGGCATCGCTGGCCAGCGGCAGCGCAGCGGCCAGCACCGGTGCTGTGGCGGCTTCACCGGGCAGTCACGTCTGGCACGCCGCCATCGAGGTGCCCGGCACAGCGACGCTTAACCAGGGCGGGGGAGCTGAAATCACCTCGGTGTCGTGCGCCTCCCCGGGCAACTGCAGCGCGGGCGGGGACTACCTCGACAGCTCCGACCACCGCCAGGTGTTCGTGGCCAGCCAGGTCAACGGCACTTGGCACGCCGCCATCGAGGTGCCCGGCACCGCCGCCCTCAACCAGGGCGGGCTCGCTCGAGTCTTCGAAGTGTCGTGCGCCTCGGCGGGCAACTGCAGCGCGGGCGGGTTCTACGAAGACAACTTGGGCAGCAACCAGGCGTTCGTGGTCAGCCAGGTCAACGGCACCTGGCATAAGGCGATCGAGGTGCCCGGCACCGCCGTTCTCAACCAGGGTGGCACCGCGGGAATCGCCTCGATGTCGTGCGCCTCGCCGGGCAACTGCAGCGCGGGCGGGGACTACGCGGACAGCCTCGACACCTTCCAGGCGTTCGTGGTCAGCCAGGTCAACGGCACCTGGCACGCCGCCATTGAGGTGCCCGGCACCGCGGCCCTCAACCGGGGGGGATCGGCCCAAGTCGGCTCGGTGTCGTGCGCCGCGGCGGGCGGCTGCAGTGCGGGCGGGTTCTACACCGACGGCAAGGGCGGGGAACAGGCGTTCGTGGTCAGCCAGGCCCACGGCGCCTGGCGCACCGCCGTCGAGGTGCCCGGCACCGCGGCTCTCAACCGGGGGGGATCCGCCCAAATCTCCTCGGTGTCGTGCGCCTCGCCGGGCAACTGCAGCGCGGGCGGGGGCTTCGCAGACACCTCCGGCTTCCAGGTGTTCGTGGTCAGCCAGGTCGGCGGCACCTGGCACACCGCCGTCGAGGTGCCCGGCACCGCCGCCCTCAACCGGGGCGGGGAAGCCGGAATCGGCGTGTCGTGTGCCGCGGCGGGCAACTGCAGCGGGGGCGGGTTCTACCGGGACACCCCCAACACCTTCCAGGCGTTTGTGGTCAGCCAGGTCAACGGCGCCTGGCACACCGCCGTTGAGGTGCCCGGCACCGCCGCCCTCAACCAGGGCAAGTCCGCGAGCACCGGCTCGGTGTCGTGCGCCGCAGCGGGCAACTGCAGCGCGGCCGGGGGCTACGTAGACGGCTCCGGCCACCCCCAGGTGTTCGTGGTCAGCCAGGTCAACGGCGCCTGGCATACCGCCGTTGAGGTGCCCGGCACCGCCGCCCTCAACCGCGACGGGAATGCCCAGATCGGCGCGCTGTCGTGCGCGGCGGTGGGCAATTGCAGCGCCGGCGGGTCCTACACAGACGGCTCCGGCCGGCAACAGGCGTTCGTCGTCAGCCAGACATAACCCCTAGGCACGCCCCGGGCTGCTGGCGCGCTTTGATCCAGGCGCTCCGCGCTTCCATTGGTCAAGGAGAAGACCGCGAAACCAAGATTCGCCTTGACGGACATCACGCTTTCAGGGGAACCCGTAACGTTGGCTGCATGGAGGGAGCCGCAGCCGATAGTGAGCCGGCAACGGCTCCGGAAAGGGTGGCACCTCGGGGCAATCCCCGGCTGTTAGCGGCTCGGTGGCCGTGGCCGCGCCCCCCACGGCTGCGTTGGACGCTGGAGGTATCCAGCTTCCGGTATGGGCCAAGGTCCTGGGCTGGTGCGGCACAGCTGGGCTGATCTACCTGCTGATTTGCGCAGTGAGCATCATCAGCCGTGGTTTCGCGGGGCTGGGCAGCGACGCTGCACACAGCATGTTCGCCTTCGCTGCGAACCCCTGGGTCGGACTATCGGTGGGCGTGCTCGGCACGGTCTTGATCCAATCGTCGACCACCACCACAGCCATCGCTGTCACCGCCGTAGGGGCAGGCGCGCTGCCCATCGGCAGCGCCATTCCCATCATTTTGGGCGCGAACGTCGGCACCACCGTCACGACCACTCTGGTCGCGCTCACCTTCGTCGGCAGCCGCACAGAATTCCGCAGGGCGCTGGCCGCCTCAACGATCCACGACTTCTACAACTGGCTCGCGCTGCTGATCTTTTTCCCCCTCGAGCTGATTTGGCACCCTCTGGAACGAATCAGCGGGGCCCTAACCAACGCCCTGTACGGCACAGGATGGCTGCCCGACCCGGCCCGCTTCAACTTCGTCCAGGCGGCCACCAGGCCGGTCGAGGACGCAGTGACCAAGGCGACCACGCACCTCAGTGCCACCCTGGGCACGCTGTTCACCATCGTGATCGGCGCGGTGCTGATTTTGGTGGTCGTCCGCTACCTCGGAAAGCTGCTGAAGCTGCTCATGGTCGGCAGAGCCCGCGACATCCTGACCAAGGCGGTCGGCGGCAACGCCTACCTCGCCATGGCCTCAGGCATGGGGGTGACCGTCCTTACCCAGTCCTCGACCATCACCACTTCGGTGCTGGTCCCCTTCGCCGGAGCAGGCATCCTGACCCCGGCGCAGATTTACCCGGTGACCGTCGGCGCCAACCTCGGCACGACATTCACGGTAGTTTTCGCGGCGTTCGCGGTCGTCGGACAAGACGCGAAGATAGGCCTGCAAGCAGCCTTCGTGCATCTGCTCTACAACCTCTTCGCGATCATAGTGATCTACGTGATACCGGTACTGCGCCCCGTCCCGCTGTTCTGCGCCCAAGCCCTCGCCCGCATCGCGGCCGATCACAAATGGGTCATCGCCGTCTACCTCATCACCGTCTTCATCGCGCTGCCCGCCCTGGTCATCATCCTGGTGGGAGTGCTCTAAACCGGGGTCATAGCGAACCGTTCGACGGCGGCAGCTTCGACGTGGCCACGAGCCTCATAGGATCTGGAAGGAATGCGAGGGAGTGTCTTCGGTGGCCGAGATTCTCACCGAGCCGGTGTCGGGTCCGAACGTCTGGAGGGGCGACGAACTCGCCGACGCCGGCCGCTGGATCATTCGCTTCACCGAAGAAGATTTCGCCGATTTCGAGCGAGCGCTCGCGTATGTCTCGAAGAGGCACCTCAAAGACGTCACCGAGATCCAGGCAGAAGATTTCCCGCTTCCACATTTCCAGGACCGGATCGATGACATCGTGGACCGGCTGGAACGCGGTCTGGGGCTCGTTCTGCTGCGCGGGCTGCCCATCTACGACCGGTTCAGCGAGGCCGAGGCGACCATTATCTACTGGGCGATGGGCCGGTACCTGGGGAACCTTGTGCCGCAAAATCGCAAGGGCGACCTCATCGGCCAGATCCGAGACCTCGGCAGGCGCGGGCCGTACGAGCGGGCGTACGCAACCAACGAGGATCTTGGGTTCCACACGGACTCCACCGACTTCGTGGGCCTGATGTGCCTGCGGCCCGCGCTCTATGGCGGAGAGAGCTTCGTCGCAAGTTCCGGGCTGCTGTACAACTTCGTCGTCCGCGAGCACCCCGACTACCTGCCCATCCTCCACAAGAACTTCCCGACCGACTGGCGGAGCGAGGAACTGCCAGGATCAGCCGGCTGGTATCTGGAGCCGCTCTACAGCTACTTCGGGGGAGCGCTCTCGGCGACCGTCAGGACCGGCCGGGCAATGTCGGCCCTGCGCTTCCCGGAGGTGCCGAGGCTCACCGCGGACGAGGTCTCCTGCTTCATGTATTACGACTCGCTGCCGAAGAGGCCGGGCGTCGCCCTTGGCATGCAACTCCAGACGGGCGACCTGCAGTTCATCAACAACTTCGTGACGGTGCACACCCGGACGGCCTTCGTCGACGACGCCGAAGACCCAGCGCGTCAACGGCACCTGCTGCGACTGTGGATCAGCCGGCCCGAAACCGGCCGGCCGCTCTGCCCCGAGTACTCGGTCTGGCGCAACGGCTACCCGACATGACCGAGGTGCACGCAAGTGCGCGCACCACCGCAGGAGGCCTGGCGTAAAGCCGACCTCCCGGCCCAGTTCAAGGTTGATCATGCCGGATCCGGATGTATCAGCACCGGCGCCCGGGCCTCGCTAGAGGAAACGACGGGAGATGGCCGTGCGAAGAGATAAGCGAACCTCGCGGCACGGGCTCGCCTGGCCGCCGGAACGCCCCGCGGCGCTGGTCGGGAGCGTGCGCCGCCGGCTGCATGACCGCCGGGACCGACGCGTAGGCGCCGCGCTGATCGCCTTCGTGTCGGCGACCGCGGTCCTGACAGCCAGCGCCCAGGCGTTGACCTGGTCGGTGGTACCGAGCCCGAACATCAAGCCAGCGACCAACGACAACGAGCTCAATGCGGTCTCTTGTGTCTCGGCGGCCGCCTGCGTCGCGGTCGGGGAACAGGCAGGTCGTCATGCGAATGGCACGCCGGTAACGGCGTTGATCGAGTCGTGGAACGGAACCTCGTGGTCGGTCGTGCCCAGCCCACGGCCGGGGTACCGGAACGCTCTTTACGGTGTGTCCTGCACCTCGGCGGTCAGGTGCACCGCCGTTGGGGCCAATTTCGTCGACACGGCTAACGCCACCGCCCCCTTGGTGGAGTCCTGGAACGGTACGAACTGGTCGGTCGTGCCGAGCCCCGGCCAGGTCGGCACGGCACTCGTCGGCGTCTCCTGCGTCTCGACCGGGGCCTGCGCCGTGGTAGGTGACCGGGTCAGCAGCAAGGGTCACGTCTTGACCTTTACCGAGTTCTGGAACGGCACCAGGTGGTCCATCGTGCCGAGTCCCAGCATCAGGCCCGGGGCCGACGACAACGTGCTCACTGGGGTGTCCTGTGTCAAGCCCGCCGCCTGTACCGCCGTTGGCCAGTACTTTTTCGGTCTCGGTCACTCCGGCCCACTGATTGAGTCGTGGAATGGCACGCGCTGGACCATCGTGCCGAGCCCCAATCGCAACGACACCGGTGGCCTGAACGGCGTCTCCTGTGCCTCGCTGACCTCCTGCGTGGCCGTCGGCACCTACCTCGGCGGCAGCATTGTCGTCAACAAGACCCTGACCGAATCCTGGAACGGCAACCGCTGGTCGGCTGGGCCGACCCCCAAGGGTCCAAGCCAGCTCGTCGGTGCGTCCTGCGTCTCCGCGACCGACTGCTGGGCTGCGGGAAACTCGTGGGCCCCGGCCGGCAACACCAGGACCTTCGTCGAGCACTGGAACGGCGCCCGCTGGGCCGCCGTCGCCACCCCGAACGCGGGGCCCGCGTCCTACTACGACAACCCGGTTGCCGTGTCGTGTGCCCCGACGGGCTCGTGCGCGGTCGCCGGCAACTACGGCAACTACGGCCTGAACGGGATCTCGAAAACACTCACCATGATCGGTACGCCCGGAGGCTGAGACCGCAAACCGCAATCTAGCCAGTGTCGGCTGCGTCACCGGGCCGGACTGTGGGTGAGCCGCATGGTGATCTTGATGTTGTTCTCGCCGTGCCTGGCCACTTCCTTCAGGCCAAGTCGCCGGTAGAGGGCCCGGGCCCGGTGATTGACGGTGAGCACGTCGAGGACCAGGTCCCGGCCCGTCCGCCTGGCCTCATCGGCGAGCGCGCCGATGAGGCGGGTGCCGATGCCCTGGCCTTGGTAATCCGGAAGGATCTCGATGCGGGAGAGGTAGATCTCGCCGGGACGGTGTTCGACGTCGAGCATGCCTATGTCCGTCCGGCCATCGGTGATGATCTGCCAGCGATCCGGGTTGAACGAACGGGCGTGGGCGCCACGCTGGCGCGGCTCATCCCACCCCCAGATGGCGGTGATGTAGTCGCCCATGGCGGCCTTGTGCAGCCGGTAGCAGAACTCGCTGTCGGCGGGGGTGGCCGGCCGCAGCACGACCGCAGTCATGCCGCGGCCGGTTCGGGGCATTCGATCGGGAGGGGCATGTCGGTCCTGCGCGGTACGTCGCGGCGTAGCCTGATCCGGTGTCCTTGACCGAGTACCCGCTGGCCGAGCTTCTGACGCTCGCGGGCGGCCGGACCGTCGAATGGGAAGCCGTTGGCGACGGGCCGCCCCTGATGTGGGTGGAAGGCGGGCCGGGTTTCTGGGCGCATCTAGCGCGGCCCGACGTGAAGCTGGTGTCGGACTTGTTCCGCTGTCATTTGGTGAATGCTCCCGGGTGCGGGCGCACGTCGCCGCCCGCGGACACCGCCGGGTACAGCCTGCCCGCGATCATCGCCTTCTTCGAAGGGGTCCGTGACCGGCTCGGCCTCGGGCAGGTGGCGGTCATGGGCCACTCCTGGGGCGGGCTTGTCGCCGCGGCTTGGGCTGCAGCCCGCCCGGAGTCGGTAGACCGGCTCGTCGTGATCGACGGCTATCCCGGCGGCATGTCCGATGATTCGGGTTCGGGCGTCGACCGCGACGCTGCCCGTGCCGAGCGGGATCGGGTCTATGCCAGGCACGCCGGCGAGCCCTGGTACGACGCCGCGATCCGCGCCCTCGCCGAGGAGGACGAGGAATGGGCCGAGGAGACCTGGATCGCCTGCTTCGATCCGGTCTGGCCGATGTACTTCGCCGATCCAGACTCGCCGCTGTCCGCGCCGCAGCTCGCGCGGGTCAGGGCCGAGGTGCGGATCAACAGGGCCATGAACCACGCGTGGTTCGGCGACGTCCACCATTTCGACGGCATCGACATCCTGCCCTCTCTCGCGACGGTCAGGTGCCCCGCCCTGGTGATCGCCGGGCAATACGACTTCATCTGCGGCCCGGCGTGGAACCGGCCGATCGCGGCGGCGATTCCGGGCGCGCGTTACGTCGAGGTCGCTGACGCAGGCCACGTCCCGCAATACGAGCAACCTCGTGCCTTCCGGGATGCGCTGCTCGACTGGCTGGCCGCCACCTGAGACGCGCTGGCGGGCTGCGCCAGCGTGATCTCGTAATCCGCGGTGCCGCCATTGCGGCCCACACGGTCCGCGCGCACCTTGCGGAGCAGGCCCGCCATCGCCGCGTTGTCCTCTGCCACCAGCGCGGTGAACCGGCGGATGCCCGCGGCGCGGGCGCGCGCGGACAGCCGGGCGAACAGTTCGGTGCCCAGCCCCCGGCCCTGCCAGCCGTCGGCGATGGTGACGGCGATCTCGGCGGCCTGCGGGTCGGCGGTGTCGCGGACGTAGCGGGCGACGCCGACGCCGCGCCCGCCGAGGTGATCGAGCGCGCCGAGCGCCTCGTGGTCGTGGTGATCGATGTCGGTGAGGTAGCGCAATTCCGCCGCGGACAGGCTGTCCTTCCGGTACAGGAACCGCATCCGGCGGGATCGGTCGCTCAGCCGGGCGAAGCCGTCGGCCAGCAACGGAGCGTCAGCGGGCTGCACCTGCCGGATCAGCACCGTTGACCCATTCCGCAGTATCACGTTGTGACCCGCCGCGGCGGATCCCGGCCGGGTTCCGGGCACTTCGATGACATTGGCCATGTGAGAGTCCTTCGGGCCTACGGTTGGCAGGACTCCAGCCTTCAGCCGCGAAGGCTGCAAGACATCGGGGCAAGTTCCCCAATTTCTGGTGCCAGGTGCCCACTTTCCCGGTGCCTGGCCGGCGCGCTGGATCGCCCCGGCAACTTCGCCCCTTCGTGCCGCTGCGCCTCTCGGAGCTGATCCCACCGGGCCTGAAGCCCGGCCGGCGGCGCGGCCGGGCGCCGGGCTGGCACGCGGAGTGCGATCACGGCAGGCCGTGTGACAATGACGGACAGGCCGGCGAACGGCCTCGGCCAGGAAAGGGGTTCCGGTGCTCTATGCCTTCGGATTCGAGCAGGTCGCCGTGGTCGTGGGCGACCTGTACTTCATGGATCCCCGCCCGGGCAAGGGCCAGGAGGGGGCGGAGCACGGGGTCCGGCTCGAACTCCGCGTGCTCAGCCGCGGCGAACTGAAGGGGTCGGTCTACTCGGCGCAGCCCATCGAGGTCGGCCGGCCGATCTGGCGGGCCGACCTGCTGGAGTCGGTGGCCGGCCGCCCGGGCAGCTTCGATCGCACCCATCACCATCCCAGGTTCACCGGCTGGAACCCGGGCCACCGGGTCTTCGTCGAGGAACTGTCCGCCGACCCCCTCGGCTGGCTCGGCGCCCAACTGGCGGACCTGGACGCCCTGCTGTCCGCCTCGGGCTTCCCGGCGGACACCGCCGCCCCGGGGGATGCGGGGGGCCTGCGGCGGGCCGTCCCCGAGATCCTGGACGCGACCCGCGGGCTGCTCGACCGGGTCCGGTCCGGCGAGCTGGGCAACCCCCCGGCTGGCGAGCCGGCCGCCGACGGCGCCGCGGCACACGAGGGGCCGGCCCTCGTCCGCGCGGGCTGGCTCTAATGGCCGAGCCTCCCGGCCCCGTCGCGCACCGCCGGCGACACCGGCGCGGCTGGCCCGTCTTCGCCGCCGCGGCGGTGGTCGTGCTGGCGGTGATAGCCGGAGTGGTGATCTGGGCCCCGTGGCAGGCCCCGCCGCTGCTGCGGCCGACCGGGCTCAAGGCGGGCGCTGCCACTACCAGTTCGGTCGTGTTCCGCTGGTCCGACCCCGCGTCCGGCCCGCGGCCGGACAGCTACCAGATCCTGTCCAGCGGCACGGTGGTCGGCACGGTGCCCGGCCACGTTACCTCCTAGTGGGTCGGCGGGCTGGCGCCCAACACCTCCTACCAGTACCGCGTGGCGGCGCTGCGCGGCGGCAAGCGGTCCGCGCTGTCCGCCGTGCTCACCGTGAACACCGCCGCGCCGCCGGTCTCGGCGGCCCGGTGGCACCAGCACCTTCTACTGCGACGCCTTCACCCTGAACACCTCCCTGTCCGCGGCTCCCTGAACCTGGCCGGGGGGCGGCGTCGCATGGCCGGCCCGGAGCGGCGAAACTTGCAGGATGAGCGAGGAAGTCAAGGGCGCGGGCGATTACCCGTACCGGTGGCTGGAAGACGTGACCGGCACGGCAGCGCTGGACTGGGTCCGGGACCGCAACGCGGCGACGCTCGCCGAGCTGGCCAGCGGCCCTCGGTTCGCCAGCCTGCAGGCGCAGGCCCGCGAGGTGCTCGACGCCGACGACCGCATCCCGTTCGTCCGGCGGCGCGGCGAGTACCTGTACAACTTCTGGCAGGACGCGGCGAATCCCCGGGGCCTATGGCGGCGCACCACGCTGGCGGAGTACCGCAGGGACCGGCCCGACTGGGAGATCCTGCTGGACGTCGACGCGCTCGCCGCGCAGGAGGGGGAGAACTGGGTCTGGCAGGGCGCGACCGCGCTGCGGCCGGGCGGCTACCGCCTGGCCCTGGTGCAGTTGTCCCGGGGCGGCGCGGACGCGAGCGTGGTCCGGGAGTTCGACGTCGCCGGGCACCGCTTCGTCACCGGCGGGTTCCACGTTCCCGAGGCCAAGACCGACGTCGGGTGGATCGACGCCGACCGAATCTACGTGGGGACCGACTTCGGCCCGGGCACGCTCACCTCGTCCGGGTACCCGCGGCTGGTCAAGGAGTGGCGGCGGGGCACCCCGCTGTCCGAGGCGGAGGTGGTCTACGAGGGCAAGCCCGACGACGTCGTTGTGAGCGCCTTCCATGACCCGGCCGACGGGTTCGAGCGCGACTTCGTCGTGCGCAGCATCGAGTTTTACCGGGCCGAATGGTGGCTGCGCACCGGCGGCGGCGACCTGGTGCAGGTGCCCGTGCCCGAGGACGCCGAGGTCGGCGTGCACCGCGAGTGGCTGCTGATCCGCACCAGGTCATCGTGGACCGTCGGCGATACCAGCTACCCGGCCGGGGCGCTGCTGGCCGCCCCATTCGACGCCTTCCTGGCCGGCGGGCGGGACCTGACCGTCGTGTTCGAGCCGGACACGCACACCTCGCTGAGCCACTACGCCTGGACCCGCAACCACCTGATCCTGAACATGCTGCACGACGTGCGCAGCCAGCTGGCGGTGGTCACCCCGGCGGACGGCACGTGGTCGCGGGCAGGCCTGGCAGGCCTGCCGGAGTTCGCGCACACCGGCATCGCGGACACCGACGCCTACGACAGCGACGAGTACATGCTCGTGTCCACCGGGTTCACCGAGCCGGACGCGCTCGTCTACGGGCACATCGGCGGTGTGACGGAGACGCTCAAGCGGGCACCGGCGTTCTTCGACGCCACCGGCATGTCGGTGCGGCAGTTCTTCGCCACCTCCGCGGACGGGACCGCGGTGCCGTATTTCGTGGTCGGGCCGGACCACCCGGGGCCCGGGCCCACCCTGCTCACCGGGTACGGCGGGTTCGAGATCTCGCTCACCCCGTCCTACAGCGGCATCATCGGCCGCGGCTGGCTGGCCCGCGGCGGCACCTACGTGGTGGCCAACCTCCGCGGCGGTGGCGAGTACGGGCCCGAGTGGCACCTGTCGGCGATCAAGGAGAACCGGCACCTGGTGTACGAGGACTTCGCGGCGGTGGCCGCGGACCTGGTGACCCGGGGCATCGCCACCCGCGATCGGCTGGGCATCGAGGGCGGGAGCAACGGCGGCCTGCTGATGGGCGTGATGCTGACCCGGTACCCGCAGCTGTTCGGCGCGATCGTCAGCCAGGTGCCGCTGCTGGACATGCGCCGCTACCGCGAGCTGCTGGCCGGGGCGTCCTGGATGGCCGAGTACGGCGACCCACGCGAGAGCGACGAGTGGGACTACATCCGGCCGTTGTCCCCGTACCACAACGTCTCGGCCACCGAGCACTACCCGCCGGTCCTGTTCATCACCTCCACCAGGGACGACCGAG
>Ga0306926_10009274_pt1 | contig 10815 bp, 6 predicted proteins | sample flu12Cox44000178_FD_203759 | JGI IMG/M metagenome (GOLD analysis project Ga0306926, IMG submission 203759) | Lab enrichment of tropical soil microbial communities from Luquillo Experimental Forest, Puerto Rico - flux8day.12C.oxic.44.000.178 (v2)... | ecosystem: Environmental > Terrestrial > Soil... | reverse complement strand
CCAGCTCGGCGGCGAGCGCCAGCAGGGTCGCCTCCTCGCCATAGCGGCCGGCAAAATGCACGCCGACCGGCAGGCCATCTGCCGTCCAATGCAACGGCACGCTCATCGCCGGCGTGCCGGTCGCGTTATGCAGCGGGGTCACCGACAGATATTCGGTCACCCGATCGGCAAAGATTTGAACATCGCCGTTCTGGTCGAAATAGCCGAGCTTTGGCGGCGGCCCGGCCAATGTCGTCGACAGGATCACGTCATAGGTTGTCAGGAACCTGGCCATCTTGCGTCCGGCCGAATGTGCGGCGGCGATCGCTTCGATGTACTCGACGCCGCTGACCTTCAATCCGCGCTGATACACCGCCCAGGTCACCGCCTCGACATCGTCGGGGTTGGGCTCGCGCCCCAACGCCTTCCAGCGCAGATTGCACGAACGCGCGGTATTGGCCGCCGAGAGGCGGGCCGTCATCGGCCGCAGCGCCACCATGTCGAGACCGGGATCCGCCTCCTCGACGATATGGCCGAGGCCGACGCAGAGTTTGGCGGCGCCTTGCACAGCCGCCAGGCATTCGGGATGCAGCTCGGCACCGCGATGATCCTTCAGCATCAGCGCGATTTTGAGCCGGCGCGGCGGACGGGCGACGGCTTCGAGAAAAGGCCGCTCGCTCGCCGGGGCAAAATAGGGATCGCCCGGTTCGGGTCCGGCCGTGCAATCGAGCATCAAGGCCGAGTCCCGCACACTGCGGCTGACTACATGTCCGGCTGACAGGCCACCCCATCCTTCGCCCGCGTCGGGCGCCATCGACACCCGGCCGCGTGACGGCTTGAGCCCAAAGAGGCCGCATTGCGCCGCCGGAATGCGGATCGAGCCGCCGCCATCGGTGGCATGCGCCACCGGCAGGATGCCGGCGGAAACAGCTGCCGCCGAGCCGCCGGAGGAACCGCCCGGCGAATATGCGAGGTTCCAGGGGTTGCGGCAGGAGCCATAGAGCCGCGGCTCGGTGTTCGGGTTGAGGCCGAACTCCGGGCTCGAGCTGCGGCCGAGCAACACGAGGCCGGCCTTTTTGCAGCGCGTCACATAGGCGGTGTCGTGGTCGGCGACAAAATCCCTGAACAGGTTGCTGCCGAGGGTCGCCGGCTCGCCCGTCTGGAAGAAGCCGAGGTCCTTGATCAGGTAGGGGACACCCCTCAGCGGACCATCGGGAAGCCCCGCCGCGACCGCTTTACGCGCCTGCCCATACTGCTTGTGCACGATGGCGTTGATCGCCGGGTTGACCTGCTCGGCCCGTGAGATTGCCGTCTCCAGCACCTCCTCGGCGCTGACCTCGCGCTTGGCAATGAGCCCGGCGAGCGAGACGGCGTCGTGCTTGCGATATTCTTCGAACCTCATGGCTCGCGGACTCCAAAATTAGGGACCCCACTAAAACGGCTACAGCTATAGCGATCGCGTGCGGCGCTTGACAATCGAACAGAATGTTCCCTTTATGTTCCTAAAGGACAGCGAGGTATATGGCCGATGGAAGAGCTGGCCACGATCCTCCACGCGGATTTGGACGCCTTTTACGCCTCGGTCGAGCAGCTGCTCGACCCGTCATTGCGCGGCAAGCCGATCGCCGTCGGGGGCGGGGTCGTGCTCGCCGCATCTTACGAGGCCAAGGCCTTCGGGGTGCATAGCGGGATGCCGGGACGGCGGGCGCGCGAACTCTGTCCCCAGCTGATCTTTGTCGGCGGCCATTTCGAGGAGTACCAGCGGCTCGGCGACGCCACCATCGAGGTGTTGGGTGATTACACACCGCTCGTCGAGCGGATCTCGATCGACGAGGCCTTTGCCGATGTCGCGGGCTGCACCCATCTCTTTGGTTCGCCCGCCGAAATTGCCAAAGCGATCCGACGCCGCGTGCGCGAGGAGCTGGGGCTGCCGATCTCGGTCGGCGTGGCGCGCACCAAGCACCTCGCGAAGATCGCTTCGCAAGTGGCCAAACCGGACGGGCTGGTCGTTGTCGATCCGGCGACCGAGCTCGGCTTCCTGCACGATCTGCCGGTCGAGCTGATGTGGGGGGTGGGCCCGGTCACCAAGGCGCGGTTGGCGGAGACCGGGGTGCTGACCATCGGCCAGCTGGCGAGGCTGCCGCGAGGGTCGTTGGCGCCGCTGCTCGGCCCCGCGGCGGGGCATAAATTGGCGGCCCTGGCGCGGAACCGCGACCCCCGCGAAATCGAGACGCATCGTCGCGCGCACTCGGCCGGAGCACAATCGGCGCTCGGCAAGAAGCCTGCCGAAGCGCGAGTGTTTCGACCCACCTTGCGCCATCTTGCGGACCGGGTCGGCAGCCGGCTGCGGGCCAAATCTTGGCTCGGCCGGACTGTGTCGGTGCGGGTGCGGTTCGCCGAACTCCGCTCGGTCACCCGCTCGGTCACCTTGCCTGCGCCGGTCTCGGCGACGGCAATCCTTGCCGAGATCGCCGAGGACCTGGTGCGATGCGCCCTGGCGGATCACCCCGACGAGCACAGCATCTCGCTGCTGGCGATATCGGTGTCGAACCTGGAGCAACACTCGGTGATGCAGCTGGAGCTCCCGCTCGGTCTCGAAGACGAGAAGCGCCGTCCCGGCAGCAAAAAGGGTATGGCGCGATGGGTAGCCGACCGCGCCGTCGACCGGGTCCGCGGCCGCTTCGGATGGGAGGCGGTTGGCTACGCGTCGGTCGCGCTCGGCGCCTCCCGTTCGGTTCCCGACGCGTTTCGCGAGCTCGCCGAAAAGGAGCTCTGAGCATCGCCGCAAACGCTCGCGCCCAGCTCCGCAATCACCGCCAAGCGCGGCACAACGGCCGCTCAATTTTCCGACCATTCCGCCCGAGCTGCCGGGGTCTTGATGCGCGCTAAGGCAGCCGGCGTGTCCCCCTCCCGCCTGCCGCCATTGGCGACCAGATAAGTCGCTTTGTTGGTTTCGACGTTGAAGGCGAGCAGGCGCTTGCGCGGGTCGAATTGCGGGCGGGCGAGAATGCGCCCGGCCAATTCGACGTGATTGCCGATATCGAAGAATTCGATCGTATCGGGATGATACTTGGCAAACTGCAGGAAGGTGTGGGTGCGCGAGGCAATTACTCTGCACCCGAGCTCGAGCGATTGCGAAATCGGACCCGAGGAGGATTGCCCCACCTCCAGATAGGGAAAGACCACCGCGTCGCAGATCGCCATCCCTGACAGGAAGTCGGCGTCGCTTTGCGCGCCGAGGAAGTGAATTCGGCTCGACAAGTCTTTGGGGTGCTCGACGAGCAGGTCGCGCATCGACCCGTCGACAGTGACGGAGACGGCCGGCGCGCTCGTGCCCGCAGCCGCTCGTGTCCGTTCGACGACGCTCGTATCGATAAATCCGGCGTCGAACATCGACGAGACGACAGGATCGATCGGCTGATGCCGCCTGATCTCGTTCGGGTGGACGCCGCCGAATATCAGCAGATGGAATTCCTCGGGCAGGTGGTGGAGCGCCCGGATGACGGTGTCGAAGCCCTTGTACCGCCCGAGAAACCCGAAGACCCCGATCAGCTTGCTCTGCGCCGGCAACGCGTCCAATACCGGAAATTGCGCGCGCGCAGCGCGGCGCCGGACCTCCTGCGCTTCGCCGCAATCAATGAAGGAGAGCGGATGGTCGTAAACGTTGCGCATGCCGTGAACGTACTTCATATGCAATAGATCGCGGCGCGTATGAACGACGAGTGCCACCGGCTTGAAGCGCTGGGCGCGGCGCAGGCGTCTGGCGATGCCCGCCGACAGCCGGTTTGCCCGCATATACGCGGATCTCATGGCGATGGCCTTGGCGAAATTCAGGCGGCAGATCTCCCTGAGCCATTCCGGATAATCAAATCCCTCAGACAACATTATCGAGTGAAAGGTCACTGAAAGGCGCGGCGAGGCACCGACGATCCAATTGAAGCGGCGAAAGATATCGCCGCAGCTGCGGCCCAGGGTCCCGTGCTCCAACTGGAGATTGATCGAGTCGTAGTGCCTGATCTCGCGGCATATGGCCTGAATGTGCCGGTCGGCGAATCTTCGTACACGGCGATGGTTGCTGCGTAGCAGGAATTGATTCAGCTCGAACACGGTTACGTCAAATATGTCGCCGAGTTGCCGTTCGAGACTACGGGTGTAGGCGGCGATGCCGCACAGATCGTCGTGGGTGGAGACCACCGCCAGTCTGGTGCGAGCGGCACGGCTGGCGCTTCGCAGCGGCGGGGCACTGGTCGCGGCAGGAGACAAGACGGAGGATTGAGATTCAAACTCGAGCGTCGTCATGATTGCTTCCTCCGCCGGCCCAGTGCCGGTATCAACCTGATCAAAGGACGTTATGGACGCAGGTGGTCGCGTATGGACTGAAGAATAAAGGCGCCGATCAGCCAGCCGACAAAAGCGACCCCGGAAGCCACGGCAAACGATTGCAGCCGGCGCGGGTACAGCGCTTCCTCCGGCAACGTCGGCTGGACAAATGTCGCGAGATAAACCTGCTGGCGATCGGCATTGATGCGCGAGCGGTCGAGCGCCTGCAGCGCGTGCTGATAGGTATTCTCGGCGAACGTCCGCTCGCTTTCGAGCTGCTCATAGGAGCCCATGACCCCGGAGAGAGCTGCCGATCGCGTCTTTTCGGTATCTGTGACCTCGCTCTCGACCGCCCGGCGTTGGGCTTCGAGCGATTGAACCCGGGCCTCCAGCATTCTGATCGAGGGGGCGTCGCCGCGCATGTAGTGCTTCAAGGTGGCTAGTTCCGTGTCGGTCCGAACCAGCTCGTCGCGGACCCGTCCGGCCAGTGCCACGGTCGCATCGGCAGTCTTGCGCGGATCGATGATACCTTCTTTGTCGCGGAACTCGCGCAGGCGGGTAAGTGCTGCCTTGAGACGCTTCTCGGCCCGGCCCACCTCCTCTTCGGCATTGCGCAGGGCGTCACGGCGGGCGCGGGCCGACAGATCGTTCACCAGCCGCTCGGAACAGGCGAGAATGCCCTGGGCCAAGGTCAGGGCATCTTCTGGGGTGAAGGCACGTGCTCTGACCACGATCGTCCCGTTGGTCGCATCGAAAAACGCGTCGACCTGTCGCTTCCAATAGCGAACCAGCTCCTCGATCGACACCGGCAGATCGAGGCGGGCCGGCCAATCGGCGTCGGAGCCGGCAAACATCTGCCGCAGGTCGATCGTCGCGCTCAGATCATCGATGATTGCGCGGCTGGCGAGGTATTGGACGACGACGTAGGAATCCACTCCGATCGGCGATGGAGCTATGGCCTCCTGGAGAAACAGGCCGGGGTCATGGCGCTCCGGTTCGGCAGACCGCAGCGCAAAACGAAATTCCGCAACGTACTGGTCGGCAGCGATAAAGAAATAATACGCGGCGGCAATCACGGCCGGTGCCAAGACGACGATCACGAAGGAGATCCACCCCAAGCGCCGCCGGCGTGTTCTGGGGATCGGGTTCATACTGTGATCGAAGACGACGGTCCTGGCGCTGCCCCCGGAAGGAACGGGAAGCACTGTCGTGCCAGTGGACGCGACGACCGCTTGGCTGCCCTCGGCCCGCAACCGGCGAGCGGCCGCGCGATCGGGTGATCGCTTGGGCTCGGCTGCCGGGACCGCGGTCATTATAGGCTTTCCTGCACCAAACGATGATAGCGACCGAGCGCGCTGCCGATCTCGTCGAACAATGTAATTTTGCCGTTGGCGAGGATGGCACCTCTGTCGCAATATTGACGCAGCGTGTGAATGTTGTGGGTCACCAGAATAATGTCGGCGCGCTGCATCCGTTCGCGGAACGCCGCCGCGCATTTCTGACGAAAACGTTGATCGCCTATCTCGGTCACCTCGTCGATCAGGTAGAGATCAAAATCGAGGGCGAGACAGCTCGCGAAGGCGAGCCGGGCTCGCATCCCGGCCGAATATGTATTGACCGGCATATCGAAGTATTCGCCGATCTCGGCGAAGTCCTCCACGTATTCGAGCACCTCGCGCATTTTCGCCCCATACAGCCGGGCGATAAACGTGACGTTCTCACGCCCCGACAAGGCGCCGTGAAACGTTCCGCCGAAACCGAGCGGAAACGACACCCGGGCATACCGCCGAACGACCCCGAGGTCAGGAACCTCCGATCCGGCAATCAATCGGATCAGGGTCGATTTGCCGGCGCCATTGACACCGAGAACTCCGAAATTATAGCCCGATTCAAAAGTGACGCTGACATCGTCGAGCACGGTCTTTTGCCCGTTGCGGGTGCGGTAGACTTTGGAAACTCCTTCGAGCGCGATCATAGCGGCTCGTAGAGATGGCGTCGCAATCCGCGCTCGAGATACAAACCGGCGGCCACGCTCAACGCGGCGACGATCGCCAGATAGGACCGGTCGAGCCAATGCGGCTCGTATTCGGGAAAGAAGCTCGAGCGAAACCAGTCGACCGCGTGCAATACCGGGTTCCAGGCAAGAATATCGCGGATCCAATCCGGCATCATTCCCGGCACGTAGAAAATTCCAGAGCAGAAGTACAATATGCGGGTCAATTGCGCCCAAATCTTATCCCACGACTTGAAAAAGGCGTTGATGACCGCATTGACGAAGCCGGTTCCGCAACCAAACAGCGCGACGGCGACGACCGAACCTGCCAATGCCCGAAAATCATGAGGCAGGACACCGCGCCCGACTGCGAAGAAACCCGCCAGTAGGATTATCGCCACGACCACGTCGGTGAGAACCTCGACCAGGCCTCGCGCCATGATCACATCGAAGGTGCTGACCAGCGGCAGCTGCAGCACGGGGCCGTTGCTGGAGACCGCATAAGTCATGCTGCTGCTGGTATGGACAAACAAATGATAAGGAATGATCCCGGTATAGTAAAAAATGAAAAACTTGTCGCCGATAGGTGGCCTACCGCGCATCATCACGGCGAATACCAGAGACAGCATCAGGATGTGCAACACGGGCTCCAGCAATGCCCAGCCGTATCCGAGCTTCGATTCGGCGAGACGGGTACGGGTTTCGCGCATCATCAGGGCATAAACGACACGCAGCTGGGTCCGGAGTGCCGCAAAAATGGTTGGCCGCAGCCGCGGCCGCAGCACCCGGCGCAATGGCCGCTCGCCCAGGACGATATAGTCGGCGTCGAGCATTTCCAGTCGGCGATGCAATACCTGGAGGACGGCCTCGGCATATTCCTGATTGTCTGGAGAGGCGCCGATCAATTCCCCGCCGATCGCCAGCGCTTCGACGAGGCGGCCGCTGTCGAAATAGACCGCCAATTGCGAGCGTTTGAGATGGGGGTTCGACGGATCGAGCGCCGCCGCCCGGCCGAAGGCTTCTGCGGCCTCGTCCAGGCGACCCAGCCGATGCAGGAGATTTGCTCTGTGGAAATGATATTCTGCCGCGTGCGGCGAAAGATAGAGCGCGCGATCGATCGCGACAAGTGCATCCTCGGTCCGACCGCGTAGCATCTGCGTTGCGGAAAGCAGTCGAAACCCGACGGCATCCTCTTTATGGATCTCGACGACACCGAGGATGATCGCAGCGGCTTCGTCATAGCGATCTGTCCGCAGCAACAGCTCGGCGGCATGGAGCGCGTTGAGGGGATCCGTGGGCGTCAGCGCGACAGCCCGCAACGCCAACGCGACCGCTTGCTCGCTTTGTTCCAAGACGAACAAGGTTGCCGACAGTTGGCGCAGCACCCGGGCGTCAGCGGGATCGACTGCCGCGGCACGCATCAAGTAGACTGCAGCCTGTGCGGGTCGGCCGACAGTTTCCAGGAGACAGCCGACATGAAAGGCGAACTCGGACGAAAGGGGCTCGAGATCGCTGGCCGTCCTGCCGTGTGAAATGGCACGGTCGAGACGCCCGGCTGCGGCAAAAGAGCCGCTCGCGTGACGGTGTCCGGCAGCCCAGTGTGGCCGGATCGCCAGTAGCTGCTCATAGGCGGTTGCCGCTTCCGCGTGTTCTCCGCAATTGCTGAACACCCAGGCGCACAAATTGGCGACTTCTTCCTTTTGAGACTGCAGCTCGAAGGCGCTGCGGGCGCACTCGACCGCGAGATCGCGGCTGCCCTTATGGTACAGCGCCTCGCTCAGCCGACAGTAGATGCGGGCTCGTTCGTCCTCGGACACATCCGAACGTCCGAGAAAACCTCGGCATCCCTCTAGGTCGCCGGCGGGAGCTGCCCCGGCTGCCGCGTGACGAATTTCATCAATGTCACTCAACTAAAGGGCACTCTCAGAGCGGTGGCGGGCCGCGATCACAGTGCGGGTGTTGCCGGCTCGCGGCAGCCGACGGGAGCGGCGCTCTGGATAGGCGCCGCGGGCAATCTCTGCCTCCGTGGAACCGTCGCCGCATGTTTAGTCTGACCCACAGCTGTTGAAATGGTTTGGGCTGCTCATCGTGCGTCTCGATCTGTCAAAATCAAGTCAAATTCTCATCACGCATGCGTCAAATTCTGTACGCCTCGGATAACCATTCAGTTCTGGTTAACATCTTTACAAAAAATATGAACAAAAAGTCCAATAAATTCGTGATGAATAATTAAAGTTAATTGGTTAGCCTATTGCATCAAAGCCTTCTCCCTCTGCGTCCGGTAGCCCAAAATGTTGTAGCGGGGAGGGTACTTCCGGAGTTTACGGCGCGGTTCGGGACGGAGGAGCGGTGTCTCGAGTATCTAGCAGCCTGTCGGACTTAGGTGGAGGTGGCGCATATGTGGTAGGATTGGTGGATAGGGATACTAGGTGCGGTTGGGGGGATGAGCAACTTTCGGCAGGTAGACCGGCAAACGGGGTTTTTGCTGCCGCCATCGGTGGACGAGTGGCTGCCGGAACGGCATTTGGCACGCTTTGTGGTTGAGGCGATCGAAGGGTTTGACCTGCGGGCGTTTATTGGCAGCTATCGTGGGTCTGGTTCGGCGTCGTACCACCCGGAGATGTTGCTGGGCCTGTTGGTTTATGGCTATGCGACCGGCGTGTTTTCGAGCCGGAAGCTGGAGCGGGCGACGTACGATTCGGTGGCGTTTCGCTTCATCGCGGCGAATGACCATCCCGACCACGACACGATTGCGACGTTCCGGCGGCGGTTTTTGACGGAGATCGAGGCGCTGTTCGTCAAGGTGCTGTTGCTGGCCCGCGAGATGGGGGTGCTCAGCCTGGGCACGGTGGCGTTGGACGGGACCAAGATCCACGCCAATGCGAGCCGGCACAGCGCGCTTTCTTATGAGCACGCGGGCAAGCTGGAAGCGCAGCTGAAGGCCGAGGTGGCGGAATTGCTGGCCAAGGCCGAGGCGGCAGACAAGGCGGATGTTCCCGACGGGATGTCGATCCCGGAGGAACTGGAGCGGCGCGAGGAACGACTGAAGAAGCTGGCCGAGGCGCGCGCCAAGATCGAAGCGCGCGCCAGCGAGCGCTTTGCCCGTGAGCAGGCGGAGTACGAAGCCAAGATCGCGGCGCGGGAGGCCAAGGCCAAGGCGAGCGGTAAGAAGCCACGCGGCAAGCCGCCGGCGCCGCCGACGGCAGGTCCCGGGCCGAGCGATCAGATCAATCTGACCGACGAAGACTCGCGGATCATGCCGGTGGCGGGCGGCGGGTTCGAGCAGTGCTACAACGCGCAAGCCGTGGTGGCGGCGGACAGCCTGCTGGTGGTTGCCGCCGATGTCGTGCAAGCCGCCAATGATAAGCAGCAGCTCGAACCGATGCTGGATGAGCTGGCGGCTTTGCCGGCGGATCTCGGCCGGCCGCAAACGATGCTCGGCGACAATGGCTATTTCAGCGCCGCCAATGTGACGGCCTGTGCTGCGGCCGGGATCGAGCCGCTGCTGGCGCTCGGTCGAACGCCGCACCACCCGTCCCTGGACGAGCGCTTTGCCGCGGCGCCGCCGGCACCGGAGAACCCGACCCCGCTCGAAGCCATGGCGCACCGCTTGGCCACGCCCGAAGGCAAGAAGCTCTACGCCCAGCGCAAGCACATCCCGGAACCGGTGTTCGGCATCGTCAAATCGGTTCTCGGCTTTCGCCAATTCCTGCTGCGCGGGCTCGACAAGGTCCGCGGCGAGTGGAGCTTGGCGACGATGGCTTGGAACATGAGACGGATCTTCGTCCTCAACACTCGGTAAGAGAGCATATAGCATCCATACACCAACCTAGGCGAGATCAACCCGATGCCGCCGGCATCCTTGCCACGCCGCCAGCCCATTCAAACCATCGCCACCGCCTAACCGAATGCAAGCCGGCGGTCCATCGCCGGATCCGCTAAACTCCAGTCCGACAGGCTGCTAGCGGAGACGAACGCTTCTCCACAAGAACGTCCGCTCCGCCAACCAGATAGGCATTTATGTGCGGCACCTCTCTGGACAGGACAGCGCCTTCGTCGGAAACCGAAAAGAGTTTGCGCGCATTCTTTTGCTCTCTAGCGATCCCGATTATTGCGACCGTAACGCCGGCATTGTTGCTCGCTAGATTAGCCCACTTAAAGGACGTATACGCGAAAACAATCTGGTGGCCGGTTCCGAGGATCAGTGGCCAAATAAGCGGTACTTGATGCCCTTGGCAGAGCGAGTTCGTTGTCACAAATGCGTATGCCGAACTGACCTTCATGCCATAGTCGGCGGCCTTCATAAACCAGCACCCTACGAAGTCGATGTAGCCGTGCTTCACGCCACGGTGGCCAAAGACAAACTCCATGTCGTCAATCTCTAGTGGCGTCTTCTTGCCCTTACCCGCATAAGGTGGGTTTCCGCAGATATACGTCTCCCCGCCCGCGTTCTCGAAATCGATCTGCGCTTGGCGGAGCGGCGTGTGAAACAAGTCGTCGGCGAGGTGCTTGACGGCGGTTCC
>Ga0306926_10009269_pt1 | contig 10818 bp, 8 predicted proteins | sample flu12Cox44000178_FD_203759 | JGI IMG/M metagenome (GOLD analysis project Ga0306926, IMG submission 203759) | Lab enrichment of tropical soil microbial communities from Luquillo Experimental Forest, Puerto Rico - flux8day.12C.oxic.44.000.178 (v2)... | ecosystem: Environmental > Terrestrial > Soil... | reverse complement strand
ATGATCGAGTCGGCGCCAGCATGAACGCGCTTCCGGTTAGCACGATCTTCACGCTTAGTGTGGCGGCTTACTCGGCTGGCGCGATTGCTAGTCTCGCGACTTGGCGAAAGCCGGCGCTCTGTCGCTACGTCTGCTGCGGCACCGCCTTCGCAGGTGCCATCTTCGGCGGCCTCGCGGCAATGCTCGGGATTTTTCAAGGCACGCCAGTCCGCTGGTCGGTCTCGTCAGGAATTCCGCTCTTCGCCTACGGCTTTGACTACGATGCTCTGGCAGGCTTCTTCAACTTAACCCTGGCGATTCTAGCGGGTACAGTTTCCCTCTATTCCTTCGGCTACCTGAGACACTTCGAAGGCAAAAGGAACATCGGCTTCTTCGGCTTCTTGTTCCATCTATTGCTTCTCAGCTTGACGATCGTTTTTACCGCCGCCAATGCCTTCTTGTTCCTGATTGGGTGGGAAGTAATGGCCCTGGTTGCTTACGGGCTGGTCACGTATTACCACGAAGATCAGGAGAGTCGGCGATCCGGGTTGCTCTACATCGTCATGGCTCATATCGATGCGGGTTGCTTACTCGTGGGCTTCGCTCTTTTAATGCAGGTTAGTGGCAGTGCGGAATTTGCAAGCTTCCGCGCGGCCGCAGCGCAATTATCGGTTGGCCAGCAAGCTGCCGCGTTTGTCCTTTTCTTCCTGGGCTTTGGCATCAAGGCGGGTGTTATCCCGTTCCATATCTGGCTTCCGGCTGCGCATCCAGTTGCTCCTAGCAACATCTCGGCGCTGCTTTCCGGAATCGTGCTCAAGGCGGGCATCTATGGCATGGCGCGGATTTTCCTGGAGGACCTGGGCGTGCTGCCGTCTTGGGCCGGTCTGCTGGTCCTCATCCTTGGGGTAGCCTCTGCCGTCCTCGGTGTCCTGTACGCCTTGATGGAGCATGACCTCAAACGACTATTGGCCTATCACAGCATTGAGAATATCGGGATCATTCTCATCGGCCTGGGCGCCGCTCTGGTCTTTCGAGTTGCTGGACATCCGCAGCTCGCGGCGGTAGCCCTGATCGCTGCCCTATTTCACACTCTTAATCACGCCATCTTCAAGTGCCTCTTGTTCCTGGGAGCCGGGTCGGTGCTTCACTCGACGGGGACGCGAAATATGGAGGAATTGGGTGGCCTGATCCGCCCGATGCCAGTCACAGCCCTGTGTTTTCTGATCGGAGCGGTTGCCATTTCCGGGCTTCCCCCACTGAACGGATTTGTCAGCGAGTGGCTGACGTACCAGAGCCTCCTAGCCGGATTTCGGGCCACTGGAGGTTTGACGCGCATCCTGTTTCCGCTCGCTGGCTCGATGCTCGCTTTGACGGGAGCTCTGGCCGCGGCTTGTTTCGTGAAGGCCTTTGGCATTACGTTCTTGGCCCTGCCACGCGGAGGTAAATCCAGCCCCGTACACGAAGCGCCCCGCTCCATGCTCCTTGGCATGGCTTGTTTGACCTGCGCCTGCCTGGCCCTAGGCTTAGGGGTTACCTGGTTCCTCCGTGTCTTCGATGCGCTGACGGAACAAGTACTCGGATGGAGAGTTGGTGCAAACCTCATTACCGGAAGTGGATTGGTGCTCTCCGCGGGCGCGCCTCATGGAGGTACAGTATCCACCGCCGTCATTGCAATTGCACTGCTGGTCTTGCTGATTCCCGCTGCTCTCCTCGTATCGATCGGGACAAGACGGTTCGCGCCGAGGCGTGGCCCGGCGTGGGACTGCGGCTTACCGGGCCTCACCGAAGAGAATGAGTACACGGCGACGGCCTTCTCAAAACCATTGCGGATGATCTTCTCCGTCTTGTACCAGCCACGCCGCGAGATTCAGGCCGTCTTCGACGTGTCCCCTTATTTTCCGAAAGCGATCCGCTTCGAGAGTGAGATCGAGCCCACGTTCGAGAAGCGCCTGTACGGACCCCTGAAAGATCTCCTGCTGCGGTTTGCCACGAGAATGCGAGCGATTCAGGCAGGAAGCATTCATGCCTACTTGGCCTACATCTTTGTGACTCTCGTCCTGCTTTTGCTCTTTGGAGTTCGCCCATGACCGGCCTGCTAACCAAAGCAGGCCTGCAGTTGGTTTTGCTATTGCTCGTTGCTCCGTTGGTTAGCGGCGTCCTAAAGACTCTGAAGGCCAGACTGCAGACACGTCGCGGGCCGAACATCCTGCAATCCTACCGCGACATCTTTAAGCTCTTTCGCAAAGGGATGGTCATTCCGGAAACGGCTTCGTGGATTTTCTCCGCTACCCCTTACATCGTCTTTGTGACTGCCGCTCTAGTTGGACTCATGACTCCTATGACCACGACGGACGTCCCACTCAATCTGTTCGGTGGTGTTCTCGCGGTTGTCTATCTTTTGGCGCTCGGGCGTTTTTTCCTGGCGCTCGGCGGGCTGGACGCAGGCAGCTCATTCGGTGGCCTCGGTAGCAGCCGGGAAATGACGATTTCGGCGATCGCTGAACCTGCCATGATGCTTGCGATTTTCACGGTGGCCTTGGGAGCAAGTTCCACAAACCTAAGTGAAATAGCCAAGGTCGCCGTCAGCCAAAGCTGGAAATTTCTGGCACCGTCACAGATGCTGGCCTTCGCCGCGCTGTTTATCGTGCTAATTGCGGAAACGGGCCGCATCCCTGTGGACAACCCGGCTACACATCTCGAATTAACCATGATTCACGAAGCCATGATCCTTGAGTATTCCGGACCGTACCTTGCTCTAATGGAATGGGCCACTTCCCTCAAGCAACTTGTCCTGATGACGCTGGTGGTCAACACCTTCTTACCGTTCGGTTTGAGTTCGGATTGGAGCGCCCGAGGACTTGGACTGGGCCTAATCTTTTACCTCATCAAGATGTTTCTGCTGGCCTGCCTCATCGTTTTGGTGGAAACCACCAACGCGAAACTACGTCTCTTTCGAGTGCCGGAACTGCTCATGGTTTCTTTCATCTTTGGAGCGCTCGCGCTCATTTCCACGTTCCTATTTTGAGACTTTGTATGACCTTTCTCCAAGATCCAGAGTTCGGCTATAGAATCATCACACTGATGGCGGCGTTGGTCCTAGTGCTGCAGATCGCCGCGGTCGGCCAGCGCTGGTTGGTTTCGAGCATTCGCATCTACGCAGCGCAGTCCTTCCTCTTAGCCACGATCGCCGGCGTGATCGCGTACTTCAACCACGCCAGCCATATTTATGTTGCGGCCTTCCTGACGCTTTGTTTAAAGGCTGGCCTGCTCCCTTGGCTGCTCGAGGGTCTTGTGAAACGAATCGAAATCCGGCGCGAGATTGAACCGCTGATCAACGCCCCACTGTCAATTCTGACCGCTGGCGGCCTGACTCTAGTGGGTTATGTTGTTGCGCGGTCTTTTTACCATCCCGAAGAGACTTCGGTCCGGGCGGCCCTGGGACATAACACCCTCGCCGTCGCCATCGCCTTGTTCCTGATCGGCTTTTTCACGATGCTGAATCGCCGCAAGGCCCTGACTCAGGTTCTCGGGCTACTTTCTCTTGAAAACGGCCTCTTTCTGGCGGCCATCTCTTTGACGTACGGAATGCCGTTGGTTGTTGAGCTCGGTATATTCTTTGACGTTCTTGTTGCGGTATTGATTCTCGGCGTTCTCGTCTCGCGCATCCGCGAGGCGTTCGATTCGATGGATGTCAGCAAGCTTCGGAAGTTGCGAGAGTAGGCGAACCGATGATCCTGCTCACCTTGCTGATTGTCCCCCTCGCCGCCAGTCTTGTGGCCTTCGTTGCTAGAAGGCGTTCCGTCATGGAGGTGGTCAATCTCGCAGCCTTCACCGCCCTGCTGTGCTTGGCCGCCACGTTGGGGGTTCAGGTTCTTCGGAGTGGCCCTGTTTCCCTTTGGGATGGATTCTTCTACGCAGATGCCCTCAGCGCGTTGGTTGTTCTCTTGACGAGTTTCGTCGCGCTCGCATGTTCCATCTATGCTGTCGGCTATTTCCGTCACGATGAGAGAAACGGGATTTTCCAGTTGAAGGAGGAACCGCGCATCTCGGTTGCAGTTCCTAAGTTGCGAGAGTACTACTCCCTTACACCCCTGTTTGTTTTCTCCATGGTTTTGGTGGCACTCGCCAACAATCTCGGAATACTTTGGGTGGCCATCGAAGGAACCACATTGGCATCTGTGTTCCTCGTCATGTTTTACGGCCGCGAAACCTCCCTAGAAGCTGCCTGGAAGTACGCCATTATCGGGGGCGTTGGCCTCTCAATGGCCCTCTTCGGCACAATTCTGACCTACTATTCTGCTCACCGAGCCCTCGGAACGGAGACCCTTGTGGGTTTGAACTGGTCTCTCCTGGTCGGAGATGCCGCCCAGTTTGATAAGCCGACGATGCGGCTGGCCTTCATTTTGATTCTGCTGGGGTATGGAACGAAGGCCGGGATCGCTCCCATGCACACCTGGAAACCAGATGCGTACAGCGAAGCACCAATCCCTGCGGCGGCGATGCTCGCAGCAGGCGTCCTCAACTGCGCCCTGTATGGCCTCGTGCGATTCTACATTCTGGCCTCCAAATGCTTAGGCCCGGAGTTTGGGTCGCATCTCTTGATACTTTTCGGACTCCTCTCGATGGGAGTCGCGGTGCCTTTCATCCTCGTCCAGAAAAACTTCCGGCGAATGCTGGCGTACTCCAGCATTGACCACAGCGGGATCATGGCGCTTGCCCTGGGCTTCGGAGGCCCTTTGGGTGTCCTGGGCATGCTTCTGCACATGACATTTCACGCGATTACGAAGCCCCTGCTCTTCTTTTGCGCCGGGAATGCCCAGCAGCAAATGAAGACAGACCTGTTCCCAGAGGCAAAAGGGGGGCTCATCCATTCGATGCCTTTGAGCGGAGCCGCATTCCTCATGGCGGCGCTCGCGGTCACGGGCGCACCTCCCTTCAGCTTGTTCCTGAGTGAGTTCACTATTCTCCGAGCTGGGTTCAGCGGAGGCTATCGGGTTCTGCCTGGTCTCTTCATCATTTTTCTCGTGGCCATTTTTGCTGGATTTATCATCCACATCGCCAACATGGTGCTTGGTCCGAACCCAGGCCTTGCTCCGGCCGAGAATTGCCACTGGAAGAAGTCTTCCGTCGTGGGCGTGGCGCTTGTGATTATTATCATGGGTTTCTGGATTCCCGGTCCGTTGTTCCGGCTGATTCGGAGTGCAGCCGGCATTGTGTTGAGTGGACGATGAGGCAAGAAATGATGTCTGCGTTCTTTGAGGCTCTTCAACACAAGTTCGGTGCGCGGATTCAATCGATGTCTGCGGAACAAGAAGACGAAGTCTATCTTCTTGTCGGTGATCCGGGCATCCGGGCTGTTGTCGAATGCCTGCGAAGTGAATTCGACGCCCGACTGGTTGCGGTCTTCGCAGAAGACCGGTGCTTCGCCGAAGGCGTCTTCTACAACTATTACGTGTTCGAGCGGAAGGGCGAAACTTCATATCTCATTGTCCGGGCTCCCGTCCAACCCGAGTGTCCCGAGTTTCCCTCGCTCTCGGCAGGTCTGCCTGCCGTAAACTGGCAGGAACGTGAGATTCAAGATTGGTTTGGACTGAAAGCCGTCGGACACCCGAACCCACGCAGGGTTGCTCTGCATGACAACTGGCCGGATGTTCATCCTTTGCGCAAGGATTTTGCGCTGGAGACAGTACTACCGCCCTTCGAGGGAGAACGCCACATCTACCGGCCCGCTTTGGGTGAAGGCGTCTTTCAAGTGCCGGTAGGGCCGGTCCATGCCGGAACCATCGAGCCCGGACATTTCAATTTCGCGGTGGCAGGTGAGCCGATCCTTTATTTGCAACTCCGCATGTTCTATACGCATAAAGGCACCGAAAAGCTTTTTGAGAAGCTGCCCATACACAAGGGCGTGTTTCTCGCGGAGAGCATCTCCGGCGATTCGAGTTTTTCTCATGGCACAGCGTTCTGTCAGGCTGTGGAGCGCGCGGCTCAGATAGAGGTTCCGTTGCGGGCTTTGATCATGCGGACCATCCTTCTGGAGCTCGAACGAATCTGCAATCATGTCGCCGACATGGGAGCGATCGCCACTGACGTCGGCTTCGTCGTCGCAAATGCGCACGCGAGCCGCTTGAAAGAAATGCTCGTCGGCGTAAACGAACAGTTGACAGGCAACCGTCTCCTGCGGGGCATGGTCTGCATTGGCGGTGTTCGAAGGGCATGGGACGCCGCGCAATTAGCCGCGCTGCGCGCGGCAATCGATGCTTTCGCAAGTGAATTTCAGGACCTCATCGCCCTGATTGACTCCTCTGAGTCTACGCGTGACCGGTTGGAACAGACCGGAGTCCTTCGCCCAGAGAAGGCAAAGGATTTGGGAATCGTCGGTGTGGCCGGGCGCGCCTCAGGGATGGATCTCGACGTTCGGCGCGACCACCCTTATGCGGCCTATAGCCGCTACACCTTCCGCGTACCCGTTTATCAAGCCGGGGACGTGAGCCACAGAATGCAGGTACGGGCCGACGAGGTGCGCGAGTCTCTAGGAATCATCAGGTGCGCGGCGGAGGAGAGTCTGAACGGAGACTTCCGTGCGCAAGCCCTGCCGATTCCCGCGGACCGTTGTGCGCTGGGCGCCGTGGAGGGATGGCGTGGCGAAATCCTGCATTGGATTCGTACCGGCCCCGACAATCACCTCGAACGTTGCAAGATCAAGGATCCCTCCCTCAATAACTGGCCAGCTTTGGTCGAGGCAGTCCAAGGAAACATCATTGCGGACTTCCCGGTCATCAACAAGAGTTTCAATCTTTCCTACTCGGGAACGGACCGCTAGCCTATGTTCAAAATCCTCCAAAAAACGTTCGCCACTGGCATTGTAACCACGAAGTATCCCGGCGAGCCGGCTCAGGTTCCCGAGGGCTTTCGCGGGCGGCCGAGCTTCGATTTCGAAAGGTGGAGGGATGCGCGGCCCGCTGCAGATGTCTGTCCAACAGGAGCGATTTTCGTGTGCGACGAAGGTAACTCCCGGCGAGTCACCGTCGACTATGGCCTGTGTGTCTTCTGCGGTTTATGCGCTGACGCCTCGCCCGACCAAGCCATCCGGATCACGCCAGAATTCGAGCTGGCGAGCGCAGACCGTCGTAAGCTCGTCCTAACCGCAAAATACAGACTGAATGCCGATCACACCCATCAGCAACTCATCGAAATGTGGCGCGGTGACGGCCATCTAGAAGCTGGCGTCGAGAGCATTGGACAGAAAGCACGCGAACAGATCCATAAACTCCTCCGACGTTCATTGGCCATCCGGCAAGTGGATGCTGGCTCATGCAACGGGTGCGAAGTCGAAATCGTGGCCCTGAACAATCCTGTCTACGACCTTGAACGCTTCGGCATTCACTTTGTTGCATCTCCACGTCACGCCGATATGCTCCTGGTCACCGGCCCAGTTACCCGGAATATGGAGCTTGCCCTGTTGAAAACCTACCAAGCCATGCCAGAACCGAGAGTCGTGGTCGCGGTTGGCGCCTGCGGAATAAGCGGAGGAATCTTTGGCAAGAACTACGCCTCTCTGGGAGGCGTCGACAACGTTGTGCCCGTGGACGTTTACGTTCCGGGGTGTCCACCGCGGCCGCAGGCGTTGCTTCATGGAATACTTCTTGCTGTTGGACGACTCAGGGGAAAATTGCTACCTGATCGACAAAAGTAGGTCGGATCAAATCGGCTTGCGATCCGCGTCGCAAGCTTAGAGCGGCGGCACAAGCGCGGAGCGGCGTGTCGCAAGCTTCATTTCAACTTTCGTGTCACCTGGCTGACTGACCACCATCGCCGTCACTTGGTTGGGCACTTCCAATCTTGACGAGGATGGCAAGTAGCTCACGCAACGCATGCATAGGGACAACAAATGCTGAGGCTCGATTATGGTAAGCGTCGAATTCAGACCGTCTGTACAGTGTGTGAATAGTCGAAGATGATCGACTTTGTGGACACATTTGTTTGTGTCCACGAAGAGGAATCGTGGACACACTAGTTCAGGGGTCTCAGGTGGGGATACCCAAGGATAGGAAGCGGCGCCGAACCATTAAAGAGCGACGAGACATTGTGGAAGAAACGCTGGCGCCTGGGGCCTCCGTGGCGAGAGTGGCGCGGCGACACGATGTGAATGCCAACCAGGTGTTCTACTGGCGAAAACTCTATCGCGAAGGGCGGCTGGGGCTCGGCCTGGGGACGCCGCTTCTGCCCGTGAAGGTAGAAGCGGAAAGACCCACAGAAGCGATGAAGGGTGATGACCCGACTTTGTCGTCGGGAACAATGGAAATAAAGCTTCCGCGAGGAACTCTCCGTATTGCTGGTTCGGTGGACGTGGTGGCTTTGCGCACGGCGATGGAGTGTTTGCTGCGATGATCGGGCTGGCGGCGGGGACGCGCATCTGGATCGTGTCGGGCGTGACTGACATGCGGCGCGGTTTTGTGGGGCTGAGCGGGATGGTGCAGACGGCGCTCAACGAAAATCCATTTTCAGGCCAAGTTTTTATTTTTCGTGGGAGACGTGGTGATCTGATCAAAGTTTTGTGGTTCGATGGCGACGGTTTATGTCTGTTTGCGAAAAGACTGGAACGCGGAAGATTTATCTGGCCGCAAGCGACGAGCGGGACGGTGTCACTGACGCCGGCGCAGCTCTCGATGTTGCTCGAAGGAATCGATTGGCGACGGCCGGTGCGCACGCAAGCTCCGCAGTTAGCCGTGTAAGTAGCAGCGATACAGAATTGATGAAGAATTGATTTGCCAAGAAATTCGTTCATTGCGATACTGCGCGCACGATGTCACAGCGTGTCGCTCTTCCTGACCTCGATACGCTAACCCCTGAAGCATTGAAGGCACTGATCGTCGCACAGCACGAACAAATTCTTTCCAAGGACGAACAACTTCTCTGCAAAGAGGGGCAACTGTCCTCGTTAGCGGAAGAGATCGAACGGCTAAAGCTACTGATCGCCAAGCTGCGGCGGATGCAGTTCGGGCGCAAGTCGGAGAAGCTGGAGCGGGAGATTGAGCAGTTGGAGCTGAAGCTGGACGAACTGGAAACGAGCCGTGCGCAACAATCCATTGCCGCCAGCACACCACTGGTTGTGTCGGCCGTAAATCGCACGGCGAAACGTGCACGGCAGCCGCTGCCGGCACATCTGCCGCGCGAGACCCACAAGATGTTGCCGAAGCAGGAGGCGTGCCCGGACTGTGGCGGTAGACTGAAACCCCTCGGCGAAGATGTCTCGGAAATGCTGGAGTATGTCCCGGAACATTTCAAAGTGGTCCGGCAGGTTAGGCCGAAGCTGGCTTGTGCGAGTTGCGACAAAATCGTGCAAGCAGAAGCAGAGAGTCGTCCGATCGAGCGCGGGATCGCGGGCCCTGGACTGCTAGCACATGTGTTGGTTTCAAAATATGCGGATCATTTGCCGTTGTACCGGCAGGCGGAGATCTACGCGCGTGACGGCGTGGAGCTGGATCGTTCAACCATGGCGGAGTGGGTCGGAGGATGCAGCCGGTTACTGCAGCCATTGGTGGAGGCGTTGCGGCGTCACGTAATGAGCGCCGATAAGTTGCACGCCGACGACACGCCGGTACCGGTGCTAGCTCCGGGCCGTGGGAAAACTAAAACCGGACGCTTGTGGACCTACGTGCGAGATGACCGGCCCTGGGGAGATAAGACACCGCCGGCGGTGTGGTTCGCTTACACGCCGGATCGTAAGGGCGAACATCCAAAGGCTCACTTGAAGGAGTTCATCGGTACGTTGCAAGCAGATGCCTACGCCGGGTACGGTCCGGTCTATGAAGGTGGTGGAGTGAAAGAATCGGCCTGCATGGCGCATGTTCGGAGACAGTTCTACGATCTGTATGAGGCTCATAAATCACCAGCCGCGAAAGAAGCGCTGGAGCGAATCGGGGCTTTGTATGCCATCGAGGAAGAGATCCGCGGGCATTCCGCCGAGGAACGGCGCGCGGTCCGGACCGAGCGCGGCAAGCCGCTGCTGGAATCTATGAAGCAGTGGATGGAAGAGATCTTGGGCAAGCTCTCGAAAAAATCGGATACCACGAGGGCGATTCACTATGCGTTGGACCGGTGGGAAGCGTTAACACGTTACTGCGATGATGGTCGACTGGAAATCGACAACAACGCCGCGGAACGCGGGTTGCGCGCAGTTGTGTTGGGCAGGAAAAATTATTTATTCGCGGGATCGGATGCGGGAGGCGAACGCGCAGCGGCGATCTATGGGCTGATTGGCACAGCAAAACTCAACGGCCTAAACCCGGAAGCGTACCTGCGCGAAGTACTCTCGCGAATCCCCGATCACCCCATCAATCGCATCGAGGAACTACTGCCTTGGAACCTCGCCGCCGAGCTCACTGAAAGTTCACACCGCGCCGCGTAGCCAACTACAGTTTGTCAAGACGGCCGTGGCATAACGCTTACGCACAACCGTAGTCACGATGTCTTCGTAGCGCGTGGCCAGAACATCCAAAGCGACCCAACAGTTCCACATGCACCCAGAAGGCCGCCGACTAGTAAGCTGAAAAGGTAACCATTGGTGTCGTCTGCATCGGCTGCTGGTGGTCCGAAATGCCCCCAGAAATACGTGCTGACAAGAAGGCCAACGAGCCCTAGCACGCACGCCATCAAAAGCGAAAAGAGAATCGCGACCGCACGTCTATGCAGGAGAGACTTCAACATTGCGAGTATCGCTCGGATGCAAGTATACGCCATCCCACTTGGTACCGGGACCCACTTCGGAGGTTATCTCGTTTGCACGTAGCCGCTGCGCGGCGGACGCTTCGCGTGCTATGCTCAGCACGTCATGCCGCA
>Ga0306926_10009268_pt1 | contig 10819 bp, 11 predicted proteins | sample flu12Cox44000178_FD_203759 | JGI IMG/M metagenome (GOLD analysis project Ga0306926, IMG submission 203759) | Lab enrichment of tropical soil microbial communities from Luquillo Experimental Forest, Puerto Rico - flux8day.12C.oxic.44.000.178 (v2)... | ecosystem: Environmental > Terrestrial >... | reverse complement strand
CTGCATGCCGTCGCCCGCCCACGCGCAGCTCCGCCGTATCAATCTCGACGGCAGCGGCGCGGAAGTCGTAGCGCGCGGGGTTCGGCAAGTCGTCGGCATGGACTGGCACCCGGCGCTAGGGCAGCTCTACTTCACCGAAAACAGCCGGGATTGGCTCTCTGAGGATATACCCGAGGACAAGCTCAATCGGCTCACCCAACCGGGCAAGGACAATTTCGGATATCCGTATTGTCACCAGGGCAACATCCCCGACCAGGAGTTCGGCTGGGGACGCTCGTGCGATGAATTCACGAAACCAGTCACGCTATTGGGGCCGCATTCGGCCCCGCTCGGCATGCGATTCTATACCGGCAACATGTTCCCGTCGGAATACCGCAATGCCATCTTCGTCGCGCGCCACGGCTCGTGGAATCGATCCAAGAAGTTTGGCGGCGACATCGTCGTGGTGTCCCTCAACGAGAACGGTACGGTGAAATCGGTCGATCCGTTCATCACGGGTTTCATTGAAAACAACAATTATATTGGACGCCCGGCTGACCTCATGGTCCTCAAGGACGGCTCGATGCTGATCTCCGACGACTACAACGGCGCGGTCTATCGAGTGACTTACGACGGCGCGAGCGTGGCCAGATAGTTTCAGGTGGCGCGACGCTCGCTACCGCGACGCCGTGCAAGAGATCTTGGACCTCGTGAAGAGGTGGCGAAGATCCACGGCGTAAGCGGCGGGTCTCGCGGCTCGCGACGACGAGAAGTCGGAACAAACGACGCCCGAGGAAGTTGCCTGAGCGACCCTCAAGAGGTTCGCATGCGAAAGATTTTGGCATTGGCGGCAAGCCTGTGCTTTTTCGTCTCGGCAGCCGCTGCTCAAGCGCCATCGCAGTCCGCCGCCGCGAAATCCGATCTTCTCTCGATGGATCAAAAGATAAAGATCGCGCAACTGATCACGAAGCAGGCGGCGCCGCTCACAAGCGCCCCCTTTTCGATTGCGGTTGATCGCATTGTCCCCGCGGAGATCGAACTTCATTCTCTGCCCGCCGAAGCGCAACGACTGGCACCGCAATTGCGCGGCTTCGGCTATATCGTCATCGAGGAGCAAATCGCTCTCGTGGACCAGCGCACGCGCAAGGTCGAACTCGTATTTCCGCGCTGGGGCGAATAGCAAGGCGCGCCCCTAGTTTGGGGTTTCCGAGTACGAGGAGCGAATCGCCATGCCCTGCAAGACAGACCTCGCCGCGGCCTCCACGATTGGTACGATAAGAACACGCTGCAAATGATTGGACTGAATCAGAAGGGCGGCGCAATCGTTCTGCGCGAAAAACTCTCTCGCAATAGGGTGCCGCACCGCTTGTGAACGTGCCGCCATGCCTAATCGGGATCGAAGCCGGCATGGCGTCGCACCATATAGCCCGTAAGTTACTTGCGGGTTTGCTCGCTGGTTTGCTCGCCATTTGACTGGGCGGCCTGTACGGCGCCGGCGTCGGGCAGCCGTCGGCTCGATACTGCTCGCCGACAGAGCCGCCAATCAAATCAGGCCGCGGGTCATCAGCCGCGGGTCAAGCGAATTCCATGGAAACATCGCGCCGTCGCTGCGCTGTACCAGCGTGCACTCGGCATTAGCAAAGACGTAAGTAAACGGCATGGCTTCTCCTCGATTAGATGTCCCACGGTGACCGCGGCGTCGATCGGATGCTGCCGTCGGCGTTGATGAAACTTTTCCACGACTGCTCGCGGTTGTAGTCGTAAGAAGCAGCCGGGGCTGACGGTGACACCGGCGCGCCGCGGCCGGTAAATTCATCCGACCCAGGGATATAGCGCGGCCTGCCAAGCACGACCGGCATCACGGGCTTGAATTCAGGCACGCGCGCCGCCCGCAACGCCACCGTGATCGCACCATAAAACGGCGGTGGCCACGTCGTCGTGCGCACCACCGTGCTTCGGATGTGATACCGTTTCCCGGTCGCCAGTACCGACAGTGCGCTCCAAGCTCGTCAGTTGGTTGCGCAACGTCGTGTTGTTGAGCAGCTTAACCCGCCGCGCCAGCAGCGACGGCAACGCCGCGAGATAGTTGTCGCTGGTAGAATCCTTAAACGGCCGAAAGGTAATGCCCTGCGTGGCCCATTCGCTGCTGTGAAAGCCACCGGCGTGGTTGTCGCCGTGCACCTCGGCGATACGATACGTTTTCAAAAGCTCGGCGTATTCGGCGATCACTTGTGCCGGCACGAACCGCGGCCTGCGCTCACGTACCGCGTCGAGCACCACAGTGCCGTCGGGCGCGATGTGCACAATGGCCAGCGCGTAGCTATCCTTGCCGGTGCCGCCCGCGCCGTCGGCCGAAGCGTAATATTTGATATCGGTGCCATCAAATCCGCTAATTTTTCACCTTGGCAAGGTCGATGCTCGCCAAGGACCGCGTCATCTCCGCGCTCCGCCTAATTTAGTGACTAGGATCATAAGAAGTATTCCATCTCTAGGGCAGCAACAAGACTACAAATCGGCGATTCAGTTATTGCCAGTGTTTTTGCTGATGTTGTGCATCTTGTTACCGTTGGAGCTATTCTGGGCCCCGAGCCATTTTCGGGTAGAAATTGATCGCAAGATCCATCATATTCAGGAGAACTCGGAAACCGTCACTGGTTCCCTGCGGAAGGTAATCAAACAGGAGATTGATACATGGGGCGAGGGGCCAACAACATGGTTCTCGATATTCTTGGAGGTATCTTTTTCGCCCCTGAAAGGGTCCCCTTCGACGCGTGAGATAACAGAATCGAACGCGAATGTGAGAGAATTGACGACTGCGTTTAACGAGCGCAACGTCCGGAATGTATCTGTCCTCGTTGATCGAACCGATCCAAATAACTTTTACATTCGTGACTATCCACCTATAGGCTACTCCGAGAGTTGGCCGCTTGCACTATTTTTTTCCGCGTTCGTTTCGCTTCTGAATCTTTTTCTTTTTGCCGTAACAATTCCGTTATGGCACTCTTACTTTGGCAGGAGCGCCGCATCCGGCATGCGCGTTTGAGGTCCTCGTCTGCGACATCCCGGTTGATGTGCCCTAATAGCACCCGGCGACCATACAGTTGTGCACGGCTTACGTGGCGCTCTTGACCCTTTACGAGAGCCGCCAGTTCATGAGAATTATGCCGTCTAAAAGAGACCTTCTTGCGATGGGTCGAGTCCGAGAAGCTGCCGAGCGGACGCGGCGTGTCTGCCGACGAGTTGCCAGAAGCGACTCCCGTGGTTCCACCAGAGAAAACGTTGAAGGAGCCAAGCAAGCGGCACCCACGGCCGAAGCATGCAGCGCGCAAACTGCAACGGCAGACCATTTATTTGTGCTTCCTCCAAAGAAACCGCCGATCCCCGATTCCACCGAGGCGGTGAGGCCGGAAGGCACCGGGGGGCAATCCGCGATAAAGTGAGCTCACGCTACCGCGGCGAACGACGCCAGATCGCACACCCCATGAAACCAATAAACCCCACTGACCCCTTCGGGATTTTTGGCAAAATATATTCGAGCACCACCTATTATAAGCTCGACCCCCCCGGGGCCTGTCCAACGTACCCACCCCCCGGCCAGGGGTGGGGGGATAAGAGAGCCCGCGCGGGGCCCTCCCGGTAGAAGAAAAATAAAAATGCTGCGTGAAAATTTCGCTGCGCTCAAAAACTTGCGCGCGTCGATCGCAAGCTTCAACACCATCCTGGCTTGCGCGGACAACCAGTGGCACCGCAGACATAGCGATACGCCAACCCTTCATTGATCAAAAGCTCGCCGACATCCCGACCAGGCCGACACGAGCATGACACTTGCTCGAGGCGGGAATTGACGGGTCCAAATTTTTGAACCCTACTTGATCGACTGCCGGCTGCTCGGTATCTAACCAATCTACGAGCAGTAGGTTTTAAAACAACGGGGATTACCTAATGAAACCCTATCTCAAGTTAGTTCCGCCAGACCCCGAAAACCGAGCAGTTACGCCGACTCGGCTGGCCAACAGCGAATATCGCAAGCGCGAACACCTCACCCCAAGCGAGGTCGAAAAGCTCATCGAAGCCGCAAAGACCAACCGCTACGGGCATCGGGATGCGACGATGCTGCTCGTGGCGTTCCGGCATGGGCTACGAGCTTCCGAGCTTTGCGGGCTGGAATGGTCGCAAGTCGACTTTACGGGCGCAGCCCTACATGTGCGTCGGGTCAAAAACGGCAAGCCAGCCACCCACCCCATCCGGGGCGACGAAATGCGCGCCCTGCGCAGGCTCCAGCGAGAAGCCTCTGGATCGGTATTCGTGTTTGTCAACGAACGGGGGACGCCGTTCGCACCGTCTGGATTCAACTGGTTGGTAAAACGTACCGGGCAGAAAGCGGGACTGCCATTTTCAGGTTCACGCCCACATGCTACGGCATTCCTGCGGCTTCAAGTTAGCTGGTGATGGGCACGATACAAGGGCGTTGCAGGATTTTTTGGGGCATCGGAACATCAGCAACACGGTTCGATATACGGAGCTGTCGCCGACCCGGTTCAAGGATTTTTGGCGAGATCGCGCGTAATTGCGCTCGCGCAGAGTGCCGCAGGGGGAGCACGTCGGGCGCGTTTCAGTTCCAATCCGGGGCCTCCTGACGGGCAGCGGCAGCGGGGCGCTGGCGGCCAGCGAACCTCCCAAGAGTTGCAGCAGCGTGCTATCCTCGCAGCCACACCACAGGAGACCCACCCCTATGCGTGGCAGCATCACCATCGGCGGCGCCACCGTCGACTTAGCATCCGACCAGGGCCACGCCTTCCTGGTCGATGCGGTGCGCGCGGCGGAGGGCCTTTTGAGTGACCGGGATCTAGTCGAGATCCACGGGGTCTCCCCACCCGAACTTCAAGCCTTGGCGAAGGACTCACAGTTTGCAAAGGCGCTGCGTCTCGAAAGAGACAGACGAGTACGCAATGGTACCGCCGCGCGCGAGTCAGCCGCGCAAATCTTCGTCCGCGCGCCAAAAATTATGGGCGAAATTCTCGACGACAAGCAAGCGTCGCCACGGCACCGGATCGAAGCAGCGCGTGAGATTCGCCAAGTCGCAACCCCAGAAAGCCAAGGCGTTGCAGCAGCCGAGGATAGATTCATCATCACGATCAATTTAGGAGATCATGTTGAGACTTACGACGAGGCCCGCGCGATCAACGTCGCACCAGACCAACCAAAAATAATTGAAAACGAGCGACCAAAATTAGAGCAACCAAAACGAGGAAGACCACCAAAGCTAACAATCGTCGACGAGGAATCCGAAAACGATGAATGACAAGAGTGTTTTCGCAGGGCTCATTACCGACAACTCGGAAAAAGAGCAGCCCTCCGAGCCCGTAACCGTGCCCAGAGGCCCGATGCTACGACCAGTGGTGCCGCCGTCCGATTACATGTCCCCCCAATCGAGAAACTGCTTGACTGGCTAGTAAACCGATGGCCCAAACCCACCGTCAAAACCGTAAATATTCTCCAGTATGGACCAAAGCCCCTCCGTAATCGCAAGAGCGCAAGAGCCACAGCCGAAATTCTAGCCGCGCGGGGATGGCTGACCCCCCTGAAAACGCGCTGCTCCAGAGAACACGAATGGCGAATTGAACGAGGACCCAAGTAGCCCAGATAGCAGCCCTCCAGGCATACTCCCAAAAACGGCTGTTTTGCGGGTGTTTTCGTCTCGACAAGCCAATAAATCGATGAATTTGTGGGCCTGCGAGCGGCCGAAGCTGCGGGCGTTCGCCTCAACAATTCAACGAATTTAAGAGTGTACGAGCCTGCGAACGGACGGGCGGCTGGATCTCCAAATCATTGCGCCTTCGGGACTTCGGGTCGGCGCGCCCACGAATGCCCGGTGCCCGGTGCTGGCGTTCGGACCAAACCACGCCATGATACAAAAAAAGGGGGGACTGGGGGACCAGGGGGAGCGATTGTAGCCGTCTAGCCCCTGACCCAAACAAACTTTAGAGGGGTAAGGGAAGTGGAAATGTTTTATTTATAGGGGGTATAAGCGCCGTGGAGCGTCCCCCTAGTCCCCCGGTCCCCCCGGCGTAGCCCGAGCATGAAGCGACTCACACAGCCGCGCGGTGAACCCGGTACACGTTGGCTCTATGAACTAGGCGAACCCGTAAAACCAGTTTTTCGGAGCCAACCATGCTGCAAGCGCCATTCCAACTGTGGCGGCGACAGCTTGGCTCTCGGCGGTATTTTTTGGAACAAAAACCCACGGATGATTTCGGGCGGGTATGTTCCATTGAGGCAGGTTGCGAGTTCCTTGGCGGTGAATTCGCCGTCATAAAGACCGGCGGCCCTGGTTGGGGCAGGTGATGTAAGCCCGCTCGCCGCCATCGAGCGGTTCATCGCAGCGTGGTTTCGCATGACGGTGTCGAGTTCGTCGAGCGTTTCGCCGAGGCTGGTGCCTTCTTCTTCGCTCATCTTCCGTTCCAGGAATAGCTCGCCAAAATCCATCACCACCGCCTTGTCGTCCTGCGGATTTACTTCTTTGTAGATAGCAGCGGCATGCTCGACCGCAGAGCCGACCAAGCGGTACCACATCGGGAACCGAGTTTTGGTTGGTGCATCGACCGGCAAATCCAGCATCGGGTTGCCGAGCAAGATCGTGTACAGCGCCCCGAGGATCCGTTCCCGATTGGTTTTCGTCCACAGTATTGGATTGTTGTGTACGAACGTCCGCGCCATTGGGTCGACCAGATCGGTGTCGACCCGCACATGCAGGGTGCGAGAGGCCAAAGCGCCGCGCGGAGCAATATTGATGCCTGTGAACAGGTGAATAGTGGCTGCCGCTGCGCTTATGTGCTCGCTGACGCCCAACTTGCGATCAGCGTAGTAATTCGCCGTACAGGAGCGTTCGAGGTGCGGACAGCTGATAAACGCGCCGTCGGGGATGTTGTCCCAAAGAACGTAGATCAGTCCGGCGTCGAAGTAGGCCAGCAAAGCCTTGCGGCGCTCTTCTTCGTTAAACGACCAAGCAAACGCCACAGCCTCAAGCCCGGTGACAGCAGCAATAATCATCTTTGCCAGTGTCGTCTTGCCGCTCTCGGCTGATGGTGCGTCTATAAATCCGACCGGCCGCTCACCCAGCAGTGACCGCTCGATCATCGTCAGCGCCAGGGAGATTGCGACGCATTTGTCGGTAAACGAGCAGCTGACATCGGCCAGCCAGTCGTTGAGCAGGAAATCGAGCGCCGTCGCCACCGGAGCATTGTCGCCAATACGGCCGCCCGGTAGGCATTGGGCGCAGCTTGTCGTCGATGATGAAGGCGATCCCCCTCAGCCTGTCGAGCCCTCGGGGGTTGATGATTTCGCCGTTGCCAAGCACCAGGGGCAAGGGCGAGATGGCTACCAGCTTGGGCAACGTGCTGTCGTGCCATTGCCTGTAGTGATTCACGAAGGCTGGCGGGCACTGCACGCTGTAGCCGTCTTTTGCGTCGATGAAGTCGATGTGCTTTTCCAGCAGGTTGGCAGCGTCGCAGTTATCCAGCTTGTGAATGTTCCATTGCGGAGCCGCTGCGTCGTCAGAGGCATCTGATGAGAATGCGTGCGTCCCTGGGACCACGGTGCAGCGAGCACAGTTAAGCTCGTCTTCAATATGTCGGCTTGGTGGAATGTCGCTGGTCGCAGCTTTCAGAATAGCGTCATAGGCTTCCATCTCTGGAATCCAGGGGGCATTTGAAGCCGGGGCATCGCGCTGCGGTCGTGGGTCGGTGCGGTTCATCCGCGCCATGGCCCGCACTGCCGCCTTTTGCTGTTTGTCGTGCTGTGCGCGCGCCTGTTTGAGCTTCTGCTGAACGGGACGCAGCCCGACCTTAGCCACCTTCGCGGCCTGTCTGACCAAAGCATCCGTCTCGACTTCATCGAGACTGCCGGTGAGCACATGGTTGATCATGGTTTCGACCACGTTGCTCGCGGCAGTCTCGTCCAAGATTTTCTTGATGGCCTCGGCGTCGAATTTCAGTTCAAAAGTTTGCCCGCCGTGAGCAAACGAGTTGACAAATATGCTGCCATTCGGCCGCCGCAGCACCTTGGCGGTTTGTAGGCCGTAGGATGGCCCCTCCCATGGATCGGCCAGCGGCTCGTCAACGTACTTGTCAGGGTCCGCGAGCACTGCGCCCACCGTCACGACTCCGATGGCCGGATCGGCGAACGTCAATTCGACGGCGGGCAGCAGCACACCGTCGGCATGCTTGATTGCAATCCGACGGGCGACCTGTTCGGTAACGCAACAGCTCGCCGCAATCTCCGTAGTCCGTTGCTTCAGCCACGCTGTGCGCACCCGCGCGCATTCGGCATTGAGCGCGAACGCTGCCTTGGTTTGTAGTTCTTTCAATCGGGATTGCTCGATGGTATTCAGCGGCGGGCATGCTGTTCGTGTATCCAGCCAGTTGCCGCTCACCACTTTCGGCATTCGCGCAGTTTTGTCTTGCGCCAGTCCCGGCCCCAGGAGCGGTGGCCCCTCAAAGCATAAATGTTCAGGCGTGGCGACCGCGCGGTCGATGATCGACCGCGCCAGCAGCGTCCCCGCTGCACTGATCGCGTACCAGCCCAGCCCCATCAACCAGCAGCGGTCGTTCAGGGTCTTCAGGAACCGTTCGGAGTCGGAAACGTCCTTTATCCCGAGATAAAGATGGATGCCGCCGCTATCGGCAAAGGTTTGCCCGGTATCGGTTCGGAATAGGCCCGCCGAAGTTGAGGCCCGCACGACGTAGCCGGTATTTTTCAATTCTGGAATGGTCATCCCCAAGGCAGCGACGAAGCCGCCGTTCTGTTCCAGTTTGTCCTGGACCTCTGCCGTGATCCCCTTGCGGTCGAAATCACATAGGCAGAAGCCGCGCCGACCCTCACCGAACGTCAGGTAATCGCGGCTGCGGCTAATGATGTCTGGGGCAGTCACGCCGTTAAGCGCCTTCTTGGTGACCACGGTCACCTGCACCGGCAAACCACCACGCATGGACCCCAGCGCCAGCGCCTGATTGGACGATATGGTGCCAATCAGGTGAGCAAGTGCTTGCGCGTCACTGATTGCAATGCGCATCGCCGTGCCAGCCACCATCTGGCCGCCCTCGGTCTTCATTAGGTTGCCGTCGGCATCGAGCGTAAATTGTTTGGTCAACGCACCACGGACATTGACGAACAGAGTCAGTTCCGGGGTGGCTGGATCGCCCTCCGCGCGGACTTCGTCAATCGACTGACCATCGCCTTCTTGGGCCACCGGCGGCGCGTCAGGAGTGGGGGCGGATTCCGCAGGAGGAGTTTCCGGCTGTGTGGGCAATCCCAGCTTGTCGCGCAGATCCGACAGCTTCCAATAATTCGCAGCACCGTTGCGGAAGAGTTTTACCAATTGCGGTGCAGCGGGATTTCCCAGGTGCAGCGTGCCGGGGAGCCGCACGCGCGACAAATCGATGGCGGGGTCGGTCCCGAGCTTGATGCTCAGGTGCTTTTGAAGGACAGGAAGCTGGTCGAGCGGAATGTCGGGGCAGATGTAGAAAATTCGCACGCGGCCGTTGTACTCTACGATCATATCGGCCTTTGCGCCGCATGCTTCGATGGTTGCCGATGCACGATCAATTTGCTCGTTATCGTTCGCTTCGGCAAAAAGCGCGCGGGGGTGTTGATTTTTTGTTGCCACGAAAACGCCGATGCGCTCGGCGGGTGTGTTGAGCACTTCGATTACCGGCCATATTTCCTCGAACGTGGCAACAACCGGGTTGGAGTATTTGCGATGGCCAGCGCCATCGTCGCTGAATAGAAAGATGTATTTTTTTGCATGAGGATAAAGGGTGGCGAGAAAATCCTTCGCCATGGATGCATCGTGTGAGGGAGTGAGTTGTGCGTTATCTGCTGCTTGAAAATTCGCTCCGGCCATGACATTTAATCCTGCGTTGGAAATGCAATTCCCGAACGTGCCTTTGCGCCCTTGCTCCTTCAGCCGAGTTGAGGGCGTTCTTTTTCAGGGGGCGCGCGGGCCGGGTGTCGCCAACGCCCGGTCGACTTTCTTTATGCGCCCCCCACCGCGATCGGCTCTGGCCGGTATTCAGCCAGTACGCGCAACGTGCCAGTGTCGACGTCGACTTCGATCCCGCGCACGGTCAACCCGGCCTCGATGGCGGCGCGCACCAAGCGTGCGGTTTCAGTCACTTTGAAACGCGAGGCGCCGCGCGTGCGCGTCTGTTTGGTTTTGAGTCTGGGCATGTGTCTTCCTCCGGGATGCGGGGGGACAATAGGTCGAATAGCACAAAATGTACTATTACTGTGGGGGATCCCGTTATGACTGTATCGCAACCAGTTCTTTACAGTCAATCCAAGACAAATATAGTTCACAAATGCACGTTTTACTGAATATTGGCTCGGGAGCCGAGCCTGCAACGAGCCACAGGTTTTGGCTTGCCGATGCTCCCGGCGCGCCCTGCGCGAGCCCGCTGGAAGCGCAATTGACGTTGAAACTCGCCCAGCACCCCAGCAGCCCCAAAATGAGCCAGAGCGGCCCCGCGCGACCGTTTCGTCGCGTCAAACAAATGGGTGTGAGCCGGCGGCTATTCTGTCGACGGCCTACTACGACAGCGAGCGGATTCCACGCTGCAGATCTCGCAGGGGTGAGCCACCCGCGCGGCCGTTCGCCAATGCATTAAAAGACAGCAGCTAGAAATTCCAGACCGTTCGCCAATATGCATTAAAGACAGCCCCCGGTGCCGTCTTCAAGCGTGGAAATAGTCATTGGTAGCCTCCTACCTCTGCAATTTCTGCACTGCTCACGGAACCGACGCCTCTTCCCTGAACAGATACGACCGGCCGCTGCGAATGCGCG
>Ga0306926_10009259_pt1 | contig 10823 bp, 17 predicted proteins | sample flu12Cox44000178_FD_203759 | JGI IMG/M metagenome (GOLD analysis project Ga0306926, IMG submission 203759) | Lab enrichment of tropical soil microbial communities from Luquillo Experimental Forest, Puerto Rico - flux8day.12C.oxic.44.000.178 (v2)... | ecosystem: Environmental > Terrestrial >... | reverse complement strand
ACCGTCTCGGCCTTGTATTCAGCCGAAAACCTCCGCCGCTTCCGTTTTCCGTCCTTCTCCACCGTTCACTCCTTCCGCGCTTACTTTTGCGCTTTTCGGAGTGTCCATCAAACCGGGGCAATTCCACCATCAGGACCCCACCGGCTAAGGAGCGTCCATGTCCATAGGGGTCCCGTCGATGAGCGGCGGGTGGGGGTTCTAACCTCGGTTTTGACGATCACAACTCGGCCTCAACAGGGCGCCACCTACGTACCCCGCAAGAGATTCGTCGAGTCGGTCCGATTGAGATCCCATTGGTGCTCGAATAGGTTCGCAGGAAGGTGCTGATAGTGGGGAACGCATATGAGAGGAACGGCTGACGGTCCTCTTTCGCATCCGTCTGATAGGGGCGTTCATGTGAGCGCTGACAATGCTGACGACGTAAGCGAGGATCGCAGCGTCGCCACCAGCAATCTCCTCAAGCGGATTGCGAGCGCATTAGAGATTACCGACCTGATCGCGCTGATGATGGTGGTTGTGACCGGGCTTACCGCCTACGCAACTTGGAAGACAGCACAAGTAACGAACGAAATACTACTCACTTCGCAGCGTCCCTACATCGGAACGGAGTCGGTCAGCTTCGCGGTTATCAGCGTCGTGCTCAAAGTCAAAGGAAAACCCTTGCCCGACGATTTTGAGCCGCGTTCGAAGGACTAACGTCCTACCTCGCGAATGATAATTTCCTGTCTCTTGGCCCGCTCCCGCTCCGCTCCTTGATTGGTTTAGCGTGCGTAGCGCAAATCTCGTGTTGCCGGATAAGTCGCCCGCCGCCGTCGATGCTTCGGGCGATGGGTTGGCAGCAAGGGCTCTCTCTGCCTGAGCCGGGGGTCGTCGCTGGCGATGCATTTGCACGTACCAGTCTTGGCCGAGGAGTTATGCGGGATGTCGGCTTTACATTCCGTCGCCAAATCGAATGACTCTAACTTTTCCCATTGATTCAAAGGTTCGTCGACATCGGAATGGTAGTTGTAGATGCAGTCCAGCAGTCCGTGTAAACCTGTCCTACAGGAGTCTTGAAGGGACGGACACATCAGATACCATCCGACCGAAAATACCGCTGCTGTTTGGCAGAACTTCATCGTTCAAACTCTCAATCCAACCCGATCAGTCCGTGAGGCGCGGATCGTCTGAGGCGATGCATGTTGCAGCGAGCTCCTGATCTGTTCTAGTTTTCAATGTGGCATCGGCCATTTGAGATGCTTGCTTGCCGCATACCGAGGCCATGGCTTCGGTTGCTGGTCTGCGCTCTTCCTTACTAGGGCCGCCCCGATGCGCCGCGAGCGACGACAAGCCGGCTTGACATTGGCTGAGGCTCTCAAATGCGTTTAGCTGAAGCCAGTGAGATAGTGACGCATCCGGCTGAATTTGGGTCGCTTCTGTATCGAAACGCCTTTTGGTAAACATCTCCAGTGGTGTCTCAAGGTCCCCACTGGCCTTTGCAAAAAGCCAATTTGCATAGTCCATTGTCGTGGCTGTCTCTGGGAGGGTGTTACCCGGGGGTGTCGTTAATCCGTGTGGACTAAGTACGCCGCAACTATCGTCCAGGTCTTTCTGAGTTGGTGGAATAATCAAATACCAGCCGAGTATGGCGAATGATGCGGCGTGACAGAGCCTCATAGTTCAAATCCCCATGCTGATACCTGTGGATTGCTGCAGTGGGTGGACGGGCTGTTGAGATAGCGTTTTGTTGGTGCTGCTGCACGGCATCAAGGACAATCAATTTCTCGTCTTGTCTGCCACCGCCTTGCGCAAAACCTGCTGTCGTAGGTGTGGATCTGCTCGCCCCTCCATCATCACGTCGCCCGAATTAACGCCGATGCGAAATTCCATCCGGCACTCGGAAACCATTTTGGTAGTTTTCGGTCTTGAGCGAAGTCTGAATGTCGACGGCACAATTCACCGCCTCGAGCACACTCGTAAACTCCGCCAGAACACTATCGCCATCGGAGTTAACGAAGCGCCCGCGATAACCTTCGATGAGGCTGTTGATTATTTTGCGATAGGCAGACAGGGTGCGCAGGGTCGCTTCTTCGTCGTCCCCCATCAGGCGGCTGTAGCCGTAGACGTCGGCGCACAGAATCACGGTGAGCTTGCGCTCCAATGCTGACCCTGCTGAGGGCTGATAGTCCTGCGGCATTTTTGCGTTGTCAAACCGCCTGGCCGATGCACTTGCCTTGCTAAGGCCCGATGCGGAATCGTTAAAACACCTTCACATTCGAGGCGAAGTTACGCGACGGCGGATTCGGCTGCTCGGAGCCCGGCCCTATGTAGGTTCCGATCTATTTTCGTTCCGTCCAAAGCCTCACGACTAATTTCAATTAATGATCTGTGCGAGCTACACTCGTTCCCTTGTTCTTTCTTGAGAGGGCTTGATCTTGCTCCCGTGGTCCAGTAATGAAACTACTTACGAACCCGTTCAATTTATATTGAGCAGTTCTAGGGGACGACGATCCACTCCCAAGGGTAGGGGGCTCATGTCGGCAGAAATCCGAAGCTGCTATCAGAGCTGGTCTTTGCATAGGACGTTCCAGCTAAGTGGGGCGTCTGCAGTTCACGCCTTCGGGGGACGCGGCTCACCCATCGATTCACGCACTTCCGCTTAAGCAAGTACTAAAGCCGATCAAAACCTTATCCTTTGTCTCGGCCTCTCTCTAGCTGAATACATACGTTCAGGTGTCTCTAATCTGAACGGTGTACGGCCAGCTTCGTGCACAGTATTGCTTAGTTGCCCAGCGTTTGGCGAATTAGCTGTGCTGACGGTCTATGGGGAGCTACGCTAGCCAGGAGTGAGCTAAAATGCACTTATTGCTAACAGCTATATACCAACAGTTACTAAGACGCCAAGATGGCTATGGCCGAACGCCCTCTCAGGCTCGGTCCTATTTTCGCCTAGCTGTGCTGGCGGCTGGATGGTGGGTAATTGCTTTCAACGCCTACGCGCAGAGTTCAGGGACGCCGAGAACCTCGCACTTTCGTACTCAGTCCAACCAACAAGGAATCGCGCCTTTTGCATTCTACGGGTTCGGGGCGCCGCTCAGCGGCATCGCGAATAATCCAGGCGATCTGGCGAACTTCAACAATGGCCTGCTGAATTTCCAAGAAGTTGAAACCTTAAACCCAGCGAGTGCCCCTTCGGGCCCGCCTGGCCAGCTCGGACCGTTGTTCAATAACACCAACTGTGCAGCTTGTCATAGCAATCCGGCTCGCGGTGGTGGTGGCCTGGACCTGGTGGAGCAGCGGCTATCCACTGGCGGTCCACCAATTAGGGAATTTGCGGTCGATCATATGCTGTTCGGCGGAGCCTTGGCACAAGGCGAACTTGGACGCATTTTTCAGTTCGGCCAGATCGCACCCCCTCTGGGAGCGGAAATCGGTATTCCCGACAACACCCCATCGGTCTGCCAGCAGATCGAATATGCCCGAGGGTTCTCGCCGGAGTTGCCCATTTGTATAGCCGATAGTCCTAATGATACAGGCCTTAGCGGAAAACCAACCTGCGTGGCCCACCGTGAGGCTCTACCGTTGTTCGGCGATGGTCTGGTCGAAGCTACTGCTGACTCCACTTTTCAGGCTATCGCTGCTTCGCAGCCTCACTCGATCAGAGGCATCGTGCGGATGGTAGCGGATATTGAAAATTTCGATGGTCTCGCCAGTGAGGTCAGCGCAACGGCAAAGGCCGCCTTGAGCGTTCCACATGTCGGACGTTTTGGCTGGAAAGATGACTTCGCGAGCCTCCTCGGTTTCGCAGGCGACGCCTATTTCAACGAGATTGGCATCACCAACGACCTCAACTCGCAACCCAACACCACGTGTGCAATGGGCGTACAGCAATGGGATGTTACGTTGCAAACCGCCGACGACCCGGAGGACTCGGTCGATTCCAGTGGGCGAGCTGACCTCGACCGTTTCACCGACTTTATGCGTGGTCTCCAACCTCCACCCTCCGCAACACAGAACGCTTCGGCTCAGAGCGGGGAGCAATTGTTTAGGCAGCTAAACTGTACCGGCTGCCACGTCGAGTCCATTACCACATCGGCCAACCCCGCGTCATTTCTTCCACCGACTATCAATGGCACGCCGATATCTCACAACGTTAATTCCTCCTTGGCCAGCGTTACCTACCATCCGTACGGTGATTTCCTCCTGCACGATATGGGGTCGCTGGGCGACGGGGTCAACGATGATCCTGCTATCCCACACGACGAGCGGCTCATGCGCACCATGCCGCTCTGGGGTATTCGAGCGCGACAGCGCTTTCTACATGACGGCCGCGCTACCGACTTATCTACTGCTATTGAACTGCACGACGGGCAAGGCCAAGCGGCAGCCCAATCATTCAAGGAACTGGACGCCCAGGATCAGCAGAATCTCATCGATTTCTTGAACAGTCTCTGATTTCTTGGCAGCGCAGCACACCTTAAAAAGCAGCGCCGCGTAACTATCTATGTGGTCCGCTCTTACGCATATCAGTGGTCCTTGGCTTCCGGCAGGACAAGTCTCACTAAAACAACTCCTAAAGTCGCTGCAAGTGATCATCAATCGACGTGCAATGCCGTCGAGCCGACGACATACGGAACGAAGGTGCGGTTCGGGGATTGAGCGTGCCTTTCGCCACAGGAATGATGCCGCCAGGAGCCCGCTCGCAGAGGGTGGTAGCGATGGCTGACCCGGATGGCGTTGGGCCAACGCCACCGTCTGGCCGCGTTGACCCCCCAGCTTGGTTAGCCGAAGCGGTTCGGCAAATTCGGGCGATCGACTACGAATTGCACGCTGGGCTCAGGATCATAGCCAACGCTGAAATAGGTCCAGAGCAGTGGGGGGAGTTTGCTGCGGCTTTCATCGGAGCGCAGGCGAAACGCAGCCGGCTGATGGCGCGAGTGCTTTCATTTTTGGCCGAGTTGAACAAGGACACGTTGATAAATATCCAATCTGACGAGAAAGGCTCGGGATAGAGAGGAGAGCGAACAACTCATACAAGTTCGTAACCAGGATGCCACCGTGGGCCAAAACCAAGCTAAACTCTTGCCGAATGAGGCCGTCTGGGTCTAAAAGGCGAGTTGAAATCGGAGACTCAAAACGGAATTCCGGTTTAGAATGGGCTGTTGTGCTTGAGGGCCTATAGGACAAAACTCCAGAGTTGCCGCAGTTGCGATCATTTTTCGAACCCAAGGTGCGCAGCCGATGCGCTCCTCTCTCGGATCAGCAAGGAAGAAACACTATGAAATACTTCGCCTTTGTGGCACTCATTCTTGCCGCAGTCGATGTGGCTTCGGCGCAGCAAATGGTGATCACCCCAGCAAAAGGACAGAGCCCAGCCCAGATGGAACAGGACAAAGCCGAGTGTCAGTCGATAGCACAGCAAACCAGCGGCTATAATCCGTCCCAGCCAGCCTCAGCGCCCTCCAATGCTCCTCGATCAAGGGGTGGGCGCGCACGTGGGACCGCAGTTGGAGCGATGGCAGGAGCGGCCAAGGCTGAGGTGAATGCACAGCGGTACCCGGGATACGCGAATGTCAATGAGGACGTGCAACAACAATACCGTCAGAATCAGGCCAAGTCCTCAGCGGCCGCCGGCGCAGTAATCGGTGGCGCCCAGCAGCGCAGGCAGCGCCGTCAGCTGAATGCTCAGCAAGCACAGCAAACATCGCAAGCCAGCGCTGGTGCGAATTCCTTCAATCAGTCTTACAAGTCTTGTCTGATCGGCCGGGCGTATAGCGTGCAATGAGTCGAAAGAGGCTCACAGGGCTTATTCGCCATAATAAGTAATTCGGCCTAATTTCTCAACGCTTTAGTCGAGCCCTGAAGCGACCGGTTGCCGAGCTCGCCTCGGCAACTACTTCAAGCTCAGCGCTGACGGGCCGATAGCGCTGTTGCCGAATTCTTTACCGGACAAGATACAGATCGGTGTCGGTGTCGGCGCCAGGCGTAAATTAGGTGACTATACATCCAACGGGTTTCGCCGATTTAACTCATAAGTCTCGCCTCCGCCGTCATCACCGGCAAGCAATTGCGAGATAATCAGTGGGAGAGCACATCGATATCGTGCGCCATCCCATCATCGCGTGCGGTAACGTCGGAGGCTTTTGTCCAATCGATAACATTGCCAACGCTATTAGCAGCAGCCAATTGTCAAACAAATTCAAGGTCGTCCGTGCTTTTCTTTCGGTATGGGTCTCGATGCGCTTCAAGGAAGATTCGACCGTCTTGAAGTTTCGCTAACAGCATCGGCTCGTAAATGATCTCCCCTGGCTCGTTCACTTTCACTTGACGGAATAAAGCTCCAGCATCCTCGGGATGCATCCGGATATAACCCCGGCTCTGAAAATCGTATATCGATAGAGGTTTGTTGGTGCCGTGAATCCCATACGATGAAAAACTCAGACCCATCCAGTAGCCGCCAAGAGGGTTTCCGGGTCCCGGTGGTATGGTTTTTTGACCACTTTTCCCGCGCGCGCCCACTCGTTTTGAATGGATTGTGGAACGTACCAGGTCGGGTTTTCACGCATTTGAACGACTGAAAACTCGCCGATGGGCGATTCAAACGCCGCTTTACCTGGACCGACCGGATAATTACTAGCGACCTCGCCGCCCCTCAACAAAAACAGCTTTCGCTGCGGCAGATTGATTAGAATGCCGCTTTGAAGGTCGGCTGGGACGACATGACGATTGTCGATTCTAAGTATCTGCCCTGGTTTCAGCGCGGTGTTTGCTCTAAGTCCGTTCATTGCCGCCAGAGTCTTAGTTTCAATGCCCTTGCGAGCACCGATGCTGAGAAGACTGTCACCTGGCCGCACTGTATACTCAAATTCGCTTCCCACCATGATATGCGCGAGGGGCGGCAAGTCCTGAGCCCTTGCAAAAGAGCTCACACTGGCGACCAATATTGCCATTATCGGCACGGCCCAAAGCTTCGAGCTGCGTGATGCGCGCCGCATGTGTGCAGCGAAATTCTGCGTTTGGTTTTCAACCATTGGAAACGTCTCCGTAAAGGTGTGCACCCAGTCCGGGCGAGGCGCGCAAGAATTGCCGGTCGAAACCTGACGGTACTAGTGGAACCGCTGGAGTCACCTGGGTCATATATAAGGCTTCGATGCGGTTTTCGATCTGGCATGCCTCGTCGCGCGCCAGCCGCCATGTCGCAACGCCAGTCTGCGAAACAGCCGAACATGGTCAACGTCGCCTCTCGCCGAGGCGCAGGCACTTCAGCCCCTAATATCCAGGTTGCCTGCTCGGAAGTGCGTCTCTTTTAAAGAACCAGTGAGCGCCGAGAACAGAATCTTTTCATTGCGTTGGCAGGCGTGAAGCGTAAACGAGTTCTCGCCGGAATCTTGATCTGCTCGCCCGTGGCGGGGTTGCGGCCTACACGCGCCTTGAGCTTGCGCTTACGAAATACCCCTAGACCGGCAAGGCGCAGGGAACCTTCCCTTTTGAGCTCGCGGGTTACTAACTCGTTGAGTTCGTCGAGCGCGGATTTTGCCTGCCGCTTCGAGATGCCGATTTTGTCGGCCAGGTAGGCTGTCATTTGTGTCTGCGTCATCAAACAGCTGTCAACATTCAACAAGATGAGCCCGCACAGTCTCAAATTCAAGATGGTCGTAGCATTTTCACAGTAGCAATTGCTGTTATACGAAATGCCTTGTCAAAGCTGGTGGCATCTATTGTTCGGTGCCAACGGACCATCGGGCCGTTGCGAAGATCCATTTGTATTCGGAGTCAACATGTGAGCGCAGCTGCGATAGCTGAAGTGACGGTTAAGGTCACACCGGACGAATACAATGAATATTTGCGGCGGGTCTACAAGGCGGCCGATTTCAAGAAGCCAGAACACCTCGTGGGGCTGACGAAGTCGCTACCGCCCGAGCAGATGAAGAAGCTCATCTTAGCCAACACCAAGGTCACAGACGCAGACTTGCGCAATCTGGCCAATGACTTCCACGTCTGCGGGTTGCGGCGTTGGCAGAAACGAAACAGAATAAGTGCGGCAATATCGGTATCAGTGCGGCTCGGTATCAGGGAACTGGGCACGCTTAGACGACAGCGCACATATGTTTGCCGTTCATAAAGGTCCCAGTGCTCAGCAGACGCCGAGGCATGATTGCTTTCGCTGCAGGAGTGGCCGCAGCATCTTTGCGAGAACATGTCCGGTAAGAGATTTCACCCAATGTCGTCACCCAGCTTAGATCTGGCATAGCGAATACCTTCCGCGAAGGGCGACTTATCAATTCAAGGGCTTCCCGAACTGCCTTGGTCTTTCCCCATCGAAGTATCCCACCGATAGGTTAGATACCGTGATGTGGATGAATCCTTTTCATTGTTTCAAAGCTCCTCGGTGCAGATGGCAATGGGAACGAAGGGGCGTCGGTTCTTGGCGACTGAGTAAATAGCCGCCAGCAACTTGCGCATAGCGGCGACAAGGGCAACTTTATGCGGTTTGCCACGCTCGATGAGTCGCCGATAAAAGGTTTGCAGCCAGGCATTACAGCGGCTGACGGCAACAAGGGTGGGCATCCACAGCGCCTGGCGAAGTCGCCGATTACCAATCGGGGTAAGCGACGAGCTCTTTGGTCGGCGCTTGCCAGACTGATTCTGTTTCGGACAAAGGCCAACATAGGCAGCCAATGCGCGGGCGCTCTCGAAGCGCGCGGGATCACCGAGTTCAGCGATCAGGCAAGCCGCCGTATTGTCGCCGATCCCGGCGATGGTGGTTAGAAGCCGACCAATCTCATGCTGTTGGAGCTTCGCTGCGATATCGCTGTCGAGTTGCTTTAGCCGCACGCGCAGGGTCTCGAGGTCTTCGCAGGCGTAGCGTACTCCGAGCTGATGAGCCGACCTGGTGACGGCCGTCGTAACAGAGCTGCGCCAGACGACGGCGCGAAAGGCCGTGAAAGGCCTGTGCTGTCGGATAGTGGCGCAGGATCGTGGTAGCCAGCGGACTATTAAGCTCCCCAGCCTGCACGCAATCGTGCGCGCATGTTATTGTGAATGTCAAAGGGGTAAATCCGCACAGGTGCTAAACAATCCCTTAAAGGTTTTCCAACGTCTGTCAATGCGATTCTATCGCTCATGAACAAGTTGACCGCTGAAGGTCGCAAGAAAATACGTGACAGCAGGCTGGAGACACTCCAGGCGTAAAGACCCGAATGTCAAAGGCTTGCCGGTGTATCAGCGCAGTACGCTTGCGGAGCTGAGGCTGGCTGGCCGGGACCTTTATGCTGACATCAGACGTCGTGGCGTCATGCTGCCGACTGGTGAAGTTAATCCTGCAGTCGAGGCGCACAGAAAAAATGCGCACGAACAACTCTACAGCTTAAGCGTGTACACGGACTTGAATCGCGCGCACAGTCAATCGGCGATTGAACTCACGCCGGCGGAGTGTGACGAGATCATTGCCGCCGGTACCAGGGAGGAGTCGGTAAATGAAAACGCTCCAGCTGACGAAACGCCGCCTGCCGTTGAGCCGCCGGACTGAGTGTTACCGAAAAGTCCCTGCCGAAAATCGGCGCTGTTTTCGGGATATTTGCTCGATTTCGGCTCCTTGGGAGCGTTCCGGAGAATGTATACACTTCGGCCCCCTCGGCCTCGCTAGACTTTGATCCGCTCGACTTCCTCGAAGGTGAGTTCCTCGCGCGTGCGGTCGTAGAGTTTAGTCGTGCCGTGGCGATTCGTGGTTGGCAATGGTCTGGGTCTGGGCATGCTCTAGCGTACAGCCGGTCTGCAATTCTTCATGAACATCTTGGGGGCTCGGAAGCGTGGATCGCACTGGAGCGTGAACATTGTGAACGTTTGAACGTACAGCGGGACATTAGAATGACCCGAACCTAGAATTTGCGAGGCTCTGGAGGCTTTGATTTCCAGGCCTTGCGACAGAGACACCGTCCCAGCAATGTTCAGAATGTGTATCCACAGAGTTTCGAGAAAGGTCGCCACTTGGGCAATCCGCAGGGAACCGAGCGCGGTCATTGTCATGCGGACTCGCCCGCGCCGCGAGGCCTACCTGAATATCAGCGCAGCAGCAAAGGAATTCGCGCAACTGGCATCCGCAATACCGGTCCGGTCCTTCTTCCGCTTGCGGGGCTTGATCTTACTCACGCGGGGCAGTAATAAGATTCGTTGATGAACTCATTCAATCAAGATTGAATGAGATTTCGTCCAGGAGAAATCTGCTCTATGGTGTTGGGGCTTATGTCGGTAAAGAACCGAGGCTGCTATCAGAGTTGGTTTTCGCTCTGTACCCTCCAGCTAAATGCCCTGTCTGTGATTCATGTTTTTGGAGGGCGCGGGTCTCCCTTCGGTTCATGTACTGCCGCTTGAGCAACCATTAAATACTACGTCCGGCTTCGTCTCTGTCTCCGAGCTTTCCCCGGCCGAAAAAACACGCTCAGGTGAGTAAAACTCTGGGCGGCACGACGGCGTGGCCGGACCGGCGCAGCGTTCTTTAGACTGATTCTAAGGAACACTGCTGCTGGCGCTGGCAGCTGGACGACATCTACCGCTATCAGTTTGACGACCATGGCCATAAGCCACCGTCGCAGCCGTAACACGGGAGAGGTGGCGGAACAACTCTAGTGTTGTGTCTCGTAAATAAGTGCCGCATTTCGAATGCTGCGTTTGATATCGGCGGCGGACTTGGTCCAGCGAAAGGGTTGGGCGTTGTCGTTCCAATGACTGAGCCAGTTCATAATTGCAGCCTCGAGACGACGGACGCTGTCAAAGCTGCCGCGGCGAATAGCTTGGCCGGTAATTACTGCGAACCAGCGTTCAACCAGGTTCAGCCACGACGCGCT
>Ga0306926_10009258_pt1 | contig 10823 bp, 10 predicted proteins | sample flu12Cox44000178_FD_203759 | JGI IMG/M metagenome (GOLD analysis project Ga0306926, IMG submission 203759) | Lab enrichment of tropical soil microbial communities from Luquillo Experimental Forest, Puerto Rico - flux8day.12C.oxic.44.000.178 (v2)... | ecosystem: Environmental > Terrestrial >... | reverse complement strand
GCCGGGCGGCCGCGGCCGAGCGCGGCGCTTTCGAACGATACCGTGCGATTGTCCTCGCCCGCTCGATCGGCAGCATTTTTACCGGCCGCATCAGTGGTGTCACCGAGTTCGGGCTGTTCGTCATTGCGGCGGAAAATGGCGCCGAGGGGCTCGTCCCGATATCGACCCTGCCCGGTGATTACTATGACGGCGACAAGCGGGCGCATCGGTTGATCGGGCGACGATCCGGCCGGATTTTCCGGCTCGGAGACGAAGTGAGGGTCCGGCTCGTCGAAGCCGACGCCATCGGCGGCCGTGTGGTTTTTCGGATCGATGTGCATGGTCGGGCGGCAATCCCTGGTAACGCGACCGGGGGCCCAGCGGGTAGCGATTTGCGTCGGCCCGCTTATGCCCGATCGGGCCGACACCGTTGATTGCCGAGCACCCTCAATCTACGGTGCTCGTCGCAGGCGAGCATGATCTCCGCGAGGATGGAGGATCGCGGGGTTCATTGTGGCACGGAATTCCGCGGTTTCCTCTTGTGGAGTCGGCGTCGTTGTCGTCGCGTCCGTTCGCTGTGCTCGCGCGAGCGAGCCAAATGGCCGTTGTCGTTTTGCTCGCCGCCTGCGCCGAGCGCCAGTCGCTGCCTAACGATCCAACGGGGAGATTATTCGCCCGCGGTCTCGACGAGATCACCGACCTTTATATTGCCCCGGTATCGGACCGTAGGCTCATTCTGGCCGCTGCCTCACGCTTCTCCCTGCTCGACAACAAGTTCTCCGTTAGGGAGAGCCCGGGAGCGGAGAACAAAACCCAAATCATATTGAACTACGCGGGCCGAGAGGTGGCCGTTTACCCGATGCCGGCCGAGGACGAGCCTCATGCGTGGGGCGCTTTGGTGGGCCGGCTCGTCGCCGATGCCAGAGCGGTATCTCCGATCATTGCCGCGCTTTCGGAAGACCAGGTCGACAAGGCCCTGTTCGACGGGATCACCGGCGCGCTCGACCGCTTCTCGCGTTACGCCGCGCCCGAGACCGCTCGCGATCAACGCGCTGTTCGCGACGGGTTTGGCGGAGTCGGTATAACCTTCGAGCTCGTCGGCGAAGAATTTCGGATCATCCAGGTGACATCCGGCGGGCCGGCGGAGGTCGGCGGTATCAGACCCGACGACCGGCTCGTTGCCGTTGATGGTGTGGCAACGGCGGGCCGTTCGCAGAGCGATGTGGTCCACGCCCTGCGCGGCCCGATCCTGAGCCCAGTAGAGGTCACCGTTTATCGTCCGAACCCGGGTCAGCAGCGCAGCTTTCGGCTTCAACGCGCCCTGGTCATCCTGCCCACTGTGACGATGTCGCAGGACGGTGGCGTCGCGATCTTTCGTGTCGCGGGCTTCAACCAGAATACGACACAGCAGATTGTCGAGGATCTCGAGCGATTGAAGCGCGAGGTTGGTCCGCGGCTGCGCGGGATCGTCCTCGATCTGCGGGGCAACCCGGGCGGGTTGCTTGATCAGGCGGTCAGTCTGTCGGATGTCTTTATCGCCAAGGGGCCGATCGTTGCGACGGTCGGCCGGCACCCCGCGAGCCGCCAGTTCTTCGCGGCATCCGGCGAAAGCATGGCACCGCAAGTGCCGATTGTCGCGCTGATCAATGGTGGTTCGGCATCATCTTCCGAGATCGTCGCTGCGGCCCTTCAGGATGTCGGACGCGCGGTCGTCGTCGGTAGCGCTTCTTATGGAAAGGGCACCGTCCAAACCGTTCTGCGCCTACCCAACGACGGTGAGCTGACGCTGACCTGGGCTCAGCTGGTCACTCCTTCAGGATATTTCCTGCACGAACACGGCGTCATTCCGACCCTGTGCACCAGTGATCTCGGTGATGATGACAACTCCGTCCAGCTCGCATTGCAGCGGACGAATGCCGCCGGTTCGCCGACATCTCGCCCGCGCGCCTCGCTTGATGAAGGCGACTGGTCTCAGCTGCGGCGCGCCTGCCCGGCGAGACAAGGGGATCACGAGATCGACCTCAAGGTGGCAAAGCGGCTTCTGGCCGATCCCGTACTTTTCAATCAAGCCGTGCACGCCCTCTCAGCGACTCCGAAATTGGCCGCGGCGCCGCTTACGGCGCCGACCGAGCCCGCCTTGACAGGAGTCGGCCGATCGCTATTTTCCGATCCATCACATCATTGAAACTTGAGGGACCTTTCCGATGGCCAAGACAAACACTGTGTTGATCAAGCTGGTCAGCAGCGCTGACACCGGTTTCTACTATGTCACAAAGAAAAACCCGCGGACCAAGACCACCAAACTCGAGCTCAAAAAATTCGATCCGGTCGCCCGCAAGCACGTCTTGTTCAAGGAGGCCAAAATAAAATAGCCGGCTGGTTTGGACCCCGACCGAAGTATCGAGCGTCGCTCCGCGTCGGCCGTCGCAACCCCTCACATTGTGCCGGAACGGATTGCCACGCGATTGCGTCCCGCCGATTTGGCGCTGTAGAGCGCATCATCGGCGCGCTTCAATAGCCGGTCGCGGTTGTCGCCCCCCGCGATGGCCGCGGCCACCCCGACACTGATCGTAACGGCCAGCTTCTCGCCGTCCGACCCGATAGCAAACGAGTTCTTGGCTACCGTAGCGCGGAGCCGCTCGGCGACCGCGGCCGCATTGGCGAGATCGGTCTCGGGCATCACCACGAGAAATTCTTCGCCACCCCATCGCACCGCGAGATCAACGCTGCGAACGCTTTTGATCGTCCGCGCGGCCAGCTCCCGCAGGACATCATCTCCAGCATCGTGGCCGTGAGTGTCGTTGACTTGTTTGAAATGATCGACGTCGAACAGCAAGACCGCGGCACTGGCGACATCCTGATTGACCCGCCCCATCAGCTCGTCGAGATGAGCTTCTCCATAGCGACGGACATAAAGATTGGTCAGCGGGTCGGTGAGCGCGAGCGACAGACCGCGCTGATAGTTCTGCTGCAGCCGGTCCTGCAGTCTCTTGCGGCGAACTTGGGTGGCGGTGCGGGCGAGCAACTCGTTCCGGTCCACCGGCCGAATGAGGTAGTCGTTGGCACCGAGATCGACGAGTCCTTTGGCCACCCTGATCAGATCGATATCCTCGGCGATCAGTAGGATCGGCAGCTGGCGAGACGCCTCGTTCGCGCGGTATCGCGAGACAAGCCGAAGCGGGTCGCAATTCGGCATCGACAGGCTGATAATGATCAGCTCGACGTTGCCGTCGAGCAATGTTTGGGCTTCGACGGCGTCGCCGGCACAGGCAACCAAATGTCCTACCGAGCGCAACGTCTTGGCGATTTGTGCCGCTGCAAAGCGGTCTTCTTCGACGATCAGGATGGTAGCAGCCCCGGCATCCTCGGCGGCGGCGATGTCGCGGCCGGCGAACCGGCCGCAAATCTCTTCCCGCAAGCGCCACTCTTCCATCATTCGCTTCAGCCGCGCCAACGAGCGCACGCGTGCGAAAAGGGCGATGTCGTTCACCGGCTTGGTCAGGAAATCATCGGCGCCCGCCTCGAGACCGCGAAGGCGGTTGGCGGAGTCCGACAAAGCAGTCACCATCACCACCGGAACATCGGCGGTCCGCGGATTGGCCTTCAACCGACGGCAAACCTCAAACCCGTCCATGCGCGGCATCATTACGTCGAGGAGGATCACGTCCGGCAGTTCACTGTCGGCAATCTGCAAGGCGCTGAGGCCGCTATAAGCCGACAGGACATCGAAATATTCGCTCGACAGTTTCGCCTCGAGCAGCTTTACGTTTGCCTCGACATCGTCGACCACCAGCACTCGGGCAGACATGAGCTGTTCGCACGCGCCAGGGTGAGAAAAGCGCTCGCCTCAGGAGAGGAACCGCTCGACGGTCCAAATGAAGCTGGCCACGGAAATCGGCTTTGCGATATAGGCCTCGCAGCCGCCGTCGCGGATCTTTTCCTCGTCCCCTTTCATTGCAAAAGCAGTCACCGCGATGATTGGGATCATGCGCAAATCATCGTCCTTTTTGATCCATCGAGTGACTTGAAGACCGGACACTTCGGGAAGTTGAATATCCATCAGGATCAAATCGGGATGATGCTGTCGGGCAAGCGCCAGCGCTTCGATGCCGTCCTTGGTCTGCAGGGTCCTGTACCCATGCGCGACGAGAAGATCATTGAAGAGCTTCATGTTGAGGTCGTTGTCCTCGACAATCAGGACCTTCTTCCGCGTCGGCGGCTTGGTGTTCTCGTTCGATTTCGGCACTTCGAGCGTCATGCTTCGCTGGCCTCGGGAAAAGTGCTGAAATATCGGCGGAGGATCGATTACTCCTCCCGGCGACCGACATCCCACCGTGGCTACGCTCGCGCGTTGTAGGGTATCGAACTTAACAATCCGTAACCGCCCCGCTGCCGAGCCCGATTGAGGCGCAGAGCCGATGGCATTCCGATTCCGTATCGGCATCGATCTTGGCGGCACAAAGATTGAAGCAGCAGCCGTCGACGGCCTTGGCGCAGTTTACGCCCGCCGCCGCGTCGCGACGCCCTCGGGGAATTATCGCGAGACGATAGAAGCGGTCACCGCTCTCGTTCAGGCTACCGAACAGCAGATCGGCGAAATCGCCACGATTGGGATCGGGATACCCGGGGCGATTTCGCCGATCACCGGATTGGTCAAGAACGCCAACTCGACCTGCCTGATCGGTCGCCCGCTGCGGCAGGATCTCGAGGCGGCGCTCGGGCGGCCGATCCGCTTGGCCAATGACGCCAACTGCTTTGCGCTGTCGGAAGCGACCGATGGCGCAGCCGCGGGCTTGCAGGCCGTCTTCGGCGTGATTCTCGGTACCGGTGTGGGAGGGGGGATCGCCCTAGGCGGCCGCATCCTCCTCGGCGCCAACGCCATCGCCGGAGAATGGGGTCACAACCCGCTGCCCTGGCCGGCGCCGGGCGAGACCCCCGGACCGGCGTGTTATTGCGGGCGCTCGGGTTGCATCGAGACTTTTCTTTCGGGGCCGGCGCTTGCGGCCGATCATCGCCGCCACGGGGGGCGGGAGCTGAGCACGAATGAGATCGCGCGGTTGGCGGCGCGCGGTGACGCGCATTGCGGCGCCACCCTCGAGCGCTACATGGGCCGCCTTGCGCGCGGACTGGCTGCGGTGATCAACCTGCTCGACCCGGACGCGATCGTGCTGGGGGGCGGTCTCTCCGGCATATCGGCTCTGTACGAGCGGGTTCCTCTCTTATGGGGGCAGTATGTCTTTTCCGACAAGGTCGCTACCCTCCTGCTTCCACCCGCTCACGGCGATTCGAGCGGGGTGCGGGGAGCAGCTTGGCTGTGGCCGATAGAGGAGGAAGCGTAACCCGGCGAGCGGCCGAGCAGGCGGTCAGCAGGTCGGCTTGCCCAGCGGCTCGATATCTTCCAGCTTGGCGCGGATCGAGTACTCGCCGTAATCGATGACCATGTCCTGCGAAACGCCGTTGTCGAGAAGGCGCATCCCGAGCTCGTAGTCGGGTTTTTCGGCGCTGGCATCCGCCGGGAAGAAGGCGAGCCGGACACGCCAGCCGGGCCGCTGCAGCAGGGGGCTGAGCTTTACGGCTGCGGGATCGGCGGTGACCTTGACCCCGATCGCCGCCGAAACCTGAACCGCATTCTCATCGGTTGCCCCGTCGAACACTTGGCGCGAGAGGAAGTTTTCCCCCGCATGCGCCTTGTCGATCAGCAGGATCGTGTGCGCGCTCGGGAACAGGACGCCCGGGTCGAGCTTGAGGGTTTGGGGTTTCGGCTTGGTGAACTCGACGCTGCCGCCCTTTCCCGCAGCATCGAGCTGCGCCTTGCCGTGGATATCCTGGTCGAGCTCGCCGTTGCGGGTTTGCTTTTGATTGAAACGATAGCGCAGCCCGTCCTTCGACTCCCAGGTGACAAAGCTCGATGCGACGTCGACATCGGGCGTTTCGCCGTAACGCATCTTCAGCCGATAGCGCTGCTCGATTGTCCAGCCGTCGCAGGTCTCACCCCATTCGTAGTCCATCGTGCCGTGCGCATCGATGACGCCCGAATCGTTTCGCGCGGAGCCCAAGGTCATCGAATATAGCGCCCGATGTGGGGCAATCTCGGCACTCCCGGCGGCCGTCATCGCCGCCGCCACAAGCCCTGCCGCAAGGGCGATCGATTCGATGGGCCGTTTGATCATGAACGCAACTCTCCTAAGGCGGTGACGCCAGACAAAAGCTCGCGATCCGGCCTGTCATGATAGGCAATTCTCGTTCGTGACGATCCCCGGGCAAATTCTACCGCGCCTCGGGTGGAAAGCCTCGATTAAACTTCAACGAAACGCCGCCCAGGCTCAGCGACGCACAGCTCTCGCAACCGGCAGATCGAGCCTGATGTTGAGCTCCCTCAGCCGCTCCGGCGAAACTGGTGCCGGAGCCTGCATCAAGAGATCCCTCGCCTGTTGGTTCATCGGAAAGGCGATCACCTCGCGGATGTTTGGCGTATCGGCAAGCAGCCGGACGATGCGGTCGATGCCAGGCGCCAGCCCGCCATGGGGTGGCGCACCATAGCGAAAGGCGTTGAGCACGGCTAGGAAGCGGGCTTCGACTTCGGCCGAGGCGTAACCGGCGATCGCGAAGGCCTTGTACATGATATCCGGACTGTGATTGCGGATCGCGCCGGAAGCGAGTTCGACCCCGTTGCAGACAATGTCATATTGATACGCCAGGATCGACAGCGGGTCCTGGTTTTCGAGCATCTCGAGACCGCCTTGCGGCATTGAGAACGGGTTGTGACTGAAGTCGATCTTGCCGGTTTCCTCATTCAGCTCGTACATCGGAAAGTCGGTGATCCAGCAGAACTCGAAGGCCCCGGTGTTGATGAGACCGAGCTCCTCGCCGACCCGCAGCCGCGCGGCCGCGGCGAACTGCATGAATGCGGCCGGACCGCCACAAACAAAAAACACCGCGTCACCGTCGTTGAGCCCGAGTTGCGTGCGGATGGCAACGGTGCGCGCAGGGCCGATGTTGTTGGCGATCGGCCCGGCACCCTCGCCGTCACGGAAGAAGATATAGGCGAGCCCCGGCTGCCCCTCTCCCTGCGCCCACGAGTTCATTCGGTCGCAAAAGGCGCGGCTGCCGCCCCCCGGCGCAGGGATCGCCCGCACCCGCACGTTGGGGTCGCGAGCGATCATGCCGGCAAACACGCGAAAAGCCGAACCGGCGAAATGCTCGGTCACGTCGTGCATGACGATCGGATTTCTCAGATCAGGCTTGTCGGTGGCGTATTGCAGCAACGCCTCGGCATAGGGAATGCGCCGGAACGGCGGCGGACTGACCTTCCGGCCTCCGCCGAATTCTTCGAACACCCCATGCAACACCGGCTCGGTCGCGGCGAACACGTCCTCCTGGGTGACGAAGGACATCTCCAGGTCGAGCTGGTAGAACTCGCCGGGGGCCCGATCGGCGCGGCTCGCCTCGTCACGGAAGCAGGGCGCAATCTGGAAATAGCGGTCGAAGCCCGCGACCATCAGTATCTGTTTGAATTGCTGTGGCGCCTGCGGCAACGCGTAGAACTCGCCCGGGTGAAGCCGGCTCGGCACGTAATATGGCCGCGCACCCTCGGGCGAGTCGGCGGTCAGGATCGGCGTCTGGAATTCGGTAAAGCCCTGCTCGATCATCCGCCGCCGAATCGAGGTGATAACCTGTGCCCGCAGCATGATGTTGGCGTGCATGCGCTCGCGCCGCAGATCGAGAAAGCGATAGGTCAGCCGCATGTCCTCCGGCGCTTCAGCCTCGCTGTTGACCGGGAACGGCAATGGCTCTGCGGTCGATTGCACCGCCAGATCGGCGATCACCAGCTCCACCTCGCCGGTCGCCAGGTTAGGGTTCACCGTATCGTCCGAGCGCGCGGTAATCCGGCCGGTCACCGTCACGACGCTTTCGAGGCGCAGCACGTCGGCCGTGGCGAACAGTGGCGACGAAACGTCGATCACGCACTGGGTAATGCCGTAGTGATCTCGCAGATCGATAAACAGGAGCTGGCCGTGGTCGCGCTTGCGGTGCACCCACCCCGACAGCCGGGCCGGCCGGCCCGCATCGGGAAGGCGAAGCGCGCCGCAAGTATGGGTGCGATAGGCGTGCATCGGGACAGGGTCCGGGACCGTATCGAAGGGAGGGAACACGGCATGGAAGAGCGACACTTGTCAAGGCGCGGACGATGTAGCGAACGAGGGTAGTTCCGGCTCCCCGGCTTCGATATACAGCGCAATCGATGACCGTAATCACCGACACTGCGGCGCTCGGCCGCTTTTGCGCCGCGCAACGAGGCGCCAGCTTTATCGCCGTCGACACCGAGTTCATGCGCGAGCGTACCTATTGGCCGATCCTGTGCCTCGTGCAGGTGGCCGGCCCGAACGAGGCGGCAGCGATCGACCCGCTCGCTCCGGGGATCGACTTGGCGCCGCTACTCGCCTTGATGGCGGACGAGGGCATTCTCAAGGTCTTCCATGCCGCCCGCCAAGATGTCGAGATCTTCTTCAACCTGTCGGGCGCCGTCCCGACACCGCTCTTCGACACCCAGATCGCGGCGATGGTTTGCGGATTCGGCGATGCTGCGAGCTACGAGACGCTGGTCGGCAAGCTCGCCCAGGCCGCGCTCGACAAATCATCGCGTTTTACCGATTGGTCGCATCGGCCACTGACCGAGCGGCAGATCCGCTATGCGCTCGCCGATGTCGTGCATCTGCGCACGGTCTATGACGGGCTGCAGCAACGGCTGGCGTCGAACGGCCGGGCGGCCTGGTTCGCCGAGGAGATAGCGGGGCTCGCCGATCCGGCGACCTACCGCAGCGAGCCGGGCGAGGCGTGGCGCCGCTTCCGTCTGCGCGGCAAGATCGATCCCCGCTTCTTTGGTGTCCTGCGCGAGCTTGCCGCGTGGCGAGAGACCGCGGCGCAGCAACGCAACCTGCCGCGCGGTCGGATTATCAAGGACGAGGCGGTGCTCGAGATCGCCTCCCAAACCCCGAAGACGATAGAGGCGCTGGCGAGGTCGCGCAGCCTCGGCAAGGGGGTCGCCACGGGCAAGCTCGGCGACGAAATCCTCAACGCGGTGCGGCGCGGGCTTGCTGGTGCAAAGGGGCTGGAGCCGCCGGTCGCGGCGCGACCCGACACCCCGCCCGGTCTCGGCCCGCTGCTCGAATTGCTGCGGGTCTTGTTGAAGCAGGCCTGTGAAGAGCATCAGGTCGCGCAAAAGCTGGTCGCCACCGCCGAGGACCTCGAAGCGATCGCCTGCGACGACCACGCCTCGGTGCCGGCGCTCTCCGGGTGGCGCTATGAGATTTTTGGCAAGGACGCGCTGGCGCTGAAGCAAGGCCGGCTGGGGTTGACGGTCCGGCGCAACCGGATCGCGCTGGTCCAGGTTGCCGGCCCCGCGCGATGATCGATGCCGCTGCTTACCGGGCTCCGGCTTCCCTGCGCGACGGGAAGATATCGGGAAATCCTCGATTTCGCGCTCGAAATCGGCCGAATCGCCGGGCCCAATGCCTTTCAGATCACGTACTTGCGCGACCAATTCCCTACTTGAGCGAACAGGGAATTAAATTGGTCGATCAGGGAAGCAAATCGGTCTAACACGGAACCACCAGGGATGCGGCTGAATTACCGCGCGGGCTCACGGCTGAGACCGTTGGCGGCGAGGCCGTCGAGATAGGCGCGCCAGCGCTGCTCGTGCTCGACGCCGAGCTCGTAGAGATAGGCCCAGGAATAGATCCCGGTCGAGTGCAGATCGTCGAAGGTGATGCGCACCGCATAGTTGCCGACCGGCTCCAGCTCGATGATCCCGACATGGGCGCGGCCGGCGACCAGGGTCTTCTGCCCGGGGCCGTGCCCCTGAACCTCGGCGGATGGACTTTCGACCCGCAGATATTCGGCCGGCAGGCGAAAGCGGCTGCCGTCGTCAAAGGTAACTTCGAGCAGCTTTTCCGCCTTTTTGAGGCGCAGCTCGACCGGCCAGCGTGTAGTCCCGCCGGTGTTCACCCGAGCTCCGTCAGGTCTGCGTCGCGGGCTTCGCCGACTGCTCGTCGTCGCGCAGCCGCCGCGCCTCGTCGACCAGCATGATCGGGATGCCGTCGCGGATTGGATAGGCGAGCCCCGACTCCTCGCAGACCAGCTCCTGGGCTTCGCGGTCGTAGCGCAACGGCGCCTTGCTCAGCGGACAGACCAGGATCTCGAGCAGTCGCGGGTCGATTTCCGGTGTCCCTTCCATGCCGTCCTCCCTGGCCCCGTCGCCTGCGTTAATGCCGCGCGCCGGGGCCGTCGCGCGCCGGGTTCAGCGCCGCCATCTCGACCATCGCGGTCAGCAACCGGGCGCGCTCGTCGAGGCTCGGCGCCTCGAGCAGCGCCTGCTTCTCGCTCGGCTCGAACGGGCAGATCATCGCGATCGAGGTGACGAGCCGCTCGCCCGGCACCGAGGTGATCGCGTCCCAATCGGCCTCGATCCGGTGATGCTGGAAATAGGCTCTGAGACCGCGCAGCAACCGGTCACGGTCGAAGCCGGGCTCGTCGTCGCCCCTCAAGTCGCGGGCGAATTCGCGCCACTCCGGGATGACCCGTCGATAACCCTCCAACAGCGGCAATTCCTCACGGATGCGAAAGCGGCTGCTGCCGGTCAGGGTGATCAGAAAGCGCCCGTCATCGGTCTCGGAAAAGGAAGTGATGCGGCCGGCGCAACCGGTCAGGTAGACCGGCGGATTGTCTCCGGCGATCCGCGGATCGCTCGGCTGCACCATGCCGATCAGCCGCTCGCCGGCCAGCGCATCGCGGGTCATCGCCAGATAGCGCGGCTCGAAGATGTTGAGCGGCAGCCGGCCGCGCGG
>Ga0306926_10009255_pt1 | contig 10824 bp, 9 predicted proteins | sample flu12Cox44000178_FD_203759 | JGI IMG/M metagenome (GOLD analysis project Ga0306926, IMG submission 203759) | Lab enrichment of tropical soil microbial communities from Luquillo Experimental Forest, Puerto Rico - flux8day.12C.oxic.44.000.178 (v2)... | ecosystem: Environmental > Terrestrial > Soil... | reverse complement strand
TCGCCGGCCGCGCCGGCCGCGGCGATCGCCCCGGACGGGTGATGATCCAGACGTACGCGCCCGATCACCCGTCCATCGTCGCCGCCGAGCGCCACGACTACGCCCGCTTCGCCCGCGAGGAGCTGGCCGCCCGGCGCGAGACCGACTACCCGCCGTACGCGCGCATGGTCGCGCTCCGCCTCGACGCGCGCGACCCGGCGCGCGTCCGGTCCGCGGCCGAGGCCGCCGCGGACGCCGCCCGCGCGGCAGGGGGCGCCCCGGTCACCGTCCGCGGCCCTGCCGAGGCGCCGCTCGCGCGCCTGCGCGGGCGCTCGCGCTGGCAGGTCTGGCTCACCTCCCACGATCGGCCCGCGCTGATCGCCGCCGCCCGCGCTGGCGCCGCCGCGGCCGGGGCCGGGCCCGACCTGCGCGTGGCCATCGACGTCGATCCGCAGAGCACGCTCTAGGGCCTTCTGTTGCAGGGGGATCGGGGACGCCGCATGATGGTCGCGTGCTCAGCTTGCGTGGGTCGCTGCGGGTGATGGCCGTCGTGGCCGCGTTCGGCGTGGCCGCCGGTTGTGGGCCGGGCTCCGGCCGGGCGGGCGACGGCGGTGGCGGCGCCGCGGCCGGGGGCGGGGCGGGCGCCGTCGGGCGGGGCGGCGCCGGTGGCACGACCTCGGGCGGAGCGGGCACGGGCGGGACGGCGTCAGGCGGAGGGGGCGCGGGCGGGACGGCGTCGGGTGGCACGGGAACGGGCGGGACGGCGTCGGGTGGCACGGGCGCCGGCGGCATGGCGGTGCGCGACTGCCTCCCCGACTGCGTCTCCTCGCGGCGCGCCGCCTGCGAGCGCCCTCCCGTCGACGCCGGCGGCGCCTGCTTCGTTTCGACGATCACGACCAGCTCGGGCGCCGGCCAGGTCGACTGTTACGCCAACGGCGTCCAGGAGATCCACACCCCCGCCGACGGCGGGACGCTGGTGACGATCACGACGCCCGACGGGCACACGGTCTGCTACCAGGTCCTGGTCGAGGGGAGCGGGCCCCAGCACTACGAGACGCCAGCCGGGCAGGAGTTCGCGATCCTCACCCCCGCGGGCGGCGGCCTCTACAACGTGACCTGCGGCGGGACGACGGTCTCGGTCGACATCAACAACCCCTCATGCGCCACGCAAAACGGAGGCTCTTGCACGTCCGGGACCTGCCCCTAGCGACGCGCGCGGTCGGTAGGCCTGCTTTTCCCGGCGATCGGGGGGAACGGTCCTGGAATCGGGGGGAAGGGTCCTGGTAGATTCTGGGCGAGCGATGAAGCTGCTCATCATTGCCGGGCCGTACGAGGCGGATCGGATCCGCAAGAGCGCGGTGGCCGCCGGGTTCGAGACCGTGGCCGTCGAGCCCGGCGAGAGCCTGTCCGGCTGGATCACGGCGTCGCGGCCCCAGCTCATCGTCATGGCGCCGCAGATGGTCAACCCCGACCCGGCGCTGGCGCTGGCGAAGGTTCGCTCGGTCCCCCGCGGCCGGGTCCCCATCTTCCTCGTCGGCGACGAGGCGGACGAGCCGCTCATGGCCAGCCTCAGCGAGGGGTTCTTCGTCCGCCCGGTGTCGCCCGAGGCGCTGCTCGAGCACGCGAAGGTCGTGCTCGCCGCCGAGCGCGCCCGCGAGGCGACCAACCTCGGCCACGAGTTCGGGCGCGGCCGGGGGACGCCGGGGATGGGCTCGCGACCGGCCCCGCCGCCGGGGACGGGCTCGCGTCCCGCCCCGACGCCCGGGATGCCGCCGGTCGGCGCCCCCCGCCCGCCGATCGGGCTCAAGCCGCTCGTGACCACGGCGGCGTCGACGGCGCCCTCCGCGCCGGGGCTCCCGGGCGGCAGCGACGCCAGCGTCCTGCTCGCGGCGCTGGACGCCGGGATCGACGCCCTCCTCGACGCCGAGCTGTCGAACGCGCTCGCAGCCGCGCCCAAGGTCGCCGGCCCGGAAGCGGAGTTCTCCAACCAGACGACGGCCGACATGAAGGCCGACGACATCCCCAAGCGCAAGCCTGCCGCCCCGCCGAGCGAGACCAACGGTGCGGGCGCGGCGCGCGCGGAAGACTCCCGCGGCGCGGCGCGCGCGGAAGACTCCCGCGGGGCGGCGCGCGCGGAGGACTCCCGCGGGGCGGCGCGCGCGGAGGACTCCCGCGGGGCGGCGCGCGGGGAGGACTCCCGCGGCACGGCGCGCGCGGAGGACTCCCGCGGCACGGCGCCCCGTAGCAGCGCACCCGCCGGCGACGGCCGGGCGCGGATCATCGCGCGCTACGCGCTCGTCGAGGTCGGCGACTACTACCAGGTGCTGGGCGTGGCGCGCGACGCGACGTCCGCGGAGCTCGAGCGCGCGCACGCCAGGCTCGCCCGCGAGCTGTCGCCGGAGGAGATCGGCCCCGGCCTCGCCGGCGAGCTCGGCGTCGAGATCGCCGCGATCCGGACAGTCGTCGAGGAGGCGCGGCGCATCCTGGGCGACCCGCGGCTGCGCGCGCGCTACAGCGCGCGGCTGTGACCGAGGGGCGGCGCGCGTGGCCACGACCGAGGGGCGGCGCGTGGCCACGACCGAGGGGCGGCGCGTGGCCACGACCGAGGGGCGGCGCGCGTGGCCATGACTGAGGGCCGGCGCGCGCGCGCAGTGTTCTTCGGGTCGCCGGCGTTCGCGGTCCCCTGCCTGCGGGCGACCGCGGCCGAGACCGAGCTGGTGGCGGTCGTCAGCCAGCCCGATCGGCCGGCAGGCCGCGGCCAGCGGGCCACGCCGCCGGCCGTGAAGGTCGCGGCCGAGGAGCTGGGGATCCCCGTCCTTCAGCCGGAGAAGATCAGGACGCCGGAGACGCTCGCAGCGCTCGCGGCGCTCGACGCGGAGCTCTGGGTGGTCGTGGCTTACGGCCGCATCCTGCCGCAAGCGCTGCTCGATCTGCCGCGGCTCGGCGCGTACAACGTCCACGCGTCGTTGCTCCCGCGGCTGCGGGGGGCGGCGCCGATCCAGTGGGCGATCATCCGCGGCGACGACGAGACGGGCGTCTCGATCATGCGGATGGAGGCGGGGCTCGACACCGGCCCGGTCGGGGCCGTGCGGCGGATCGCCATCGCCGCCGACGACACCACCGGCACGCTGTCCGAGAAGCTTGCCGCGCTCGGCGCCGCGCTGCTCGCCGAGACCTTGCCGGAGATCGTCGCCGGCCGCGCCCGCTTCGTTCCGCAGGACGACGCGGCCGTCACGCTGGCGCCGCTCCTCGACAAGGGCGACGGGCGCCTCGACTTCGCCCGTTCCGCTCGCCTGGTTTCGGCGCAAGCGCGCGGCGTCGACCCCTGGCCGGGCGCCACCGCGCTGCTCGACGGCGAGCCCCTGCGGCTCTATGGCCCGCGCCTCGTCAGCGGCGACAGATCCGGCGACCGGCCGGGCGAGGTGCTGCGCCCCGGGGAGGTGCTGGGGCTCCGCCCCGAGGGGCTGGCCGTCGCCTGCGCCGACGCGCCGGTCGCGTTCGCCGAGCTGCAGCTCCCCGGGCGGCGGCGCCTCCCGGCTGCGGCCTTCCTCGCCGGGCGCCCCATCCCCGCCGGCAGCCGGCTCGGCGGGCCGTGAGCGCGCGCGATCTCGCGCGCGGCGTGCTCGAGCGCGTCGAGCTCGACGGCGCCTACGCCTCGCGCGCGCTTGCCGCGGCGCTCGACCGGGCGACGGGGCTCTCGACGGAAGACCGCGCCCTCGCCACCGAGCTCGCGTACGGCGTGCTGCGCCGCCGCGCCCGGCTCGATCGGGCGCTCGCGCCGCTCGCGCGCACCGGCCTCGACGGGCTCGACGCCCGCGTGCGCATCGCGCTCCGCGTGGCCGCCTACCAGATCTTGTTCCTCGATCGCGTGCCGGCCTACGCCGCCGTCGACGACGCCGTCGAGGCCTGCAAGCGGGTGGGGGGGCGCGGGGTCGCCGGGCTCGCCAACGCGCTCCTGCGGAGGCTGGCGCGCGTCGGCGAGCCGCCGCTGCCCGACGCCGCGGCCGATCCCCGGGGCCACCTGATCGACGCCGCCGGGCTCCCCGCCTGGCTCGCCGACCTGCTGCTCGCCGAGCTCCCGGCTGCCGACGCGCTCGCCTTCGCTGCCGCGGCCGCCGGGCCGGCCCCGGTCACGCTGCGCGCGAGCCTCCCCCGCACCTCGCGCGACGAGCTGGCGGCCGCGCTCGCCGCCGAGCGGCCCGGCGCGATCCTGTCGCCGTCGGCGGTGGCGCCGGACGCGCTCGAGGCGCAGCGGCTCGACGCGCCCGCGGCGACGGCCGCCTGGCGGGAGGGGCGGTTCGCGATCGCGGACGCGGGCGCCCAGGTCGTCGCCGAGCTGTGCGGTGCAGCGCCGGGCGAGCGGATCCTCGACGCCTGCGCGGGGAGCGGCGGCAAGACCGCCCATCTCTTGTCGCTGTCCGGCGATCGCGCGGCCGTCGACGCGGTCGATGTCGCGCCGGACAAGCTCCGTGACGCAGCCGCCGCGCTTCGTCGGCTGGGCCTCACCGGAGCGACGTTCGCCGCCGCCGACGTCACGCGGCCGCTCACGGATCCGACGCCGCGGTACCACCGGATCCTGCTCGACGCCCCGTGCAGCGGTCTCGGCGTGCTGCGCCGCCACCCCGAGCTCCTCCTGCGGCGGAAGGCCGAGGATCTGCAGGCGCTCGCGGCGCAGCAGCTCCAGATGCTGTCGTCCGTGGCCCCGGCGCTGCTTCCCGGCGGCCTGCTCACCTACGCGGTCTGCACCTTCGACCGCCGCGAGTGCGAGGAGGTGGTGGACGCCTTCCTCGCCGGCCACCCGGGCTTCGCGCGCGAGCCCGCCGCCGCGGCAGGCGGGCGCGTCCCCTGGGCGCGGCTCGCCGAGGCCTCGGGCGCGATCCGGACCTGGCCGCAGCGCGACGGCGCCGACGCCTTCTTCGCGGTCCGGCTGCGCGCGCCCACGTGACCGCGTGGACACCGCGGTGGCCGTTCTGTCGTGACCGCGTGGACACCGCGGTGGCCGTTCTGTCGTGACCGCGCGGACACCGCGGTGGCCGTTCTGTCGTGACCGCGTGGACACCGCGGTGGCCGTTCTGTCGTGACCGCGTGGACACCGCCGTGGCCGTTCTGTCGTGACCGCGTGGACACCGCCGTGGCCGTCCTCTAGAGTGGCCTCGCGTCGCGCCGCCGCGGCCCCCGTTTCAGCGGCGCAGTGGGAGGCTCGCATGGTCTTCGTTCGCTCATCCGGTCCCGGGCGGCCTGGATGGCTCCCGCGCGTGCTGCTGGCGCTGACCGTCGCCGGCCTCGCGGCCTGCGGGTCCGGCGATCACGGCGGCGCGTCGCCGGGCGCTGGCGGCGCGTCGCCGGGCGCTGGCGGCGCTGGCGGCGCGTCGGCGGGCGTCGCGGGTTCGGGCGCGGTGGGTGGCGGCGCGAGCGGGAACACGGGCTCAGCCGGCACGACGGGTGGCGCGGGGACGGGAAGCGGAGGGTCCACCGCTGGCGCGGGGGGCGGAAACGTGGGCAGCGCGGGGACATCGGGGTCGGCCGGCATCACGGGCGCGTCCGGCACCAGCGGGGGGCGCGGGGGCGCGACCGGCGTCGCCGGCGCGGCGGGGACGGGCGCGGCGGGTCGGGGCGGATCGAACGGCAGCGGCGGCGCTGGCGGGCGCGGCGGAACGGGCGGCGCTGGCGGGCGCGGCGGCGCGGGGGCTTCGGGCGCCGGCGGCGGCGCGGGCGGCGCGGCGGGGCACACCGGCGTCTGGAAGGTGATGCCGCTCGGCGACTCGACGACGGCGTCGATCTGCTACCGGTCGCACCTGTGGCAGATGCTGACGCAGAACGGGCACAGCAACTTCGACTTCATCGGCACGCGCAACGGCGATCCCGGCTGCACGTTCACCGGCTACGACAAGGACAACGAAGGCCACGGCGGCTACATCGTCACCGATCTGCTCAAGGCGGCCGGGAGCGGCACGCGGCCGAGCGGCGCCGACGCGAGCGACCCCTACGTCTCGGACGCGCGCGATCTCGCCACCTGGTTCGACGGCCACCCGGCCGACATCGTGCTCATGCACTTCGGCACGAACGACGTCTGGAACGGCATCGCGCCGTCGATGATCCTGAGCGCCTACACGACCATCCTCGGCCGCCTGCGGGCCAACAACCCCAACGTGCACCTCTACATCGCGCAGATCACGCCGCTCGACCCGTCGGGCTGCTCGGCGTGCATCTCGCGCGTGCAGACGCTGAACGGCATGATCCCCGGCTGGGCCACCAGCAACGCCACCGCGGCTTCGCCCGTCACCGTCGTCGACCAGTACACGGGGTTCGACGCCACCGCCGACACGCGCGACGGCGTCCACGCCAACGACGGCGGGTCGATCAAGATCGCGACCAACTGGTACAACGTCCTGAGCGCCGTCTTTTGAGCGCCACCACGACCACAAGCTCGACCACGTCCTCGACCTCGACGGCGAAGGGCCCCGGGCGCCCGATCGGCGCGGCGCCGGCCACCGCCCTCGTGATCGCGAACATGGTGGGGACGGGCGTGTTCACCACCACCGGGATCTTGCTGCCGGAGCTCGGCTCGCCGCTGGCGGTGCTGGCGGTCTGGGCGGTCGGGGGCGTCATCGCGCTCGCCGGCGCCGCCGTCTACGCCGAGCTCGGCACGATGATGCCCCACGCCGGCGGTGAGTACGTCTACCTCAAGCGTGCTTTTCACCCCGGGGCCGGCTTCCTCGCCGGCTGGGTGTCGCTGCTGGTGGGGTTCGCGGCCCCGACGGCGGGTGGGGCCATCGCGTTCGGCCGTTACTTGCACGCAGCGTTGCCCGGGGTGGCGCCACAAGAGGCCACGCAGGCGCTGGTCGTCGGGCTCACCGCGGCCCACATGGCCAGCGTGAGGTTCGGCGCCCGCCTGCAGACGGCGGTGACCGGCCTCGTGGTCACGCTCATCGCGGTCTTCGTCGTGGGCGCGCTGGTCTCGGGGCGCGGCGACATCGCGCACCTGACGGCCACGGTGGGGCCCGCCGCTGCCGGCGCGGCGCCGCGACTGACGGTGGGGGCTTTCGCGGTGGGTCTCGTCTACGTGGGCTACGCCTACACCGGCTGGAACTCCGTCGCCTACGTCGCGGGCGAGGTGCGGGACCCCGGCCGCACGCTGCCGCGCGCGCTCGCGCTCGGAACCGGCGGCGTGACGCTGCTCTACCTGACGCTGAACGCGGTGTTCCTCTGGGCGGCGCCGCCGGCGGCGCTCGCCGGACAGATCGAGGTCGCGGACGTCGCGGCCCGGGCGCTGTTCGGCGCGCGCGGCGCCGCGCTGCTCTCGGGCCTGGTCGCGATCGCCGTCGCCGGCTGCGTGAGCGCCATGCTGATGGCCGGCCCCCGCATCACCGTGGCGATGGCGGACGACGGCGTGTTCTTCCGGGCGCTCGGTCGGCGGGGACGGCACGGCACGCCGGCCGCGGCCGTGGCGCTGCAAGGGGCTCTCGCGGCCGTGGCCGCGATGGCGGCGGCGTTCGATCCCATCCTCGTCTACGTGGGGTTCACGTTGAACCTCACGGCGGGCGCGGCGGTCGTGGCCACCTTCGTGCTCCGGCGCCGCGAGCCCGCCGCCGAGCGCCCGCATCGGGCGCTCGGCTGGCCGTTCTCCGGCCTCGTGTTTCTCGCGCTCGCCGGTGCGATGACGGTGTTCGCGGTTCGGGATCGGCCGCGCGAGAGCGCGGCCGGCTTCGGGACGCTGGCCGCCGGCGGCGCCGCCTACGCGATCTGGCACCGCAAGCGGCGCGGCCGGGCCGCCAAGAGCTAGGTGCAGCTCACCTTGAACATGTGCATGTGACCGTCGACCGGGCTCGGGGTCGACGTCACAGTGGCCGAGCCGCCCGCCTTGATCGCGGCGAGGTCGACGACAGCGAGCGTGACCATGTGCATGTGGGCCAGAGTCACCGACGTGTTGAACGTCTGCGGCGTGGCCGAGCTCAGGGTCGACGCGGGGACGCTGACGGTGTGCATGTGGCCGGTGGTGTCGGTGAGCTGCATCTCCGGCAGCGGATCGGCGCACGCGCTGGCGCCCGTTCCGCCCGCGCCGGTGGTGCCCGCAGTGCCGGTCGTGCCCGCGCTGCCGGTCGTGCCCCCGGCGCCGGTCGTGCCCGCGTGCCCGCCCACGCCGGTGGTCCCGGCCGCGCCGGTGGACGTGCCCGTGGTCCCGGCAGTGCCGGTGGTGTTGTTGTTGCTGCTGGAGCAGGCGTCGAGGGCAACGCCAGATCCGATCAGCGTGAACGTCAGGGTGATGAAGTCTTTTCGGGTCATCGCTTTCGAGTCCATGTCGCTCCTCCGCAAGGTCTGCCGGCGAAGGTAACGACGCGATGACGATTAGGGACCCTGAGGAACACCCTAGAAAACGTGTGATGCGCGGCCCGCTGGCTTCCGGGCGAGCCCCGAGGCTAAAGTAGAGCGATGGGCCTCGTGACCCTCGTCGTCGCGGCCGCGCCTTCGCTGTTCTTGCTGACGTTCTTCTATCTGAAGGACCGCTACGAGCGCGAGCCGCTCCAGCACATCCTTATGGCCTTCGGGCTCGGGCTCTACGCGATGATCGCCGCGCAGGGGATGGCGGCGACGGCCGAGGGGTGGCTCGATCCGGTGTGGCTCCGGACGGGTGGCGAGCCGGCGCGGCTCGTCGACGCGTTCCTCCTTTCGGGCTTCGTCGAGGAGCTCGCCAAGTGGGTGGTGCTGATGGCCGCCATCTACCACTGGGACGAGTTCGACGAGCCGATGGACGGCGTCGTCTACGGCGTCGCCGTCGCGCTCGGCTTCGCGACGCTGGAGAACTTCCTCTACGTCACTCGCCTCGGCCTCGCCGTCGCCTGGCTGCGCGCGCTGTTCGCCGTCCCCGCGCACGCTCTGTTCGGCGCGACGATGGGCTACTACGCCGGGCGCATGAAGTTCGATCGTGGGCGCCTGCTCGGCGTCGATCAGCTGCTCTGCCTCGGCGCGCCGGTGGTGTTCCACGGGCTCTACGACTACGCGCTCCACCACGGCCTCGGCTGGCGGATCTGGGTGCTGATCTCGACGCTGTCGGTCGCGCTGTGGGTCTTCGTCCTACGTCGTGTGCACCGCGCCGATCGCGCGTCGCCTTTTCGCGCCGCTCCCCCCGGCTGACCAGTTATCATCGAGCTCATGCGGAAACCGTCGTGGTTGGTCTGGGCAGGTCTCCTGGCGATGAGCTGCGCGCGAGCGGCGTCCCCGTCGGCGAGCGCGCCGGCTTCGGCGCCGGCGAGCGCCGCAGCGCCGGCGCCCGCCGCGTCGAACCCGGAGTTCGACAAGCAGTGGGCGGCGCTGGCGCACAACGAGGTCGACGTCTTCTACATCGAGGACGATCGCGGCGAGGGGCTGATGGGGAACGTGCGCCGCGCGCGCCACGAGCAGAACCTCGCGCTCGCCGCCCGGCCCGCCGAGATCGACGGCACGCCGCAGACGCTCTCAGGCGAAGAGATGCAGCGGGTGATCCGCCAGAACCTCCCCGGCGTGCGCGCCTGCTTCCTCCGCATCGCGCGCGACGGCGATCAGCGCTCCGGCAAGGCGATCGTCAGCTTCCACGTCGGCCCGGGGGGTGACGTCGAGGACACCAAGGTCGAGGCGCCGTCGTTCCAGGGGACCTCGCTCCCCAACTGCGTGACCGGCACCGTGTCGCACTGGGCCTTCCCGAAGTCGCAGAAGGGCGGCCTGGCCATCAGCTACCCCTTCGTCTTCGTCGGCGGGTAGAGCGCGTCCTGGCGTGGCCCGGCGCGCGGGCTACGCCACCTGTATACCGAGCAGCGTGAGGTCGTCCCGGCTGCTCGGCGTGGACGCGTGCGCCGTGGCGCGGATGCGGGCGCCGATCTCGTCCACGTCGTGGGGCGCGCCGCTCACGAGGTCGGTGAACTGGCACTGTCCCATCGTCGAGCAGGGACGGCGCGACGCCGACAAGATCTCGAACACGCCGTCGGTGGCGAGCAGCAGGATGTCCTTCGAGGCGACGGAGATGACCTCCTCGCGATACTGGGCGTGGGCCACGATGCCGAGCGGCGGGCCCGACGAGTAGGCGACGCGCGACACGACGCCGGTCGAGCGACGAAGCAGCGGCAGCACGTGCCCTGCGTTCGCGAACACCCAGCGGCGGTTGGGGAGATCGAGCAGCACGGCGAGCGCCGTCACGAAGCGATCGTCCCGGATGCGGGTGGCCAGCGTGTGGTTGAGGCGCTCGAGCAGCTCCGCGGGGCCCGAGGCTTCCGTGGCCAGCCGGCGCAGGTCGCTGCTCACGCGCGCCATCGTGAGCGCGGCGGTCACGCCCTTGCCCGACACGTCGCCGATGACCCCCAGGATCCGGCCGTTGCCGAGGTCGAGGAGGTCGAAGAAGTCGCCGCCCACCGCATAGGCCGGCATGTACTCGGTCAGGATGCGGACGCCCGCCGAGTTCTCGCGCGGAACCTCCGGCAGGAACGTCTGCTGCAGCTCGCGCGCAGCAGAGAGATCCTGCTCCATCCACGAGGCCGCCGACCCCTGCGCGCGCGATCGGACCGCCGGGAGCAGGCCGCCGAGCCCCTCGGCGAGCGCGGCGAACGCCTCGAGATCGGGGATCGTGAACGGGTGGGCGTCGAGGCGCCGCTGGATCACGATGAACCCTTCGAGCGACTTGCCCGAGAACACCGGCGTCGACATCGTCGAGCCGCGTGTGGCGTCTCCCGGCAAGAGCGTCGGCGTGACGGGCATGAGGCCGCGGGCGGCGACCGACCCCCAGACCGAGCTCAGCGAGGCGAGCAGGCCTGCGCCGGCGCGCGAGTCCCGGACGCCACGCAGCGGGCGCCCCTTCTCCGGGAGAAAGAGGTCCGCGTC
>Ga0306926_10009253_pt1 | contig 10824 bp, 8 predicted proteins | sample flu12Cox44000178_FD_203759 | JGI IMG/M metagenome (GOLD analysis project Ga0306926, IMG submission 203759) | Lab enrichment of tropical soil microbial communities from Luquillo Experimental Forest, Puerto Rico - flux8day.12C.oxic.44.000.178 (v2)... | ecosystem: Environmental > Terrestrial > Soil... | reverse complement strand
CGAATTACCCGCCGGCGGACCTGATCGTGACGCTCGGCAATGCCGGTGCGACTGCGGCCTTCGTCGAAGGTCCGAGAGCTTGGGAGCCCCTGCGGCGCGCTCCAGTCCGACACTGGATTCTGCTCACTGGTGAAGCCGAGGGAGCCATGACGCTCGAGCGATTGCGGGCGATAGGCCGTGTGGCGCTGGGAGAGGATTCCGGCTTGGCTGAACGTCTGCGGGAGGGCGTCCGGCCTTCTGATCCAGCCATCCTGTATCTGACGTCCGGCGCGACCGGCGAACCGAAGATGGCTCTGGTAACGCATCAGAGTGTAGTGGCCAACATCGACATGGGCCCCTCCGCGCTGCCTGTCGGTCCCCAAGACGCGACCGTAGCGTTCCTTCCCTCGGCGCACATCGCGCAGCGGGTGGTCATGGAATTTCTTCCGCTCCGCTGCGGCATGCCTGTGACCTTCTCGGAGAGCCTGCTGAAACTGCCGCAGGAGATCCGGAAAGTGCGACCGACGATTCTGTTGGCGCCGCCGCGCATGTGGGAGCGAATCTATTCCAGCATCTGCACGGAACTGAAGAAACGGCCGGCCGCGGTCCAAAAGGCATTTTACGGCGCTTTAGGCCTCGCGCTGGCGGCCGCGAGTTACCGCCGGCAGGGTCAGCCGGTCCCGGCGCGTATCCGCGCCCCTCTGGCAATCGCCGACCGTGTGTTGTTCCGGACCGTCCGCGCGCGTTTCGGCGGACGCCTCCGCATCGCAGCGTCCGGCGCCGCGCCGCTGGGCAAAGACCTCGCTGAGTTCTACGACGCCATCGGCATGCCCATCATCGAAGGCTACGGGCTGACCGAAGGCGGTGTTGTCACGCTCAACCCGCTCGATCGACCGCTGCCCGGAAGCATCGGCAAGCCGCTTCCGGGCATCGAGGTGCGTCTGGGGGAGGACGACGAGCTACTGGTGAAGAGCCCCTGCCTGTTCTCCGGATATCTTCACGACCCCGGGACCACGCGAGAAGTCCTACGCGATGGATGGCTGCACACGGGCGATCTGGCGAGCATCGACAACCGTGGGTATCTCTACATTACCGGGCGGAAGAAGGAGCTGATCGTCTCCTCGACTGGCAAGAAGGTGTATCCCGCCCGTGTCGAGAACCTCCTGAAGATGGAGCCGCTTATCAGCCAGGTGCTGCTCATCGGCGACCGGCTACCGTACCTGACGGCACTGTTCACCATCAACACCGGCGTGGCCGTGGAACTCCGGGGCATGGGGGAGTGGCGAGACCGGGCGGCCGAGGAGATTGCGAAGGCCCCTCTGGTTCTCGCCGAGATTCACAAGACCGTACAGCGAGTGAACGAGCAGCTTGCCCCGTTCGAGCAGATTCGCAAATACCGCGTATTGACGCGGGACTTCTCGCTCGACCGTGGTGAGCTAACTGCCACCATGAAGGTACGGCGCGCGCGGGCGCTCGAGAACTTCCAGGAGCATATCGCGGAATTGTACGCTGGCAGGGAGTGAAGAGGTCCGCGCAGCCAATGGTTGCCCTTAGCGTTCAACAGGGCGCGGGAAATTCCGCAAAATCACGGTAACCCCGATCTCCCCATTCAATCAGGCGTGGCGAGTCTTCCGACCACCATACAACAACTCGGCCATTGAGTGATCGGTCCGTGGCCAGTCGCACGACGATCTCGGCGATTTCTTTGGTCGAAAGCAACTTCGAGGGAACCCCGCGTTCGGCGCGTTGCGCTGGCGTGAGCGATTCCCAATACTGCGTTGGGCCGTCGGTGGCGATCCATCCGGGGGCGAGACAGTTCACGCGTATCCCGTTCTGGGCGGCGTCCTGGGCGACCGCAGTCGTCAACCGGATCACGCTTGATTTGGCCACATCGTAGCCCGGAAATCCACCGGGCGTTTTCCGCCCGTGCCAGAGGGCTGAAATGGACGATAGGTTGACAATCGAACCTCCACCGAAGCGGCGCATGGCCTCGATAGCCCAGCGTGTTGCATAGAGCGTCCCCAGCAGATCGGTCTGGAATGCGGGGAACCACCCTGCCATTCCCTCGCCGGTCGGATGCGGTGAGGAGGCATTGTTGATCAACACGGAAAGGGCGCCGAATGTCGATTGAGCGAAATCAATCAAGTGCCGAACCTGCGACTCGTCCGCAACGTCCGCGCGGCAGAACGTAGCGCGCCCGCCACCTTTTTCGATCAGGCGGACGGTCTCCTGGCCGCCGGCTTCGTGGATGTCGGAAACGACTACGGCGGCGCCCTCAGCGGCCCACCGAGCGGCAATGGCACGGCCGCAGCCTGATCCGCCCGAACCGGTGACGATCACGACGGGAGGGCTCTCAAACATGCAGCGATTATAGCGAATCGGCCCCAAAATCGTCGTGTGGTTCCGCCGGAGTCCGGCGGAGTCCGGCTGCCCAGCGGCCAGGTCCGTCTTAGTTCAAGGTGATCTGGCACAGGCCGGTAGAGCGCGGCTCGACGAGCAGGAGCCCCAGTCGGCTGCTCCCGAGCCGCGCCGGCCGCCCGTTGGCCGTGGCATGCCAGCCGGGCGCGTAACTGACCTCGACCGAGAGAACCTGATCGGTTGCGATAGCGGCTTGATGCGGGTTCCGCCATTGGAACCGAGCACGCGGCAGCGAGGGCTCTTCCAAGGCCCCGACGTAGGTCCGGAGCGGCTCCCCGTCGAGGCCGTCGACGGGCGTCCGGCGCACCAGTTGATCCGGGTGAATCACGTGCGCGAGCGACTGCGGGGCGTTGTCCCTCGGAGGGCTCACCTGATAGATAACGTCGTCTTGCTCCCTCCCGCCACAGCACCGGGAGAAGGCCTTCGAACTTCCCGGGTTCGGCAGATGCCTGGAAGGTCTCGCTGCTAGCGGGACCCGAAACGCGCTCACTAGGCGCGGCTCCCTCTGGTAGAATAGATCAAGTTATGGCAATCCCGAATGTAAAACGGTTCCGGCCCTTCTGCCCTACCTGCAACGACACCTTCACGTTGATGGCGGTCCTTCCCAAGGACGCCGATGTCGATCGGTACCTGTCGGATGCCGTGGCGCGCCACGATCACAAGGCGTTCCAGGAATCCAAGGTTCTGCACTTCAAGGTCCGCGTCGGCCAACAGAAACAGCGGAAGACCAAATAGGTTTCGCGGCCGGCTACCCGCTACAAGCGCGACCGGAGCGTGCGGAGCGCGCGCAACCCCGCCTGGGCGACGTCTCCGTTCGAGTCGGTGCTTATTTTTTCAAGATGCGGGACGGTATCCTTGTCACCGCTCTGCCCCAGCACGCCGGCCAGGCCGATCTTCTCGTCCTTGGTGCCGGATTCGAGGGGCTGGTAAAGCGCTCTCCGCACGCGCTCGTCGCGCGCCAGTTCCGTCAGATAGGCCAAGGCGACGTCTTTGTACGAGGCCGAGTTAAGCGTATTGATCAGGTAAGTGAACGGGCTAAACTCGCCCTTATCAGTCATTCCCAGCATCACCTGGGCGAAACCCAGCCCCAGGCGCGAGGACGTCTTGCCTTCGTCTTTCCACGCCTTTTCAAGCACGGGCAAGTCGGCCGGACTGCGCAGGCGTGCGTAACCTTCCGCCGCCGCGGTCCGCATCTTGTCGTCTTTGTCCGTGAGATAGCGAACATACAGCTGGCGGCTGCTCTCGGCCGGCAGCCTGGCGATCGCGGTAAGCGCGGCGCGCCGCACTTTGATGTCGCGCGCGCGGTTGAGTGCGTCCACCAGATCGGGTAGGGCCTGTTTGTTCTGCAACAGGCCGGTGGTCTCGATCGCCGCAATCTGAACCTTCGGGTTGAGATCGCGCAGCAGGAAGGTGATACGCGGCGAGGCGGATTCATCGCGGATCTTCTGCAGAGCGTTGAGGGATTCGTAGATGAGGTCGGTGTCCTTGGTGTGGAGCGTCTCCACCAGGTCGGGCACTGCGGCTTTGCCGTGCAGAATGCCGACGGCGCGCGCGGCGTTGGCCCGCGCCTCCAGGTCACCGCCCCCTCGCGCCAGTTTGCCAAGCGCTTCGATCACCTCCGGCCTCACCGTGACATACGGATCAATCTCCTGGTCGTTGGTCTCGCTGAACTTCGCTTTGATGCTCGCACCTACGCGCTTGATTGAGGCGCCGAGACCCGTCTGCAAATAGCCGGGCAAATAAAAATTGACCAGCCCGTCGGTGGCGCGGATCTGCATTTCGGGATCGTTGTCCTCAGTAGCCAGAACCAGAGGCTCCAGGCTGCGCACCGTGCCGAGCGCCGTGATCTGCTTCACCGCCTCGATGCGCACATCGAGGTCCGGGTTCTTCAAAAGCTGCTGCATTTTGGGGATGGCATTTGGTCCTGCCTTGGCCATCTCGCGGACGTCTTTGGGGGTCACGCCGGCGGCGCACAAAGACGCCATAGGGGCGAAGGTCAGGAGCGCCATTTGATAGAGACGCATATCTCTACTTTACCCCCACCGCGAGGGGTAATCAGAATTACGCCTGGGACCCGCTCGGGCAAGGCCCTCGTCCCGAGAGGTCGGGGTTTCCCCTTAGCGCACAAATTGGACCTGAACGCGCTTCGGGATCAGACCGGCCGCGAAACCGAGGTCCAGCAGTTTTTGCGCGGCTTTGGGCACAATGTCGCCACCATCGACAGTGAAATGGTTCACATACATACCGATGAACTGCTCCGCCAGCGGCGCCTCGATGTTGCGCGCAAACTGCATGGCGTACTGAAGTGCTTCCTCACGGTTGTCCAAGGCGTATTGGATGCTTTCGCGCATCATCCGGCAGCACTCGTTCTGAACCTCCGGGTCGAGCGACCGCAGCAGCACGTTGGCTCCGAGCGGCAGCGGCAGATTGTAACTAGTCTTGAACCAGCGGCCGAGATCCACCACCCGGTGAAACCCTTCCCGGTCAAACGTGAGCTGCGATTCGTGAATGATCAGACCGCCATCCACCGCGTGGTCCTTCACCGCAGCGGGGATCTGGTCGAAGCGTGTGACAACCGGTTCGAAATCCGGCTCGAACAGTTTCGCTGCCAAGTAGGCGGTCGTCATCGTGCCCGGCACCGCCAAGCGTTTCCCTTTCAGATCTCCCGGTTCCATAGGCCGCGTGGCAATGATCATGGGTCCGTACCCATCGCCGATGCTGGACCCGCTGGCCATCAGCACGTACTTGTCGGCCACATACGCATACGCATGATAGGAGATCGCGCTCAACCCGTAGCAGCCCTCCATCGCCTTTCGATTCAGTGTCTCGATATCGTCCAGCACGTGGCGGAACGATAGCTTGGACGAGCGGATTCTCTTCGTGGCCAGCCCGTAGAACATGAAGGCATCGTCGGAGTCAGGACTATGAGCGGCCACAATTTCCTGAGGAGCTACGGAGGTCATAAGTTAGGATCTACTCCAGTGTACAACAGGGGGTTCGCGAGAACCGGACGCGCGCAGGTGAGAACCAGAGACGAAAAGGGCGGTCACCGTGACAGCCAGTTCACTCCGAAGTCTCTGTTGCCGGTCATCCGTTCTACGCTTCAGGCGCCGTGCCCCGTACTGCTCGGGCACCGAAGAATCCGACCGTTCAGTACCTCTTTTACCGCATGCTCACTGGCCGGAGGTGAAACCGCCCCGTTCTAGGCCCGGTTCTATTTGTCACCTCCTGCCGGTCCTGGGAGGGCCGGCTGGGGAATCTTCTGATTCCACTCCTACTCTTACTCCAGACAGTCAGGCTTGTCAATGGTTGTAGGGGACTCCGGGTACTCCTCCGCCGTGGCACCGGAAACTATGCTTCGGAGCTCCTGCTTTAAGGGAGATCAGGGCCTTATTCCCTAGCAAGCTCAGTCGTTTGACCGGTAAGTGCGGCGCCTCAAAAAACTTACTCTGAGCGACCGGCTTCGCGTCCCGGTCTGGTACAAGGGGTACGATTCCAGGCGCTCCGGAGCGACTTGTCGTACGGGGTACTTTTTCGAGCTGCCCTCGGGGGCCGAAGGCTCGTGTCCCGTCGGAGCGTTTCTTCAGAAGGCGGGGATCCGCGTCCGGGAGAAAACCCACGCTGGCGCAGTCCTTCGCCCCCAAAGCAGCACGCGATCGCCCAGGATGAAGATGCCCTTGTTGGGGCCTTTGAGGAGGCCGCGCTGACTCACATTCGACATCACGTCCGCGCTCGTGCCGCTGACGTGACAGCCCTCAGCGGAAACCATTCAAGACGCTACGGTACCCGGTCGGCCGTGAGCTGTCTCCATGGCCGAGCGAACGGATCAGAGCCTGAAACTGCCGGTAGTTTCTGGTTGTGAGGCCGCGAGCCGATTCAGCATCTTCATCCCTATCCCTGTCAAAAACGCAGGTTATGTTGGGCGAGGTATGGTTTGGAGCTGAGCCCGCAAGCCCTTAATTAAATGCCGCCGCCATCGGTGAGTTGAACGTTGCCCGGATTGCCGCGGGCGATGGCCGCGGCCGCCGTTTCCGCTAGATCAGCGTCCTGTTCAAACTGCGCCCGGTCGAGCGTCACCACCTGGTCCTCGGGGATCGCATCCGGCAATGCGGAAGCCTGTTCCGCGGCTGGCCCGAACACGATCGTGACCAGGCCGGCATAGAATCCGGCGCGCACCACCTCCGCCAAAGACTCCGTCGCCGTGGAGACGTGAACCAAGTACCCGATGTCGAACAGGCGCCGCTCTACCAGTTGCGCGGTTTCGCGATCCGCGTGGATCAAGCGGATCACATACGGGCGATGTCCAATCCGCGCCAGTCGCTCGGCATCCGTTACCGGGCCCGAGTGGCGGTCGAGGTCGGGCCGTAGGATCATTCCTGCGCCCAACGTCTCGTTGCTGATCGGGTCGATCAGGATGAAACAGCCGGTGCCGCGGTTCTTGCGATAGGCGTCAAAGAAGACCGGCCGCTGGGCCTCAATGCTGACCACGCCGATTTCATTCAGTGCCAGGCGCGAGGCCCGCTCGTGGCCGAGAGTGCGAATGTCTACGCGATGCCGGATTTCCCGTGCCCGCGCCTGCACCATCTGCGTGCTGTGTTTAAGCAGATACGGCCGGTGTGGTTCGAGCGGTTTTTCGCTCATCCACACTACGGTGGCTTCGAAGCGCCGCCCGGCGTATGGCGCGTTGCCGGGGTGGACCAGCATGTCGCCGCGGCTAATGTCGATTTCGTCCTCTAGACACACTGTAACTGACATCGGCGCAAAGGCCTCTTCCAGTTCCCCATCCCAAGTGACGATCGACTTCACACGGCTGGTTCTCCCCGAAGGCAGGACCGCGATGGCATCACCTTTGCGGATCAGGCCCGAGGCGATCTGCCCGCCAAATCCGCGGAAGTTCAGGTCCGGGCGGATCACGTATTGCACCGGAAAACGCAGGTCTGTCAGATTCAGGTCGCGGTCGATGGGAACCGTTTCGAGGTGCTCGAGCAGGCTTGGACCGTTGTACCAGGGCGTCCGCGTGCTCGGTGAGACCACGTTGTCGCCTTCGAGCGCGCTGATCGGTATAAACTTCACATCGCGCGCCCGGAGCTGTTCCGCGAATGCCGAGAACTCGGCGCGGATCGCCAGGAACACCTCTTCGCGGTAATCCACCAGGTCCATCTTGTTGATGGCTACGACCAGATGGGGAATTCCAAGCAGCGTCGCGATGAAGGCGTGGCGGCGCGATTGCGGCAGCACCCCGTAACGCGCATCGATGAGGATCACCGCGAGGTTGGCCGTCGAGGCCCCGGTGGCCATGTTTCGCGTGTACTGCTCGTGCCCAGGGGTATCGGCGATGATAAATTTTCTTTTGGCAGTCGCGAAGTAGCGGTACGCGACGTCAATCGTGATTCCTTGCTCGCGCTCGGCGCGCAGGCCATCGGTCAGAAGCGATAAGTCCAGGCCATTGGTGGAGAGGTTGCGCGTCGCCTTGCGCACGGAGGCCAATTGATCTTCATAGACACCCATGGAGTCGTAAAGCAGCCGGCCGATGAGCGTCGATTTGCCGTCGTCCACACTGCCCGCCGTGGTGAACCGCAGTAGCTCGGTCTGGGCGGTCGAAGCCAGCCACTCGGACACGGGTGAAGCCGTGATCAAGCTGGCCATCAGAAGTATCCCTCACGCTTCTTCAGCTCCATCGAGCCTTCCTGATCGTGATCGATCACGCGGTTCTCCCGCTCCGACCGGCGGAATTGAATCATCTCCTCGATGATCTTGGGCAGAGTGTCGGCCTGGGAGCGGATGGCCCCTGTACAATAGGTGCATCCCAGCGACCGCATACGGCACATCACCGTTTGGGGCTCCTCGCCCGGCAGCAAGGGCAGGCTGTGCTCCACCGGGATCAGCGCTCCGCCGCGCACTACCATCTGCCGCGGCTGGGCAAAATACAGCGGAACGATCGGGATGTTCTCCAGGTAGATGTAGTGCCAGACATCCAGCTCGGTCCAGTTCGAGAGCGGAAACACGCGGATGCTCTCGCCTTTGTCGATCCGGCTGTTGAACAGGTTCCACAGCTCCGGCCGCTGGTTTTTCGGATCCCACTGCCCGAACGAATCGCGGAACGAGTAAACGCGTTCTTTGGCGCGCGATTTTTCCTCGTCCCGACGCGCTCCGCCAAATGCCGCGTCGTACCCGCCCTCGTCGAGCGCGTCGAGCAGCGCCCGCGTCTTGAGCAGAGCGCAGCATTTTGTGGTACCCAGCCGGAATGGGTTGGCCCCGTCCGCAATCGCCTGGGTGTTGGTGTGGACGATCAGCCGGGCGCCGATGCGGGCGCAGAACCGGTCGCGGAACTCGATCATTTCCTGAAACTTGTAGGTGGTGTCGATATGCAGCAGCGGGAACGGGATATGGCCCGGATAAAACGCCTTCTGCGCGAGTCGTACCATCACCGAGGAATCCTTGCCGATCGAATAGAGCATCACCGGCTTCTGGAATTCCGCCGCCACTTCCCGCAGGATGTGAATGCTCTCAGCCTCCAGGGCCCGAAGGTGGGTCAGGGTCCGTTCGGTCATCGGGGTCTCGGTTCCCTTTTGGGGTGTGCTATTGTCGGGGTTTGGGCCGCCTCTGCCGGTCCTTAAGTCCGATTATACACGACTTTCCGGGAAAATCATGATGAAGTCTATCGGCATTACCGTGATTGCCGCGTTGCCGTTTTTCGCGCAATCCGGAGTCACCACCGCGATGCGGATTCGGGAGCATGTCCGATTTTTGTCCGGCGACTGGTTGGAGGGACGTGGGGTCGGCCAACGCGGCGGGGATCTGGCCGCAGAGTACATCGCCGACCAGTTCGCGCTGGCCGGAGCACAGCCTGCCGGCGAAAACGGAAGCTACTTTCAGCGAGTACCGCTGGTCGGCGTGGAAACGTCGCCCGGGGCTGAGCTTTCGGCGGCAGCCGGAGACCGGCGGGTGTCGTTTGAATGGCTCACCGAGTTCGTCGGCGCAAGCGACCAGCAAAAGCCCGACACGCGATTCGACCTGGACGCCATCTTTGTCGGTCATGGCATCACGGCGCCGGAATGGAACTGGGACGACTTCAAAGGTGTCGACGTGCGCGGGAAAGTGTTGGTCCTGTTCACCAACGAGCCGCCTTCGACCGATCCCAAGTTCTTCGAGGGCCGCGCGCTTACCTACTTCGGGCGCTGGACCTATAAGTACGAGGAGGCGCTCCGCCGGGGCGCGGCGGCGGCTATTATCATTCACACCACCCCGACGGCCGGCTATGGCTGGGACGTCGTACGAAGTTCCTGGGGTCGCGAGGACTTGCAGGAGAAGCTCGGGAAGGGTGAAAAGGCGCTGGCTTTCGCCGGATGGCTCTCGCGCGATGCCGGCGAAAAGCTGGTGGCGCTGGCGGGCAAGAGAGTCGATGAGCTGCTGGCTGCCTCGGAGTCGCGCAACTTCCGGCCTATTCCGCTCGGCATTCGGATTCGCGGGCATATCCCGTCGAGGGTACGCTCGATCGAATCACGCAATGTCGCCGCCCTGGTGCCGGGCAGCGACCCCAAGCTGAAGGACGAAGTCGTGATTTATAGCGCGCACTGGGACCACCTCGGGAAGGGCGATCCGGTCAACGGCGACGACATCTATAATGGCGCGATCGACAATGCAACCGGCTGTGGCATCCTGCTGGAGCTGGCCCGCGACTGGGCGGCGCGCCCGCAAAAGCCGCGGCGTTCGGCACTGTTTTTAGCCGTGACCGGCGAAGAAGGTGGGCTGCGGGGTTCTGAGTTTTACGCCACGCATCCGCGTTTTCCGCTCTCCAAAACGGCAATCGATCTCAACTACGACGGGGTCTATCCCTGGGGCCGCGCTAAGGATATCGTCATCGATGGCGCGCAACGCACCACCGTCTGGCCGCTCGCCCAAGCCATTGCCAGAAGGCTCAACCTGACGATTTCTCCCGACAGCGAGCCGGAACAGGGGCATTATTTCCGTTCCGACCACTTCTCGTTCGCGCACGTGGGAGTCCCGGCATTTTCGATCGACCACGCAACGCAGTTCGCGGGAAAGACGGCTGACTTCTACCGGAAGTCGTGGCAGGAATTCAATGAGAAGCACTATCACCAGCCCTCTGACGAATTTCACTCCGACTGGGATTTCACTGCGCTCGAGCAGGCCGCGGAATTCGGCCTTCTGCTCGGTTCCGAAATCGCCAATCAGGACAAGCTTCCCGACTGGAAGCCGGGCGATGCCTTCCGCAGGTAGTATGTCAGTCTGAACGTCAAGAAGTTTCGAGCAGGAGTCAAAGGTGACAGCCAAGACGTTGGTCTGTCTGTAGGTAGCGGCCTGTTTGGCTACCCTGGCGTGGGCCACCACCATAGGAAGGTAACCTGCACCCGGAAATGAACGCGGAAAGCGGGACGTATGGCAAGCCAACCAATGGCATCCACT
>Ga0306926_10009252_pt1 | contig 10825 bp, 9 predicted proteins | sample flu12Cox44000178_FD_203759 | JGI IMG/M metagenome (GOLD analysis project Ga0306926, IMG submission 203759) | Lab enrichment of tropical soil microbial communities from Luquillo Experimental Forest, Puerto Rico - flux8day.12C.oxic.44.000.178 (v2)... | ecosystem: Environmental > Terrestrial > Soil... | reverse complement strand
TCCTCTCAAACAGCCGCAGGGCATCGTCCGTCCTGCCGCTTTCGAGCGCATCGTAGCCGAGCGCGTTCAGCACAAACTCCGGAGGCTTCCCGTTTCCGTCTCCCGAGCTCGCGAGCTCCTCGTATTTTGCGAGCACCTGATCGGTCCCCGCCAGCTTCCCGGTCAGCACAAGCTCCTCGAACGGCCCGCGCTTTTCCGAGTACTTCCAGCGGTACTCCCGGGCAACGCTGCGCTCGAGTTCCGACGCCACCAAGAGTCCGTTATCGGAATTGGCCATGATCGCCACACCCTGACCGGTCTCCCAATTCATCAAGAGCAGCGCCTGGAATCCTTCGTCCGCTCCGTTGTGTGCGAACTCGCCGGGCCGGTCCTTGGCCATGAAAAAGCCGAGCCCCGCCTCTGCAAGCACCGGCGTCAACATCTCCTCAGTGGTCTTTTGCGAAAGCACTTGGTTCGACTTGCCCTGCCTCGAGAGCGCAATCTCGATCGCAAATTTCGCGAGGTCGGTCGGGGTTGTCCACAGTCCCGCCGCCGCCATTTCCGGGTACACGTGCCACTTGCCGTGCACGGACTTGCCGTCGCGGTAAGTTCCCGTGGCCGTGCGCGCGGCCCAAGCCGCCCCTAAGGGCTGCTCGTAGCTGCTGTCGCTCATGCCTATTTTGTCGAGCACCGTCTCCTTCATCAGCACCGGGAACGGTATTCCGGTCACGTCCATCATCAGTTGCTGCTCGATGGTCACGCCGCCTCCGGAATAGCGCTCTTGCGTCCCCGGCACGATGTCCACGCGGATGGGCGCGGTATTGGCCGGCTTCTCTCCGTTGAAGATCTCGACAAGCGTCGGCACTTTTTCATCCACGTCGTAGCCCGGGAACCCGTGCACCGTGACCCCCGCCGTATGGCTCGCCAGCCTTCGCAGCGTCACCTTCTGCTCTTTGGTAAACTCGTTTTCCGGCACCTTCCAGCTCTTGAGGCGCACGTTCACGTCTTCATCGAGCGAAACTCTCCCCGCTTGGACCAGCGCGAGCATCCCCGTCGCCGCCACCGGCTTGCTGATCGAGCCCGCCTGGAACAGCGTCTTCGCCGTTACCGGAGTCGTTCCGCCGAGCGCCGTCGTCCCATAAGCTTTCACCGCGGCAATCTGGTAGCCGTCAATTACCACCACCGAAAGCCCCGGGACGTTGCACAGCTTCATGAGCTCATCGAGATCGAGCTGTTTTTCATCCCGCCCGATGCGCACCGGCTCGATTCCCCTCGCAATCCGCGCCATGCGCGCCTCGACTGGCGCCGCGGGCGCGGCGTTTTGCGGGCTGCCGCTCCCCGCTGTACCTAGCGCCGCGAGCGAGCCGAGCACTACGGTCGCCAGGATCCCCGCGGCTCGAGAAGTCCCTTTGGTTGTCACCGTCCACCTCCTTGGCGGTCTCGGGAGCAAAGCGCACACCGCCGCCACTAGACAGACGCGGCTCGGAGGAAGAAGTTCCGTCACCGGACCGCGGGCGGGCCGCGACTTTCCGACGCGGCGCTTCGAGGCCAGTAAGTGCTTTAGAATCCATAAATTTCTGGCATATGCGGCGCGCCCGCGGGCCGCCCGGCCGGAGGCCGTGACTTTCAGGGTGGCTCGCTTGTGCTAACTCGGCTCACAAACTGGTTGCATGCTATCGTAATCTCTGGCAAAAGAAGGCTCGGTGACGCCCCATTTGACGCCAGGTCCTCCAATTAAAGTCTCGTCCCGCCGCGAAGGCGCCGTCACGATTCTCGACCTGGTCGGGGACATCACCCTTTTCAATTCGCCGGAGATCAGAAAGACCCTGCTCTCGCTCTTGCGAGACCAGCGCGTGCCGCAGCTGCTGGTCAACATGACCGACGTGAAATACGTGGATAGTTCGGGCATCGCTTCTCTTGTCGAGGGCCTCAAGGTCTCCCGCGACCACAGCGCCCGCTTCGCTCTTTACGGCCTCTCGAAGCCGGCCAAGACCGTGCTCGAACTCACCCATCTGCTCCGTGTTTTTGAAGTTTACGAAAACGAGAAGGAGGCTCTTGCGGCCGTCCATTCCTCGGATAACAAGCTCGCACCTTCTGCCGGTGAAGGAGCATCCTAGTCGCGCGGTCCGTTTGGCACACTCTGGACATGGCCCTCACACAGAACATCGGCGCCGCAACGCTGGACGGGCTTGCCTACGTGGGCAGCCTCGCAAAGCTCGGCGCTTCTGCGGCCCACGCCGTGGTCAAGGATGTCGTCGAGCGGCGCCACCTCGCCTACGGCCGCGCCATGCAGCAGGCCATGGCCGTGGGCATCGGCTCGCTGCCCATCCTTTCCCTGATCACTTTTTTTATCGGCACCATTCTCGCGCTGCAAGCCGCCTATGAATTGCGGAAATTCGGCGCCATGCAGTTTGTCGCCGACGCCGTGGCCATTTCCGTCTCCCGCGAACTCGGCCCGCTGATCACCGCCATCCTGGTCATCGGGAGGTCCGGCTCCTCGTTCGCCGCCGAGCTCGGCACCATGAAAGTCAACGAGGAGATCGACGCGCTCGAAACCATGGCGCTTGATCCGGTCCGTTTTCTCGTGGCCCCTAAACTTCTCGCCATGCTGCTGATGATGCCCTGCCTCACCATCTGGGCGGACTTCATGGGATTCATAGGCGGCTCCGTTTTCGGCATAGCGCAAGCGGGCTTCACCTTTAAGACCTACATGGTCGCGACCCTGAATGCCTTGGCGATGCGCGATATCATCACCGGCCTGATCAAAAGCCTGATGTTTGGTCTGGTGATTACCACGGTCGGCTGCCAGGAAGGGCTGCGCACCGGGCTCGGCGCCGAAGAAGTGGGCCGCTCGACCACCGCGGCTGTGGTCAAATCGATTTTTCTGGTGATCATGGTCGATCTGGTTTTCACCGCGCTGTTCTACTTCGGGAGCGCCTGAGCCATGCCGGAGCCCCAACCGTCAAGCACACGCCTCCCCGCGCAGGCGCCGATCCTGTCGATCCGCAACCTCCGCGTGGCTTATGGAGAGCGCGAAATCCTGCACGGCGTCTCGTTCGACGTTACCGCCGGTGAAACCGTGGTGATCCTCGGCGGGTCGGGATCGGGCAAAAGCACGCTGCTGCGGACGCTGGTGGGGCTGGAGTCGCCGACCAGCGGCGAAGTCATCGTCCGCGGCAAGAATCTGGTGCAGCTCTCTGAGGAGGACTGGCGCGAACTCCGCCAGCACATCGGAATCTCTTTTCAGAGCGGCGCGCTATTCGGATCGATGACGGTCGGAGAAAATGTGGCCCTGCCCCTGCTCGAGCATACCGAGCTGGACCCGGCGACCATCGAAATCATGGTGCGTCTGAAGTTGAACGAAGTCGGCTTGAGCGGTTACGAAGACTACATGCCCGCGCAGCTGAGCGGGGGCATGAAGAAGCGTGCCGCGGTGGCGCGGGCCATGGCCATGGATCCGGAGATTCTCTTTTTCGACGAACCGTCGGCGGGCCTCGATCCGATCATCGCCGCGGGGATTGACCATTTGCTGCTCAAGCTTAAGGAGGCCTTTGGCATCACCATCATTGTGGTCACCCACGAACTGGCCAGCGCTTTCCTGATCGCCGACCGCATGGTGCTGCTCGACAAAGGCTATATCGTAGCGATAGGAACTCCCTCGGAACTGCAGGCGAGCACTCATCCGCGGGTGCGGCAGTTTCTCGATCGCGTTCCGGAACCGGAAATCAGCCAGGAGATCGATTACCTGCAGATGCTCACGGGCGAAGTACCGAGGCCGCGGCAATGACCCGCTTTTTGCCGGGCACCGCGAAGAACCGCGGCAGCCAATGGGCCGCCGCCGCCGTGCTATACTCCCCTGACTTTCCAGGCACTCCTTACGGGTCTCCGCTCGCATGAACACTGCCACCATTCGACGCCAAGAAGCTTTGGTCGGGCTGTTCGTGCTGATTGCGGCCGGGCTGCTGATCGCCACGGTTTTTTCGCTGACCGGGCTGTTGAGCCGCGACGACGTGAGGTACCGCGCCTACTTCAAAAACGCCGGGGGCCTGCGGCCGGGCGGCGAAGTGCGCTTCGCGGGCGGGCCGCCGGTCGGCCGCATCGAGTCCGTGCGCAGCGATGCGCGCGACTCGACGCGCATGGAAATCGTGTTTAGGGTGCACCCGGACGTTCCGGTCAAGACCGACAGCATCGCCGAAGTCACCAGCACCAGCCCGCTCAGCGACAATTTTCTCGGCATCCGTCCCGGCAGCGCCGCCGCGCCGCGCGCCGCCCCGGACAGCGTGCTGCGGTCGACGGAATTTGTCGGCTTCGCCGACCTCGAGGCGGAGCTGAACGACCTCGGCCCGCAAGCCAAGCAGCTGCTGACCAATCTGAACCAGCGGGTCACGGAGCTGCAGGTGACCATCGCCCGCGTAAACGATGTGCTGAACGACCGCAATCGCGCGAACCTCAGCGCCAGTCTCGACAATGTCCGGGGCTTGCTTGAAGAGAACCGCAAGCCGCTGAAGGCGACCATTGCCAACCTGAACGATGCCAGCGCCAAGATTTCGCCGCTGCTCGACGACCTGAAGAAAACCAACGCAGAAGCGCAGAAGACCATCAACACCCTCGAGGGCACGCTCAACGAAAATCGCCCCGATATCCGGAAGTCTGTGGAGGACCTGCGGCGCCTGCTGGCTACGGCCAACGACGTGGCCTCGCAGCTCGACACCACGCTCAGCGCGAACGGCGAGAACATCGACGAGATTCTCAGCAACTTCCGGGAAGCTTCGCAAAATCTGCGCGTGCTGACCGAAGAGCTGAAGCAGCGGCCGTACACCCTGCTGCGCTCGGCCTCGGTGCCCGAGCACAAGCCGGGGAAGGTTCCGAAGGAGTAGACCGTTAGGAGCGGCAAGGGGAGAAGAATGAGACGCTTGGCCATATGCACCCTGGCTCTCGGTTGTGCCGTGTCCGGCTGCACGAGCGCACGCGCGCCGCGTTACTACATGATCTCGATTCCCCACACGGCGCCCCCGGCATCAGCAGCGCAGTTTCCGATAAGCCTGGTGGTCGGCAGACTGTATGCCCCGCACCTGCTGCGCGACGACCGCGTGGTGTACGACATGAGCGATGTCGAGCTGGGCGTCGACGAATATCACCGCTGGGCCGAGCCGCCGACCGGCATGATCGAACGTCTGCTGGCCGAGCACTTGCGCAGCTCCGGACAGTACCTCGCGGTGCAGCGCCTGACCAGCAACACCCGCGGCGATTTCATTTTGCGCGGCTATCTGGGCGCGCTCAACGAAGTGGACGATCCGGCTGGACTTAAAGCGCGCTTTACGCTGCAACTGGAGCTCTTCGACGTCAAACAAGGCCGCGTGGTTTGGAGCGACAGCTTCACGCGCGATGAGCCGGTAGCGGAGAAAACGGTGAAGTCCGTCGTCGAAGCCCTGCAAACCAGCGTGAGAATGGGCCTCGACCAGCTGAGCGCGAGCCTCGCCCAGTATCTCTCGACCCATCTCGCACATTAAGCGCCACTGCCGGACCCCTAACGCTGGCGGCGGAAGATAGAGGATGCCCCGAAGAGGCTGCGCCAGAAAACCCCGGCTATTTGCGCCAACGGTAAAAGAAGGGGATGCCGGCCAAGATCACCGCCAGACCCGCCGAGGAACGCACCGGGCGGATCAACCACAGGTTCAGCGTCAAGGCCACGGCCGCGCCCAGGAAGATGAGCGGCGTCAGCGGATAGCCCCAGGCACGGTAGGGACGAGACCGTTCTGGCTCCCGGAAGCGCAGCCGCAAGAGCGCGATGGCGGTAAGCGCAAAGAAGATCCATACCCCGAAAACAAACAGCGAATAGAGCTCTTCATAGGTGCCGGTGAGGGCGAGCAGCGCGGCGAGCGAGCCGAGAAAGAGGAGCGAGCCGGTAGGCGTGCGGAACGACGGATGGAGGTGCGCCGCGAAGCGGAAGAAGACGCCGTCGCGGGCCATGGCGTAGGGAATTCGCGCGCCGGTCAGAACAACCACGTGCAGGGCGCCGAGAGCAGAAAACGCCATCGCGGCGGTCAGCCAGGCGGCCCCGCCGGATCCGGCAAAGGCGCCCACCGCATCCGAGGCCACATGCTCGGAGCGGGCCACCTCGGCAAAGGGCAAAAGGTGGAAATAAACGACGTTCGACAGCAGATACAGACCGCCGACCGTCCCGAGGCCGAGAAGAATGGCCAGAGGAATGTTGCGCTCGGGATGAACGATCTCTTCTCCGACATGGCCGAGGTCGTTGAAGCCGTTGTAGGCCCACATGGCGGGAACCAGCGCCGTCAGCAGCGCCGCGACGGTGCCGAGACGGAGGGGAGCGGCGGAAAGCGCTACAGCCGGCGCCGCATGCTTCCCTCCGAGGACCAGGCCGCCCGCGATAATGAGGACAATGGCGCCGATTTTCACCGCGGTCATCAGGATCTGGATGGCCCCGCTCATGCGCACGCTGAGGCAGTTGACGGCGGTGACGGCCACGATGACCAGGGCCGCGAGGGGTTGCGCCACGGTGAAAACAAAATCATCGTGCCCCAGGTGAACTGCGAATAGGGGTGTAGCGAGCCGAGGCAACAAAAAGCTGAGAAAGCGCAGGAACCCGGCGGCGAGGGCGGCCATGGCCACGGGGCGCTCGAGGAACGAACTCATCCAGCCAAAGAGAAATCCCCACAGCGGGCCGAGGCCGCGGTTCAAGTAGGCATAGGGGCCGCCGGCTTCGGGAAACAGGGCGCCCAGCTCGGCATAGCAGAAAGCGCCGAACAGGACGATGAGCCCGGCGAAAATCCAAGCGGCAAAGACCAGCGGCGCCGAACCGACCACCCGCGCCATATCGCTCGAGACCAGAAAGATTCCCGAGCCGATGGTATCGCCCACGACAATGGCGGCCGCCGGCCCCAGACCGAGCGCGCGAACCAGGTGAGGCGGCCCGGGACGGTCAGACGACGCAGCGGCTCTCGCACACAAAGCTCAGAGAGACTACACTCAGGGGTACGGGTGGTCAACCAACCCCGCGGAGTTCACCGCACTTCCGGCGGCAGCGAGAGGATGGTCCACGATGGCCATGCAGAAAATGTTCGTCAGCGAGTTTGTCTGGGAGGAACGCTACCGGGTAACGCAGCAGGAAGCGGTACTGACGCCGGCGCTGGCCGTGTACCCGGAGATCGTCGCTTCCAACATCCAAGCGATGTTGCGGCTGCTCGGCGGCGATGGCGACCGCTGGCGGGTACACATCAAGACCGCGAAGCTTGGCTACACGCTCGGGATGTTGATCGAGAGCGGGGTGCGAAATTTCAAGTGCGCCACCACGCTTGAATTGCTGGTGGCCGCGGAGAGTGGCGCTTCTGACGTGCTGGTGGCCTATCCCATGGTGGGAGCGAACGCGCGGCGGCTCGGCGAGATTGCCGAGCAGTTCAAGGAAGTGCGCATTTCGGTTCTGGCGGAGAACGCAGAGCAGGTGCGGCAGTGGGCGGCGAGCCGGGTCGGGGTTTTTCTGGACATCAACCCGGGCATGAACCGCACCGGGATCGCGCAGGAGCAAAAGCAAGCAGTGGTGAAGCTGGTGCGCACGATCGCCCATGCGCGGGCGGAGTTTCGCGGACTGCATTACTACGACGGACAGTATGGCGGACTGGCCGAACCCGAACGGACCGCGGCGGCGCACTCGGGTTACCAGCACTTGCTCGCGATTGTGGATGAGCTCGAGCGCGACGGGGTGCGCGTGCCGGAGGTGATTACGGCGGGCACGCCGACCCTCGGGTGTTCCTTGTCCTTTGCGGCATTCCGGGGCAGGAATTTCCTGCATCGCGTCTCGCCGGGAACGGTGGTGTACGGCGACGCCACCAGCCTCGAGCAGCTTCCGCCCGAGTGGGGCTTGCGGCCCGCGGTGCTGGTGATGGCGCGGGTGGTGAGCCAGCCCGACGCCAACAAGATTACCTGCGATGCGGGGCACAAGGCGGTTTCGGCCGATGCGGGCGTACCGACTTGCGTAGTGGTCGGGCATAGGGAGCTGACGCCCGCGGGACCGAGCGAGGAGCATTTGCCCTTGGCCGTCGCGGATGGCCAGGCGGCGCCGCGAGTGGGCGACATGCTCTTTCTGCTGCCGCGGCATGTGTGCCCGACAGTGAACAATTTTGACCAAGCGCTCCTTGTGAGGAACGGGCGCATCGAGTCCCTCGAGAAAGTAAGTGCCCGCGGCCATGAAGTGCCGCTCGTCGAAATGGACAAGGTTCAGGCGGCCTAAGCGCAGCGAGGCAGTGTTTCTCGCGCGGCCTGCGAAGCGCGTTTTTGCGCTTTCTAGATCGCAGCGGCAATTCTTGCTCTTACAGTGCCGGGCCAGGGAGAACCAGATCACGAAGCCGGCCATGGTTGCCGATGGTGATGCTCGCCCGGGACACATCGCCTCGGCGCGCAGATGAGGCTCGAGAAACGCGGAAGGCCGCACAGGCGTCCTGGCCATAGAACAACAGAGTGGTGGTTTCGGGAATAACCGCGCGTCCCCAAATAGGATCCGGGGGCCGTCCTCCTGGTCAGCAGCTTGTCGTCCGGAAATCGCGCGCGCCGCCCGAGACAAGCGCGAGGCACTGTTCACTCGGGTTCCATGGCGTGGTTCCGATCGATCTCGATCGCGGCCGGGCCGCATCAGACGGCGGACGTAGCGCGCTTCCCGAGCAGCTCGACGGCAGCCTGATTGAGCTTGGTGCGCAACTGAGAGCGCTGATTGGCCTGGGTGATGTAGCGGACGGAAAGTTCGACGCCGCCGAGAACGGGTTTGAGGTTGATGGCGGGCTCGGCGCTGAAGGCGGCCATTTCGCGATTGCCTGCGGCGCCTTTCCATTCCAGGGCAGCGGCCTTGGCGCTGTCCTCGGTGGCTTCGAGCACTTTCTTCTGAATGGCTTCAATCACCGGATAGGGGTCCTCCCCTGCCGGCAGCACCACCTGCAGTTCATCCCAGAGCCACTGGCCGGAGGTGGAGAAATTGAAGTAATGGCCTTCGATGGCGTAGCTGTTGGTGAAGGTGACGCGGCGCCCGGTAGGATGGCCGGAGTCGGTCCAGTTGCCGGTTTCAAGAAGCACGGTGTGGAAGATACCGATTTCGACCACTTCGCCGGTGACGCCATTGATTTCCACCCAGTCGCCGAGGCGAATGCCGTTTTTGCCCATCAGAACCAGCCAGCCGAGAAAGCCGACGATAAAGTCTTTGAGAGCCACGGTAATGCCGGCACCTGCCAGGCCGAGGAAGGTACCTAACTGGCCGGGCGGGCCGAAAATCACCAGCAGCACCAAAAGCACCGCCAGGATCTGGACGGAGACGCGCGCCGTGGTGCGCAGCGTCTGCAGCTGGCGGCGGTCGATTTTGATCGTGCCGAGCACACGGTCGAGCCAGGTGTTGAAAAAGAGACCAATCAGAGCGATCACCAGGACGATGGAAACGCCAATCAGCATGCGGCGAGCGACCTCGAGCTGGCGGCCGGAGACGATGGCCAGCCATTCGGTGTAGGCGGCGGAAAGCTCCCGCTGGTTCTCCACACGCTTGTCGAGGCTGGCAAGATTTTTCTGATCGACGGTGATGGCTTTGGTGGTCGCGAGCGCGGCCCGTTTCTCGTCGGCGCTGCGGGATCTGGCGATGTTGCTGGTGATGGAGGCAAGCAAAGCGTCGGGTACCTCTGTGGCCTGTGACCCCGCCGCGGGCTGCTTGGCATGAGCCGCCAGATCGGGCGAGTTCAGCTTTTCGGCGTCTACCCGTGCGTCAAGAGCGTTGTGCTCGGCGACGAGCGAGGCGGCGAGCCCATCGGCTCCGGTTTTGGCTGCGCGCAGCAGCTTTTCCTTATCCCGGAGCGCGCTCCATTGCTCGAACCGGTGCACCAGCCCGAGCTGCTCCGCAACCGGCTGCGGGAAAATCTGGTCCGGATTCTTGCGCGACTTGTCGGCTGCTTCGTGCGCCTGGCGTATCTTCTCAATGCGGTCGCGCAGGTTGCCGCCCGCGGCGGTGAGGTCGCGGTTGGCGTCGTCCACATCGTTGTCGGCAACGTCGAGGCTGGCTTTGGCGATGTCCAGCTGATCCTCGAGGTCGGCCTGGCGCGGGCCGGTGGCCTTCGCGACTTGCGCGGTCAGCGCTTGTACCTGCGTCTGGAGCGCCTGCTGCACTTTCTGGCTGCGCTCGAGGCGCGCCAGAATCTGCTTGGCTTGGGCCGAGAGTTGCGGCGGATGGGCTTCCGCGTCCTGGAGCGCGACGGCAAGAGAAAGATCGAGTTCGTTGTCGCTGAGCCGCAGGGCTTCCTTGGCCAGCGCCTGCTCATCGGGGCTGTCGGCAAGCTGCGCCAGCCGCTGCGCTGCCACGAAAGGAGCCTGGTCGAGCAGGGAGGAATCTCCGGCTCGGTTCCTCTTCGCGGCCGGTGTGGTCCGAGCCTGGCCGAGAAGGAAGATACCGTAGGCGGCAGCGAAAAGCCCCAGGAGCAGAGCCGCCGCGCCAATTTTTTGCGCCTTTCGCATGGGCCTCCTAAACAGGCACCCATTTTAGAACACCCCGCGGCAGCGGGCCGCCGCACGCAATAGAAGGCGCTGCGAATCAGTTAGAGGAGCTTCCGGCTGCGCAATCGTTCTATAGGTAGTCGCGCGATGGCCCTTCGAGAAAGGCCCGCAGTTTTCGGGAGCGCGAAGGATGGCGCAGTTTGCGCAGCGCCTTGGCTTCGATCTGACGGATGCGCTCACGGGTGACGGCGAAGGACTGGCCGACCTCCTCGAGGGTGTGCTCGCTGCCGTCGTCCAAACCGAAACGCATCTTGATGACTTTTTCTTCCCGCGGAGTCAGCGTCTTCAGTACCGAGGAAGTCTGCTCCTT
>Ga0306926_10009250_pt1 | contig 10826 bp, 10 predicted proteins | sample flu12Cox44000178_FD_203759 | JGI IMG/M metagenome (GOLD analysis project Ga0306926, IMG submission 203759) | Lab enrichment of tropical soil microbial communities from Luquillo Experimental Forest, Puerto Rico - flux8day.12C.oxic.44.000.178 (v2)... | ecosystem: Environmental > Terrestrial >... | reverse complement strand
CCCGTACTACCGCACCAGGAGGACGTTCCCGTATCAACCACATCCCTGCTGAACAACGGCCTCTAGCGCGTCGTCCTATTACTACGGCACATCGACCCGGAAACCAGGGTGCGCAAGGCGGCCGGAACGTTACGCCGGAGTGAGGCCGAGGTCGCCGCGGTGCGCCGGCTCCACATTGACCAGGCTGTGCGCGGCCATCACCAGGTACTCCCAGAGTTGCGCGTCAAGCGCCTCGTCCAGGCCGAGTTCGTCCTGCGCCTCCCGCATGTGGCGCAGCCAGGCGTCCCGCTCGGCTTCGCCGATCGCGAACCGGGCGTGGCGCATCCGCAGCCGGGGATGCCCGCGCAGCTCATCGTAGGTCCGCGGCCCGCCCCAGTACTGGATGAGGAACAGCCGCAGGTGTTCCTCGGCCGGGCCGAGGTCCTTGGCCGGGTAGACCGGCCGCAGCACGGGATCATCCGCCACGCCCTGGTAGAAGCGGTGGACCAGGCGGCGGAAGGTCTCCTCGCCGCCCACCGCCTCATAGAAGCTGACCGGCTGGCTCATGACTGCCAGCTTAGGGGCCAGGCTCGGCCGGATCGTCCGCCGCGCCCGCCCCGGGCTCCGTGCCCGCCCTAGGCCCGGCGCTCGCACCAGGCCCCGCGCCCGGCGCCACACCGCCGGGCGTCGCAACCTCCGGCGGCGCGGTGATCACGATGGTGTCCGGGCCGACCGGGGCCACCCCGGCCTCGTCCAGCGCCGCCTTGACCCGAGCCCGCAACTCGCGGGCCACCTCCCACTGGCGCATGGGCGCGGTCTTGGCCACGATGCGCATCGTAACTTCCCGGCTGGACAGCTCCTGCGCCCCCCACACCTCGGGATTTTCCAGCATGAGCTGGCGCCAGCCGCGCTCCCGGAAGAGCGAACCAGCGGCCTGCTCCATCAGCGCCCGGATGCGGGCCAGGTCCTCCCCGTACGGAACCGGGTAGTCGATGACGGCCCGGGACCAGCCCTGCGACTCGTTGCCCACGCTATCGATGGTGCCGTTCCTGATGTGCCAGACCACCCCGTTGACGTCGCGCAGCCGGGTGGTCAGCAGGGTCATCGCCTCCACCGTCCCGGTCGCGTCCTTGACGTTGATCGTGTCCCCGACCCCGTAGTGGTCCTCGACCAGCATCAAGATGCCCGCCAGGTAGTCGCGCACCAGGTTCTGTGCGCCGAACCCCAGGGCCACCCCGAGCACCGTCGTACTCAGCAGCAGCGGCGTCAGGTTGAAGCCGAGATCCCCGAGGATGGTCAGCGCCGCGATGCCGAATACCACGATCGAAACCCCGCTGCGCAGGATCGAGCCGAGCGCCCGGGCGCGCTGCTCGCGGCGCTCCGTGCCCACCGTCGGCGGCGGGACCGTGTCGTCCGCCCGGGCCGCGGCCGCCGCCCGCTGCGCCCGGACGGCCGGCCGGATGGCGGGCGTGACCGGCAGCGACGTCGTCGCCGCCCGTTCGGTGAGCCGGTTGATCACCCGGTGCGCCACGGCCCGGATGACAAACGCGACCGCCAGGACGAACAAGATCCGCAGTACCTCGTTGACCAGGCCCGCCAGGTACGTCCGGACGAACTGCGCCGTGTTCGTGTTGTGGCTGATGTCCCAGGCCAGCCGGCAGGCAACGCCCGGGTTGTCGCCGCAGCTTCCGGTCAGCGTGTCCGATCCCAACGGCATGAAACGCAGAACTCCCTACTCCACCACTAGCCCGGTGTACCGGGCGGCGAACGCGAGCGTGTCCCCGGCCAGCTCAGCCGTCCGGCTCACCGCCCGCGCCCCGTGCCCGACCTGGTCTTCGGCGCGCAACAGTACCGGCCGCCCAGAAACAGAGGCGTACTGCAGCGCCGCGCACATCTTATAGGCGTGCACCGGGTCGACCCGGGTGTCGCTGGTGAACACGGTGAACAGCACGGCCGGGTAGGCCGTCCCGGGCACCACGTGATGGTACGGCGAATACGACAGCAGCCACTCGAGCTGCACGGGGTCCGCCGCCGTGCCGTACTCGACATTCCACGTCTGTCCCAGCCCGAACCGTTCGTACCGCACCATGTCCAGCAACGGCGCGGAGCACACCACGGCGGCGTACAAATCAGGGCGCTGCACTAGCGAAGCGCCCACCAGGAGCCCGCCGTTCGACCCGCCCGAGATGGCCAGCTGCCCGGCCGTCGTCCACCCGTCCCGGATCAGCGTCTCGGCCGCGCAGCGGAAATCGTCGAACACGTTCTGCTTGCGATCCAGCATCCCGGCGCGGTGCCATTCCTCGCCCTCCTCGCTGCCGCCGCGCAGGTTGGCCACCGCGTACACGCCACCCGCCTCTACCCAGGCCAGCGCGTTCGGCGCATACGCGGGCGTGAGGCTGATATCGAACCCGCCGTACCCGGTCAGGATCGCCGGCCGGGGCCCCGGCGAATCACCCGAACCGCTGAGAACTAGCATCCGGACCGGCGTCCCGTCCGAAGACTGGTACGTCACCTGCCGCGCCGCCACCGCGGGGACCGCTGCCGACCCGGGCGCCGCCGCCCACGTCCCCACCGAGGAGTCCCGGGCGTCGAACCGCAGCACCAGCGTCGGCGTGGTGTGGTCCGTGTAACCGAACCACGCCTCGTGGCCGCCCTCGGGCCGCTCACTCAGCCCGCCCGCGGTGCCCAGCCCGGGCAGCGCGACGCCGCCTAGCAACGCACCGGAAGCCAGGTCGTGCACGGTGATCTCGCTCAGCGCGTGCCTGGTCCAGCAGGCTACCAGGACCGGCCGGGCCAGTTCCGCGCCGTCCAGGATCGCGTACTCGCGCAGCACCGCCCCGGGGTCCTCACCGATCAACTCCTGCCAGCTGGCTCGGTCCGCCACGGAACCGGGATCGGCCACCACGATCCGGCCCCGGGGTGCGCCCAGGTCCGTGAACACGTACGCCAGACCGTCCCGCCCCACCCGCAGCGAGGTCTGCGCGTCCACCCCCTCCTGCACCACGCGCAACTCGGGCGCCATAGCGTCCGACAGCGACAGGTCGGCCAGCCACAGGTCGTTGCGTGGCGCCGTGCCCCGCGACGCGGACAGGACCAGCCAGCGCCCGTCCCGGCTGACCGAGGTGAAGTAGTAGTCCGTCTTGTCCCGGCCCGAACCGAAGATGAGCACGTCCTCGTCCGCGGGCGTGCCGACCTGATGCAGGTAGACCCGCCGGTGATACTGGCTCTCACCCGCCGGGACAGCCGAGGCCGGCAGCCGCCGCGTGTAGTAGAAGGCCTTCCCGCCGGGCAGCCAGGCCACGTTCGTGTACCGGCACCGGTCGATCGGCCCGTCCACCACCGAACCGCTCGCGACGTCGAGCACCCGCAACAGGGCTTCCTCGTCGCCGCCCTCGGACAGCTGGTAGGCGAGCAGCCGGCCCTCCTTGTCCGGCTGCCACGCATCCAGGGTGGTCAGCCCGGACGGGTCGATGGCCATGGGGTCGATGAGCACCTCAACCGGACGGTCGGCCAGCTGCGTGTACAGCACGCCATGTTCCTGCCCGGGGTCGCGCCTGGTGAAGAAGCACCGCTCCCCGCGCCACGCGGGCGTTCCCGCGTAACCGACGTTCAGCAGCTCGCCCACCCGCGCCGCCAGCCGGTCCCGTCCCGGCCACCCGGCCCGCTGCGCGGCGAACAACCTCGCCTCTGCCTGCAGCCAGGACGCCCGTTCGGTGCTGTCGGACTCCTCCATCCACCGGTAGGGGTCGCTGACCTGGTGCCCGAAGATCTCCTCGGTCAGGTCCAGCCGACGTGCCTCCGGATAGTCGAACTCGCGTGTCCCGCTCATGCTCGAACTTTATGAGCCCGCCGACCTTGTACGCTTATCTGGTGGCAGAACCGTGTACCAGACGACACACTGGGAGCACGAGCTTCTGCTAGACGGTCGGCTCCAGCGGGAGGTGCGGTGCGAAGAGTGCTGCTGCTCAACGTGACGTATGAACCGCTGACCACTGTCGGCCTCCGCCGCGCCGTGTGCCTGGTCCTGTGCGGCAAGGCCGAGGTGGTGCACGACGACGCCGACGGGGCGATCCTGCACGCGGCCTCGGTGGCCCTGGCCACGCCGTCGGTGATCAGGCTCAGCCGCTACGTCCGGGTGCCCTACCGCAACCGGGTACCGCTGACCCGGGCCGCGCTGATGCGCCGGGACAACTACCGCTGCGCCTACTGCGGCCGCCGCGCGGAAACCATCGACCACGTGGTGCCCCGGAGCCGCGGCGGCCAGCACGCCTGGGAGAACTGCGTCGCGTCCTGCACCATCTGCAACCACCGCAAGGCCGACCGCATGCTCGAGGAACTCGGCTGGACGCTATCGGTACCACCAGCAGTACCACGCGGCGCCCACTGGAGACTGGTGGGCGCTCAACACGATGGCGACCCCCAGTGGGCCGCTTATTTGCGTGAGCCCAGTGCTGCCTTAAATATCGGGGCCGCGTTATCTCTCCCGCCGTACCGTACGTTCCCGCCGCACTCCGCAGCGGCTATTTCTTTTTATGCCGAACGGAACGTGGTTTCACGCTGTATTTACCCCACTCGCTCTATCTTCCCGCTCGCCTCCGGGCGCTCTTGACCCGCCACCTTCCCTCGTCGCTCCTTCGTCGCTCCTCAGTCCAGGTGCCGGCGCGCCCTTTGGCTCGCGGGAGGGCGCCCTTTGGCTCGCGGGGGAGAGGTCCGCCACGGGTACGATCGTCGTGGAGGGCGAAGCAGATGCAGCGGGAAATCTTTACCCAGGAACACGACGCGTTCCGTGACATGGTGCGGGCCTTCATCGCGAGGGAGATCACGCCCTATCACGAGCAGTGGGAACGGGACGGCGTGGTGTCCCGCGACGTGTGGCTGGCGGCCGGCCGGGCCGGCCTGCTCGGCATCCACATCGACGAGAAATACGGCGGCGGCGGCGACCCTGACTACCGGTACTACGTGGTCCTGAACGAGGAACTGGCCCGGGCGGGCGCTACCGGGCCGATGTTCCAGCTGCACAACGACATGATCGGCCCGTACCTGGACCGGCTGTGCACGCCGGAGCAGCGGGAGCGGTGGCTCCCCGGCTACTGCTCCGGGGAGCTCATCGCGGCGATCGCGATGACCGAGCCCGGGGCCGGCAGCGACCTGCAGGGCATCCGCAGCACCGCGGTCCGCGACGGTGATCATTATCTACTGAACGGCCAGAAGACGTTCATCTCGAACGGGCAGCTGTGCGACATCGTGATCGTGGTGGCCCGCACCGACCCGGCCGCTGGGCACCGCGGGATCAGCCTGCTCGTGGTGGAGCGCGAGATGGTCGGCTTCGCCCGCGGCCGGAACCTGGACAAGCTGGGCATGCACGCGCAGGACACCTCGGAGCTGTTCTTCACCGACGTGCGGGTGCCCGCCGCCAACCTGCTCGGCGACGAGGGCGGCGGGTTCGTCGCCCTGATGCAGAACCTGCCCCGCGAGCGCGTGACCATCGGCGTCACCGCGCTGGCCATCGCCGAGCAGGCGTTCGAGGACACGCTGGCCTACTGCAAGGAACGACAGGCGTTCGGGCAGCCGATCGGGAAATTCCAGCACACCAAGTTCGTGCTGGCCGAGATGGCCACCGAACTCGCCGTCGCCCGCGCCTTCACCGATCGCGCCATCATGGAGCATTGCGCGGACCGGCTGAGCACCGACGAGGCGTCCATGGTCAAGTGGTGGAACACCGAACTGTGCAACCGCGTCACCGACCGGTGCGTGCAGCTACACGGCGGCTACGGCTACATGCGTGAGTACCCGGTCGGCCGCGCCTGGGCCGACGGCCGCGTCCAGTCGATTTTCGGCGGTACCACCGAAATCCAGAAAGAAATCATCGCCCGCAACCTCGGCCTGTAGCCCTGACCAGTCCCGCAACAGTCTCAAGCCGTCGGCTCGCGGTTGCTATTTGGTCGCTGTCACGGCCTGAATGATGGTGGCGTAGAGGCGGTGCCACTGTGGTGAGTGCAGTCCCGCTGCCGTTATCAGCCGGGTGGCCTGGCGCTTGGTGCGCGCCTTGCCCGGCCGTCCGGCCAGCAGGCTTGGCAGCAGCAGCGAGAACAGGTCGGCTAGGACGAGGTGGCCGCCGGGGGTCAGGACCCGGGCGCACTGCGCGAGCCCGGCCCGCTGGTCGGCCCAGTGATCAAACGAGGTGGTGCTGACCACCAGGTCGAAGGTGGCGGCGGGCCAGGGCAGCCGCTCGGCGGTGCCGGCCACGAAACCCAGCCGGCCGTCGGTGGCCGTGCGCTGGACGGCCCGGATCATGGCCGGCGCGGCATCGATTCCGGCCAGGGCCTGGGCCTGCGGGGCGCGGGCGGCCAGCCGGCCGAGCAGGTAGCCGGTCCCGCACCCCACGTCGAGGATCCGCCGGGGTGCTGGCACGCAGGTCAGGGCCAGGTCCGCCGTACGGTCGGCGATCTGGTGATGCAACTGGCCGAGCCAGCCCTCGTCATAGTGCTGCGCGCGCTCGCCGAACGCCGCGACGTCACGATCACGGCCCATACCCGATCCTGACATCCACGCCACCTTTCGTATGGCACACTGCGACCATGCGTAGCCTGCGCCGGCCGGGGCTGCGTCAGGTATCGGCCGCCCTGGCGGCGACGGGATGCCTGATCGTGGCCGCCTGCGGGGGTGGCGGCCACCCCTCGGCAAGACCGACCGCGAGTGCCAGCACGGCGGCCGAACCAGTCAGCGGCCCGGCGGCCGTGGCCGCGATCACGGCCAACTGGAAGACGGTCTTCAACGGCAAGGCACCGATCCCGGATCGGCTCGCCCTGGTGCAAGACGGGCCGCAGGTGGCCGCGTTTGTTAATGCCCAGGCCAATACGTCGTTCGGGCAGGCGGCGGCTGGGTCGACCGCGACGGTGAGCTCGGTGACGATTACGTCACCGTCGCAAGCCACGGTGCACTACGAGGTCCTGCTGCTCGGCACGCCGTTGCTGAAGAACCAGGTGGGCACCGCGGTCTACCTGGACGGCACCTGGAAGGTAGCCATCGCAAGCTTCTGCGGGCTGGCCTACCTGGAGTACCCCAAGAACAGTCCCAAGCTGCCCGCTGTCTGTCGGAGCTAGCGGAATGGCTGATGCGCTCGCGCAGGCTACGGCGGGCGGGCTCACATCGCGGCGTCGCCCGCTTGCCCTGGCCTCGCTGTGCACGTTGTTGTTCTTGACCTTCCTCGACAACACCGTCGTCAGCGTTGCGCTGGCCAGCATTCAGCGGGACCTGCACGGCGGAGTCTCCGCGCTGCAGTGGGTGGTCGGGGCATATGCCCTAACCTTCGCCAGCTTCATGCTGGCCTTCGGGATGCTGGGCGATAAGTTCGGCCGCAAGAAGATCATGCTGGCCGGAGCGGGTGTCTACTGCGCCGGCGCGGCGCTGGCCGCGGTCGCGCCCGGCATCGGGATACTGATTGCGGCACGGTCGGTCATGGGGCTGGGGGCCGCAGCAAGCGAACCCGGCACACTGTCGATGATCCGGCAGCTTTATCTGGATGAGCGCAGCCGCAACCGCGCGCTCGGGGTCTGGGCTGCGGTTTCCGGGTTCTCGCTCGCGCTCGGTCCGGTCCTGGGCGGGGCGCTAGTGGGGGCGTGGAGCTGGCGGGGGATTTTCTGGTTCGACGTGACGTTCGGCCTGGCTGCGCTGGTGGTGGCGGGCAGGGTCCTGCCCGAGAGCGCCGACCCGGACGCGGGCCCGGTCGATGTGCCAGGCACTGTACTCGGCGCTGGTGCGCTCGCCGCCCTGATCTTCGGCATTATCAACGGCGAGAGTGCCGGCTACACGGCGCCCAGCGTGCTGGCGCTGTTCGCCGTGTCCTTGGCCGCAGGGGTGGCTTTCCTAGTGTGGGAGCGCCGTGCCCCGTTCCCGCTGCTCGACCTGAGGTACCTGCGGGTTCCGCGGTTTACGACACCCAATGTGGTCGCGTACTGCACGTATTTCGCTACGTTCGCGGTCTTCTTCTTCACCGCGCTTTACCTGAGCGTGATTGTCGGCTACTCGGCTTACCGCATCGCGGGCTTGTTCTTGCCGATGACCGTGACGATGATCATTGCGGCGCTGCTGGCCGGCCGCTGGACAACCGCGGTCGGCGCCCGCTGGCTGCTGGTCGTCGGCTGCCTGTTGTACGCCGCCGGCCTGCTGCTGACCAACGTGGTGATCAACCCGAACCCCGACTACCTGCCGCTCGCCGCTGCGCTGGGATTGGCCGGAGTCGGCATTGGCACCTGCGTCGTGCCGGTCACCTCGTCGGTACTCGGGGCGGTGCCCGCCGAGCGGTCGGGGATGGCCGCGTCGGCCACGAACACCAGCCGGGAGTTCGGCGCGGTCACTGGCATCGCCATCCTCGGCGCCGTCGTCAACGCCGAGCTGCGGTCAGGGCTTGTCAGCCGCATGACGCATCTGGGCGCCTCGGCCGCGCTTCAGCAATATGTGCTCCAGGTAATAGAGACCGGATCGGTGTCCCTCCCTCATGGCGGCTCAACCGGGGGAAACAGTCCGCTCGACCAGATCGTCCAGGCGGGGTATGCGGCCTTCACCAGCGCGCTGCACGATGCGCTGTATCTGTCGGCCGCGCTGCTCGCAGGCGCCGCGCTGCTCTCCGCGGTCACCTTGCGTCGGCGCCGCCACGCTACTTGAGCAGCTCGCGCGAACGGCGCCGTACGTCGCCCGGCACTGACAAGTCCGTTGCCGGGGCCTGGGCGCTGGGTCTTCAGTTCGTGCGGGCGGTGTCCTCGGCCCGGAGTAGGTCTGCCGCGGTCGGCAGGCGTTCGCGAGAGGTATCGACCAGCAGGGGAGCGCCGGGTTCGGGTCCGAGGGGGCCGGGTCCGTGGCTGTCGGCGGGTTCGAGCGCGTGCAGGAGCACTTCGACGAATGCGTCTGGCCGGTCGGCTTGCAGATAGTGATGGGCATCCGGGATGAAGTACAGGCGGTTGCCGCCGGGTTTGAGCATCAGGTACTGATTCCACACGTAGCTCGCCACCCGCAGCGGCGAAACCGTGTCGTTCAGGCCCCAGATCACGGTCACGGGGAACGGGGCGTCGGCCAGCGTCCTCAGCCAGCCTTGCTCGTCCTTGGCTCGCTCGGCCAGGTACTGGATCGTCTCATGCAGGACCGTCATGCCGTTGCCGTGGGCGAAGGTGGCCGTCAGGGCCTCGACCTCAGGATCACCCGGCCTGCGCGGCGGGGTGAACGTGGTGGCGCCCAGGCCTGCGGCCAGGGCCGCCGGAGTCAGGGCGGCCGCGATCTGCGGCCCGGAGCCTGCGTCAAGTATCAGCCGCTGCGCCTGGGTCAGGTTCGACAGCGGCAAGAAGATGTTGCCGTTCGAGAGGACCAGGTGCTCCAACCGGGTCGCCGACCGGCCGTCAGCGCAGCGGGCCGCGTGCACCAGCGCCACGCTGTCCCCGCGATCGTGCGCCACCATCACCGCCGACCCGGCACCGACTATCTCCGTGAGGTAGAACTCGATGAGCTCCGCATCGCGGCTGAGACTGTAGCCCCACCCTGGCGGCTTGCCGGAGAACCCGTAGCCCGGGAAGTCCAGCGCACAGACCCGGAAACTCGCGCTCAACTGCCCGGCCACGCCAGACCAGTCGATGCTGCTGGTGGGCCAGCCGTGGATGAGCAGCAGCACCGCAGCGCCAGGGTCGCCGAGCTCCACGTGGAAAATCTCAGCTGGCACGACGTCTTCCGCCGCCGGCCGCCAGGAGAAATAACCACCACGGCTCCGCCAGTCCTCAGCCCGCGCCATGGTCATGATCCCGGCCTCCTCCGAAAGGGCTCTCAGGCCCCGGCAGTTCCGTGGACTTCCACTGTGATGGTGCCAGAGCCCGCCGGCAACTACCCGACGCCGCTCGCCACGCCAGGCGGCGGACACTCAGCCCGCGCTCGCCGACGATCCGGGAAAGCCGACGATGACCTGAACAATCAACTGCTCCCGGCGCAGCGGCAACAGCCGACGCTGAACGGCGCATGTCCGATGCACCGGCTTCGACGCAGCGGCCGACCCGGCGGCGTGAGCGGTAAATCAGTCGAGCTTTGCCGGTGGCTCATCTACGCTGGCAGGCTGGCGGCAGCGGAGGGACGGGGTGATGCAGGTTTTCCTGGAGACGCAGCGGCTGGTGCTGCGCCGGTTCACCGCGGCTGATGCGGATGACCTGGTGCGCCTGGATGCCGATCCCGATGTCATGCGGTACGTCACCGGCGGGGTGCCCACGTCCCGCGAGGAGATCCACAACGAGGTCTTGCCCGCCTTTCTTGGCTATTACCAGCGGTATGAGGGCTTCGGGTTCTGGGCGGCGGTGGAGAAGGCGACCGGGGAGTTCCTGGGCTGGTTCCATTTGCGGCCGCGCCCGGATGCCGCCCCGGGTGAGGTCGAGCTCGGGTACCGGCTGCGCAAGTCGGCCTGGGGCAAGGGATATGCCACCGAGGGGTCGCGCGCGCTTATCGGCAAGGGCTTTTCCGAGTTTGGCGTGCAGCGGGTGGTCGCCGAGGCGATGGCGGTCAACACGGCCTCGCGCCGGGTGATGGAGAAAGCGGGCCTGAGGCTGGTGCGGACCTTCCATCAACCCTGGCCGTACCCGATTGAGGGCAGCCAGTTCGGGGACGTGGAGTATGCGCTGGACAAGACCGGCTGGCAGCACGACCAGGCCGGAGCCTGTGAAGCCCGCCAGTCTGAGAGGTTCTCGCGGTAGCAACACGAACAACGCGGCAGATTCGGACGGTGCGACACGAGGTCGCACGTTGTGAGTGAGTTTCGTCGATTGGAGGTTCGGCATGATGCCGAGGACGTGACTTCGGGTGAGTGTTCCAGGACTCGTCCC
>Ga0306926_10009248_pt1 | contig 10827 bp, 19 predicted proteins | sample flu12Cox44000178_FD_203759 | JGI IMG/M metagenome (GOLD analysis project Ga0306926, IMG submission 203759) | Lab enrichment of tropical soil microbial communities from Luquillo Experimental Forest, Puerto Rico - flux8day.12C.oxic.44.000.178 (v2)... | ecosystem: Environmental > Terrestrial >... | reverse complement strand
GGGTCAGAAGCATCGACATGCCGGCAACCAGCGAGCGCATCTGGCAGGCGATCCGGGATAGGCCTGCCATTTAGCAGGGCTCGCTTTAACGTCGCTGAAGTTGCCCAAGTAGCCCAACGCTGCCTCTCGCGATACCTCCTGACCTAGTCACCCGCAAAAGTTGAAGCTGACCCGTCTGCGCTTCGCCCGTCGTTCAACCAGGGCATCCGCTAGTGGACCCAGCGCTGACCGACGCGGAGATTGTGGCGCAGTGGCCGTCCGCCGCGGAATTTCCGCGCTTGCCCGTCATAGAGTTGGGCTCGAAGTGGGGGGGGGCCGAAGTGGTACATCCACTCATAGCGGTCCATTGGGAAGAGGTGCACCCATTTCGCGGGCACGATCGGCCGTTTACCGCATTTTCTCTGACGGCTTCGCCGATAAGATTGCGGTAGTCGCTTTCCGTCAACAGTAACGAGTCGGATGAATTGTCTGGTGGGCTGGGTTCCGGCGGGTCGATCCTGGCCGCCTATGTCGGGGTCACGGTCATGTGTGATGAACCATTCGATCCAGTTTTTGTGTGCTTCGAGGGTGATCAGGTAGTCGTTACCGATTAACACCTCTTCGGGGCCGAAATGTTCAAAAAACACGTCAGTGGTGCAAGGCCACTTCAGTTTCTTGATTTCTTCGAAGCTCCTCATGGTATCACTCCTTCTGGCTGGGGATGGGGTTTGTCTTCGAGGGGACAAGCAGTGAAGCTGTAAGGGAGAAGGCATTTGGCCCCGTAGAGGGCCAAGAGTGCGGCTTCGGCGCGACCGTGTGCCCCCTTTGCTTTCCAGCAGTCGGCGAGATGTGGGAGCAGCTGAGAGGCACGAGCACGAGCACCATCTTTGTCACTCGGCACTGCTAGCGCCCTCTTCCAGGTCGCCGCCGGAACGTTGGTGAGTGGGATTTTGAGCGCCGCGATGATGCCGAGGATGAATCCGTAGGCTTTGCCTTGCGCAAAGGGCGGAAGTGGTCCCTTGACCGGTCCCGGAGGCGGTGCGGATGCCCCTCTTGGCGGGCATAGACCACACTTGCTCGAGGAAAATGTGCGCCAGCTCCTTGCCGGTGAGGAGAGCGATGAGGCCCTGGGGATCTAGCTCGCGCTTATTTTGCCACCACGCTTGAGTACGAAGGTCGGGAGATCGGTGAGGTGGTCCGGTACCTGGTCGGGATCGAGGAGGCAGATGGCACCAGCGAGGCTGGGGTCGATGCCGGCGATCAGCATGGGTGGCATTCCGTCGGATGTCGACCGGTAGCCACTCGCCTTGTAAGCCATTGATGCCGGCAGGGCGAAAATACGGAGGTTAGCCACTGTAAGGGGATGGCGACTTTCATGGGTCGCAGTGCTGCCGGGGTCGCCATCTCGATTTTTCCGAATGTAATTTCAGATACTTGTGCGCCGGTTTGCAAATCGGGTCCGAAAGTTTGCAAATTTAGGTTCACTCTTTGATCTGTGGGTACGCCCGACTGACGGTCGCCATCGCGGCGCGAGCCATCTTCTGTTGACTTGCCGCCCGCGTGTAGCGTTGGATCTCGGACAGGCTTAAATGCCCCGATATCGCCGCGATCTGGTGCTCGGTGCAGCCAGCTTCGGCCAGGCGCCGGCATGCCGCCTTTCTTAGCCCGTGAGCGCTGCAATGCTTGGGCAAGGCCGCCTCCTCGCACCATTTCCGGAAGAGGTTGCCGAACCCGGCGGGCGAGAAGGGCCTGCCGTTCGCAGTGGTCAAGAACGTCAAATGTTGGCCGGACGTGGCATCCAAGACCTCGGCCAGCGTCTGGTGAATCGGAATTTCGAGCACCCTCCCCGTTTTTCGCTGGCGCACAACCAGCGCGCCGTCCTGCACATGCTGGCGCCCCATGACGACGACATCGGAGCGGCGTTGCGCGGTGAAGATCAGCAACGCCAAGGCGAGCCTTGGCCTCGTCCCGACGGGATGGTGGGCCTCGTATTGCCTGATCTCGGCTTCCGTCCAGCTGTGGATCTCGCCCGCGCGCGCCTTCGGCAGCTTGATACCGGCGGTGGCATCGTCGAGACGCTGTTCGGTGACCACGAGAAACTGCATCAGACCGCGAAGTGCTTTCAGCCAGTTTCGGGCGGCAAAGGGCTTTTTCGATCCGAGCAGGTTGACGATGTGGACCCGCTGCAAGCCGCCGATCTGCCGATCGCCATAGCTAGCGCGAAATTGCTCTAGGATGGCGCGGCGCATCTTCCGCGTGCCCGGCGCCATCGCTAGAAAACGCACATCACGATAGGAACTGACGATCGCCGCCGAAACGGATCCGCTGATCGTGCGAGCCGCGCCAATCTCGGCGGGCGCCGCGGCAGCGGCAAGCGCCGCATGGTAGGCATTCATGAAGTCGGCACTACCGGGTGCCCCCGGCAACGGTGTCGCGTGTTTAACCCCAGGCGGGCGAACATAGCGCCGGAGCTTGCCCGTCCGGTCGATAAACTCGTGGCAATACTTCAGCCTGAAGCGGGTCACGTGAGATCGGCCCATTCATTAGCGCAGCAGAGCTTCGCGATCGGCTGTGGCTGTTCTTTGCTATTCGTCAAGATCACCACGATGCTCCCGTCGCGCCGGATCTCGATCCGGTCAACCTGCTGGCCGGCTTGCACCGCCGCACGGATGGCGGCGGCAAGGTCGCGCTGTTTAAAGGTGACCGGGCCGCGCGACATTTATCTGACCATTAAGGCGGCGCAGATAGTGAGCGGAGGGGCTATGTAGCGCTCGGCCGTCACTTTTTGCTCTCGCGCGCCTGTTCCCACTTCTGCTCGGCCAGGCGGGCAACTTCCGCAAGTTGCTCAACGTTAACGACCGCGTAAACGCTTGGAGGGCGGTCGGCGAAATGCTTATCAAGCAGAGCCGGTATTTCGTCTTCTGACGAAAAATCATCACTAAGGACTTGTGCGTAAAATTTGCGTGCCGCATTAATAGTAGGTTTTTCTTTATCGATCCGAATTTCAGGTATTGCGACTTGAGTGACAACAAGCAGGCGCTTATAAGATGGTTGCAAATTACTAGCAGCCATCGCGGCCACCTGCGGGCTGAGGCCAAATCGCACAAGTTGAGCAATAACCAGCACGCGGACCGCGAGCACGAGGTCGATGTTTCGCCGGCGGCCCCGGGGGCCGATAGTTGCCCCGGGTATCCAGCCGCGATGAAACCACGCGTTCAACGTGCCGAGTTCTAGGCCGGCGATTTCCGCGACGATCCGGGCGTCCATGCCGGCGGAAATATAACCGGTATTTCTTTGTTCTACGCAGTTTTGGTGAAACTCCATCATCCCGCACGGTACGGGCCTCCGGAAGGCGTTGCAAGAAATTATGATACGTGGTAATTTATTTACACACGTTTGATAGGAACCGCGATGAGTGATGCGTTTCGGCCTCCGTATCGGGTCTCGGAAGTTAGCCGAAGGCTCGGAATTTCCGACTACCAAACCCGGCAGGCCGTGAAGCGGGGCGATTTAGACGGGTTTTGGCTTGGCCATACGTTGCTAATCAGGCCATGGAGCGTCGATCGGTTGCTGCGAGGCGATAGCGAAACGCTCGCCGCCGGCGACGACGCGGCCTGATGGGGCGTAACCCTTTGCTTAAAACGAAAAGCCGCCGAGGGCAGCAACCCCGGCGGCTCATCTCGTACCCGGCAGCAACACCGGGCAGCAACAGCACTCAGCAAATCCACAGCAACGAGGAATCACCATGGACGCAAAACAAGTGCGGCGAGAAATTGCCGTTGTCAAGCAAGCCACGCGTAAACCGTTTTCCGGAGCCCGCGCACAGCGTTCTGATCTTTTAGCCGCCGCTCTCGCGAAACATGGCACACCGGCTATCGGGCTGCTGCTGGATTTGCTCGAGGCCGACGCTGGCGACCTCCACGTCGACGCCCGGCTGCGCCGCCTGATCGATCTTGACCCCACCGCGCTTGCGAATGCTGTGGGGCTCATCACCGGCCGCCTACCGCTATGACCGGGCGACCCCAGAGCAGCAGCGTCGCGCTGCCTCGCCGTCCGCGTGGGCGCCCCAACGGCTCAGCTGAGGCCGCCTATCAGGCCTCTCTCGAAGAATTCTGCGACCGCATCCTCAAAATCAAGTCTCGACTCGATTTTGAGGTCGGGACCCGCGGCTGGTGCTATTTGCTCGAAGGCGAGCGTGTCATCGATAAGGGCGAGTTCGACGCCTGCGAGAACCTGATCACGCGCTGTCGTAAAGACGGCAACCTGCCCCTCGATATCTGTGCTGAAGACGGTAAGCGCGCCGCGGACGGCATCGAGAGGTTGGACGGCACGGATGTCGAGGACGAGGCGGACGCGGTGATCGATTATATCGACAGCGCGCACCTCAGCTACACGCCCTTCAGTTTCTGGGCTGACCTCGACGTCTATATGGAGATCGCGGTCGAGAAGGGTGACCTAAAATCGCTCTTCGCGCGGGTTGCCCAACCCTTTCACATTCCGATCCAGAATGTCGGCGGGTGGGCCGACCTCAATGTCCGCGCCGGCATGATGCAGCGATTTAAGTTGTGGGAGGAGCGCGGCAAGCAATGCATTCTGCTGTACTGCGGCGATCACGACCCCGGCGGGCTGCATATCTCGGGCTACCTGCGGAGCAACCTCGCCGAACTCGGCGCCGTCGTCGGATGGATGCCCGGTAGCCTCATCATCGACCGCTTCGGACTCGACTACGATTTCATCGAAGCCAACGGCCTGACCTGGATCGACAATCTCGAAACCGGCAGCGGCAAGAACCTCGCTGATCACAAGCACCGCGACTACCTCAAACTGTATGTGCAGGATTACTTGAGGCGCTTCGGGGCGCGGAAGCTCGAAGCCAACGCCTTAGTCGCTCGTCCCGAAGCCGGCCGTGAACTCTGCCGGCAGGCAATTCTTCGCTATGTGCCGGAAACGGCCATCTCAGACTATCGCCAGCGCCTCGCAGCAGTACGCCAGAAGTTGCAGCAGGCGATCATCGCACGAATGGCAGCCGAATGATCGCGAACCGCTTCGCCGCGATGCTCGACCTGCTCGAGGCCGAACTCGGCGAGGAGATCCGGATCGACCGCCGGCTCGAAGCTCTCGTCGATGCCGACCCGTCGGCCATGGATTTGCACGGGGCGAGAGCGGTCCCGCCGTGATCGTCGCGTCGATCGATTGGGTGATTGTTGGCGGCGAGAGCAAGCAACACAAAGATCATACGCCACGCCAGTTCGATCAGGATTGGGCGCGGCAATTACTGCGGCAATGTCGTAGTACGGGCGCTAAATTCTTCATGAAACAGCTGGGAGGGTTGCGGCACAACACCAACCCGGCGCTTTTTGACGCCGATCTGCGCGTGCGGGAGTGGCCGCAGTGAGCGCGCCGTGAGCGTGAAGCCGGTTCAGGCCGCCGAGTCCTTCCCGGTCGTCACCGATCTCGATGCCATCGATGACGGCGCATGGTTCGATCGGCACCGCGACCGGCGCTTTCGCGCCCGGCGCAAGGACGGTCATACCGTGCTCGTCCGCAGGGTTAAGGACGTCATTTTCCTGCGAACCATAAACGGCAGCGCGGCTGCTTATCCTGGCTGGTCACCCGAGCAAATCCACAAAGCCGCTCGCCGCGCACTCAAAGGACATGGGCAATGACCGCGCAAAGCGCCGGATGCGGCCTGCCAATCGGCGCCGGTGAGAGGCTGACACTGGCCGATGACGCCATTGTCCACTTCGACGACTACGAGTGTCTGATCCGTTACGGCGGCTTGCAGGAAAGCCTAGGCAAACCATCGCAACCGGTTCTGACCGACGAACAACAAGCGGTCGCCGACGGCATCGGACGCGCCATCTCTGCCGGCCAGAACTGCGCAATTCTCGGCCTCGCCGGCACCGGCAAAAGCACCGTCGCCGCGTACGGCTACTGCCTCACCACGCAGGCGCAGGGCTCCGAATGGGACAAAGTGCTCCTCATCGACAAGAGCGCCGCTTTCCGAGATGACCGTACTCGCTGGTTATACACGGCCATCTTCCGCGCCAAAGAGCGGATCACTATCACCAGCAAGGGCACGGCCGCTTGAGCGCCCCCTTGGAGATTACCGTCTTTACCAAGGACGACGGGCCGCTCACCAAGCGTATCTCGCTCGCCCCGGACGGCACTGTCAAAAGCGACGGCTCGGCGTGTGTTATGGCGAAAGGAAGCGCGCGCCGGTTTGGCTTTACGGCAATGTCGCAGTACTCCGATCTGTTAATCGCGCTCAGATCGAATGAGGCGATTGTTGGCGGTTCTCTGCGGCCAGATCTACCCGAGGTCGTGCAGGTCGTCACCAAGCGCAAGCTGAACGGCGCCGACCATGCCGGGGTGATTGCGCGCAGCAAGGATTTCATCGATTACCGGCCTGGGCAGCCGGCTCTTGCACCGATCGATTTCGACATTAAGGGCATGCCGCACACCACCGGTGCGGCAATGGATGCGCTTGGCGGCTTATGGCCGGCTCTCGTGTCGGTTTGCCCGCCGTTGGCTGGGGTCGAACGCCTCGAGCGTGCCTCCACTAGCGCCGGACTGTTCCACGCCTCCACGGGCGAGCCGTTCGACGGCAACGGCGGGCGACACGTGTATATCCTCGTCGCCGACGGCTCCGATATCGAACGGTTCCTGAAGACGCTCCACGAGCGCTGCTGGCTCAAAGGCTTGGGTTGGATGATGATCGGCGCCGCCGGGCAGCTGCTTGAGCGCTCTGTTGTCGACCGGGTTTGCGGAACTCCCGAACGCGCAGTATGCCGTTGTCAGCGAGGCCGGGAAGGCAATGGTTTATGAGCGGGTGCGCGACCCTATGCTCAATCGACTCGTGCTGATCCGCAGCCGTTTCGATGACTTCCGAAAATTCTATCAGAATCTGTCGGTCGAAGTCCGGTGTGCCGATGGGTCGTTAAAAAACAAATCCGCAGGGGATTTCTGGCTCGAGCATCCCCGGAGGCGTCAATACCTCCGCGGCGTGGTCTTCGATCCTACCGGCAAAGTCGGCCCGGATTACTGGAATTTGTGGAGCGGGTTCGGTGTCGAACCAAACCCCGGCGACTGGAGCCTTATGCACGACCACCTCTTCAAGGTCGTCTGCCGCTGCAACCGCGACCATTTCGACTTCCTCCTCAACACGACCGCCCGGATGTTCCAGGAGCCAGCCAAACCTGCCGAAGCCGCCGTCGTCCTGCGCGGGAAGAAAGGCGCCGGCAAGGGCGTGTTCTGCGCAAGCCTCGTTAAGGCCTGGGGGCAGCACGGAGCTCACATCACCAACTCCAAACATCTTGTCGGCAACTTCAATAATCACCTGCGCGACTGCGTGATGCTGTTTGCCGACGAAGCGTTCTTTGCCGGCGATCGCCAGCACGAAAGCGTGCTCAAGGGCCTCATCACCGAACCGACTTTGCCGGTCGAAGGTAAGTACATGGACGTCGTCCTTGTGCGCAACATGCTGCACGTCTACATGTCGTCAAATTCTGATTGGGTAGTGCCAGCCAGCTACGACGAACGACGCTATTTCGTCCTCGATGTGCTCGATACGCACCTCGGCGATCGGCTGTATTTCAACGCTCTTTATAAGCAGATGGAAGAAGGCGGTCTCGCCGCAATGATCTATGCCCTGCTGAACGAGCGAAACATCAGCAGCTTCGATCCCCGCGACGTGCCAAAGACCGAGGCCCTCGCCGATCAGCACCGGCGAAGCCTCGACACCCTCGATCGTTGGTGGCTCACTGTCCTCGAGCGCGGCTTTATCTGGCGCAGTCGCTTTGGCATCGACGAATTCGGCACCTGGTTCGAGTTCTGCGCCACCGAGCTGCTTGAGCGATCTTACCTGCAATGGTGTGCCGAGACGCGCGCACAGCGCCCGGATAGCCGGGTCGCCCTCGGCGTCCGCATGAACGAAATGTACTCGCCGGGCCGGCCGCGAGGCGATCAGATCATCGGCGAAGTGGAAACCTGGCCCCCAGGCCTCGGCAAACACGAACTCATCATCAAGACTAGCGGCCGCCCTCCCGGCTATACCCTCAATTCCCTTGACGAAGCCCGAGCACGCTTCGCCGACATCCGCGGCGTCACCGGGGATTGGACTACCCCCATCATGTTCGATCTCTACACAGCAAAAGGAAAAAAGGCGTGAACAATATCGTGCCGTTCGGGAAATATCGCGGCCAACCAATCGAGGCCCTCGCCAATGATCGCGATTACTGCGATTGGCTTGTGGCCCAAGCCTGGTTCCGCGAAACGCTACGGGAATGTCTATACCCTCATCGTCAATAATTTTACCGAGCCAAGCGAGACGCCAGAGCACAACGCGCTGCAAGCCAGATTCCTCGATGAGCAGCTCTGTCAAAATCTCCTTCGCGCCGTCATCGATATTACCGACAAGGCCATCAAGATCAGCACCGAGTTCGAAGTGCACGGCTGGGACGTGCTCATCCGTGCCGGCTTTCCTGATGAGAGCCACAAGTACATTCTCGACAGAAATATCTGAAATCAAGCCATCGCTCGGGGACGATTACCCAGCCGTCCTGCGACAAATGAGAGCCAATTGGCGTCACACATCCGAGGGATCGGGCCGCTACGGCATCCTCGTCTTCGATCAGTTTGCTGCAGACGGCGCATTCCTTGACCAAGTCCACGCAATCTTCGCCGCCTCCGGCTTCTCCGTCCTCTCCCTCGCCGATATCGCCCAAGAATAGCGGCGCGGCAGCGTAATTCGCCTCGGTCAGGCGGTCAGGGTGCTTCCCCTACTCGCGCGCAATCGTACCGTGTTAAGTGTGGATGGATACTCGTAACTCCATTGTGCAGGTGCAGCATGGTGTCGCCGATGCGCAACAGTGGTCCGCGTGATGCCGAGCTCGGTCAGGGTGCCTCCGCCGCCACCCTGACCACCCAATGCCTCAGCTTCCTTGCCTATCCTTCTCTCTGGTCAGGGTGGTCAGGGTGGTCATGTTATGATAACCCTTGCACGCGCGAGGTGTTAAACACGTCTCCGCAATCATATTCTTTTCTAGAAAAGTTTTTCACGCTCAAACCCCCAACCACCCTGACCAGCCAATTTTATACAAACCCTATAGAGATACCGGTTCCAGGCACCATTTCCCTGCCAGGGACGGATGCCGATGTTCACCGTTTTTCGTAGCTGCGGAGCATGTACTTCTACCGGGAGCAGATGCCGCAAGCCTGTCCGGCCCAGCGGCATCCGGTGTCATCTTCACGGTTCGGCAGGTGGCCGACCTCCTGGCACGCCTGAGCATCCGAACTCCCGCGCTGCTCGCCTGGAGGGTCGCCGGCGATGGGTCGCGCGCATGCAGGCGGCGAAGGTAGCGGGACAGATCGAGCGCTTCCCGAACGGGCGTCGTGCGAAAGGCTTGCCGCGGCTGTCGAAGGATCCCACAATCCGACGCGCGCAAAAAATTATCGAAAAGGCGAAGGCAATGGCGGATCAGGAGATTGCGCCCCTGCTGGAGCAGCCGTGGTCAGAACTGAGCCATCCAGAGAAGCTCGCCCTGGAAACCGGCGTGTCTCTTGATATCATAGCGAAAATCCTCAACGACGGCGCGCAGATACTCGAGCGGGACGGGCTTGAGGGCACAGACATTAAGCTGGCGACGTTCGTGCGTGACACGGCACAGTCGGTCATCTCCAATCAAATCCGTATCGATTCTGCAAAGCTGGCGGCAAGCGTCTCGTCGCCGGCGGGGCTGACCGAGCAGCAGCGCCGAGAGCAAGCTCGCCAGGCGATCCTGGAGGCATTTGCGGAAAGACCGCAACTGGACAACAGTAGCTCCGATAGCGACACCGCGTCATAAATCAGAGCACGAACCCTCGCATTTTGCTTGCGTTGGGAACTGCCCGGTAGTATCCATTCTGCTCTAATTTGGATACTAGAGAACATTCAGTGATGAGCAATCCTGCGCTCGCCGCTGTTGGAACGGAACCGGCACCAAGCACCGATTTGGATACTAAGCCGAAACGCCAGTGGCTGACCGAGGACGAAGTCGAGCGGCTGGTGCATTGCGCCGATGGCGATCGCGACAAGGCGATGATCCTGATGGCGTACCGTCATGGTTATCGGGTGAGCGAGCTCATCAAGCTCGAGTGGCGGATGGTCGATCTCGACGCGGGGCGCGTTCATGTAAAGCGCAGCAAGGGATCGGACGACAGCGTGCAGCCGCTGGGCGGTCGCGCTCTCCGCTGGCTGCGCAAGCTGCGACGATCGCAGCCGGTGGGATTGCGATATGTATTTGTCACCCGGCTTGGCGGCCCGATGACCCGGAACCGCTTTTACAAGCGGCTCGCCAAGGCTGCGGCGAAGGCTGGGATCGATGGGGTTCACCCGCATCTCTTGCGCCATGCGTGCGGGTTCAAGCTGGTGAACGACGGGATGGATACGCTCAGTCTGGCGGCGTACCTGGGGCACCGGCAACTGAGCAATACGCGTCGCTACACCAAAATGTCGGCGCATCGATTTGAAGGGCTTTGGAGCGATTGAGCCATGGCGACAGATCGCCTATCGCTCGCCAACGCGAAGCGGCCAGCATCGATCGACCGGTCGCAGAGCGGATCGCGACCGAGATCCACGACAACGTCGCGACGAAGACCGATCTTGCTCAGCTTCGCACTTGAATTGACATCCCGCATCGACCTGATCGAGCACCCGCTGTTGACCCCGCTCGGCGGCCGGGTAAGATGAAAGAGACTAGCAAGCTGGGAGAAATCTTGTCGCCTAACAACTCATTCGCTGCAGACGCGTTGCCGCGAAGGCAGAATTGATTTATCGGCAAGCGCGAAATTGATCCGTGGGAGCGTTTG
>Ga0306926_10009243_pt1 | contig 10831 bp, 10 predicted proteins | sample flu12Cox44000178_FD_203759 | JGI IMG/M metagenome (GOLD analysis project Ga0306926, IMG submission 203759) | Lab enrichment of tropical soil microbial communities from Luquillo Experimental Forest, Puerto Rico - flux8day.12C.oxic.44.000.178 (v2)... | ecosystem: Environmental > Terrestrial >... | reverse complement strand
GAGCACGGCGTTCGCGAGATTAACCTGGTCGGCCAGGACACCACCTGCTACGGCGAAGACCTGGGGATGAAGGATGGGTTGGCTCACCTCGTCGAGCGGCTGGCGCGGATTGAAACCGCGCGTGAGAAGTGGATTCGATTTCTCTACGCGTATCCCAACAAGATCACGCAACGGCTGCTGGACACGCTGGCGGCACACCCCTCACTCGTCAAGTACCTCGACATGCCGCTGCAGCACGCGAGCGCGCGCGTGTTGAAACGCATGAAGCGCGGTGCTTCGGGTGACATTTTCCTGAAGCTGCTGGAGCGCATCCGCCGGACGGTTCCCGGTGTGGCGATTCGTACCAGTTTCATCACCGGATTTCCGGGCGAGACGCCGGAGGATTTCGAGGAACTTTGCCAGTTTGTGGAGGCGGCGCGGTTCGACCACGTCGGCGTCTTCGCGTATTCCGATGAGGACACGAGCGCCAGCTGCCTCCTTGGTGGGAAAGTCGACGGCCGCACCATCCAGAACCGCCGGCGGCACCTGATGGCAATCCAGCGCAAGATCACGCGAGCGACCTATCAGAAGCTGGTCGGCACGGAGGTTTCGGTACTTGTCGAAGGTCGTTCGCCAGAGACCGATCTGATCTGGGAAGCGCGGCGGCCGACCCAGGCGCCCGAGATTGACGGCGCCACTCTGATCAACGATTTCGAAGGTGTGGAGCCACGGGCCGGCGAGATCCGCCGACTGCGCATCACCGAAGCTCACGATTACGACGTGGTCGGCACGCTGCTTGCCGCCACCGAGCCCGCTCCGCGGTTCGCGCCTTCGCCCCTCATCAACATCTCTCCGCTACCGGCATGATCCGCTGTCCCATCTGCAAGAAAGAAGTCGCGGCGGGCAGCGCCGATTTTCCGTTTTGCAGCGAGCGGTGCCGGATCATGGATCTGGGCAACTGGGCCTCGGAGAAGTACGTCATTTCGGCTCCCCTCCAGACGGGCGACATCGCCGAAAAACCCGATGAGGAGCCAAACCGCGACTAGAATCGCCAGCCTGGTTGCGACGTGGTTTGGTTGCGGATACGCACCGCGAGCGCCGGGAACCGCAGGCTCGCTGGCCGCACTCGCGATGGCTGCCCTGCTGCACGAATTCGCAGGATTTCGGTGGTGGCACTTGGTCCTGCTGGCGGCAGTCCTGTTCCCGCTCGCGGTCTGGGCAGCCACCGAAACCTCTCGCGCACTCGGTCGCAAGGACCCCAGCGTGGTGGTGGTGGACGAGGTGGTTGGGCAGTGGATCGCGCTGGCTGGCGCGCACTCGTTTCACTGGAAGAGCTATGCCGCTGCCTTCGCCTTGTTCCGGTTGTTCGACATCTGGAAACCGCCGCCGGTGCGCCAACTGGAGGCCCTTGCGGGCGGGGTGGGCATCATGGCAGACGATGTGATGGCCGGCGGTTACGCCGCCCTGGTCTTACTTCTGGCTGGACACTTCCATTTGTATTGAGCCGTTCGGAAGAATGCTACACTGTTGGCGCTTGGCTCGCCCGGTTGCAATCGGCGCCTCGGTTCGCTCGGCGCTAACCTCGCTTCCCGTGATTGTGGTGGTGGCCCTTGGCTGCCGGCTCGGCTTCGCCTGGAACTATCAGAGCCAGTTTCCCCACCAGGCGCTCCGCATCATCCCGTTTCTGTTCGAGTCCGGCAACATCGCCCATTCGATCGCAGCGGGTGAGGGCTTTGCTTCGCCATTCCGTGTCAATACCGGCCCTACGGCCTGGACCACTCCGGTCTATCCGCTGCTGCTGGGAGGCGTGATTCGCATTTTCGGACCGTACACGTTTCGGTCCTACCTAGCGGCGGTGCTTCTCAATATCTTATTCTCGACGCTGGCATGCCTGCCGATTTTTTACGTAGGCCGACGGATCGGCGGCACCAGAGTGGCTGCGAGGGCCACATGGCTGTGGGCGGTCTTTCCTAACGCGATCCTGCTGACGTACGAGAGCCTCTGGGAGACCTCTTTATCCGCACTGCTGGGCGCGACGATCCTGTGGGCCACGTTGGCCGTGGCCGAGTCCGCTCGCCTGCGCGTCTGGGGCGCGTACGGGTTGCTTTCTGGAGCGGCCTTGATGACCAACGCCGCGCTCCTGTCGCTGCTGCCCCTGTTGCTCGGCTGGGCAGTCTGGCGCCGCCGCCAACGCGCCGAGCGCTGGCTGCTTCCCGCGGCGACCGCGGCCGGCGTGGTCGTGCTCTGCTGCGTGCCGTGGACCCTCCGCAATTACGCGGTTTTTCACAGCTTCGTTCCTTTGCGCTCGATTCTGGGGCTGCAACTGTGGATCGGAAACAATCCCGAAGCCCGTGTGATCTGGCTCGGCGGCCAGCACCCGATCCACGACGCCGACGAACGCAGCCGGTACGTGGCGATGGGTGAGATCGCCTACATGCACGAAAAGGAGAATGACGCGATCCGCTACATGGCGACGCACCCCCGCCATGAGGCCGAACTGATCGGCGGGCGGTTTGTTTCGTTTTGGGCGGGGGGTACGCCGTCCCCGGCGCGGGATTTTTGGAACAGCCGGTCCGTATGGTTCCGCTATGTGCTCGTGTTCAACCTCCTGATCGCCGGCGGGACCCTCCTGGGCCTGCTCCGCCTGGGGCGCGCACGTAGCCCGTATCTGTTTCCAATGGCGGTATTTCCGCTCGTCTTTGGGTGGGCTTATTACCTGACGCTGGCGCTGCCCCGGTACCGCCACCCGATTGATCCGGCCTTGATGCTACTGGCAGCTGTGGCGTCGGTGGCAGGCTACACCTGTGCCGCCTCTTCACGGGATTGACGCTGCAGATTCAGTGGTTTAGAATATGTATCATCGAGATATAGCGGGTTCTTAGGACGGTGAGCTGTTTATGAAAGCTGCACGCCTGATGATTTCCGGTGTTTCCCTAGTGGCGCTGACCGGCGCGGCGTTTTTGTTCGCAGACCAAAAGCCCGCCAACGGCCCGCAGACGGGAGCGAATCCGCGAGAAACGGTGGCCAAGCCTCTCTCCGAAAAGGAGAAGAAGAGAAAAGAGGAAAAGCTCCGCAAAGAGCTCGAAACGCCCTACCGGAAGTGGCTGAGCGAGGACGTCGCTTACATTATCACCGATGAAGAGCGTGCGGCATTCAAGCGCATGCAGACCGATGAGGAACGCGAGCAGTTCATCGAGCAGTTCTGGCTGCGTCGCGACCCCACGCCCGACACGGTCGAAAACGAATTCAAGGAAGAGCACTACCGGCGCATCGCGTACGCCAATGATCACTTCGCTTCGGGAATCCCGGGATGGAAGACCGACCGCGGCCGCATTTACATCACCTTCGGCCCACCGGACGAGCGGGACGAGCATCCCTCCGGCGGTACCTACGAACGACCGCCGGAAGAGGGTGGCGGGGAAACCACCACGTACCCGTTCGAGGATTGGCGGTATCGCTACATCGACGGGATCGGCAACGACGTGCTGATCGAGTTCGTCGATCCTACGATGACGGGCGAATACCACATGACCATGGACCCGTCGGAAAAGGACGCGCTGTCCCGGGTGCCTGGCGCCGGCCTCAGCCTGATGGAGCAAATGGGGCTCTCCGACAAGAGCGCACGGTTCAATAACACCGATGGCACGCTGCTGCCCGCTCCCATCGGCGGCCCGACCGCCCGCATGAATCAATTCGAGCGACTCGATCAGTTCACCAAGCTCCAGAAGCCGCCGGAGGTTAAGTTCAAGGACCTGGAAGCCGTGGTCAACTCGCGCATCAGCTACAGCGTGCTGCCCGCCGAAGTGAAGGCGTTCTATTTCCCGGTGACGGAAGCCTCGGTTCTTACCAGCATCACCATCCAATTCAACAACAAGGATCTTCAATTCCAAAATAAAGACGGCGTGCAGAAGGCGGTGGTCAACATTCTAGGCCACATCACAACCATGACGCGCCGCGTCGTCAATACCTTCGAAGATACCGTCACGGTCGACAGCCCGCCCGACATGCTGCAGTCCTTCAGCCAGCGCAAGTCGGTCTATCAGAAGACGATCCCATTGCCGCCGGGAACCTACCGCCTGAACATCGTCGCGAAGGACCTGATCAGCGGCAACCTTACTAACACTGAGATGGCTTTGAACGTGCCGCGGCTGGATACGGATAAGCTGGCCTCGAGCAGCCTGATTCTGGCCGATCTGATTCAAAAAGTTCCGACCAAGAGTATCGGCACCGGACAGTTCGTAATTGGCGACTCCAAGGTCCGGCCCCGCCTGGATGGGGTCTTCAAGCGCGACGAAAAGCTCGGTATCTACTTGACGGCGTACAACTTCGAAGGTGATGAAAAAACCCACAAGCCGGTCGGGAAGGTAGAATACGAACTCGTGAAAAACGGCAGCAGCGACAAGATCTTCGATTTTGCCGAAGATGTGACCAAGATTCCCAACGCCTCGTCGAGCCAGGTAACCATTGAAAAGCTTCTCCCGTTGAAAGACCTGGCACCCGGGCAATATACGATACGATTAAGAATTACCGATCAGAACCGTAATCAGGTGCTGACACCGTCGGCCCAATTTACGGTAAATTAGAGTTCAGCAGAACGTGCCTGCGTCCATGTTTACGGTAGAGACGCGAAGATCGCAAGCGGCCCTGATAGCGCTTTTGGGATGCCTCGTGGCGGCACCGCGGGTTTGCCGTGCGGCTCAGCCGCTGAAGCTTTCGGGCGCCATCACAGGATTGGTTACCAACTCCTTGGGCGTTCCCCAGATGGGGGCGGTGGTCGTTTTGTATAATCGGCAGGACCGCGCCTACGAAAGGGCCATCACCGACGAGCGCGGCGAATTCAAGTTTCTGGGCCTGTTCCCGGACTCCTATTCTTTGCGCATCAGTTTGGCGAGTTTCGTGCCGGCGATGAAGCGCAACATCCTCGTGCAGCCCGGGATGCGTAGCGTGCTAGCCGTGAATCTCAGCACATTGTTCAGCTCGATCCAATTTGCCTATCCGCCGGTGGAGAACGGCTCGTTCATGACCGACGACTGGAAATGGATCTTGCGCAGCGCTTCGGCGACTCGTCCGGTCCTGCGGTTTACCGGCGAGGCGCTGGCAAAGCCACCGCGGCGGACCCCACACGCTACCGTGTTCAGTGATACGCGAGGCGTGCTGCGGCTATCGGCGGGCGATGGACCGATGGTCAGCGGAATCGGAAGCGAGGCGGACTTAGGCACTGCCTTTGCGCTCGCTACGTCTGTGTTCGGGAATAATTCACTCGAGGTGAGCGGCAACCTGGGATACGGCTCTCAAACAGGAGTTCCGGCGGCGGCGTTCCGTACCACCTACAGCCGTACCAGCGGCGGTCCGCAAGTCTCGGTGACTATGCGCCAGTTACTGCTGCCCGGACGTGTCGATGGCGCCTCCGATCCCGCGACCACGCCCATGCTGCGCTCGGTGGCGACGAGCGTCGACGATCGCGCACAAATCGCCCACAACGTCTCTTTGCAATATGGCTTCACGCTGGACTCGGTCTCCTTTGTTGAACATTTGAACAGTTTCAGCCCGTATGCGCGCCTGGTCTATTCGCTCGGCGATCACGGCGAAGTGGCTGCGGCGTATACCTCCGGAAACGCGCGCCCCGATCTGGCCGGTGAGGGACCGCAGGATTCCGAGTTCCTGCACGATCTGAACACGTTGGCGCTGTTTCCCCGTCTCTCGCTGCTCGGAGGACGGCCCAAGATGCAGCGTGGTGATAATTACGAGTTAAGTTATACGCGCAAGGCCCGCTCGCGAGTCTACCGGGTGAGCGGCTACCGCGAGTCGGTGGCGAACGCGGCGCTTTCCCTCATAGCTCCCGACGCCACCTACGGCGGTGATTTGTTGCCTGACCTGTTCACGGGCAATGCGATCTTCAACGCGGGGAACTACCAAAGCAGCGGATACACCGCCTCCGTCACGCAAAACCTGGGGGAGAGCCTCAGCGCCACCGTCATGTATGGCGGAGTGGACGTTCTCTCGGTCACCGGAGACACCTTCGGCACGTCGGACGAGCTGCGTTCGATGATGCGCTCACGGCGGAGGCAGGCCGTGATGGGACGAATTGCGGCTACCTCCCCCTGGACGGGAACGCACGTGATCGCCAGCTATCAGTGGACCGGCGACTCGCGCGCTGTGATGCCCGGACAACTGTACACCACGCAAACATTGCATCCGCTGCCCGGTCTGAACTTCTACATCCGTCAACCCATTCCAGGCCTGTCCAATTTGCCTTGGCGGATCGAGGCCACAGCTGACCTGCGAAATCTGCTGGCTCAAGGGTATCTGCCGCTGAGCGGGGTGAACGGGCAACAAGTGGTGTTGGTCGAGACACCGCGCAGCTTCCGCGGTGGGCTGAGTTTCATTTTCTAGCTCCTCCCCTATTCGCCGGTCCGCTTGGCTCCAAGCGATGAGTATAATGGACCGAGTGACGACGGCAAGGGCGCTCGAGCGGCCGTGCTACCAGTTCAAAGTGAGGCCCTATAGCAGCCACCGGTTACTGCTCGAAGAATTCCCGCTTCAGGGCCAAGGCCGCCGGGTATTGGACATCGGATGCGCATCCGGGTACCTGGCAGAAGCTCTCGCAGCCCGTGGCTACGCTGTGACTAGTGTGGATCGCCCGGGAACGCCGTACGCGGAAATCGTCGGATTTGCCGCCACCGATCTGGACATCGGGTTGCCGCATCTTGAGGGATGCTTTGATTTCATTTTGTGCGCGGACGTGCTGGAGCATCTGCGCGACCCCTTGCGCCTGCTGCGGGAGTGCTGCGCGCGGCTGGCGCCCAGCGGGACCCTGATCGCGTCGTTGCCAAACAGCGCGAACTTGTACTTCCGGTGGAATGTGTTGCTGGGCCGCTTCTCGCGGCACGAGCTCGGACTGTTCGGCCGGACGCACCTTCATTTCTACGGGTGGCAGGGCTGGAGCGAGCTATTGGCGGGCAGCGGTTTTGCAGCCGTGCGGATGCTGGAATGGGCATCCTTTCGCCTGGCGCATGCATGGAAGACGCTATGTGCTTACCAGTTCATTGTGCGAGCACGTGCCGAGGGCGTCGAATGACGCCAACGAAAGCCAAGGTGGTGGTGGTGATGCCGGCGTACAACGCCGCCAAAACCCTGCATATGACCTACGCGGACCTGCCCAGGGAGATGGTCGACCTGGTGATTCTAGTGGACGACGGAAGTTCCGACGAGACGGCGCGGATCGCGCACGAGCTCGGATTGGAGCTGTTTATCCATGACCGCAACTACGGTTATGGCGCCAATCAGAAGACGTGCTATCGGGAGGCGCTGCGGGCGGGGGCCGACATCGTGGTAATGGTTCACCCCGATTACCAATACGACCCGCGTCTGCTGCCGGAGATCATACGGCCGATTCAGGAAGGCCGAGCCGATGTGGTGCTGGGTTCGCGCCTGATGGGTCTGCACCCAATGAAGCAGGGCATGCCGTGGTGGAAGTATTGGGCCAACCGGTTTCTGACCGTGCTGGAAAATATAGCCTTCGGTTTGCATCTCTCGGAATACCACACGGGCTACCGCGCATTCCGGCGCGACGTGCTGGAGTCGGTGAATCTTCAGATGAATTCCGACAAATTCATCTTCGATCAGGAGATCCTGGCCCAGGTTGTCAGCCTGAAAATGAGGATCACTGAAGTACCGGTGCCGACCCGGTATTTTGCTCAGGCCTCGTCGGCAACCTTCCTCGAGAGTTCGCGCTACGGATTTTCCATTCTCTGGCTGCTGGTGCGATTCCGGTTGCATCACAGCGGCCTGATTCACCGGCGGCAGTTCGAAAGCCTGGGACGGCGCTACCGGAGTATAGCCCGGGCCGCGGGCCAGTGAATTGAAGGTCGTTCAAAAACGCCCGGCGGCGCCGAGATCCTCGTCGACGCGATGCTGACCGTCATGCTGACGGCGGTCCTGATCCGGCCCCTGTTCAAGGCGAAGTACCTTGACCCATGAGGCTCGATTGAAAAGCACATTCATCGCTGAGGCTCGTTTTCTGATCGACGATTGGCCCCACCCGCAGTGGCAGCCCTTGTGGCACGCCGGCACGCGTTTCGACTACCTCTACCGCCCCGCGCTGCCCTACGGGACCGTCGTGATTTCGATGGCCACCGGCTACGAGCCGGCCAAGGCGTACCACGCCTACACGGCCTTGTTTTACTGCGTAGGAATCGCCGGAGTCTATTTGTTGGTGCGCATCGGGATGGGTTCGCCCGGCGCAGCCTAGCTGGCCACGGGCGCCACGGCTTTGCCGTCGCTGTCGTACCTGCTGCTCAAAGATTTCCGGGTCGAGGGAACCGGCCTTGGCGGCTGTCGCACTCGGCTGCGGCAGCCATCGCCGTGGCCTCGTTTGCTCTCCACTACGGTGTACCTGCGGCATGCCCGGTCCCTGTTACCCGTGGCACCGGATTATCAGAGCCGCGTAGAGTACCGGATCTCCGACTGGCTGGCGAAAAACCTACCGAAATGCGCGCGTGATGCCACCGGCTCGGTGCGGTTCTGGTTCGACGCCTGGCACGACTTGGCGCGGCTCCGACGAATCCGCTGGTGACTAACGCAAACTGGGAGGATACGCTAGCTAGACCCGGCAGCCGGGCCTGGCATGCTTGTGGATGCAATGCCGGGGCGTGGACGCTGTCTACGTGTCCGGCCGTGGTTCGCAAGAGCCGTACAAAGATACCCTTAATCCGGGAAAATTTCGCGGGAGCGGGCTACGGTCCATCAGGACGTCATGGAATTTCTAGTCGTAGTAGCTGCGCCGACCGGCGATCCGGTTATTCTATTGCGATTCGCCAGACCACTCGAGAACCGGATCGGCGGGGTCGTGACGCTTGGCCCCGTGGTGTTGCTGCTTGGCGTTTCCTCCGGGGCGAATAACTTACGAGGCACTCCGATGTGATCACCAGTCGGTGTCAAACTCGCGATAGCAAGTCCAACACCGGTATCTGCCATTGACGGGGCGGGAAATGGAGGTGTGGATCCATTGACACCGTCGTCTGGCCAATGCCTCGAGCAACATGCTCAAGAATTCGGCAACTGGAATACGCGCGGCCTGTGGCTTTTCCAGGCATACTTCCGCTGCACCGATCTTCATCATCTGAATCCTCCGGACAAAACCTTGGCGGACGAGCCCCAAAAAGGCGCCGATCGAACCTACCGAACGATTATTGGCTAGAAGTCTGAGAATAGATAGTCCTGAGGGTACCAACAACGACTGGCAGCGGGCAGCTGCGCAGACAAGGAGCTCCGGGTCCAGCTCGACGGGGTCTCGGATGAATCGACGTCCGGGACTCGGCAGGACTCGGCGAAACGGGTGGAAACGGTCGCGGCGCGTGTCAATTTGGGGGTTCGGGGGAAGGCCTTGATTTGGCGGGCAGTTAGCTCCGCCGCTTCGCTCGCATTACCGTTTCCTAAGCTTCTCTGAGTTTCCTCCACTCTCAAAGTTTTCAACGGCCTGAAGAATCTGCTCGAACGCACGCAAGGCCTTTCAACTATGGAGGGGATTGTCACAGTTTTGCCACCCTTCCGATCATGACGTGACGATCCGCCCTGTGCGAAGGTCCCGTGCAGGCCCAGAACTGGAGCCGAGCATGAGGCGAGGGTATGCAAGTCAGATCGGGCGCACAGCGGTTGACGCAGTTACTGGCGTCCATCTCCTGCTCAAATAAGGCGCGAGCGCCGCTATCAGAGAAATGAAGGCCAGTACTCCAATTCACAAAAGGCGCCGAAGGTTGCGTCTAAGCCTACACGCTAGAACAAGGGACGTCAAACACGGTGAGACATGCCGCGATTGGAAGTGTATCTTGATTCCGTCTGCGTGTCTGTGCCCCGCCGTCGTTCGCATCGTCTGGGTGGGATGCGAATTCTCCGCGTTCGAGCGGATGACTCCGCCGGCGCCACTCTAGAACCGGGAATACGGCCGGCTGTCCCGATAGTCCTTCGCGATTCTAACTGAACAGCTTTGCGTCCGGACTTTATCCGAGCTTCGGGCTTAGCAGGCAGACCAAGAAAAGAATCGATTGAGAAATGCCAAGCAATGATGCGTACTCTATTCAGGTGTCCAGATCTTGGCTCAGGGGCCCGGCGAAACGTATAGATGCTGACCCCAACAACGGCCGTTGGCGTGTGAGGAATCCACTGGTCCGACAATGCACGCCGCCGGAACGCCTTGTTACCATGGACCAAGTGAATTTGACCGGACTCTTTATCCGCCGCCCAGTGATGACAACGCTTATCATGCTGGGTATCGTCTTGTTCGGGGTGATCGCGTATCGGGCACTGCCGGTGAGCGATCTGCCGAACATCGACTTTCCGACGTTGCAGGTGAATGCCTCCTTGCCGGGAGCGGATCCGGAAACCATGGCGTCGGCGGTCGCGACGCCGCTTGAGCGCCAGTTTTCGACGATCGCCGGTCTCGATAACATGAGCTCGACCAGCGCGTTGGGGAACACTTCGATTACCCTGCAGTTCGTGCTCAATCGGTCGCTCGACGGCGCGGCTCAGGACGTGCAAACGGCGATTACCAGGGCGCAACCACAGATGCCTCCAGGCATGCCGACACCCCCCACTTTTCAAAAAGTAAACCCGGCCGATTCGCCGATCATGTACCTGGAGCTGTATTCGCCTACGTTGCCGCTCTCCATTATCGACGAATATGCCGAGACTATGGTGGCGCAGCGGATTTCGACAGTGAGCGGCGTGGCCCAGGTTCAGGTGATGGGTGCGCAGAAGTATGCGGTGCGGGCGGAACTCGATCCCAATGCCCTTGCCGCGCATCGGATCGGCATCGACGACGTCGAGACCGCGCTGCAAAAACACAACGTGAACC
>Ga0306926_10009240_pt1 | contig 10832 bp, 10 predicted proteins | sample flu12Cox44000178_FD_203759 | JGI IMG/M metagenome (GOLD analysis project Ga0306926, IMG submission 203759) | Lab enrichment of tropical soil microbial communities from Luquillo Experimental Forest, Puerto Rico - flux8day.12C.oxic.44.000.178 (v2)... | ecosystem: Environmental > Terrestrial >... | reverse complement strand
GGCGGCAGCTATCAAGCGCTTCACGACACCGGCGAGGGGCCTGAGAATGAAGCGCACTGGCGATGTCTCGCGGCTCCTGGTCGCGACGCCAAGTCGCTACGTCATCGCGGGACATTCAAGGAAGACTCGGAATACGCGGCTTTTGACGTGGTTGCGCTCAATTCTGGATCGTTTCTCGCATTGCATGACAAGCCCGGCGCGTGTCCTGGACCGGGGTGGCAATTGCTCGCTGCGCCGGGCAAGCGCGGCGTCGCTGGCGAAAGAGGGCCGCAGGGCGATCGCGGTCCCGCCGGGCCGCCGGGTAAGGACGCCGCCACGTTGGTGGGCTGGGATATCGACAGCGCGAGCTTCACCGTAACGCCGGTCATGAGCGATGGCACCAAAGGCCCGCCGCTGTACCTACACGCTCTGTTCCAGCAATTCCTAGATGAAGTAGGTCGGTGACGCATGAGTGATGTCGACAGTCGGTGTGAAAAGTGCGAGCGGGACATAGAGCAGTTGCGCGGCGAACTCGACGCCTTGCGGCTCCAGATGATCGACATCGTCGAGGGAGTGCTTGCGCGAGTCGATGAAGTTCTAGTTACAGTCAAATCTGCCAATCGGCAGATGTTCGCTGAAGTCGATGACGTTCTCGTTACAGTCAAATCTGACAATCGGCGCATGTTCTCTGATTTGCAGGCGCAAACGGACAGGGGCTTTGCGAGCCTTCAGGCGCGTATCGACGCTCTGCCGCTGCCTCTCTCTGAGCGCAAAAACGATGAGCCACCCAAACTGAATTGAGTCGCCAAGAGAATGGGGAGCGCCAACGAGCGCGAGCGCGACGACGAGATCACCGAACTGCCCAACCCCTTGCCGCCCCGCCGCGCGATCAACTGACCCTGCTGGATCGCCCCCGATGCCCGAGGCTGCGATGGACTCGTCCTCATGAACTCGACGCGCGGTGATGGATCACCGCACGATCGCGACGCCGACGTACATCCCGGCCGCTCGCCCTTCGATGCATTGCCCTTCGGGATTCTGTCAGTTCCGAGTGAACGAACCTCCTGATCTATCCCAACACCAGCGGCGTCATCGGCTCGCAGCATTCGCCGTTGGGATTCTGTTCCATCAGCGAGCAGAGCATGTGCACGAGACTGTAGATGCGATCGATCCGGTGATAGAGGTTGGTGCCCCTGATCAACTCGCCGATGAAATGGCGGTCCCACTTGGTCGAGTTGCGGATCATGATCGCGCGGCCGTGCGGGTTCTTTTCGCCGAGCATCAGCCAACGATTGAGATCGGTGAATTTCCAGACCGCGACTTGCAGGGTCTTGAAGTCATACATGCCGATCGTCTCCCCTGGCACCAGCGGCCACATGCGTTTACCGAACATGATGACCTCGGTCTCGCCTGTAGGCAGCGCGGCGATCGCCTTGCGCGCACGCTCTTCAATGGTTGCGGCCTGAGACTTGCGGTCGCGCTCCCGGCGATCCTGGTCAAGAATCTCTTCCAAGCGATCGGGCTCGGCCAGCAAGCGATCCTTTAGTTCGAGCAAATACGGCAAGATCGAAGCAACGAAGGCGCGATCCTTCGTACTCGTCAGATCGTACCCATTGCAGAACGCGTTAGAGCCGTAGGGAAAAACTAAACGCATCGTCGGTTTTTTGACCGTCGTGTCGGTGCTCTTCGGTAGCAAGCCACCATCGAGCGCGCGCAGGATCAGATTCCAGGCGGCCGATTGCGTCATATTGCCGAGCGTCGTGCGGGTGTTCTTGTGCGTGAAAATCGCAGCGATTTCGTCCGCACGGTTGCGACCGTGCAATTTGCTCTGACGTTTGAGCTTAACCGCCATGGGTAGGATCATGTCTCGGCTCGTGCCGATCGCCCCCGTGTAGATGACAACGGCAGCCCCCCCTTGCCGAATGGAGTCTGCGAGTTGCGGATCATTCGGCGGTGGTGGTGTTTTATCGCGAAGATGATCATCCAAGTTGGTCACCCTGCTGGTCATGGCGCGGCTCTCTAAAAAATGAGCGGGGCATTGGCCGCCCCGCGCATCGCTTGAAGTGGCCCCTTTCCCTGGTGGTGCTGACCCGCGCCGCCTGATCAACATCTGCACTCGCGCAATGCCTCGCGCCGGGTCATGCCCCGGCGCTTTTTGCTGACCTTGATATCCTTCAACGCGCCGCGCCTGATTTCCGAGCGCAGCGTCTGCACGGCAATGCCGCGTAGCTTGGCGGCTTCGTCCAGGCTGATGATGGCATCGAGCCACTGCTGATGGTCCGCATCATTTCGCATTCGCTGGCCTCCCGGCGACTCAACGGGCAACGTGGGCCGCCTCATGCATCGAGTGGCCGCTCGGCGGCGGCATCAGGTCGCTGTCAGCGCGCGATGGCGGTGGCGACAGATTGTCGCCCTTATACGTCGGGTCTGGCAATTCCTTCCGTACCGTTGCGAGCAGCGTCGGCTTCTTGGTCGCTTTCACCCCCGTCTCGCTCATATTGATCGCGAGCAGCACCACGCCGATCTCGCGATTGGTCGTGAGACGCGCTTTCGGGTCCGCCTTCTTTCGGGCGTCCGAAATCGCTTCACCGGCGACATAGACCGGGTCGCTTTCGCCCAGGCTGCTGGTTCCTTGGTTGAGTGCGGCGAGTTTTTCGGCGACACGCTGTTCTGGCCACCGGCCCCACAGCAGCACGAACGCGGATGCCAGCGCCGTGCCCTTTTTCAGCACCGGGTTGACCACGTTCTGGAAGGACGCATCCCCGATCTCGATCGCGGTCGAGAGCATCCCGTCGTATCGGGCGAGGGCCGCATGCATCTCGGCGACCGAGCCGATCGGCGGAAGCTCGATATCGCTCTTCCACTTTTTGAGATAGGCGAAGCCCTGCCGCAACACCCTCTCCTTCAGGCTGGCGAGTTGCATTCCGGTGAGCTTGGAGGCTTCGTAGGCGTGGCGCGCCTTACCGTCATCGATCGACGTGATGGCGCTCTGATCGATGCCAAAAACGATGGCCACAGTCCATGTATAGCCCGCGATGGCGCCACCGGCGAAGCGGTGGCCAGCATCGGACAGGTTGCCGGTGGTGTAGAATCCGGCAGATTCGTTGTTCCAGACCCACGCTCCAGAGTTCATCCGACGCGCGATCTCGCGAACCCAAATCGGTCGCGTATCGCGGTTGTGTGGATTGTAGCGCAACCAGATCAGCGCCATTGCGGCGGGCGAAACCGTGTAGATCGCCACATCGCGCTTCCCGGCCCGAGCCCGCGCGATGATCTGATCTACCAGTTCCATGTCGGCCGCCGTTGCTTGCGCGGCAACTGCGGTGATCTCAGTGCGTAGCGTCTCAATCGGAGACGGACGGGCGTCCGCCCCTTCTCTGGTCTTCGCCATACTAACCTCGCTTTTAATCCGGGGATTATACCGTCCCGGTGCGGCGTGAGCCGATGCGGCTCCGGTTGCCGCGCGCACACGTGCGGCAAGCGGCGCAGCAAAGGCGCGCAAGTTGTCCCGATGTGGTGCGACACCACGCAAGGAACGGGTGCCGATCTGTTCGGTGTGTTATGACGCCATTAAAGATCGAGGCGGCCGCGGATGTCCAAAACTTTCGGTCCAACTAATTCGCGCATTTAATTGGATCGATCCTAGCGGCGGCGATGGGTTAAGGAATTTTCGTGGTCCTCAAGGCGTTCTCGGTATTTTTTGGCAGTCGCGGGATCGAAATTGAGATGTTCCATCTGCGGACCCCATTGCTGGACCGCGGCATGAACAGTTGATTTCTTCACCCCGTAAAGGGCCACCGCATACGCAACAGCGGCTTTCGGTACACAGCCCTCCCATTGCTTAAACTTCGTGAACGCCGCGATTCGCTTGTCTCTAAATTCCGTCTGGGGATTTAACGGCCGGCCGCGCTTGGAATGCGCGTGGCCGTTCCGCCTGGAATGCGCGCGGCCATTGATGAAGAATGCACCGAGCAGCGATCGTTCGGACCACATCCGGTCCTGTTCCATTGGAGTGGCGCGCCGCCATGCGCGATGCCATTCGCGATCCTGTTCCTTGGTCAGCGGCGGGAATGCTTGACGAATCAACTTCTGCAAAAACTCGTCTTTGATTTTGGGATCGGTAATGGCTCGCGGTTTCCGCCTTTGCCGAAGGTCTTCGCAGTGACGTTCTAGTGCTTCAAGCATTGGTTCGAGTGACATTTCGATCTTGCCATCCGAGTAGTTGTACAGGCCCTCTACCGTCCCCAAAAATCGAGCCATCAGATCGTCAAGCTCGACGACGGGCGCTCGGTCCAGGCTCATGGAGGCCAGCATTCGCTTGCGGGCACCTGCGTCCGTGGGCAACAAACCGTAATGTTTGATTAAGAGCCAGCGCCATCCCTCATCAACAGACTCAAATAGACGACATCGCTCGTCCCAATCCTTGTCCGATGGTAAGGAATTGCACAACGCACGACAGAAATCATCGAAGGTCCACGGTTTCAAGATGAGCTGGCTCCAAGTGTGGGGCGCGCCTCAACGCGCCGAGCACGTCAATGCTATGCCTTCGCGCTATTTGCGCCAAGACCCGGCCAGATTAGATTTGCTCGCATGCACCGATGCAGGGTTGCGGGATTTCTCCAAGTGGTCCCGGCACCCCGGCTTGGTGACAGAGCCCGGCGCAGCCTCAACTGCGCCGGGCTCGCATGTTCACTTCTTCCCTTCCTTGTGGTCCTTGGTCGCCTCGGTGACAGGCCCCGGCGTTGCTCCCGACAGCCCCGCGGCCGACTCTCTGCTGCCGCAACCGAGCGCTCGGCGATGTAGATTTGCCCCGCGTGGGGCTGGCTAATGAACATTGGTCCTTTTCTATGTTTCGTTAGGCAGCCGGGTGTCGGATTCTTCCGGCTCGGCTATCTTGCTCCAGCCGCTTCGGCGGCTGGTCCGGATTCTATCGCCGTCCACCTGCGAGCGGTCCTGATCCAGATCGGGTCGGACGGCTGCTTTATGTGCCAATCCTTCTCCACGTGTGTTTGCTGCGTGCGAGAACAATTTCAACAAAATCTTGGGCGGCAAGCGACGCGGTGCGACGCGGCGTTCACAATGGCGCTCTTCCGCAAGAGTCGACGATAGGTCGCCTTCCGATCATCATCGACGTGGGGAGGCAACCACGGTAGAGCATCCACATAGGACTGAGCGACGCGGCCGCCATCGGATCGGACGCGATCGTAGACCGCTATCATTCGTTCACCGATCAATTTGGGTAAAGGCGCTCGCCTCGTTCTGAACTTGCTGGCAAATCGTGCCACAGCAGTACGTCGCCGGACGCCGCGAATCATGTTTACCAGATTCGGAACATCTGAGAACCCGAGGTTGTTCACCAGCGTCGGTGCCCAAGCGTAACTCAGCGGCATTTCAGCCGGTGACCATTTTGCTTCGCCGAAGGAGCCATGGTGGACCATCCTAACCGGTGGGGTGAGATGGACCAGCTTAAAGCCAAGAGGTCCATTCTGCGCAAAGGCTAATCGTGCCCCGTTGAGTTCGGCCAGCTTCCTTGGGTTCATGAGGTTCCTGCGATGACAGCCGGTACAGCCGAAGCTTCCAAACTCCCAAAGCGGGTCCGTTCGCGTTTCGTTGGGATCAACGCGTTTCTTGCGCGGCGGGCGAAGTACAATGAGCACGACACGCGGCTCATCCATGGTCATGGGCGCCTCCAGCAATGGCCGCCTTCACACCGTCGAGCCAGACTGCGGCGTCAGGTGTGTTCGAAGTATCGGAAATGAATTCTTGTCCGCGACGAGCAACGATCAGGGTTGCGTTCCCATCCCATCGCTCCGGCCGCCCATGATAGGTCAATCCTGCGGCACGAAGCCAAGGCGGCACACGCCAGTGGCTAACTTGTTTGCCTGGGATTGAGAGGCGCAGGATGGGAGGCGCGGTGGCGGCAAGGCGTCCTCGCCCGACGTAGATCGTGTTGTTTCGATTCCACTCGCCAATCGTGTGTGGATGTCTGTTCGTGAAACCCCTCGGCTGATCGCTCGGGTTCGGCTCGGCGCCAATGGCGTTTACGCTTTGCACTTCAAGGTAGCCGAAGATGCGGTGATGCCGGTCACGACCATCCGCCTCCGCAAAGAGTCCAAAGAACAGAAAAACATCGCCCACAGTTACGCCGTTGTTGCAAAGATGAGCTTGGGCAGCGCCAGTTTGACCGAAAGCACAGTGCCCGCCTTCGAACATTGGATCATGATGGCAGAGAGTCTTCCGCCTCAGCTTCCCCTTCGTTGACTGCTCAACAATTTCTCCGAGCCCAAGGTCGCCATATGTTGTGACGGAGCGTATCCGCGTCGGGATCGGCAGACTGATTGGCCTGCCGTCGATGATCGGGGATGGAAAACCTCCTGCGATGCTATCGAGCCCTTTTCGACTGAACACAATTTTCATTTGGCGCTCTCAACGTGCGTTCCGCACCAACGACCGCGCGCGCCGCGTTCTGTCTCATCCACGGGCTGCCAACATCAGTTGGTCGCGACCCCCTCAACACGCTCTGTCGATGCGCGTAAGTTGGTGGTTGCGCTTCTTGGTCGCTTTGCCCCCGTCCGCGGACTTGTTGCTCTGCGCCAAATATTTGTTCTCTGAGGCCATAATCGCGCCCCGTGCGAAGTGCCGTTGAAGGGGGTGAGGGGGCAGGGTCGAAAAATTGAAAGTTCCAAGGATCGGGGGCGCGGCGGCACCGCCAAATGATTTCGCGTGGTAAGTTTCAGGGCACCCCTTTTTGGAACTTTTTAGCAAGAAATTCTACCTGGCGAATAGGCCCGAAACGGGCGTAAATTGCCCCCAAATCGAGCCAAAGGAGGCAAAAATGGCCGGAAAAGGCCGCTCTCCCTACGCCACCATAGACATCTCCCCCTTCGATACGCCAACCCCCCGAATTCGACCACCCGACTGCCTCAGCGACCTCGAAAAGAAGGTATTTCGCGACCTGGTCGCCGCCTGCCCGGCCAGTCAATTCAGAAAGGCCGACATCACGCTTCTCTGCCGCTGGGCCGAGCTTTCGGTGATGGCGGAGCAGGCCGCGTTCGAGATGACCACCAACGGGAGGATCACCTCCGACGGCAAGGTGTCGCCGTGGCTCAGCGTCTACATGCAGGCGACCAAACAGCTTAGCGGCCTCGCGTTGAGACTGCGGCTTGGTCCGCAATCGAGAGCGAGCAAGGCTCCGAAAGTCCTGCCGCAAGAACCGAGCTATTACGACCTAATGGAGGACGACGATGACCTTGGGGACGAAGCTGACGGCGGTCGACATTGAAGCGCTAACACGCGCGTACGAAACCGCATCTGCAGAGAGCACCGAGTACCGCGAACACCTTGCTCACATCGAGGCGCAAAGTGGCTGGGCAGAGGCCGCACAATCTGCGTCGTATCATTTGCAAGTCAAAAACCTGCAGCTCAAATGCTGGGAGTGCCCACCCTCGTCGTGCAGGAATAGCATCGATGTCATCGACAACACCATGTACGGCTCCAGGACCAAGGAAGTGAAGTTGCGACGGCGCCTGCTAGGGCTCGGCCTCAGCCTCTTCGAGCCCCATCCGCAAGCCGCGATCGAGCGAGTGGAAAGTGCACGTCGTGATGCGCGCATTGTCGTCGCCGAGAAGAAGTCTGCCCACCCCGTGTCCTGAAAAGAAAAGCCCCGCGGCACGGAGGGGTGTACGGGGCTCTTCGTCGTCGCATCTCCCGAGGAGAGAATGCGTCATTATCATCGCGCGCAATAGCGCGGTGCGCAAGAACTCCTGGGGACCCCACAATGCTTCGATTAACCGACGACGAGCTTGACATCGTCCGCCGCTTCGCCGAACCGCTCCACCCCAGCGATCGTGGAATCTATCTTAAGCGCGTCTCCGCGCTACTCGACGGCCACGAGGTGGGTCCTGCCTGCTTCACCGCTGTTGCGAGCAAGCTCAACTTGAGCTGCGGCAACCGACCGCCATCGACGGGCGTCGCGGTCCGCCCGCCTCGGACTCGCAACAGGAGGGCCCGCGCCGCCGCAGCGGTGAGCGCTGACCGCGCCGGGCGCGGGGGCGGGTATCCGACATCCAACCGAACTGCTGTACGGCACAGCGCTTCAGCGGCCTTCCCTTCCGGCAGGTGCATTTGGTCTAAGCGGCGGAACGCGAACGGCACTGGCGAAGGCCGTCCTTAACGGCCGCCCGCCAGCTCCGGCTCGCGAGCCGCGAGTTTTCCACAAGGGTGACAAGGATGACAAAGAGTGACGCGAGAAACCCGCTATTTATCTATACATCTTATACATGTCACTCTTGTCACTCTTGTCACTCTTATATTTCTAGAAGTAAGGGGAAAATATATTTGATACAGCCCACTCAAGAGTGACATGGGGGTTATGGTCTAACTCCTTTACAGCGTCGAGCTTTTCAAAGTTCCAAAGTCTCACCCCTGCAAGGGTGACACTCACCCCTCGGATTTCCACTGCTTCCTTTCTGGCTCGTGCCATGTGGTTTGCGGGAAGCGTTCGAGCCAGCGCGTGCGGCACTCAGCGAGCGCGGGGAATTGCCAGCCGCGATGCCGCCGAACCCACGCACGCTCGCATCCTTGTTTGCCGAGATAGCGCCCAAATCCGGCGTCGCTTTCGTTCCTGAGCCTCGGTGAGCTGCGGCGTGCCTCGTCATAGAGACCCTCGTGCCGGACCGTGCGGGTGTGATTGCCGCCCATCGCGGTCGATCGCGTCACCTCCTCCTCATAACGATTGGAGACCACGCGATCGGGCTTGAGTGGATCGGCACCGGGAATTACCCCGGTCTGTAGTATCTCGAACCACCAGGCATCGAACGGCGACAAGCTCTGCTCTTGCTGGTCAGCAAGCGCGGCGGTGTGCACGATATCGCGCGGGTGCCAGTTGCCGAGATCATACGCGAGCAGGTCGAACAGCATCCCTTCGTAGCCGCCGTTCCTGAGCTGCTTGTAAATCGGTTCAAACCAATTCCGATCTTGCCGATAGGTGCTGGCAACATCCTGCACTTGATAGCGGCGCTCGTAGGGGCCAGCGGGGACCACCCAATCATCATTGCTGGCAAGCATCACATGCAGCCGGTTTGGCTCCTCGACCACGTCGCGCCCTTTCGGCTCGATGGTTAACGTCGGCTCGGTGATGACGCGCTTAAGCGTCCCCTCCGCGCTCTTGTCGTCTGGAGCATAAGCTTCGTCGGCGAACAGGAACGAGATTTGCCGCAGATGGGCGTTGAAGCGGCCGGTGAGATGGACGGGAGAGCTGATGTGGCGGGCGTGCTGGCCAAAGAGTTTGCACATCGCTTTGCCCAGCGTGCCTCTGCCAGTGCCGCGCTCGCCCTTGAACACAAGCGCGACCTCGGGCTGCTCGTCAGCATGCTGTGTGCTCCAAGCCAGCCAGTTGACGATGTAGGTATCAACGTCGTCGTCGCGGGCCGCCAGGACTTCGTAGATGTGCTCGCGCATGTAGCCCCACTCCCCGCGCTTCGGTGTTACGCCCCAGCCGCGCCAGAGATTGAGCTTGCCGTTGATGATGGGTGCACCGTTCGGTTTGAAGATGATACCGGGATATTGCCGGCGCTGCTCGTGCGTGAGCCAATACTTGCCGACATCCATAACCGCGCCGTTCGCGGTGATCTCACGATTGAGATAGAGGAGACGGAAGTCTTCCGGGCGCAGAAATGTCGGCACGCGGTAGACGTAATGCTCGCCGCCCGCATCGTGCTCGACCTCCTCGAACCGTAAAATTCTGCCACGCGCACCGTCGAGCACTACGCAGTTGTCGCGATTGAGTTCGGCCATCACCCCTTGCCTCTTCGGCGCTCCTTTCGCATGCGCCTGCTTGGCCCGCTCGTGCGCGACGAGCTTGTCGAGGGTGGAAGGTCGCATCTTATATTTTTTGGCAAATGCCTCGCGCACGCGGTCATATTGAACGTCTGACATCGCGGCCAGGCGCTCGACCTCGGCGTCCAACGTCGGGTCGCTAGTGCCCTTCTTCGGCAGAAAGTCTTGCGGATTGAGGCCGAGCTTGTGCGCCAGCCAGCGCACCGCTTCGTTGAAGTCCTTGTGTAGATACTGCTCGACGATATCGATCGGTGTTCGCTTGCCGCGACGCCAATCGCCCATGTCGTGCACGCCAAAGTCCTTGATGCCGTCGCGATGGAAACTCAGGTCCTCTTCGAGGTCGCGGCCGAGGTCGGCCGATGACACGCGATAGCCGCCTTCGCTGGTCTTGCTTGCATTCGGGAAGATGTCCGGCACCCAAGCCGAATAGCGCCGGATCGCTTCGCTGTTGAGCTTCTTCCATTTCTCGCTCAGCTCATCATCGCGTGGCGGAGGTGGAGGCGGTGGCGGCGGGTCCTTCTTCTTTGCTGGGCGGAATGTCTTCAGCAGGATGGACGCGCGATGCAGGTCGATGCCGTTGATGGCGATGATGTGCGATAGGAACGGCTTGTCTTTTTCCTTGCGATGGACAAAGCCGGGCAGCCGCATCACACGCGAGAGATCATGCACGCTGGGATCGCCCTTAAAGCGCGCGGCGATCTCCTTCTGCAGCGGCTCAAAAACTTTGAGCGGCATTCGGCCGCTGAAACACCAATAGGCTTGGTAGCGGTCGGGTGAGGATTCCATCGTGATCTGTGATTTTAGCTCGGCATTGTTCACCGGCTCGATCGGCGCGCCATCGAGGTCGGCGAATAGCGCGCGGATGCGTGTGATGTTGGTTGCCTTGCGTCCGCCGCCGTCGGTCTCGTTGACGGTGATGTAGACACCAGCACCGCGCGCGTTCTGCTTGACCAGCCAACTCCAATGCTCGGCCAGCGTGCCATATCTCCACGCGGCGAGCGGGTCCTTCAGCGGTG
>Ga0306926_10009238_pt1 | contig 10833 bp, 10 predicted proteins | sample flu12Cox44000178_FD_203759 | JGI IMG/M metagenome (GOLD analysis project Ga0306926, IMG submission 203759) | Lab enrichment of tropical soil microbial communities from Luquillo Experimental Forest, Puerto Rico - flux8day.12C.oxic.44.000.178 (v2)... | ecosystem: Environmental > Terrestrial >... | reverse complement strand
GCCGAGCGTGGCGCGGTGCTCACGCGGATTAAATTTCGCGGCCGGCATCCAAGCCTGGTCTGCCAACTCGCCATCCTTCCACAACACGTGACCGGCGAGCATCTCGGGCACGATTGCGACGAGCAGCCGCCCATGCTCGATCGGCAAGTTCTGCGAGCCAGCCCACCATTTGCCGTCCTTGCCGTTGAACTTGAGCAGCTCGCCGAACCAAGCCGGTGCACCAGTTTTGGCGTAGTTGCCGAGACCTTCGAGTTCTTCGTTCGAGGGCAAGCGTGCGGCGGCGGGTATTAAGGCGCTGCTCTTGGTGAGATTCTGGTTCGCGGGAACTTGAAGTTGATTCATGAGTGTCCTCTCTTGAGAGCCGGATGAGCCCGGCGGCAATTCGTCCTGTGGACGAATCTCGGGGTACGTCTCACTCAGGACCGCTTCGAGCCTTGATTGAGCGCATCGTGATTTTGCGCGCGCGGCGGGGATAACCTGTGCCGCCATCCTCCGAGTTCGCGCGTATGGGCACGCCGTGACGATGTCCGGCGCCGCTCATCACATGGCCTCCTGTTCAGAACCAACGAGGTCGAGCACCATGCCGAGGGGTGATGATGCAATGCCTCTGCTATCCCGCAGTAAGGCGTTTCGAACTACGTTGAGGGGAATCCCGTATTGGAGAGCGATACTGGCGACGACGGCGCTGTCCTTCGCGGCTGCATCGATGTTAGAACCGGCCCGATCGTTGCCCAGAAATATCTCGGCGAGTTCGCCGTTTGGAAAATGCGAGATGGTCGCGATGTAGCGGTGCGGCCCGCATTCAAAGCCGAATGTCGTACTCGCCCTCCGATTTAGTAGGCACTCGCGTCGGGCCGTTGTCATCTTAGGGGCGTTTGTAATCATGACGCAGGCTCGGCTGGCTGCGGGCTCCGGCGACACGACTGAGTTCGGTCTTTCCGGGCGGACGCGGTTCCTTCCTGGTCGCGCTTGGCGGCCGCCTGCTTCTCGGCCTCCGTCAAGCTTGCGCCGCGCGTGGCAACGCGCCCGATTTCAGCGGCATTGAACAAGACACGACTGCCGATGCGGATGGGCTTGAGCTTGCCGGTTCGTTGCAACCAGAAGAGCGTCGTTTCGCCTATTTTCAGAAGCGCAAGAGCCTCGGCGCGCGTGAACAGGCGCGGCGGAACACGCGCACTATTTGCGCCAGGTGGGCCTGGTGGGCCGCTGCGAGCATTTTTCGCGGAGGGCAGGTCGTTGATCAGCTGATAGTAGAGCGTTGGCCGGTGCTCCTGCAGGTGGCGCAGCAAGTCCTCGCCGCTCATTCCAACGATTAAGAGAGCGCCCTCCGGGGTCGCCGCGGACATGTCCACGCTCCTCTCCAAACACACGCCGAATATCGGCGCGACAGGGAGAAGCTAGGCGAGCCCTGGGCACTTCTTCCGACAGTCGAAAGGTCAAAATCAGCCCTTTGATTGCCGAAATGGGCCACGCGGAAGTTCAGCTTTTGGGGAAGACCAGCGCGGCGAAACGTGAAGGGTTTTCTGTGGAGTAGGAGTGTTCGATGCCGGCGTAATCTAACGCCGTCACGACATATCGAATCGCGGCACGTTCTTCGAATGCCACTTGGTGCGCTGACGCAAATTGGGCCAAAAACCCCCCGATATTTTGGCAAAGATAGCCCAGGTGGCGACGCTTGGCGGGCGGCAGGCGCATTCCTTCAAGCTCGCGCTCCCGATCGGCCAACCGCCTATCCAAACTATCGGGGATAATGGTTGCGGTTTCATCGTCCACCCATCCAGCGACAAAGGGTTTGAGTGCAGTCCGAAGCCGGCGGATCGCGGCTCTGACATTCGCAGGATTGGCCCGCGCGTCACCGACTAGAGGACACACTGTCAGATATGACCTAATCAGCTCCTCGGTGAGGGTGACTATCAGTTCCGCCAATGTTTCGAGCTGCGGCGTGCCGGTCGATTTGGCCGCTTCTTGGAAATTCTCTGGCGCGCCAAGTTGTTGGAACCTTAGCGGTAGCAACGCTACGAGTTCGAGTCGCTCTTTGTCATCGAACCGGAAGGCGTCATGTGCAATTCGTTCGATGGGCGGAAGCGGCCCTGGAGCCTTTGTGTATTTCGATCGCGGCACGCTGCGCCTCCTGCTGGCGCTCCTGCGTTGCGAGCGACGCGGAAGCGGGGCAGGAAAACCCGCTTGTCGGCTGGCCGGCCTATCCGCGTCACAAAAGTCAGCGTATCACGCAGCGTGGGGACGAAAGGCGACTACCGCCGCCTCGCGTTTCTCTACAAGCGCAAACACGTGTTCGGCCCACAACGCGAGGGCGGTGCGTTTTTCAGCCACATAGTTGTGTCGATTGTAGACGGCCTGTAGGCCGGGCATCGCATGGTTGAGAACACGCTCGGCGACCTCAAAACTAACGCCAAGTTCGGCCAAGCCCGTACGGAGCGTGCGGCGCAAATCGTGCAGGCGCACATCGATTAGTCCCGAGTCCCCGCGCACCCGCTCGATCAGTTGATGCACAGCCATGGGCCGTTTGCCGTTGAGCGTGAATATCATCGGTCCAATTCGTGGAAGTGCTTGCAGCGTTTCGACCACCGGTGCCGTTAATGGTAGATCAAACGCGCGTCCGCTCTTATTGCGCTCGGGTGGAATGCGCCACAATTCCACATCGAGATCGAGCTCGGACCACGCCATGCAACGCACCTCATTGCGCCGCGCGCCCGTGAGCACGACCACTCGGAAGTAGGCGCGCGGCAATTGGGGTAGCTTGTCGATTGCCCACCAAAGCGCGGTCAATTCGTCTGCGGTCAATGTTCGGTCGCGAGGAATTTCGACCTTGCGCTTCGACACCCCGACAACCGGATTGACGGTGATCAGCTCACGTTCGACGGCGTAGGCAAAGATGGCCCGCAGCGTTTCCCGGCACCGGTTGACTTGATGCCGCAGCCGTTGCTCGCGTTCCAGGTCGTCGAGAAATTCGACCACATCTGCCCGCGTAATCTCTCCTATGGGCTTATTACCGAGCTTCGGGATGATGTGGCAGCGGGCGCGACTTTCGACGCTGCGCCATGACCGCAGGCGTTTGACGCTATCGAGATATGCCCTGGCGATTTCAGACAAGGGCCGCGCCTTGGTTTCCGCCATGCGTCGCGCCTCTGCCTCGTGTTCCTCGAGCGCGATCAGGTCGACGCCCCGCTTGGCGGCGGTGATAATCTCCCCTGCCCTCTGCCGGGCTTGTGCGAGCGACAACGCGGGATAGGTGCCGAGCCCGACTGCTTTCTGTGCCTGCTTGCGCGGCCGATAGCGCAAGAGCCAATCGCGGCGCCCCTCGGGGTTAAAGGTCGTGCCAGCACCCACCCGGAAAGCAAGGCCGGGCACGGTAGCGTCCGTGTAGATCGCCCGGCCCGTCGCCGGGGCCTTGCGGCTGGTCAAGAATCGATCGGTTAGCTTGACGGTCATCGTGCGTCCCTTCCTGCTAGACGCGGCCAGGTATTCGCTAGGTACTCACTGGGTACTCAAAACTGCTCCGCAATGGCGCGAGACAGGTTGAGTGCCCGCAAGCTCCGGCGAGCCTCTAAGCCTTGCAAACCGCCGAGTTAGATGCAGCAACTAAGAAATTGGACGAGGCTACGCGAAACCCGGCGCAGGATGGATACTCTGACTGTCGATCAGCATCAGCTCTGCGCGCTACCTTCGCTGTCAACATAGCGGGGAAAGACCGGGCTTGGCGCCGGCAGCGCCGTGCCGGCGGCGATGCGGTGCGCCTCGCCGAGCGCGTCGAATTGACGTTCCCCGGCGGGGATGGCGAGCAGATCGAGCAGTTTGGCGGCGGACGTCGGCATGAACGGCTGGACCAGTATCCCAACCTGCCGGATCACGTCGGCGGTGACATAGAGGACGGTCCCTTGCCGCGTCGGATCGGTCTTGGCGAGCGCCCACGGGGCTTCGCCCGCGAAATATCGGTTGGCTTCAGCGACTACCGCCCAGACCGCATTGAGCACCTGGTGCAGCTGCTGCGTCTTCATCGCCTCGCGCGCCTTTGCGATCATACCGTCGGCCATCGTCAGAAGCGCCCTGTCGGCATCGGAGAATGCCGCCGGCTTCGGCAGCACGCCGCCGAGCTGGCGCGCGATCATGGTCAGAGAGCGTTGTGCCAGGTTGCCAAGATCATTGGCGAGATCGGCGTTGATGCGGTTGACAATGGCCTCGAGGCTGTAATTGCCATCCTGCCCGAACGGAACTTCGCGCAAGAAGAAGTATCGAACCTGATCGACGCCAAACGCATCCACGAGTGCAAATGGATCGACGACGTTGCCCACCGATTTGGACATCTTCTCGCCGCGGTTGAAGAGAAATCCGTGTGAGAAGATGCGGCGCGGCACCTCGACCCCTGCGGACATCAGGAACGCGGGCCAATAGACCGCGTGGAAACGCACGATGTCTTTGCCGATAACATGCAGGTCCGCGGGCCAGTAACGACGAAATTTGGCGCTCTCGACGTCGGGATAACCAACGGCGGTGATGTAGTTGGTGAGCGCGTCGACCCACACATACATGACGTGCTTTGAATTCCCCGGCACCTTGACGCCCCAATCGAACGTCGTGCGCGAGATCGAGAGGTCCTGCAGGCCGCCTTTGACGAAGGCTGCGACCTCGTTGAACCGCTCCTTTGGCAGCACGAAGTCTGGATGCCGAGCGTAGAGATCAAGCAGCTTCTGCTCGTAGCCGGAAAGCCTGAAAAAATAGCTCTCCTCCTCGACCCATTCGACCGGCGTGCCCTGCGGGCCGACGCGTTCGCCCTGCTCGTTGAGCCTGGTTTCCTCCTCGTCGTAATAGGCTTCGTCGCGCACCGAGTACCAGCCGGCATATTTACCCAGGTAGATGTCGCCCGCAGCCTCCATGCGTTGCCAAATGCCGATCGACGCACGGTGATGACGCTCTTCGGTGGTGCGAATGAATTCGTCATTCGAGCAGTTGAGCCGCTTCACCATCTCTTGGAAGCGCGGCACGTTGCGCTCGACCAGTTGCTGCGGGGTGAGCTTCTCTCTCGCCGCGGTCTGCAACATCTTAATGCCGTGCTCGTCGGTGCCCGTGAGGAAGAGCACGTCGTAGCCGTCGAGCCGCATAAAACGCGCGATCGCATCGGTCGCGATCGCCTCGTAGGCGTGGCCGATATGCGGCGGGCCATTGGGATAGGCGATGGCGGTGGTGAGGTAGTAGCGGGGCTTGTCGGCCATCGGTCGGTTCCGTCGCGCGTTTTCGGAATGGACCGAAAAGGCCGGGACCACGGGCTCCTTGCCGACAAAGTCGGCGGGGGTGCCCGGCCCGGCCGTGACGCTTGATCGCTTAGGTATCAACCGTGCGATGCCTCGGCAAGCCAGCCGAAGACGTTGAAAACAAGCGGTCTGCGCTCGAGATTGTATTCTTCGACGTCGCGCGCGGCCGCATTCACCTTCTCCCAGACCTCAGCCAATCGAGCAAGACGCGCGGGGGCCTCCTTGCCGGCGGTCAGGCGGGCGGACAGCCATGCGTTCACGGTGTCGACAAAGGTGGCAAGCGGTGCCGGATCAACGCCATAAAGCCGGTCCCCGAGCGCGTGCAGCGCGAGCGGATCGACGCGCGGCAATCGCTCGAGTAACGTCATCGTCTGGTTGCGCAGATCGAGCGCGTCGCCATCGAGCAAAGCCAAAGCGCGTCCGACGCTTCCGTCCGCAGCTCCGCTTACTGCCGCGACTTCGGCAGCATCGGCTTCCCCTCCGATCGCGGCGGCAACGGCACGCGCCACGTCGGCAGCGTTCAGTGGCCGCAACACCAGCGGTCGGCAACGCGAGCGCATGGTCGGCAGAACGCGCGCGGCCGAACGGCTCACCAACAGCAGCACGGCGCGCCGCGGTGGCTCCTCGAGAATCTTGAGCAGCGCGTTCGCGCCCGACGGGTTGAGTTCGTCGACGGCGTCAACGATGGCAATCCGCCAGCCGGCCTCCCCGGCCGTCGAACCGAAAAAAGTGACCGTCCGGCGTACGTCCTCGACCTGAATATCCTGGCGCAGCTTGCCGGTTTTTTCGTTGACTGTGCGCTCCAGCACCAGAAGATCGCCCTGCGCCTGCGCCGCGACACGCCGCGCGACTGGATGGTCGGGATCGACGTGTAGCGAGTTCGCGCTCTGCGCCAGTGGGGCGCGCGGATCGGGATGAGCAAGCATGAAGCGCGCCATGCGATAGGCGAGCGTCGCCTTGCCGATGCCGCCAGGACCATTAATCAGCCAAGCATGCGGGAAACGCGAACTCCGATAGGCGGCGAGCAGCGCCTGCTCGGCCTCGGCGTGACCATAGAGAACCACGGTCTCGCGCGGGGACGGCCACTCGGCGCGGTCGGCTGCATCGTCGCTCACGAGACAGCGCCTGCAGGCACGTTCGGCCTGCGCGGAGACTCGAGCCGTTCATTAACGATTTTCCAGATCCGCTCGGCGACCGCAGGCTTTGCCTCGGTGGCGTCGATAGCGATACAGCGATCGGGCTCCTCGGCCACGAGGCGGAGATAGGCGTCGCGTAGCGCCTCGTGGAAGGCGCGCGATTCCGCCTCGAACCGGTCGGCCACCCGCTCGCCGCGTCGCTTGTTGGCGCGCGCAAGGCCTACCTCCGCCGGCACATCGAGGATGAAGGTGAGGTCGGGCTTGAGGTCGCCCACCGTCACCCGTTCAAGCGCGCGGATGAAGAGCGGATCGAGATGGCCGAGGGCACCTTGATACACTCTCGTCGAATCGATGAAACGATCGCAGATCACCCAGGCGCCCTGTGCCAGCGCGGGCTCGATGGTATTGCGCACGTGGTCGCCGCGGGCAGCGGCAAAGAGTAGCGCTTCGGCTTCCACGCCGAGTGGCTTCGCCACGCCTGAGAGCAACACGTGACGGATGACTTCGGCGCCAGGCGAGCCGCCAGGTTCGCGCGTGAGTTTCACGCGGATGCCGGCCGACGTGAGACGATCGGCTAGGAGCGTCGAATGGGTCGACTTACCCGTACCTTCGCCGCCTTCGAAGGTGATGAAACGACCGCGCATCGTGCGTAAACCAATGATGGAGGAGAGAGGCCGCAATCGTCGCCGCAGCCCGCGTTTCGTCCTGCGTCTTCTCTCTTTCTGTTAATCTTGCCCTCATCGGCAAGACATGCATGCCCGGTATCGCAGATAAGTTTACGCAGTCTGCGCAAGCTTGACCGCGTGCCGGGCATTGAGGCCGTTCGGGATTATAGCCGCTTGAAACCGGCGCGGAACAGGCCGAGCACGAGTTCGGTCGCAGCGTCGAACGCGCGTCGCGGCATGGAGCCGGTGTCCACGCTTTCCGCCGCCTGCAGCGGCACCTCGAGCACCACGAATTCTCCCCGCCACACCTTCAGCGTCCCAATCTTCTGACCTTGCTGCACCGGTGCCCGCACCGGGCCGGAATAGACCACACGGGCGATGATCTTGTCGCGCGAGCCGCGCGGCACCATCAATCGCACCTCTTTGCCCGCCGTGAGCGGCACGGATCCCTGGGCGCCGCCATAGACCTTGGCCTGAGCGATTTCCTGGCCGTCCGCGAATAAGAGTCCGGACTGGAAACTGTGAAACCCCCATTCCAGCATCTTTTTGGCTTCGTCGGCGCGCTCTTTTTCCGACCTCAGCCCGTTGACGACGACGATCAAGCGCAATCCGTTCTGCACCGCCGAGCCGACGAGGCCGTAGCCGGCCTCCTTGGTGAAGCCGGTTTTGAGGCCGTCCGCTCCGATGTTCATCGCAAGCAGGGGATTGCGGTTGTATTGACGGATCTTGTTCCAGGTGAATTCCCGCTCGCTGTAATACTTGTAGTAATCGGGATAGGTCTGGACGATATGGCGCGCGAGCTTGGCGAGTTCGCGCGCCGTCATGAGCTGTCTCGGGTCGGGCAATCCGGTCGAGTTACCGAAGGTCGATTTGGTCAGGCCAAGTTCGCGCGCCCGTTTCGTCATCAGCTCCGCGAAAGTAGACTCATTGCCTGAAATGCCCTCGGCAAGCGTGATGCAGGCGTCGTTGGCCGACTGGATAATCGCGCCGTGCAGGAGATCGTCGATTGAAACCTTGCTGTGGATCGGAATGAACATGCTTGACGTGTGAGACGGCGCGCCGCCTCTGCGCCACGCGTTGGTGCTGACGATGAATTCGGTGGTCGGAGTAAGTCGCCCCTGCTTGATCTCGTTGAACACCACCTCCTGCGTCATCAATTTGGAGAGGCTGGCCGGCGGGATCAGATCATCGGCCGATTTTTCGAACAGCACAGTGCCGCTCTCGGCCTCGATGAGGATCGCGTGCGGAGCCGCGGTCTGGTAGCCCTCGCTCGATTTCGGTCCTGATACCGGATTGGGTGCGGCGGTCGCGGAGACGACGGCGCAAGCAGCAACGACGGCGGCACCCCATCTTGCCCAGGACGGCCGTAAAAAGTTACCCAGCACGCGAATGTTCATTGAGTGTGGCAAGCCGCACCTGGTCGAGGTCCAGGCTCCCTTCCCTGCCCGGCATTTGCTTAGCAACTTACGCCTTCGAGAATCAATGCCGGTTAGGGCGGCTCGATGTCGCGATGGTTAGAATGGCGCGTCAGTGGAGCCCACGGCCGCTCATCAAGTCGAGCACTCCCGGCTCGCTGCGCATCGGCGCAAAGGCGGCCACGGGAGGATCGGGCGGCGGGTCAGGCTCGGCCGGCGTTTCCACAGCTGTTTCCGCAGCGGAGGCCGACCGCACCAGCGTCCTCGATTTGGACCGGTCGGCCGAGGCGACCTCGTTCGAGACCGGTACGATGCGGCTCGATGCGCTGCTGAGCGCAAAGGCGCGCGAAGGCGGCGCTTTCTTGCCCTGCTCGAGATTGGAAATAAAAGGTTTTGCCGCAGCGACCATGACCTTCGAAGGCGCCGGCGCCGCTGAACCGTCGCGCAGCGTCGCCATGAGGATGGTGTCATCGCTGCCCTCGATCGGCGCCGGCCCAACATATTCGACCCGAACGTGCGCAAGTCCCCGGCTGTAGAAGTCGAGCGCTTTTGCTGTTCCAATCGAAAGGTCGATGACGCGGTTGCGATGGTATGGACCACGGTCGTTGACCCGCACGATGATGGAGCGGCCATTGTCGAGATTGGTCACGCGCACATAGCTCGGCAGCGGCAGCGTCGTATGTGCCGCCGAGATGCTGTGCATGTCGTAGACCTCGCCATTGGCGGTCAGCCGTCCGTGGAAATCGCGGCCGTACCAAGAGGCCACGCCTTCGGCGCGATAGCGGGGATTCTCGGCCGGCACATAGGTGCGGCCGTTGACGCTGTAGGGCTTGCCGATGCGGTAGCTGCCGCCGCCCTTCGGCACCGGCTCGCCCTCTTCAACCACGCGCGGGCTGTATTCCTTGCTGGAAAAAGGACCCGAGCAATGGGCGAGCACAGCACAGCAGGCCGCGAGCGCGCCGACGCGAACGATGCCGCCGAAATCGATGACCGAGACTTGCCGCCCCATCCCACCCCCGCTCCGCGACCACCCCGCGGCGCGCCAGGAATGGCCGGCGACGCCGAAGCATGAACGCGGCTCGGTTGCGCCCGACTCGCTGGCCGCAACCGGTCCCCACGCTGCGCATATCGCCGTTTGATCGCGGCAGGAATGGGGCTGCTTTGTGCCGCCTATCGGCAGGCAGTGCAGTGTTGCAAAACCGCCTCAGCGGCGACGCCGCCGGGCAAGCATCAGCCCGAGTTGCCGTCCGTTAGGGATTGGCGCATCGCGAAGACCGCGATGGCCGCCACAAGGCCAGTGAGGAGTAAGCCGCAGAAGCCGATCGCAACCGCCAGCACGCGCGTGAGTGTCTGCCGCGGCACGATATCGCCTTAACCAATGGTCAGGCCTGTGATGAAGGCAAAATAGACCGCGTCGCCGATCGTCCAGTCTTCCAGAAGGCCAACCAAAAGGCCAAGAACAAGTTCGATCACCAGGATGGCCGACAAGACCGGCCAAGCGACATGGATTGCTTGGCCGAGCGCCACAAGGAAGCGTCGCCGCACGTCCTTTGGTGCCGGCCGGCTCATATCCGCTCTCAAATCTTTCTACCAACTGCCTGTCAGAACGTCGATTTCAGCTTCAGATGGTCTAGCCGATTGATCGACTTGACGTCGATGCGCCGCACTTGGCTCTCCTGCAGCACATCGAGCACCACATCGGCGCCCGCGCTGCCCTGCGCCCAGACCTTGCGGTAAAAATCGGCCAGGCTCTTCGGATGCTCGCCGTTGACGCCGACGATCACATCGCCGCGCCGGATGCCGGCCTTCTCTGCAGGGCCGCCGGGCGTCACGCGGCTGACGAACAGCCGTCCGCGCAGTTCCTCGGTGTTGAGACCAAGCCAAGGCCGGCCGGGGCCCGCGGCGCGCCCAGCCGAAATGAGATCGCCGAGGATCGGCGCCAGCCGGTCGATCGGCACGAACATGTTGCCCGGCGCCTTATCGCCGCCGCCGTGAGCGTCACCGACGATCAGGGAGCCAACGCCGACCAGCTTGCCTTCGCGATTGATCAGCGCCGCCCCGCTCCAGGCGGGGTGGGGCGGCGCTGTGAAGAGCGCTTCGTCGAGCAGATACTCCCAGCTGCCGGCGAATTCGCGCTTGGCCACGACATAGGCGCCGGCCACCATCGCCGGACCGCCGAAGCTTGCGACCAGCACGGGATCGCCTTCCTTGATCTCGGCGGACTTGCCCAACGGCATCGGCTTGAGCTTGAGCCGCTCGATCGTGCGCAACAGGCCAAAGCCCGTTTCATGATCGTAGCCGACAATGTTCGCGGGCACGGTACGCCCGTTGTTATCGATAACTTCGGCCG
>Ga0306926_10009236_pt1 | contig 10835 bp, 7 predicted proteins | sample flu12Cox44000178_FD_203759 | JGI IMG/M metagenome (GOLD analysis project Ga0306926, IMG submission 203759) | Lab enrichment of tropical soil microbial communities from Luquillo Experimental Forest, Puerto Rico - flux8day.12C.oxic.44.000.178 (v2)... | ecosystem: Environmental > Terrestrial > Soil... | reverse complement strand
TCCGACCAGATTGTCGACACGTCGCGCCAGTCGCGTGCCGTCCTTGAGCGTGACAATGACTTCCGCACCCCATTGCTCGTCGCCATCGTCGGCCATCTCGGGATGCGGCCTCGCCGTCGTCAGGTCCAGCAAGCGCTGGATCTCGGGGTCGAAATGCGCCTCGCCTTCAAAGTCCTTGAGGCGCAGGACGCCGTCCCGAAGCGCACGTGCCACGACATACTGAACGCTGAACTTGGCTTCCAGCGGCGTCTGCGGGTGCGGTGTGTTGGTGTGGCGAAGGCGCCGGCCGTGCGGCATCACCTCGATGCGGCTGATGTCTGCGGTCGCGACCTTGTCGTCGCGCCGCAGCTTCAGCGCCATGGCGATCGCGGGATGCGTGCTTCCGCAACAGGGAAACTGCTTGAGCGCGATCGAATTGGCCTCGATCTCCCATGGCGCGCCCCAGTTCTCGAACAGCTTTGCGATGTCAAAGGTCCTGGCGCCGTTGAAGACGTTGAGGAAGCCTTGTTGATGCTCGAGCGTATCGGTGGCGGCATCAAATCCCTGCTCGGCCAGAAGGGCGGCGAACAGGCCGTTGCGAGAGCACTGGCCGATATGAAGCGGCTTGGTCATGGTGCCGAAATTGGCCTTCAACCCGCTTGCAAGGGAGGCCGCGATGCTCAGCGCCATCGTCGTTCTGGATTGATCGAGCTTCATCAGGTGACAGGCCGCGGCTGCGGCGCCGAAGACGCCCAACGTTGCGGTCGGATGCCAACCCTTGTCGTAATGATGAAAATTGACGGCACGCGCCAGCTTGATCTCGACTTCGACGCCGATCACGTAGGCAGCGATGAGATCTTCGCCCGTTCCGCCGCGTTCCTCGGCCAGCGCAAACAGCATCGACACCAGCGGGACCGAATGATGACCGCCCATCACGCCGCTGAAATCATCGAAATCGAGCGCATGCGATGCCGTGCCGTTGATCAGCGCGGCATCCAGCGCACTGGTGCGCCGCGCCGAACCAAAGATCAGCGCGCCTCCAGGCGCCGTTGCGACGCCAGGAGTCCTGAGGAGGATCTGGGTGCAGGATTCCGGATAGCCGGCGAGGGTCACGCCGACCGCGTCAAGGATGCAGGCTTTGGCTTGCGCGACCGAAAATCTGGTGAGCTGGCGTTTGTCGAAGCCATGGACATTTTGCGCGAGTTTCTGGAGCAGCGTGGGCTCGGAGCTCTTCGATGAAGCAACGCTCATTTTGATTCTCCTCTGCCAGCTTCAGTTCGCAGCCGCGGCGTTGCGTCCCGCGATCCGCCCGAAGGTTGCACCCGACACAAGACCGGTGCCTGCCGGATAGTTGTCGTAGAACAGGCCGCCGACCATCTCGCCGCAGCAGAACAGGCCCTTGATCGGCCGCCAATCGGTGCCGATGACCTGAGCCGATTCGTTCACCTTCAATCCGCCGAAGGTGAAGGTGATGCCGCCCGTGGCGCTATAGGCGTAGAATGGCGGCTTGGCGATCTTGAGCGCCCAGTTGGTCTTCTCCAGCGCCAGCCCCTTGCTGGACAGGCCGTCCTTCTTGGTCGGGTCGAAGCCGTGCTCCATCTCGCGCGCGCAGGCGTTGTATTCGTCGAGCGTCTTCAAGGCCTGATCCCTGTCGTCGAAATCGAGCTTCTCGACGAGCTCGTCCAGACTGTGGGCGGTGATCGGCTTGCTGGTCTGGTAGCGCGGCTCGAGGAGATGAATGACGCGCGAGTCGAAAATCTGCCAGGCCTTGGCGCCGGGCTCGGCAAGGATCGCTCGCCCGAACTTGGCGTAGGTAAAGAGCGCCCCGTCTTCGCCTTCATCGACAAAGCGCCGCCCCTTTCGGTTCAGCATGACGCCGTAGACATAGCTCAACCGGTTGCTGCGGTCGGTCAGCTCGCGCGGCGCGAAATCGCCCCAGTCCGCACTGATCGGCGTCGCATGACATCCGCTCCATTGTCCCCACGGCATGGCGCCGACGTTCATCGCCATCCGCAATCCGTCGCCCTGATTGTGCGGCGTCCCGCGCACCTTGGCCGCACCGACGAGCGGGCCGATATGCTGGGTGCGCATCTGCACGTTGGCCTCGAAGCCACCGCAGCCCAGCACCACCGACCTCGCATTGAGCACCGACATGCCGTCGTCGTCGCGAACCTTGACGCCGCTGATTCTGCCGTCGTCGCCGACAAGCAGCTCAGTTGCAGCAGTACCGTAACGGATTTCGATGCCAAGCCGCTCGGCGGTGGCAAACCAGCTCCTGGACAGGCCGACGCCTTCGTGCTCGGCGCGCACGACAAGGCCGCGCGCCCACACCATGACGTTGTCCTTCTTGACCGCGGACAGCGTAATCGCCGGCTCCATCTTGATGCCGCCGACCTTATTCATCCACTTCACGGTGTCGAACGAATTGGCCACCAGTAGCTTCGACAGCACGGGATCGGTGCGTCCGCTGGTCACCCGCATCAGGTCGCCATGAAAATCCGACTGCGGGTAGGGAGAGATGCCGTCGTAGAAATTCTCGATCTCGTTCTCGACGTCGGGCAGCAATTCGCCGATCTGCCGAGGATCGTCAAACGCAAAGCGCAGCACGCCGCCGCTCCAATGGGTGTTGCCGCCGCGCATCTCCCGCGGCGCCTTCTCGATTACAACCACGCGTCCGGCGCCATTTTCCTTGGCGGACACGGCGGCCGCCAGGGCGGCGTTGCCGGCGCCGACGACGATGACGTCATACTGATTCATATCCTGTCTCCTGATGACCTATTTCGATGCGGATCGCAGCAGGGCCGCGATCTCGATGGCGCTATGGGTTTCAAGGCTGAGCACGGCGTCGCGAATGCGCTCGGCCTGGGCGAGCGTGACCGACAAGGTCGCGGACGTGAGAAATTTCTTCGACACGGTCTCCGCATCGAGTGCGCGCTCGCCGGCGCCGCTGTTGATGCGGACGTGTCGGAACAGGCTCTTGCCGTCCTTGAGGGTGACGCGAACGCCGCCCGAGAAATAGGTCGGGAAGGCCGTATCGGGATCCATCTTGCAGGTGACGCGCCGCGTCAGGTCCAGCACGACAGGGTCTTTGAGCGCCGCCGGCATCAGGTCGGCGAGACCAAACGCGCCCTTGATGAGACAGGTCGCAATGACGAACGGGGCGCTGAACTTGGCTTCGTACTCGTTGGTCGGATTGGTCTTGGCCGCGGCAGGCTCGGCAACGATCGGCATCGTGTCGCGCGGCAGATAGGCCTCGACGCCCGCAATCTCGGCTGCATCGATCTGGCTGTACAGCTCGATCGCAGCGTCGGCGCAGCCGTGAATGAAATGGCAGACCGGATAGGGCTTTATTGCAGTCTCGGCGAGCTCCCAGACCTCGCCGAGACTGTTCAGCTCGGCGCCAACATCGATCGGCGCAGACGGATGCTGAATGTGCGTGTCGAAGAAGCCGAAGCGGCCTTCATAGGGGCGGCTCGGCGCCTTGAAACCCTTCGAGGCGAGCACGGCGGCGGTGATGCCGCCGACCGCGGCCCAGCCGGGATGCATCCGTTTGGTCCAGGCGCCCTCTTCCAGGAACACCTGGACGCCCGACGCCGTACTCGCCGCGATCCCCTGCGCAGCGACGATGCCATCAGCCGAAAGTCCAAGCAGCCGCGCAGCAACGACGGCCGAGCTGAAATGCGCCACCAGCCCGGTCGCATGAAAGCCGGCGTGGTGGAAACCTCCCTTGGCTGCTGCGCCGACGCGGATCGCCGTCTCCATGCCGGCCGCATAAGCAACGAGGAAGGTTTTGCCGTCGATGCCGCGGGATTCGCCAAAACTCAGCGCGCAGGGAAGACACGCCGCGGTCGCGTGAATGATGCTGTTGAGATGGGTGTCGTCGAAGTCGAGACCATGGATCAGCATGCCGTTGACAAGCGCCGCGTCGCGGACCGGCAGGCGGAGATTGCGGCCGATCACGCTGCAAGGCCCCTCGCCGCCGAGCGCGGCCGCGCCGGCGACGGCGACATCGGAGAAACCATAGGCGTTGGACGCGAGTCCGCACCCCAGCGCATCGAGGATCAGCAGCTTGCCGCGATGAAGCACGCCCTTTGGAATGTCGTCGAAGGCGAGCGAAGCGGCAAATTCGGCGAGCCTGCGGGCCGGTGCGAGCGCAGCCGGGACGGAGACACTGTCAAGCATGGTGAGACCTTCCCTATTGTTTGTATGCGCGGACTTCGCCGCGTCTTGTTATGGGCGCCTCGCCCTACGTCTTGCCGGGCGGCTCTTTCCGGCTTTCGATTCGATGTTGTGATCCGGCGCGCGCCGCTTCGGCCATGGCAGCGAGGCGCAGCTCATAGCCGCGGCGGACGTGGCGGCGCGCCAGTTCCTCCGCTTCGGCCTCGTCGCGCCGCGCAATCGCGGCGACGATCGCCTGATGTTCTCCCAGCGCCTCCGCGATACGGCCGGGCGCGGCAAAGGTGGTGCGGCCAAGCAGCACCACGGAGTCGTGCAGGTCCTGCAGGCTCTTGATCAGGAAACGATTGTGGGCGGCGCGGTAGATTTGCTCGTGAAAGATGGTGTTTTCGCGCGCATGAACCTTGGGATCGTCAGGCAACTGACGATGCAGATCCACCATCGCCTGGAGCATGTGGATCTCGGTCGCATCGGCAAAACGGGCGGCGAGCGCCGCGGCGGTCCCTTCAAGACGCTCGCGCACATCATAGAGTTCGGCGACCGCGCGCAGATCGTGCTGCGCCACCGACAGGCCGCCGCCCGGCGCATGCACCAGCATGCCGTCGGATTGCAGGCGACGCAGCGCCTCGCGAATCGGCGTGCGGCTGACCTTGAGCCAGGCGCACAGCTCGAGTTCGAGAACGCGTTGGCCGGCCTCGAGCTGGCCTTCCTGGATCGCATGACGAATGGCCCGATAGGCATGCTCGGCCAAGCCGCCAGACGCGCGCGACGACGCGGAGCCGGGCCAGCTCAGAAGCGTGTCGTCCTCGGCGGGCACGGATGCGGAAATGATGACCTCCAGGGAGCCGGATCGACGTCGCGGGATCGGGCTTTTCTAGTCGTATAACTGTGTATACAAAGATATGCAAAGGGAAAATAGGGGACAAAATGGTGACCGCGGATGCACCGTCTTTGACGCGCAATTTCACGGATCTGGTGTCGGCGTGGCCGGCCGACGATCCGTCCTTGCTGGCGCAATGCCGCTTGCTGCTGCTGGATGGCTTGGCCGTCGCCCTGGCCGGTGCGGCGGAGAGCGGACCAAGCCTGATGGCGGCGCAAGCCAGGACGGACTCACCCCACGGCCCGTCAACCGTGATCGGAAAAGGATTCTCCACCAGCGTCGTCAACGCCGCGCGCGTGAACGGCATGGCGATGCATGTGCTCGATTTCGAACCGATGTGGAATCCGCCGAACCACGCCCTTTCCCCGTTGCTCCCGGCGTTGCTCGCGTTGGCGGAACAGCGCGAACAAAAAGGCGAAGGGCCGCAAGGGCGCGCGGTGTTGCGCGGGATTGCGCTCGGGGTTGAGGCGCAGGGGCGCTTGCGCCTCGCCTCGGGACAACTCGAGCCGGCGAAACTGTCGATCCATCCACCAGGCTCGGTCGGGGCTCTGGCATCCGCGCTCGCATGCGGCGACATGCTGGGCCTCAAGGGAGCACGGTTGGTAGCGGCCGTCGGCATTGCCGGCTCGCGCTCTGGCGGCCTGCTCGCCAATGTCGGATCGATGACCAAGGCGCTGCATTGTGGCGATGCCGCAGCCAACGGTGTCCAGGCTGCGCTGCTCGCCACGGAAGGATTTACGGCTGACGCCGACGCATTGGGCAGCCCGCGCGGCTGGGGCGCATCGCTTTATGGCCCGACGTTTGACCCGCAACATTTGTTCGCGCCGATCGGCAGGGGTCGCGCACTGAGCCCGGGTCCGGCCTGGAAGCTGTTTCCGTCGCAGTTCGCGACCCATTTTGCAATCACCGCGGCGCTGGCGGCGCGCGATGCAATGGGCGGCAAGAGCGCCGACGACATCAAGCGCGTGACGTTGCGAACGCCGGCGATGCATTATATCGACCGGCCACATCCGAAGTCGGGGCTCGATGGCAAGTTCTCATGGCAATACACCGCCGCGATCGCCCTCATCGACGGCAAGGTCGAGCCGACCAGTTTCAAGGACGAGCGACGCTTCGCCGCCGATGTCGTGGCGCTGCTGAACCGGATCGTCCTGATCAATGATCCCAACGTTTCCGGCCGCTTCGACCAGATGCATGTCGACATCGAGCTCGAACTGGACGATGGCACGATCATCGAGCAGCGCTGCGATGCGCCGTTTGGAAGCTGGAGCCGCCCCGTACCGGCTGAACGGGTGATGGAGAAAGCTCGGGCGCTCATGGTCGACGCCGTTGGACGGGAGAAGGCGATCGCGATCGAGCGCGCCATCACGACGTCAGATCATTTTCCTGTTCGTTCGCTGATGGCGCTGCTGGCGTAGTCTCGCTGTGGCGCGGACCCTTCAGCCCTTTTTGAATATGCCGACCGCGAACATCGCGATCGCGCCGGCGACACCACCGGTGACGACATGAATGACGGCGATCTCCGCCGCGCTGGAGGAGTTCTCGCTGCCGCTGCCGTTGAGAATGGTGGTGGCCAGCGATTGAAGAAAGCTGCCGCTCAGCGCGCCGCCGACGAGACCGGCGAGGCTGTGACCGATGAAGCCGAAGCGATGCTCGTGGCTGACGCTGGCTGCCGCATGCGCGCCGAAGAAGCCGGCGACGATTTGCACGGCGAGACCCCAGAAAGTCCACATCGTCACCTCGCTCCCGCGCCTTGCACCGCCAGCACGGCAGAATCAGCCTTCAGGCAAGGGAGGATGCCAAACGGCTCACTGTGACGCCAGCGGCCGCTCCAGTCCCTTCCAGCGATAGATGGCAAAGGAGAGCGCCCAGCTGATGAGAAAGACGCCGACGACGAGGTAGCCGAAATTCGCAAGACTCTCGTTGAGACCGGTGACCGCGCCCCAGAACGTTCCTTCCAGCTCGAGCTTCGAGGCGATCAGGCCGAGCGCCTCGATCCCGCCGATCAGCAGCGCCACGACGACCGAGATGGCTGTGATGGTGAGGTTGTACCAGATCTTTCGGATCGGATTGAGGAAGGCCCAGCCGTAGGCGCCGACCATCAGCACGCTGTCGGTGGTATCGACCAGCGTCATGCCGGCAGTGAACAGCGCCGGAAAAATCATTACAGTGGCAAAGCTCAACCCGCCCGAGGCCTGGCCGGCCGCAACCGTGAACAGACTGATCTCAGTTGCGGTATCGAAGCCGAGACCGAACAGGAGACCGACCGGAAACATCTGCCAGCTTGCGGTGACCATGCGGAACAGCGGGCGGAGAAGCCGGGCGAGAAGGCCGCGGCCGGAGAGCAGCAGATCAAGTTCCTCTCCTTCGACATCTTCGCCGCGCCGCGCCTTTTGAAAACTTCGCCAGACGCTGCGCAGGATGACGAGGTTGATCGCGGCGATGGTCAGCAGGAAGAACGCGGACGCGCCGGTGCCGATGATGCTGCCGACGGATTTGAACTCGGCAAACCGCCCTTGCAGCGCGAACGCCGCAGCTGCGATGCCGGCGACGGCGAGCGCGATCGACAGCGAATGACCGAGCGAGAAAAACAACCCGACCGCCAGCGGCCGCTTGCCGTCCTGCATCAGCTTGCGCACGACATTGTCGATGGTTGCGATGTGATCGGCGTCGACCGCATGGCGAAGGCCAAGGACATAGGCCAATAGCGCGGTGCCGAGCAGGGTCGGGCGGTCGGACAGCGCAACGATCGCCCAGGTCCAGGCGAGCGCATTGAACGCCAGCAGGACGGCGTAAAGCGCCGCAATCCTCGAGCGCGAAGCGGCAGAGGCGTCGTCGACGGCGATCTTCAGATATCTGAGCATCACCGCCTCACTAAAATTGCCAGTGCACGCGGCCGGCAAGAATATTCGCGGGCCCGCGGTCGGCGTTGTAGCTGGGATTGGCGAGGTACTGATAATCGATCATCAGGCGTGTCGAGGATGTCAGCGCATAGCTGTAATAGGCCTCGAGAATTTTTTCCGTGCTGTAGTTCGGCAGCTGCCCGTCACCGATCAGGACGCCCAGCCCGCCGGCGTTGAGGAATGCGACGTGCGCGTTGCTGATGCCGTTGACGACGCAGGCAATGCCGATCGTGTCGTCGGGCCGGCTCCATAATTTGCCGTTGATCGAGACGCCGGCCTGCACGGTGCGGTCGATGTCGGTGAAATCCCAGGGCTCGACATAGCCATCGGCCCAGCCCGCGCGAAAGAACACGCCGACTGCATCGACGACCTGCTGCTCGACATTGAGGCTGACACCGGGCCGGCTCTTGTAGGTTCGCACCGCATTGATGTCGGCGGGTTGGCCCGTCAGCGCCGCCAGCGCGACGGCGTCGTTGAAATTTCCGGCGCTGCCGCGGCTCAGGAAACCGGTGATCTTGATCTTGCCGGGCTGGCCGAAGAGGTCGTGCCGCTCCTCGATCTCGCCGACCATCTGAAACTGCTGGAATGTCGAATCAAGCGCATAGGCCGAGGGACTCACGCCACCGGCCGGCGTGGTGGAGAGATCGAACACGCCCGCGCGCAGCGTCCACCGTCCGGTGTACCACTCGGCGGCGGCGCCGTAGGTGTAGCCCCAGCCGTCGCCGGCGTAGTCGAAGCTGCCGGCGTTGACGACCGACCAGTTGAGGAAATCGGCCTTCGGGTTGTTGGCATATTTGTTGGTGTCGAAGATATCGATGATGCCGAAGCGTCCGACAGTGAACACCAGCCGGTCGGTGGTGCGCGTGCCCGCGAACTGCATGAAATCGTCGTCGACCTTCTCGACCTCGCCGCCGAGATCGATGGTCTGACGCACAAAGGCGCGCTGAATGCGGGCATAAGGCGTGGCTGAACCGAGCTTGTAGGATTCGGCACTGGGGAATCCGGCGGCGCCGTGGGTGTCGTTGAAGCCAAAGCCCTGGTCGATTTCTGGATTGGCCCAGAACTCTGCGCCCTTCCACAGCTTCACGCCGGTCGACAGCGTGAGGTCAAAGGTCTCGCGCGCTTGCCCGCCGCCGGAGAGGCTGTTGGTGCCTTCATAGGGCGAGCGGAACTGCGGATAGCCCTGATAGACAAAGGTGGCCTGGCCGTGCACGGCGAAGATGTCGGGGACGGCAACGAAACGCGATGGTGCAAATGCCGCAGGCCGGGCCGGATCGTCGAAGCGGTAATTGAGACCAACGCGATATTCCTGCTGCGTCCAGTCCGAAGAGATGCGCACGCCGGACCAGGGATTGTCGACGCTCGCCGTCGGAAAGCTGGTCCACAGATACTCGGCCCGAAACGTCCAGCTCGGCGCGATCCCGACTTCGACGCCCGCGCCCGCGGCCCAGCCAAGCCGCCACAGGAACGGCGTCTCTTGTCCGCCATCGCCGACCGTCAGCGTCTGCTGGTTATAGGTGAAGGCGAAGCCGCCGGTCGCATAGAACAGCCAATGGCCGGGCGCATAGCCGATGCGGCCGCGCAGCGAGCCGGCCCACAGCATGGTTTCGCTGAACGACGAAGCCCCTCCCAGCGCCGCCGAATTGAAATTCGAGATGCCGCCGGTGGTCAGTCCGTTCAGATCAGGAAAGGCGGGAAAATTGACCTCGCCTTCGACCCCGAGCACCACCCGGTTCGCGAACATATAGTTGTAGCCGCCTTGAATGCCTGCCTGCCAACTGCCGCCCTCGCTGAATGCGTTGGGCGAATTGTAGAGGCTGAACGAGCCCGCGACCGGTGGCGCACCGCCAGGTGGCAGCGCGCTCCAGTTCGAGCGGCCGGTGGCAACGCCGACCGTGCCGCCGACATAGAACCCGGTCCAATCGTATTCAAACAGCAGTGGCGGCGCCTTCACGGGCAGATCGGCGGCAACGCTTTTGGCCGATATCAGAAGACATGCGGCGACGCTGCACGTGCAGGCGAGCGACGCGTTTCGAAGCGCAAATTTCAGCGAATTGAATTGGACGTACATGATCGGCGGACCTACACCCCGCGAGACAACTTTCATTGCTCGTCATCGCAGCGAAGAACCGCCCCAACCGCGCGCACCGCACGGCGGATGGATGACTGTTCAGGCCGGTCTCCTGACTTGCGGGTCGATGCTCCGTTCCGCCTTCCCGGGCTAAAAAACGCCCAGTGGCCTTTTGGAGAGGAGCTCACCGCCTACAGTTGCGGGCGCAGTTGCGGATTTGGCCTTTGCGGGCCTCACCGCATTCCCATCTCGCTGATCTCGCGATCAGCGAACCTGAACACCGTCATTGTTTCGACCAAACTTGCGATCTGTCAACAAGTTTTGTTGATCCAGAGGCCGTCGCTAAAGGGACAAAGTTCGATCGTGTGAGCCAAGGCGACGTTGGACGTATCCAAATGACGATTTGCCATGGTGTGCATGATTCTTTCACTGGGAGGGAGGAGCGTGATGCTGTCTCTTGTGCGAGGCTTCTTGCTCCTCCTGGTCCATTTTGGAGATGCCGCCTTCGTTCGCGCGCCGCGGCGCCGGTATCCCGCTGATTTGCGCATGATCCCAGGGGCCAGAGTTGCTGTACCTGCCGCGCGCTGCGGCCTCTCCGATGTCAGCACAGACCAAAAGTAACCCCCACATTGCAGTGACTGCCCATTTCGTCACGGCTCGCCCCCCTCGCGCTCTGCAAGGCCGTTCCACAGATCGAATGCGTTCAATAGCCTCTGATTTCTTGACTGGCATTTTTCCCGATCCCAAGTAGACCGTGATCGAATCGTCGCCATGGACGATTCGAAAATGTCTGCCGCCGGCTTGCGGCGGACTGATGGCCTTCTGC
>Ga0306926_10009234_pt1 | contig 10835 bp, 10 predicted proteins | sample flu12Cox44000178_FD_203759 | JGI IMG/M metagenome (GOLD analysis project Ga0306926, IMG submission 203759) | Lab enrichment of tropical soil microbial communities from Luquillo Experimental Forest, Puerto Rico - flux8day.12C.oxic.44.000.178 (v2)... | ecosystem: Environmental > Terrestrial >... | reverse complement strand
TCCTCGGTGCTGTGTCGCTGCACCGGCTATGTCAACATCGTCAAAGCGGTCGCCGCCGCGGCAGAAGTGATGCGAGGCGCGTCGGTCCCACCTGGACCATGAGCGAACGCGGCATGCCCTACATCGGCCGGTCGCTGCTGCGCCGTGAGGACCGCCGTCTGCTGACCGGCCGCGGGCAATTTATCGCCGACCTCGAATTGCCGCGCATATTGCATGCGGCCTTTATCCGCAGCCCGGTGGCGCATGCGCGCATCCGCTCGGTCGATCTGTCGCGCGCCGCCGCGGCCCGCGGTGTGGCATTGGCCTTGAGCGGCATCGAGCTGGCCCGGCTGCTGCCGCCGCTGCCCGATACCCAGCTGTCACTGCCGAGCAAATGGACGAGCCGGGTCGAGCACGAGTTCCACAACCCGCAGCAGCCCGGGCTGGCGCACGACAAGGTGCGCCACGTCGGCGAGGCGATCGCGGTCGTCGTCGCCGGGAGCCGCTATGCCGCGGAAGACGCCGCCGAGCTCGTGAGGCTCGACCTCGACCCGCTGCCGGCCGTCGTCAGCGCCGAGGCCGCGCTCGCTCCCGGCGCGCCGCTGATCCACGAGCACCTGCAGACCAATCTGTTCGGCGCATTTTCAATGGGTAAAGGCGATGTCGACGCGGTCATGGCCGGTGCGCCGCACAGATTGCAGCGCCGGTTCTACCATCACCGCTACGCGGCCATGCCGATGGAGTGCCGCGGCGTCGCCGCCATCCACGACCCGCGAACCGATACGATAACGATCTGGTCGGCGACCCAGGTCGTGCATTGGGTGCGCCGCGAGGTTGCCGCGATCCTCGGTATGCCGGAAGCGCGGGTCCGCTGTGTGGCGCTCGATGTCGGCGGCGGTTTTGGGCTCAAGGGTCATGTCTACCCCGAGGATCTGGTGATCCCGTTTCTGGCGCGCCGGCTCGGCCGCCCAGTGCGCTGGATCGAGGACCGCCACGAGCACCTCCAGTGCTCGGCCCATTCGCGCGACCAGCTGCACGAGGTCGAGGTCGGCTTTGACAATGATGGCAAGATCCTGGCATTGCGCGACAATTTCATCGTCGATTGCGGCGCCTGGAACCCGATCGGCGGCGGTGTCCCCTATAACACCGCCGCCCATCTGACCGGCCCCTACAAGATCGACCACCTCGCGGTGTCGGCGCGCACCGCGGCGACCAACAAGGTCCCGAACACGGCCTACCGCGGCGCCGGGCGTCCGGAGGCGGTGTTCGCGATGGAGCGGATCATCGATCTGGTTGCCGGAAATTTGGGTCTCGAACCCGGCGAAGTGCGCCGGCACAACATGATTTCTGCCGAGGAGATGCCCTATCGCCCGGGCATCCTCTATCGCGACGGTGAGGAGATCGTCTACGACAGCGGCGACTATCCGGGGGCGCTGCAGAAAGCGCTCGACGCGGTCGGCGGTGTCGAAGCGTTCCGCCGGCATCAGCAGGAGGCGCGCCAAGAAGGCCGATATCTCGGGCTCGGCATCGGCTTTTATGTCGAGGGGACCGGGGTCGGCCCCTTCGAGGGTGCCGTCGTGCGGATCGATGGCTCCGGCAAAATCTATGTCTCCTCCGGTGCCAGCTCACAAGGCCAGGGGATGGAAACGATCTTCGCCCAGATCGTCGCCGATGCCTGGCGGGTGGCACCCAATGACGTGATCATTTCGTTTGCCGATACGGCCGGGATTGCGAGCGGGTCGGGCACCTTCGCCAGCCGCAGCACGGTCAATGTGTCGGCGGCCCTCCACCACGCCAATGAGCGCTTGCGGCAAAAGGTCTTCGCGATCGCCGCCAATCTCTTGGAATGCGCCGCCGCCGATCTCGAATTGCGCGACGGCGGCATCGGCGTCGTCGGTGTGCCGGGGGCCGCGGTCAGCCTCGCACGGGTGGCGCATGCGGCGCGCCCGGGCTGGGACCACGGCCGCCCGCAAGGGATCGATGCCGGGCTCGAGGAGACCTATTACTGGGAGCCGCCGACCGTCACCTGGAGCTATGCCGCGCATGCTGTAATCGTCGAGGTCGACCGCGACCTGGGACAGGTGACGATCGACAAATACGCGGTCGCCCATGATTGCGGGGTCGTCGTCAACCCGCTCTTGGTTGAGGGGCAGATTGCCGGCGGCACCGCGCAAGGCCTCGGCGGCGCCTTGCTTGAGGATATCGTCTACGACGACGACGGCCAGCTATTGGCGGGCTCGCTGGCGGATTACATGGTGCCGACCGCCGGCGACATGCCCGAGATGGTGATGGTCCACCAGCATGTGCCGTCGCCGCTCAACCCGCTCGGTGTCAAAGGGGTCGGCGAAGGGGGTGCCGTGGCACCGCCAGCGGCGATCGCCAACGCCATCGCCGACGCGCTGGCACCCTTCGGCGCCGAGTTCAACACGACTCCGATCAAACCGGAGCAGATCGTCAGAGCCGTCGGGTCGGCGACACCACGCTCACCGAGATAGTGGGCCACGGGACAGAGCGGCCGATCCGCCAGGGGAACGAGCTCATCGACATCGACTCTCGACTGGTGGCGCAGAACCAGTCGGGGCGCTGTGCGTCGCAGGAAACAACAGCGGCCCGGCTCCGGTTTTCAGATGGGCATCGACCTCCGCCATTGTGGTCAGACTGAAACTCGGGCTCGCCGAATAAGCCGGATGGTCACGTAGAACCAGGTTGGCTCGGCAACGCAAGAATTGCCCGGCGATGTGAGGTAGCTCACACACCTTCTCTCCCCTGGTGAGGTAAGTAGCGCATCGACGGCGTGGACAATTTTTCGGCTCACAGTCGAGTTTGAGGAGGCGTTTAAATGGCAAAGAGCCTTGCTGCCGGCGCGGCGGCGCCGGATCAAAAACCGTTGACCGGGCTCCAGGCACAACGCCTGGCCCAACTTGCCAATGTGCCGCTGAGAGAGGTGCAAGGCCGTAGCGTCGCCCAGCTCTCCGAGGCCTTGAAGTGGCGGATCGATCCCGAGTGGTTCGGATTTCGCCGAGTGTGTGGCCAGGTCGTGCGCTGGGATCCCACGACCGGCATGTACCAGCCGGTTCCTTTCGCGACCGTGCATGTGATGGACACCGACTGCGATTTCCTCGGGTACTTCCCGCTCAACACGAAGCTCGCCTGGCTCTATCCAATCTGGTGTCACGAGGAAGAGATCACCAGCGTTGTCACTGACGCCTGCGGGAAGTTCTGCGTCTGGGTCCCGTGGTTCGACGTGGATTGGGTGGTACGCTGGCGGCGGGAATTGTACTGCTTCCCCGAGGTTTTCGTGCCGCCCAATATCGGCGACCTGCTCACCGGGGCCGGGCTTATTCCGCAGCCGATCCCGGGGCCAGATCCGGGGCCGATCGAGCTTCAACAGGCCGGCCTGACCCTCGACCAGCTGGCCGGCGCCGTCGGTCGGGAGACCGCCAGCGCCCTGTTGCTCGCCAGCCAGGCCGCAGGTCCCGGCGCGGGCCGGAGCACGCTCCAGTCGCTGCTGCGCCAGCCGGCTTATAGCCACAAAGTGCCGCCGCCCACCTCATCCCGTCTGCATGCGTTGCGGCATCACGAGAGCGGCGCCGGCGCCCTGCGGGAGCTGGTCCGCGGCAAGGCCGAGCGCGAATACAGGCTCGATCTCAACCGCTACGTCGGACCGTTCCCGCTCTGGCGTTGCGAGTGGGTATGGGAGAAGGAGATCGTGCCGATTCTCGAAGTTCCCGACATCACCTTCTGGGTGACACAGGACACCGACGGAGACGGTGATCAGGAGACGATCTACACCGACGGCTGGTTCCAGATCGGCTGGAAGTCGGGCCCGCTGAGCGACGTGATCCTGCATGCCTCGCCGATCGCCCGCATCAACGGGAGCTGCGAGGTACCGCCGGTCGGCCCCTGCGAAGTGCCGGAGATCACCTTTGCGGGCCTGATGCCGGTTACACCGTCGCCAACGCCCTATCTCGACACAACGGGCGGCCCGAACCGCGGAACGAGCACACGCGTCAACCCGGCGCATGCCGACGGACAAATCCGTGCCTCCGTGTTCCCGCCGCCGGCCGTATCGGCTGACGGGCCTGCGACCGCGCCCTTCATGGGAACCGTGCAACTCTATGGCTGCACCGCATACCCGAACGCCGAATACTACCGACTGATGTATTCCCACGACGGTGCCGCGGCGGTGCCGTTCACCAACATCAGCTGGTGGCTCGATCCGTTTCCCGGGCCGGGGGCGCCGCTGCACGTCACGCCGGATGCTCAAGGCTGGTATCCGATCCTGACGCCGGCGGATGCGTGGTTCCCGCCCAACGAGCTGCTCGACTGGGCCACCGGGGCCTATCCGGACGGGCTATACGACATCACACTCGAGATCGGCGACGGCTCGAAAACTGTCATCTACACCTCATCTCCCGCGGTGCCGATTCGTGTCGACAATTCCGCTCCGTACGCGCCTCTAGGCAGCGCTTTTGTCAGTGTGTCATGGCGGGCGTTGCCGGGCGGGGCCTGGTTCACCTTCCCGAACCTGATCTGCCCGATCGTGCATCGGTCGCCCGGCCAAGACCTCGAGTTCCAGGTGCAATACAACGTCGCGGCAACGCACTTGTTGAAGGTGAACATTGGCGGCTCGGGATGCGGCGGCGGGACCTTGCTGCCGGTTCCGTCCCCGACCGTGCCACCCTACGTGCAGCAGCCGAATGACCCGGAGTATCAGCACTGGCACACCAGCCCGACCGACAATTCAGTGTCGCGGACGGCGCATTTCGTCCTGCCCGGCTCGGCGCTCGCCGGCTGCTACGGTTTCAGCGTCAATGCCTACAGCCGTGCGTTCAATCCGGCCGGCGGCGATGGGTCCAATCCGCAGGGAAACGATTGGTACGTCGATACGCAGTCTCTGATCTGGAACCAGTGGAACCTGTCGGTTGCGGTGATAGATGTCTGACGACGTGTCAAAGCTGGTGGCGGACGCGGCAAGAAAGGCCGCGTCCGCGTCCTGCCGGTGAACGCGCTCTGCTGGCTGGTGGTCGGGGCGCTGGCGACCTGGCGCGTCGCTCACCTGCTTTTTGTTGAGGATGGGCCGTGGAACGCCGTCGTGCGGCTGCGGGCAGCCGCAGGCAGCGGCTTTCTCGGCCAGATGATGGACTGCTTCTACTGCCTGAGCCTGTGGACCGCAGTGCCGATCGCGATCCTGACCGGCGCCGACTGGCGCGAACGGATCCTACTGTGGCCAGCGCTCTCGGCGGCGTCGATTCTCCTGGAACGTGCTGTTCCCGAACGGAACGCAGCGCCGCACGCCGCCCCGGTAGCAAACGAGGAGTGAGAATCATGTGTTGTGGCCAGAACAGACAGATGCAGCGCGCGGCGATGTCCTCCGTGCGGACGCCGGGTCCGCCGCACGTCCCGATGCGGGTCTCCTTCATCAACCAGGGCACGACACCGGTCACGGTGCGCGGTCCGGTTACCGGCGTCGAGTATCGTTTTGATCGACCGGGCGCCCGCGTCGAGGTTGATTCGCGCGATCGGATTCTGCTCGCATCTCTGCGGCAGTTGCGGCAGATAGCCTAGCGCCTCCCGTTGTCGGTCTCCCTGATTCGCCAGGACTCGCCAGGGAGGCCTGCGGTCATCAGTTTGGCGGTCGCGTTAGGCTCGACATATTAGAAGTCTCGCGAAAGCAGATCGTGGGATATGTCCCACTATCTTGCCCACTTAGTAAGTGGGCATCATTTTGGTTGCTCCTGAAGCCGCATCCATATCTAATACCGGCGCGTGATATTGGAGGCGGCCCCGATGAGCGAGGCGCTGCTGCGCGACATCGCCGAATACTGCCGCGGCGCCGGCATCGCCGAATCGACGTTCGGACGTCTGGCGGTCAACGACGGCAAGTTGGTCGGGCGGTTGCGGCTCGGCGGGCGGATCACCACCGACACCGTCGAGCGTGTGCGCGCCTTTATCGCGCGCGAGCCCCAGACGGCGGTCAACGGCACGACGGCCGCCCTGCCGGTGTCGCTGGCGCCTCCCACAGCCGCGGCCGCCCACAATTTCCGCTTCTACGACAATCGCCAGAAATACCTGCTGTTCGTGACCACTTGTAGCGAGAAGCAGGTGATCGCCCAGCGCGTCGGCATGGAGCTGGCCAATATCCATCCGCGTCCCCCGGCCTTGCGCGTGTTCGACGCCGGCATGGGCGACGGCACGGTGCTGGCGCGCACGATGCGGGCGATGCACACCCGCTTTCCGGCGATGCCGTTCTACATCGTCGGCAAGGAGCTGAGCGTCGAGGACGTGCGGCTGGTGCTCGAAAAAATGCCCGACCGGCTCTTCGAGCATCCCGCCATGGTGCTGGTCATCACCAACATGCTCTATTCCGAGGCGCCGTGGCTCAAGCCCAACTCGGTGACCTCGGCCACCAGCCTAGTCTGGCACGAGCTGTCGCTGACCGGCAACACGGCGCACGAGTTCGAGGCACAGATCAGCGATCTGCAGCCCTTTCTGTCGGAGCACTGGCGCGCCCCTATCAGCCCCAGCACCGGCAACCCGGTCTATGAGAAGCCGGTGGTGCTGGTGATCTACCGCGACGACCACAAGTTTCTGCTGGACCAGGTGCGGCCGCGCCGCGGCTCCACCAACGCCGAATACGATCTGGTCATCGCCTCCCAGCCTTACCGTGCCCGCGCCCCGCTCGAGTTCAAGTCCAAGCGGGTCGTTGCCCCGCTGGCGCGCAGCCTGGCGCCGGGCGGGCGGCTGATCGCGATTCACTCCTATGGCAACGACCCGGGGCTCGAGGTCATTCAGAAGGTGTGGCCCGGCGAGAACCCGTTTTCGACCGACCGCCACGCCTTGCTGCGCGCGACCAAGACGGAGCTCGGCAGCGCCGGGCGCGCGCTCAATTTCGGCGCCTATGCCGACGCGCGCTCGCTGTTCCGCTACGACATGCACACCTTGCCGAGCGAAATCAGCGAGACGATCGGCACCTCGACCCTGTTCGCGGCGTGGAACGCCGCGGTCTATGTCGCACAGCTCGAAGACCAACGGTTGTCGGAGGCGATCAGCAGCGGCGCCTATCTCGAAGCGACGCGCGAGGTGCTGCGCGTCCATGGCGGGCTGTGGTTCTGGGACGAGTCCTACGTCATTTCGCGCAAGCGGGGGTTGGGCTGATGCGCGCCGCGATCGACCCGCTGCGTCCGGTGGCGGATGACGCGGCGCGGCGCCATCGGGAGGCCGAGCTGGCCGCCGCTTCGTCGATCGAGATCTCGCCGCGCGACGATTTCGCCGGCGAGCGGCTGCTCGAATTACTCGACCCCGGCCGGACCGTGTTTGTCAACCACCCGGCGAGCGTCACGCATCACGACATCGTCGCTGCTTGTGCCAGGTTGCGGCGTGCCGGGTTCAATCCGGTGCCGCATATTGCGGTGCGGCGGCTGGCAAGCTTTACGCAGGCGAACGACTTTCTGCAGCGCGCGGCGGCCGAAGCCGATGTCAGGAGGGCCTTGATCATCGGCGGTGACCCCGACCATCCGGTGGGACCATTCCCCGACGCCTACGACCTGCTGGCGTCTGGCCTGGTCGCACATCACGGGCTGCGCGAGGTCGCTTTTGCCGGCTACCCCGAAGGCCATCCGAGGATCGCCTCCCGCAGCTTGAACGAGGCGCTGCACGCCAAGCTGACATTGGCGCGCCGGCAGGACCTCGAAGTGTCGGTGGTGACGCAATTCGGCTTCGAGGCGTCGTCGATTCACCGCTGGATCGCGGCGCTGCGCGACCGGGACATCGTCTGCCCGGTCCGGGTCGGCATTGCCGGGCCCGCCACGGTGGCGACATTGGCCAAGTTCGCGGTGCGCTGCGGCATCGGCGCGTCGTTGCGCCGGCTCGCCCGCGGCCACACCGCCTTTGCGCGCATCCTCGCCGAAGCCGGCCCCGACCCGCTGATCGGTGGGCTGGTGGCGGAGGAGGATCCCCGTTGGCCGATCGGCGGTTTGCACATCTTCAGCTTTGGCGGCGTCCGCCGCACTGCCGAGTGGATCCGGGCGGCCCGCGGCGCTGATGGCGGAACTTGAAGCAAGCGCGCGGCTCGCCGCCGTCGAGCGCGAGCTTGCCGGGCTCGGTGTCCGGCACGAGCTGGCGATGTCAGCCTTCAAATTCGACGAGGCGCGCGTGGTGCAGCAGCGCATCGCGTTGCTCGAACGCGAACGCGGCGCGCTCATCGATGCATTGCCCCCGCCCGCCCCGCCGCCGCCCGCGCCGGCAATGGTGCGGCCCCGGCGCCTGATGCAGAGACGTCGCCGGTTGCCACACCGCCGGTAGATCAGCGTCAGAGCTGGCGGCTGGCGAGTGCGGCACCCTGGGCCAATGCTTCGAGCTTGGCCCAGGCGATATCCGGGTGAACGCGGCCGCCGAGCCCGCAATCGGTCGAGGCGATGACCCGCTCGCGGCCGACTAGATTGGCAAAACGCAGGATGCGGTCGGCGACCAACTCCGGGTGCTCGACGACATTGGTCGCATGGCTGACCACCCCGGGCAGGATCAGCTTGCCATCGGGGAGCTTGACGTCCTCCCAGACACGCCATTCGTGCTCATGTCGGACATTGCCGGCCTCGAAGGAATAGGCGCCGGCATTGACCGCCAGCATGACCTCGACGATGTCGCGCATCGGAATGTCGGTGGCATGCGGGCCGTGCCAGCTGCCCCAGCACAGGTGAAAGCGGATCCGCTCCTGCGGCAGACCGCGCAGCGCGTGGTTCAGCGCCTCCACCCGGACCATGATGAACTTCTTGTAGTCCTCGACCGAGGGCTCGGGGTCGATCATATCCCAGCTCGTCGCGGTCGCCGGATCGTCGAGCTGCAATACCAGCCCGGCATCGAGGATCGCCTTGTATTCCTCGCGCATGGCCTCGGCGCAGGCGTAGAGGAAGTCTTCGTCACGCTCGTAATAGGTGTTCGGGATGCGGTAGGCGCTGCCGGGTGCCACCGCGGTCATAAAGCCTTCGGCAACCCCGGCCGCGGCGAGCGCTGCCTTGAAATTAGCGATGTCGGTCTTGATCGCCTCCTGCCCGGTATAGGTCAGCGGACCGACGCAAACTGGGCCGGTCGTCGGGCGCGGTCCCATATAGACCCCCGACTCGCGGTCGGCATAAGCCGCGGCGAAGCGGATGCGATCACGCCGGCGGGCGGCGTTGGTCAACACGATCTCGCCGGGTCGGGCGGGTCGCGTAGTCATGTTGTCGAGGCTCGGTCCGCCGAGCTCGAGACCATCCAGCCGCAGGAAGGCATAGTTCCACCAGGCGCCGTAATTGACCCGATTGCCGACCGACTTGCCAAACTCGCCGTCACCCGGGACGTCGATGCCGAGCTCCTTTTGGTGGCGCACGGCGCCGCTCACCGCGGCGCGGAGCGTCTGCTGAAAGGTATGCTCGTCGCTCGGTTCGCCGGCCTCGCGGGCGCGGTTCGCCTCGATCAGATCGTCGGGGCGCGGCAGGCTGCCGGCGTGACTGGTCAGGATATGGTCGGTGCTGGACCTCATGGTGTCCTCTCCCAGAGCTGGCGGCTCGCCAACGCCGCACCTTGCGCCAAGGCCTCGAGCTTGGCCCAGGCGATGTCCGGGTGGATGCGGCCGCCGAGCCCGCAATCGGTCGAGGCGATAACCCGTTCCCGCCCGACCAGATTGGCGAACCGCAAGATGCGCTCGGCGACCAATTCCGGGTGCTCGACGACATTCGTGGCGTGGCTGACGACCCCGGGCAGGATCAGCTTGCCGTCCGGCAATTTGACATCTTGCCACACTCGCCATTCGTGCTCGTGGCGGACATTGCCGGCCTCGAACGAATAAGCGCCGGCATTGACCGCGAGCATGACCTCGACGATGTCGCGCATCGCGATGTCGGTCGTGTGCGGGCCGTGCCAGCTGCCCCAGCACAGATGAAAGCGGATCCGCTCCTGCGGCAGCCCGCGCAGCGCGTGGTTCAGCGCCTCGACCCGGACCATCGTGAATTTTTTGTATGCCTCGACACTGGGCGCAGGGTTCACCATGTCCCAATTGTCGGCGACCGCCGGGTCGTCGAGCTGCAGGACCAGCCCGGCATCGAGGATCGCCTTGTACTCCTCGCGCAACGCCTCGGCCCAGGCGTAGAGAAACTCCTCGTCATTCTTGTAGTAGGTGTTGGGGATGCGGTAGGCGCTGCCGGGCGCCACCGCGGTCATAAACCCTTCCGCCACCCCGGCGGCGGCGAGGGCCGCCTTGAAATTGGCGATATCGGCGGCGATCGCCTGCTGCCCGGTGTAGGCGAGCGCACCGGTGCAGACCGGGGAGGGCGGCCGCGGCCCGGTCGTGATGCCGGAAGCCGGGTCGGCATAGGCCGACGCAAAACGGGCGCGGTCGCGCCGGTCGGCAAAGCTGGTCACACCACCTCGTCCGCCCCGGAACGCCGCGGCGGCAGCTCGTAGAGCGTCAGACCGCCGGGCGAGAGCCCGCTCATCCGCAGAAACGAGTAGCGCCACCACGGCCCGTAATTGATGCGCTGCGTCGTCGCCTTGCCGAGCTCTCCGTCACCCGGGATGTCGATGCCGAGGTCGCGCTGACGGCGGACGATGTCGACGACCGACTGCCGCAGAACATCATCATAGCCGCGATCGCTCGTCGCCTCGCCGGCTTCGCGGGCGCGGTTCGCCTCGATCAAAACATCGGGGCGCGGCAGGCTGCCGGCATGGCTGGTTAGGGTACGGTCGGTGCCGGTGCGCATGGTTCACCGCCAGAGCTGGCGTGAGGCGAGTGCGGCACCCTGCGCCAGCGCTTCGAGCTTGGCCCAGGCGATGTCGGGATGGATACGGCCGCCGAGCCCGCAATCGGTCGAGGCGATGAC
>Ga0306926_10009233_pt1 | contig 10835 bp, 10 predicted proteins | sample flu12Cox44000178_FD_203759 | JGI IMG/M metagenome (GOLD analysis project Ga0306926, IMG submission 203759) | Lab enrichment of tropical soil microbial communities from Luquillo Experimental Forest, Puerto Rico - flux8day.12C.oxic.44.000.178 (v2)... | ecosystem: Environmental > Terrestrial >... | reverse complement strand
AGCAGGATCATCACCAGACTCGTGATGATCAGGATAACGGAAAGCCCGATGATCATCTTTGTTATCCATCTCCTGCCACGGATTACCTATGCTGCCAGCTCACGATACCGGCAGATCTGTGCGAACTGGCCGGCGTCGAGGCTGGCGCCGCCGACCAGGGCGCCGTCGACGTCCGGCTGCGCCATGATGGGCGCGATGTTGCCGGGCTTAACGGACCCGCCATACAGGATACGCACACTCGCGGCCGTCTCGGCGTCATGAATCTCCGAAATACGCGACCTGATTGCCGAGGTCATCTCCTGCGCGTCCGCTGGCGTGGCCACTTCCCCGGTCCCGATGGCCCAGACCGGCTCGTAGGCAATCACCATCCCGGCCACCTCGGCGGCCGGGACCTTGTCCAGCGATCCTTCGATCTGACCAACGCAGCACGCGATCTGACGACCCGCCTGGCGGTCCGCCAGCGTCTCGCCCACGGCCAAGATCGGCGTTAGCCCGGACCGCAGCGCCGCCTGCACCTTGGCGTTGACCACCTCGTCGGTCTCGTGGTGGTACCGGCGCCGTTCGGAGTGCCCGGCCAGCACGTAGTCGCAGCCCAGCTTGGCCAGCATCGGCCCGGACACGTCGCCCGTGTACGCGCCGGAATCAAACGGGGATAGGTCCTGCGCGCCGTAGCAGATGCGCAGCTTGTCCCCGTCGATCAGCGTCTGCACGCTGCGCAGCGCGGTAAACGGCGGCAGCACCGCCACGTCGACGAAGTCGTAATCCCGGTCGGTCAGCGTGAACGCGAGCTTTTGCACCAGCGCGATCGCCTCGAGGTGGTTCTCGTTCATCTTCCAGTTGCCCGCCATCAGCGGGAGCTTGCCCCCGGCCGCGCGGGGCCTGGAGCTCACGAACCATCCTTAGCCGGGGGGCCTGGGGGGGTGGTCCCCCCAGAGTCATCAAGCGCAGTGAGGCCGGGCAGCGTCTTGCCCTCGAGGTACTCCAGGCTGGCCCCGCCGCCGGTCGAGATGTGGCCGAACGCGCCTTCGTCCAGGCCGAGCGCGCGGATAGCGGCGGCCGAGTCGCCGCCGCCCACCACGGTGAGCCCGTCCACGCGGCTGATCGCCTCCGCCACGGCGCGGGTGCCGCCGGAGAAGGCGGGGAACTCGAACACCCCGACCGGCCCGTTCCAGAACACCGTCTTGGCGTCGGCCAGCTTCTCCGCGAACAGGGCGCGAGTCTGCGGGCCGGCGTCCATACCTTCCCGGTCAGCCGGGAAGGCGGTCACCGGCACCACCGAGTGCTCGGCGTCGGGAGCGAAGTGCGTCGCCGCGACCAGGTCCACGGGCAGCACCAGTTCCACGCCGCGCCGCTTCGCCTCCTCCATCACCGCCTTGACCGCGGGGATCTGGTCGGCCTCGAGCACCGAGTGCCCGACCTCGTAGCCTTGCGCGGCGAGGAACGTATACCCCATGCCGCCGCCGATGAGGATGCGATCGGCCAGGCCGAGCAGGTTCCCGATCACGGCCAGCTTGTCCGACGGCTTCTTTCCGCCGAGCACGACCACGAACGGGCGAGCCGGATCTGTGGTGAGCTGGCGCAGCACAGCCACCTCGTCTCGCACCAGGTCACCGGCGGCGTGCGGGAGCAGCGCGGGCAGGTCGTAGACCGAGGCGTGCTTGCGGTGCACGGCGCCGAACGCGTCGTCCACGTACAGCTCGCCGAAGCGGGCCAGCCGCTGGGCGAACGCGACCCGCTCGGCCTCGTCCTTGCTGGTCTCGGCCGGCTCGAAGCGCACGTTCTCCAGCACGGCGACGTCCTCGTCGCCCAGGCTGAACGCGGTTTTCTCCGCCGACTCGCCGACCACGTCGGTGGCGAACGCCACCGGCCGTCCGAGCAATACGCCCAGCCGCTCGGCCACCGGCCGCAGCGACGGCCCGCCCGCCGCACGCTCGGCAAACGAGTCGCCCTTCGGCCGGCCGAGATGGGCGAGGACGATCACCCGTGCACCCCGGTCAGACAGCTTGCTGATCACCGGCAGGCTGGCCCGGATCCGGCCGTCGTCGGTGATCTCCCCGGTGCCGGTCAGGTCGAGGGGGACGTTCAGATCCGACCGCAGCAGCACGCGCCGGCCGAGGACCGCCAGGTCGTCAACGGATTGCATTACCGCAGCCGGGAGGCGACGAGCGCGGTCAGGTCAACGAGCCGGCACGAGTAACCCCACTCGTTGTCGTACCAGCCGATGACCTTGACCTGGTTACCGAACGTCATGGTCAGCGAGGCGTCGAAGGTGCACGAAGCGGGCGAGCCGACGATGTCGGAGGACACGATGGCGTCCTCGGTGTAGTACAGGTAGCCCTTGAGCGGTCCCTCGGCGGCGGCCCGGTACGCGGCGTTCACCTCGTCCTTGGTCACCTCGCGGTTCAGCTCGACCACCAGGTCGGTCACCGAGCCGTCGGGGACCGGCACGCGCATGGCCATCCCGTCCAGCTTGCCCTTCAGTTCGGGCAGGACCAGCGCGGTCGCCTTCGCCGCGCCGGTCGTGGTCGGGATGATGTTCTGCGCCGCGGCGCGCGCCCGGCGCAGGTCCTTGTGCGGGAAGTCCAGGATGACCTGGTCGTTGGTGTAGGCGTGAATGGTGGTCATCAGGCCCTTGACGATGCCGAAGTTGTCCAGCAGCACCTTGGCCAGCGGCGCCACGCAGTTGGTGGTGCACGACGCGTTGGACAGCACGTCATGCGTGGCGGGGTCGTAGGCGTCATCGTTGACCCCCATCACGATCGTGATGTCCTCTTCCTTGGCCGGCGCGGAGATGATGACCTTCTTCGCGCCCGCCTCGAGGTGCGCCCGGGCCGTCGGCCCAGTGGTGAACCGGCCGGTCGACTCGATCACGATGTCCACGCCGAGGTCACGCCACGGCAACTTGGCGGGCTCGCGCTCGGCCAGGATCTTGATCGTCTTGTCGCCGGCCCGGATGACGTCTCCGGATACGGATACGTCGACCGGCAGGGTGCCGAGCACGGTGTCGTACTTGAGCAGGTGCGCCATGGTGGCGATGTCGCCCAGGTCGTTCGCCGCGACGATCTCGAAACCCCGGTCGCCGTCCGCGGCGTTTACGGCCCGCCAGAAGTTACGGCCGATGCGGCCGAACCCGTTGATTCCCACGCGAATGGTCACAGTACTAAATCTCCTCGTCGATCCCCGTGATCGCCAGCGCTCAGAGACTATCGGACGCCGCCCTCCGGGGGTGACCCGGAAGGCGGTGCCAGATCCGCGCGTGCGGAGCCTGTCTGGGCCCCTGTACCGGGCAGGCATGCACAGACTCCTGAGGTCTAGACCTTATCAAAGAGACAAGATCCTTTCCCGAACGATCCGGGTGCGTGCGCCAGTCATCCGGATAACGAATTGCGGATCGTGTCGATTCCGGCCCCGGGCGTTCGGGTAGCGAGTGAGAGGCTGGACCCTCTAGGAGGGAACAAGGATGAAGCAGTACCTGCTCAGCGTGTACCATGCCGAGACTGACCCCCCCGAGCCCGAGGTCATAGAGAAGATCACCGCGGACGTCGCGGCGCTGAACGCGGAACTCCAGCAGGCCGGCGCCTGGGTGTTCGCCGGCGGGCTGCATCCGTCCAGCACGGCGACCGTGGTCCGGGTCGAAGGCAGCGATGTGCTGATCACCGACGGCCCGTTCGTCGAGGGCAAGGAGCACATCGGCGGCTTCTGGGTCGTCAAGGCGCCCGATCTCGACGCCGCGCTGGGATGGGCGCGCAAGGCTACCCGCGCCTGCACCGTCCCCATTGAGGTGCGGCCGTTGCAGGAAGAGGCCCCGGAATAACCGGGATCGGGCCCGGGGTCGCGCTGGCCGATGTCGAGCGCGTCTTCCGCGACGAATACGGCCGGGCGGTGGCCGTCCTGACCCGCGTCTTCGGTGACATCGATACTGCCGAGGACGCGGTCCAGGACGCCTTCGCCGAGGCGGCCCGGCGCTGGCTCGAGGCCGGGCTGCCACCAAGCCCTGCCGGATGGATCATCACCACCGCGCGCAACCGGGCCATCGACCGGCTACGGCGCGAGGCAGCCCGCGCGGACAAGCACGCCCAGGCGGCGCTGCTGCACGGCCCGGCGGGGGGGCACGGGGGGGTCGTCCAGCCGGGCCAGCACAGTGAGCCTCCCGAGGAGGGGCCAGTGCGCGATGACCGGCTGCGGCTCATGTTCACCTGCTGCCATCCGGCACTGGGCACCGGCGCCCAGGTGGCGCTGACGCTGCGGCTGCTGGGCGGGCTGAGCACGGCGGAGATCGCGCACGCGTTCCTGGTGCCGGAGCCGACCATGGCTCAGCGCCTGGTCCGGGCCAAGGGCAAGATCCGGGACGCCGGAATCCCCTACCGCATCCCCGTCGAGGCCGACCTGCCCGGACGGCTGGCGGCGGTGCTCGCCGTGGTCTACCTGATCTTCAACGAGGGATATACGGCGAGCTCGGGAGACCGGCTGGCCCGCGGTGACCTATGCGTCGAGGCGATCCGGCTCGGCCGGCTGCTCGTAGAGCTCATGCCGGACGAGCCCGAGACCATGGGCCTGCTCGCGCTGATGCTGCTCACCGAGTCTCGCCGGGCGGCTCGGACCGGCACGAACGGCATCCTGGTGCTGCTCGCCGACCAGGACCGGACCCGCTGGGACCGGGCACTGATCGCCGAGGGGCAGGACCTCGTGCGGCGCTGCCTGCGCCGCCGCCAGCCAGGCCCGTACCAGATCCAGGCGGCGATCAACGCGGTGCACAGCGATGCGGCCGTGGCGGCCGCCACCGACTGGGATCAGATCCTGCAGCTTTACGACCAGCTCATGGTGATCGCGCCCAGCCCGGTGGTGGCGCTCAACCGCGCCGTCGCGGTGGCCGAGGTGCACGGCCCGGCCGCGGCGCTCACCCTGGTCGACGGGCTCGACCTGGACCGCTACTACCTGTACCACGCCATCCGCGCCGACCTGCTGCGCCGCCTGGGGCGGCCCGGCGAGGCGGCCCGGGCCTACACGGCCGCGCTCGCCCGGACCGGGAACGCGGCCGAGCGCGGCTACCTGACCGCGCGCCTGGCGGAGGCTAGCCCTCGAGAATAGACGGATCGTCGAGGACCGGTTGCCAGGCAAGTTCGGCTGCGCCGATGAGGCTGCCGTTGTCCAAGACACAGCCGAGCACGGGAACGCTGCTGCCCCGGCCCCAGGGGCTGCGGGCCGCCACGATGGCCCGCAGCCGCTCCGGATCGGCCGCCAGCAGGTCGCCGTGCAGGCTGCCGAGGAGAATCCGGTCGGGGTTGAGCACATTGATCAGGTCGGCCAGCCCCAGACCGAGCCGCTCAATGACCAGGGTGGCGGCGGACCGAACCGCCGGGTCCGTGGCGTAGTCGCCGCGCAGCACGGCGATGGCCTGCTCGATGACGGGAACCCCAGCGCGCGGCACCCGGCCCGCGGCGTCCAGGAAGCTCAGCGCGTCGGTCTCCACGTCCAGGCAGCCGCGGCTGCCGCACCGGCACGCACGGCCCTGCGGGTCGATGCTGACGTGCCCGACCTCCATGCCCAGGCCGGTGCTGCCCGTGTACAGCGCGCCGCCGAGGACGAGCGCGCCGCCCACGCCGCGGTGGCCGGTCGCCACGACCAGCAGGTGCCTGGCGTCGCGGCCGGCGCCGTGCCGGTGCTCGGCCAGCGCGGCCAGGTTGATGTCGTTGGCCGCCGAGCACGCACACGGACCGCCGCCGGCTCCGGTGATCCCGGCCCGCCGGATCTGGTCCGCGAAGATATCCCGGATCGGGGTGCCGGTCGGCCAGCTGAGGTAGAGCGGGCTGACCGCGACGCCCGCCGGCTCGGCCACGGCCGAGGGGACGGCCAGGCCGGCCCCGACGCAGGCCCGGTTCGAGGGTATCTGGGGGCTCTGGGGCCTGGCCAGCCGCAGCAGCCGTGCGCCGGCCTCGGCGACCGGGGCTAGGGCCTGCTCGGGGTCGTCGACGACGTTCATGGTCCGGTCGCTGGCCGCGACGACCCGGCCGCCCAGGCCGATCAACGCGACCTGGAAGCCGTCGGGATGAATCTGGGCGGCGAGTGCCACCGGGCCGTCCGGGTCGATGGAGAGCCGGTGCGAGGGGCGCCCGAGCGTTCCGCCGCCCGGCGTGGTATCCACCTGGATTAGTCCCAGCGCCTGGAGTTCGGCGGCCACCGCTCCCGCGGTCGCCCGGGTGACGCCGAGGCCCGCGCCCAGCGCCGCCCGGGTGGGGGCCCGGCCGCCGTGGATCAGCGCCAGCGCCGGGCCGAGCTGGGTGCGGCCCCGCGAGCCTCCCGGCGGCCTTGCCGTCGTCTCGGTCACATGCATAGTCTTATTTTGTGCCGCTGGTAAACAAAGTCCAGCACCTCGGGTCCGCGGCGCGCGGCGGGCCCGGCGATCTCTCCCGGCTTGGCGCGGTTCGGGTCGCCCTATGCGCGGTGTTCGCGGTTCACGGGTTCATCTTCGCCAGCTGGGCGGTCCGGATCCCCGCCGTCAAGGAGCAGACGGGCGCCTCCACCGCGACCTTGGGTCTGGCGCTGCTGGGCCTGTCGGCCGGCGCGGTGGCCACGATGGCGGTGGCCGGGGCGCTGTGCCGCCGGTTCGGCAGCGGCCGCGTCACGGTGATCTCCTGCCTCCTGTTGTCGGCGACCCTGGTGCTTCCCGCGCTCGCCCATTCGGTCGTCACGCTCGGCTTCGCGCTGCTGGTCTTCGGAGCCGCCTACGGCTGCGTCAACGTGGCCATGAACAGCGTCGCCGTAGACCTGGTGGCCGCGCTGCGCCGGCCGGTCATGCCCTCCTTCCATGCCGCGTGGAGCTTCGGCGGCCTAGCCGGTGCCGCCCTGGGCGGGCTGCTCGCGCCGCATCTGTCCCCGGTCAGGCACCTGCTGCTGGTCGCGCTGGCCGGCCTGCTTGTCACCGTGCTGGCCGGGCGTGCACTGCTGGCCTCCGCATCGTGGCTGCCCGACGCGGCCAGGACCACGATGTCCGGGCCGGACCGGCACGCCTCAGCGGACCACGAAGCGCCAGCGGACCCGAAGGCTCCGGCCCGGCGGCGGGTGCGTGAAACGGGACGGGCAGTGGGCGTGTTCGGGCTGATCGCGCTGTGCGCCGCCTACGACGAGGGCGCCATCGGTGACTGGGGCGCGCTGCACCTGCGGCAGGATCTGGGTGCTGCCGCAGGCCTGGCCGCGGCGGGCTACGCGGCCTTCGCGCTTGCCGAGGCGACCGGGCGGCTGTCGGGCACCTGGCTGTTTGAGCACCTGGACCGGACGCGCGTGCTCGTGCTGAGCGGCCTGACCGCGTGTGCCGGGATGCTCGTCGCGTCGCTCGCCCCTGACGTGTGGCTGGCGGTGGCCGGCTTCGCGGCCACCGGCCTCGGGCTGGCCAATCTGTTCCCGGCCGCCATCGCGCGGGCCGGCCTGCTGGCCGGACCGGCCGGGGTCGCGCTGACCTCGATGCTCGGCTACAGCGGGTTCCTGCTGGGCCCGCCCGCGATCGGCTTCCTGGCCAGCGCGTTCGGCTTGCGCGCGGGCCTAACCACCCTCTCCCTCCTGGCCCTGGCCGCAGCCGTGATCGCCTACCACGAGCGAAATCTGTGATCGTGTGTCGTTAGCTCCGGATTTTGAAGCTAACGACACACGATGATGGAGGCGCGGGGCCGGTGGGGCCGGTGTGACGGGTGGGGTGGGCTAGGGCTAGGGTCTAGACGGCGGGTTAGGGGAGCATGTCGGCGGTCAGGCAGGCTTCGGTGCTGGGGATGCCCTGATCGGCGGCGCGCCGGTCGGCCATGGCCAGCAGGCGGCGGATGCGGCCCGCGATGGCATCCTTGGTCAGCGGCGGATCGGCCAGCTGGCCAAGTTCCTCGAGGCTGGCCTGGCGATGGGCCATCCGCAGCATGCCCGCCATGGTCAGATGCTGCGGGGCATCCGGGCCGAGGATCTCCAGGGCCCGCTCCACCCGCGCTCCGGCGGCGACCGCGGCCCGCGCGCTGCGCCGCAGGTTGGCGTCGTCGAAGTTGGCCAGCCGGTTCGCCGTGGCCCGGACCTCGCGGCGCATCCGGCGCTCCTCCCAGGCCAGGACGGCCTGGTGGGCCCCGAGCCGGGTCAGCATGGCGGCGATCGCCTCGCCGTCCCTGATCACCACGCGATCCACGCCGCGCACGTCGCGCGCCTTGGCGTGCACCTTCAGCCGCCGCGCCGCGCCGACCAGAGCGAGCGCCGCCTCGGAGCCGGGGCAGGTGATCTCGAGCGCCATCGACCGGCCGGGCTCGGTGAGCGACCCGTGGGCCAGGAAGGCACCGCGCCAGGCCGCCTCGCAGTCGCAGGTGGCACCGGACACCACCTGCCGGGGCAGGCCACGTATCGGGCGGCCGTGGCTGTCGATCAACCCGGCCTGGCGGGCCAGGGTCTCGCCGGCCTGACCCTTGTCCACCCGGACCAGGTACCGGTTACCCTTGCGCAGGCCGCTCGGGGCGAGCACCAGGAAGTCGGCCGGATGCCCGAACACCTCGGTAATGCTGGCCCGCAGCCGCCGTGCCGCCGCGCCGGTGTCGAGTTCGGCTTCGATCACTACCCGGCCCTCGGCCAGGTGCAGTCCGCCGGCGAATCTGAGCAGCGTGGCGGCCTCAGCCTTACGGCAGCACGGCTTGATCACCGGCACCCGGCTGAGCTCGTCCTTCACCACGCTGGTCATCGCCATCGGCGTCATTCCCCCCATCCGTGCTGGCTGGCCCCGATAATCTGCGCGTACGCGCCTGCTAGCAGCTTGGGCTCGTGGCGGGGCGTGCCGTCGGCGGCCGCCACGTCGGCCGTCACCAGCCGCGCTCCGAGCATGCTCGCTGCCTTCTCCAGGTCGGCCAGATTACCGGTACCCGCGGCCTTGGCGTCCGCAAGGACTACATCCACACTAAGGGCCGGCGCGTGCCCGGCGAGGACTTCCAGGTGCTTGTGCGGCGAAAAACCGTCGGTCTCCCCAGGTTGCGGCGCGAGGTTGAGCACGACCAGCCGCCTCGCGGCGGTGGCGTGCAGCGCGGCCGCGAGCTCGGGAACCAGTAGGTGCGGCAGCACGCTGGTGAACCACGAGCCGGGGCCGAACACCACCCAGTCGGCGTCCAGCACGGCCTGTACCGCTTCCGGTACCGCGGGCGGGTCAGGCGGCAGCAGCGTGATCGCACGGACCTGACCTGGTGTGGTGGCGCACTCTGCCTGGCCCCGGACGGTACTGACCTCGGTTGGCCGGGCCGGGTCGGCCCCCACCACCTCGGCGACGATATCCAGCGGCACGGCGGCCATCGGCAGCACCCGGCCGCCGGTGCCGAGCAGCCTGCCCACCCAGTCCAGCCCGGCGACCGTATCGCCGAGCAGGTCCCACAGCGCCACGATCAGCAGGTTGCCGACGGCATGACCGGCCAGCTCGCGGTCCCCGCCGAACCGATGCTGGACCACCTTGCTCCAGGTGTTACCCCACTCGTCGTCCCGGCACAGCGCGGCCAGCGCCATCCGCAGGTCCCCGGGGGGCAGGACGCCGTAGTCACGGCGCAGTCTGCCGCTTGACCCGCCGTCGTCGGCCACCGTCACGATCGCGGTGAGGTCGTCAGTCACCCGGCGCAGCGCACCGAGCGAGGCCGCCAGGCCGTGCCCGCCGCCGAGCGCCACCGTCCGCACGCCGGCCAACGTCACTCCCGCCCCAGGTCCCGGTGCACGACCTGGACGTCCATGCCGGCCGCCGCGGCCGGGTCCCCGGCCGCGGCCAGGCGCGCCGCGAGTTCGTCGGCGATCGCGACGCTGCGGTGCTTGCCGCCGGTGCAGCCGACCGCAAAGGTTACGAACCGCTTTCCCTCGCGTTCGTAGCCGGGCAGCACCACGCCCAGCAGCTCCGTATAGTGCCGCAGCAGTTCCTCGGCGCCGGGCTGGGCGAGCACGTAGTCCCGTACCGGCGCATCCTGCCCGGTCATCGGGGCGAGCTCGGGGATCCAGTGCGGGTTCGGCAGGAAACGGCAGTCCGCCACCATGTCGGCGTCCACCGGCAGGCCGTACTTGTAGCCGAACGAGATGAGGGACAGGCGCAGCCCGGCCGCGGTCCCGCCGCCGAAGAAGTCCCTGATCCTGGCGCGCAGCTGGTGGACGTTGAGCCGGGAGGTGTCGAGCACCAGGTCGGCGTCGCCGCGCACCTCGCGCAGCAGTTCGCGCTCGGCCGCGATGCCGTCGGTCACCCGGCCGGTGCCCTGCAGCGGATGCGGCCGACGCTCGCTGTCGAACCTGCGGACGAGCGTGTCCTCGGCGGCCTCCAGGAACACGATGCGCGCGGCCGCGCCGCGCGCGGCCAGCTCGCTGACCGCCGACTTGAGGTCGGTACTGAACGCGCGGCTGCGGAAGTCGATCACCGCGGCCATCCGCGACACCGCCCCGTTGGTCCTGGCGGCAAGGTCGACCATGGTCGGCAGCAGGCTCGGAGGCAGGTTGTCCACCACGTACCAGCCGAGATCCTCCAGCGCCTTGGCTGCGGTGGACCGCCCCGCACCGGACAGCCCGGTGATGATCACGATGTCGGTCTGCTCCTCATCCGGCCTCATGTTGCTGATCCTTCCCGTGGCTGGAGCCGAGGGCGGCGACGATGGTGGCTGCGAGCTTGGGGCCGATGCCCGGTACCGCGGCGATTTCCTCGACGCTCGCGGCGCGGAGCTTACGCACCGAGCCGAAGTGCTTAAGCAGGGTGGCGCGCCGGGCCGGCCCCAGTCCGGGTATGTCGTCGAGCACGCTGGCGGTGGCCGCCTTGCCGCGCTTCTGCCGGTGATAGGCGATGGCGAACCGGTGCGCCTCGTCCCGCACCCGTT